>Ga0315904_10002843_pt1 | contig 26231 bp, 33 predicted proteins | sample LakEriMetagenome_6_FD_203529 | JGI IMG/M metagenome (GOLD analysis project Ga0315904, IMG submission 203529) | Freshwater fungal communities from buoy surface, Lake Erie, Ohio, United States - Buoy 12 MA120 | ecosystem: Environmental > Aquatic > Freshwater > Lake | place: USA: Lake Erie, Ohio...
GGCTATCGCATCGTGGGGTGGAAATCATGAAGGGAAAAAATCCACTTAACGACCCAATTATCTACAAGCGCAGCCGCGACAATCAGGGGGACATTGTCATATCGGTATTAGTATATGTGCTGTTCTCACTTATTTTTGCCGGGTTGTTCTTTGTGCTTAAATACGGTCACGATTTATGATGGTTATCCGCGCACCAAAGCCCGTTAATGATAACGCCCGGCGGAAGCGGACACTTGATGAACGGCTTTTCCATCTTTCGCATGAAGTGAGCCAATTTCGGCTATGCGAATTTGAAACACCAGCGGCACGGGCAGCTTATCTTACCGCGCTCGAAATAGAGCATGATCTGATAGCAGCGGAAATAGTCAAGACCATTCAGAAATATTTAAACTCTACGCAATACATCAAAAAGACAATCTTAAGGGAGAGAATGAATGGCAAATAGTTGGTTTAGGCTTTGGCATGATTTTACCATAGACCCGAAATGGAGAGCGATTGCTCACCTATCGGATAAACCTTTACACATGGTTCAGGCAATAGCTGTGTTTTTAATGTCCGATGCATCATGCAACGATATGCAACGCGGTGCAACGAAATGCAACGCTCTCACCGTTGCATGTGCAACGGGATGCAACGAAGCCGACGTTGCATCGGTGTTGCAAGCCATGCAGGGGATAATACTGGAAGGCAATGTTTTTATCAATTGGGATAAGCGCCAGCCTAAGCGGGAACGTGAACAAATACAAGGCTCTACAGCGCTAAGCTCAACTGAACGTTCTAGACTTCGTAGAGAGCGTTTAAAGGATGCAACGGCAACCGATTATGCAACGCCATGCAACGCCCAAGATACAGATAAAGATACAGATAAGATAAGAAAGAATAATACCCCCTTAAGCCCCCCAAGCGAAAAACCAGAACTCGAACTGGAAATCGAAACCCTAAAGCCAGTCGCCCGCAAGCGGGCTGTGAATCAAAATTTGATAACGCCTGATTTTCTGGAGTTTTGGGCTGCATATCCAACCGCAGACGGACGCAACAAGGGTGCAAGAGACCCTGCCGCCAAGAAGTACCACCAAGCCCTAAAAACCGCAACACATCAACAGATTATGACCGGAGTGCAAAACTATGGAACCTTTATCGCAAGCACTGGAACGTTTAATGCAAACGCGAGCAGCTGGCTTAACCAAAAACGCTGGGCAGACGACTACACCGTCACCCGAACCATCAACCCCGCAGCAGGATACGGCAGACAACCGCAACAGCGCCAAAGCGCATGGGAACGCACCATTGCAAGCGGCTTCCAAGCCGTCCAGCATTACCGTGGCAACGCCGAACTCGAAATGGAACATGCCTGAGAAGGCGCTCTTAGCTGAGGAGCTTTGTTTTGCCGCAGCGGTGCAAACTGCTTATGGTCAAGCGCCAGATATTAAAATATTGGTGGAAAGCTATGCCCGATTTTTAGCTGATAACTACACCGCAGAGCAAGTGATTTTGGCCGTTAGGAAGTTTGTGCCGAATCACAACAGAATGCCAACGCCAAGCGACTTGGTGGCCATCATCAACCCGCCAGCACCCAAGGTGACTTACGCGGAATATTCGCACGCTATCAAACTACGCGACCGCGACCGCCTCACATTTGAGCGCGAGGGATGGAGCCAAGTCATCAACGATTACCACAACCAGAAAGACCCGCTCAATGACTGATTCATACGCAGACGCCTTGCGCCCTTCGCGGCCATACACCATGCACGACTTGCCCAGCTGGCTGCATGATGTTTTAAACGAGATGAAAGACCCCCGGCACGGTAGGCGCTACGCCAATTGCAGACCGCCTGATGAATGGTTAATCAAGGCAATGCCGGTATGGCAGCGGGTGCATGTACGAGGCCGCCAGCTCTGGTTTTTATCCATCAAGGATAAGAAGTTTTTCTCAGATACCAACAGCTTAAGCTCGGCCGCGGTTAGTGCAAAATATGAGATTCAATGCCGCGAGCTGCCTGATTGGGTTTTTGAAGGCGGCAAGCCAAAGCACATCACGCTAGACCCCCTCTACATCATCCCTGAGTGGATAATCAACAATGAAATCAACAACGAAAGGAAGACCGCCTAAATGACAACCGAAAATTTTAAGGAGATTCGCAATGCGATTGCCACTATTAAGCAAAAACGCTTTGAAATCATTGAATTGCAAGAAGATTTGGATGAGCTTAGGGAAGATTATGAAGGATTGCTTTATGATTTTCATAACAACCCAGCTTACGCAGAAATTGTTGAAATTGCCGCAGAAATTGCGCTGCTTAATGACTTGGGAGGTAACGACGACATCTCGATTGAACAGTTTCCCGTCGATGAGCCTGTCGAAAATTGGGAAGCAAAGGATGTACCCCCCAGTGATGAAGACTTCGCAACAGCGTTTTCCAGCCCAACAGATGGGGTTAGTTATGCCTCAAGCTATACCCCTACAGCAGATGATTCAGATGCAACGCCTGAGCTTTCTAATGAGCTTGAGAGTGCAACTGGTGGAGATGAAACAGCAGATTCGGGAAATACAACAACTGGCCTAAAATTAGTATAGCTTTTTTAACTCATTGCAATTATAAGCAAAACGTTTATAGCTATTCTAAAAAGGAAAAACTGGACATGCCTGATTTATCACCGCTAACAGCTAGTTTTACATCCACAACGACCAGTGGCAGTAAAGGGGTGCATGGGGCTTTCAACGTCTCGGTGCGCGGCACTTTTACTGCAACGATTGTTGCGGAACGTTCTTTCGATGACGGCGCTACATGGGGCATTGTAAAAACCTATAACAGCGAAACCGAAGACAATGGCGTTGAGCCAGAACACGGCGTTCTATACCGATTGCGCTGCGCTGCTTACACAAGCGGAACAGCTACAGCGCGTTTAGGCGCTGGCACTAACGAATTCATGCCATGAATGGAAACTCACCCTATGAAACCTACTGTTTATAAACCAGAATACTGTCAGAAACTTATCGAATCTCAAGCAAGAGGCGAGCACATTATTGAGTTTGCCGCAAGCGTTTCTGTTAGTAAAAAAACGGTTTTTGAATGGTTGGACAAACACCCTGAGTTTGCAGCCGCCTACGAAGAAGGTAAGCCAAAAGCGATGGCTTGGTATCTCAAAGAAGGCCGTAAAATGGTTAAAGGCGGCAACGGCAACGGCGCTGTTTGGAAATCCTTTATGGCCAATAAGTTTGGTTGGACGGAAAAAATCGAACAAGAATCACGCAACCAAAATCTAAACGTAAACGCCGATGCGGCGGTAAAACCAGAGGATGCCGCGCTTGTGGTATCGGAGATTAAAAAATACCGCGCCAAATATCATGAGCCACCCGTTACATAAATTTTCTGATTTGGAGTTGGCTGCCCTAGAAGAGCAATGCCAAGAGGTCTTAAAATATAACCGAATTTTTGCTTATGAACCGTATCCAAAACAACTGGATTTTCATACTGCTGGCCTAAATTTTCCAGAGCGCCTGCTTCTTGCAGGGAACCAGCTTGGCAAAACTTATTGCGGCGCGGGTGAGGTGTCCTATCATTTAACGGGACTATATCCCGATTGGTGGTCTGGCCGACGCTTCGATAAGCCCGTCAAGGCCTGGGCGGGCGGCGTTACCAACATCACTACCCGCGATACTGTCCAGATGCATTTGTTAGGCGACTTGCGCAACAGGGATTTGCTCGGCACTGGCGCTATCCCGCGTAGTCATTTAGATGTTTCTAAAATCAGTTGGGCAAGAGGCATACCGGACGCCGTAGATACAGCTTTTGTGCGTCATGTTTCAGGCGGTGAAAGTGTTATCCAATTTAAAAGTTACGAACAGGGACGCGAAAAATGGCAAGCTGCGACGCTTGATTTCGTTTGGTTTGACGAGGAGCCGCCTACAGAAATTTACGCCGAGGGAAAAACCCGCACCAACGCCACCGGCGGCATGGTTTTTCTGACGTTTACGCCTCTCGAAGGGATAACCGAAGTTGTTAGGCAATTTTTATATGATATAAATCCGTATCGCAATACAACCGTTATGACTATTGACGATGCTCTCCATTACAGTGCATCCGAAAAGCAGCGTATATTGGCATCATACCAGCCGTGGGAATTGGAAGCCCGCGCTTTTGGCCGCCCCATACTAGGCAGTGGTAAAATATTCCCGATAGCTCGCGACGTTATTGCTTGCGAACCCTTTACGTTTCCTAATCATTTTGCACAAATCAACGGGATAGATATTGGATGGGACCACCCAACTGCAGCGGTAAATTTGGGCTATGACCGTGATAGTGATATTGTTTATGTCGCGAAAACCTTTCGGCGCAAGGAAAGTACGCCGATGCAAATAGCCCCTTCGCTTCTTGAATGGGGCGCATGGATACCGTGGGCATGGCCACATGATGCCCTGCAGCACGATAAAAATGCTGGTTATCAGACCTCGCAGCTATACAGCGACCATGGATTAAAAATGCTGCCAGAGCGTGCCACATGGCCAGATGGAAGCAATTCTGTTGAAGCTGGCGTCATAGATATGCTGGAAAGAATGCAAAGTGGGCGCTTAAAAGTATTTAATACCTGTGATGATTGGTTTCAAGAAATGGACTTATTCCACAGAAAAAATGGGCAAATTGTAAAAATAAATGATGACTTATTGTCCGCAACGCGTTATGCGATAATGATGCTGCGCTATGCATTAACCGAACCAGAGAAAAAGCGTCCCATTCAAGGGCGCTTCACCCACCCTCGCGCACGAGGCACTGCATGGATGTCATAAACGACCAAGAAAAAGATTTGAACACCATTCTCAGTGAGGCAAGAGAGCGTTATGAATACGCCGTTGATGCTGAAAGGTTAAATTTAGACCACGCAATCGAAGATTTAGATTTCGCTTCTGGTGAGCAATGGGATAACAGCCTGCGCAGCGAGCGTGAATCCGAAGGCAGGCCATGCATTACCATAAATCGCATACCACAATTCGTAAAACAGATTACCGGCGACATAAGGCAGAACGCGCCGCGCATTAAAATCATTCCCGTTGATTCGCAGGGCGATGCTAAAATAGCGGAAATACGCGCAGGCATTATTCGTTTTATTGAAAACAGCAGCAATGCTGGATATGTTTATGCTGCCACCGCCGAAAAATCTACAATATGCGGCATTGGCCACATCCGCGTAAAGCCTATCGAAAACCAAGATGATATTTTTAATCCTGATTTAATCATTGAGGCCATTCAAAACCCGTTAGGAGTGGTTTGGGACCCGGATTCGCGCAGCATAACCCGCGAAGATGCAAATTATTGCTTTGTTGTGGAAAGCATGACGGAGGATAGTTTTAAAAAACGATTCCCTAAAGCGGTTTATACCTCATGGGATGATATAACAAAAAGATATTCAACCTCTAATAGCATTTCATGGGCAGACCCAACGGGCGTTTTAGTTTGCGAATATTGGTGCAAGAAACCAATTGAGCGCATCATTGTGCGCCTACAGAGCGGTGAAATTCTCGATGTAACTGACCGAACGGAGCAAGAAATACAGAGCTTGCCGGTGATTGATATGCGTCGCGCATCAGGTTATAAAATAATGCAATACCTCATGAGCGGCGCTGAGATTCTTCAGGAGCCGATTACGTGGCCGGGTAAATATATCCCCATTGTTCCGGTTATCGGTGAGGAGATTTTTAACGGTAACAAATGCTATCGCCACGGCATAGTACGTTTTGCAAAAGACGCGCAGCGCATGTATAACTTCTTTAGGTCTGCCGAGATAGAGTTGGTGCAGCTGCAGAATAAAGCGCCGTATTTGGCAACGCCCGCTAACGTTGAAAACTATGAGGGCGATTGGTCACAGGCCAACAAGCGCGCCCTGCCCTATATATTGTTTAATCCTGACCCATTAATGCCGGGATTTACGCCGCAGCGTCAACAGCCGCCCGTTAGCAGCTCAGGCATGAGCAATCAGATAGCTTTAGCCGCCGAGGACATGAAGGCCACAACTGGAATTTACGATGCGGCATTGGGCAAGCAAAGCAACGAAACATCGGGACGTGCTATTTTAGCGCGGCAATCTGAGGCCGATACCAGCACTTATGTGTATTTAGATAATTTGCGGTACAGCATAAAGCATGTTGGTAAAATCTTAAATGATTTAATCCCGATATACTACAATGCTGAGCGTTCGGTTAGGATGCTAGATGTCAAAGGAGACATCAGTGCTGCGTTTGTTAACGTGCCGATTGTTGACCCTAATACCGGCCAGATAATAGCATACGAAAACGATATAACCGTTGGAAAGTATGACGTTGCTGTAGAAACGGGTCCAGGATACACCACCAAGCGCCAACAAACCGCCGAGCAGCTTATCCAGCTTATGCAAACAATGCCCGACGTTGCGCCAAAAATAGCGGACATTCTTATAGGCTCTCTTGATATTAACGAAGCTGACGAAATTAGAAAAAGGCTGCAGGAATTTTACAACCCGCCGCCACCGCCACCCAATCCCTTCCAAGAAATGGAAATGGCGAGTAAACAGGCGGAAATCGAGGGCGCGCAACTTGATAATCAAGGTAAATCGCTCGACCTTTTAAAAAAGCAAGCTGAGGTATCGGCTATATCTGGTCGATTGCAAGAATTCATCAACAACGCCGTTCTACAACAAATAGGGAGTATTTTTAATGGAGCAGGAATCAACACGGGCGGGGCAATCCCCAGCACCGGAAGCCAAGGACAACAAGTCATCCCAGCAGCCGGCATCACCCAATAAAACGGAATCCGCGCCGCAAATAGATGCCGGCATTGAAACCGAAAACGAACTATCAGACAATGAAGATAGTGACAATTCAGCAACGCCTGAAAAAAAACGCAACCGAAAAACAGCTCAAGAACGCATTAAAGAGTTGGTAAATCAGAAGAAAGAGCTTGAAGCTAAGCTGCAATTAAGCCAAGCGCCGGTTGTTAATAACTTCGCTGAGCCGAAAGAGGAGCAATTCCAAACATACGGGGAATATCAAGAGGCTAGAGCGGCTTGGAGAGCCGTTCAGATGCTGCAACAACGCGATGCGCAAGCTAATCAACAGCGCGAGCAAATTAGCCAGCAAGCCCAATGGGAGGTAATGCAGAAAAATTATCTTGCAAGTTCCGAAACTGCGCGTAAGATATACCCAGATTTCGATACAGTCGTTAGCAATAGCCCTGTATTGCAGCTGAACGAGCCAGCCTTTGTTCAGGCGGTTGGTGCAACCGATAATAGCGCCGAAGTGACCTATTATCTGGCAAAAAACCCTGAATTAGTGACCGAATTGCTAAATCTAAGGTACTCACCAGCAGCATTAGGCGCTCGCATTGGAGAAATATCCGCAAGGGTTTCTTTTAATCGCGGAAAATCCGTTAGAAAAGTTGACGCCCCCACATCATTAACGACTTTAGGCACTGGCAATACAGGGAAGCCTTTAGATACATCCAGAGCATTAAAAGAAATGCCGCCTGTTGATTATTTGGAGTGGAGACGAAAACAAAAGGAACAAAAATTCAACCGCTCAGCTTGAGGCTAAACAATGTCAAATAACCCAAACCTTTTAACCATCTCAGAAGTGGCTACATTGGCCGCTGAGTCGTTTATGAATGAGCTTGTTTTTGCTAAGCTCGTATCACGCACCTATGAAAACGAAATGCTGACAGGCAAGAAAAAGGGCGACTATATCGACGTTCGCTTGCCGGCCGAGTACGAATCCTTTGATGGTCCTACATTGCGCCAGCAAGATAGCTTTGAAGGCTCTGCTCGTTTACAGATTAACTTCGACCGCAACGTTGGTCTTCACTTTACCCACGAAGACTTAAAATTAGATGTTGACAGCTTCCAAGAGCGTTTCATTACGCCGGCAGCTCGGACATTGGCGAACAATTTTGATAGCTTTATTGCTCAACAAATGTACCTCAACGCCTACCATTTTGAAGGTACGCCAGGCAGCATTCCAAACTCATTAACGGCGGTAACAAACTGCAAAACGCGCCTTGATAACGCGGGCATGTCTCGCGATTTGGTCGCGGTTTTTGACAATGCAACCTATTACTCTTTAACAAATACCGTTGTTGGCCTTAACCCATTTAGCAGCAGCAAGGCGCTAGATGCGTTGGAGCAAAATCGCTTGGGTATGCTGGGCGGCTTTGATACATACCAGAGCAGCCTGATTCGCCGGCATACATCATCCACGCCGGCCGCCGCTGGTACTATTAGTGGTGCAAACCAAAGCGTTACATATGCGTCTGTGAAGGACAATAACTATCAGCAGACACTTGTAACAACAGGTATTACAGCAAACGCCGTCATTCGTCGCGGCGATGTATTCCGGATTGCTGGCGTTAACAGCGTCAACCCGATTACTCAAGAAGATACCGGCCAGCAACAAACATTTGTTGTGATGCAGGACGTAACCGCAAACGGTACGACCACAAGCACCACTGGCGTTATTATTTCGCCGCCAATTATTACAACCGGCGCTCACCGCACGGTGACCACAACCGCAACCAACGGTGCAGCCCTTACATGGTTGACTGGAACGGCTGGTACGGCTTATTCGCAAAATCTTCTCTTCAATAAGAACGCAGTGCAAATTGCAATGGTTCCTTTTGATGAAGTGCCTAACATGGCCGGCGCAAGCCCTGTCGTAAACCGCAATATAAACGGTTTTAGCGTGACAGTCGGTCAGCAATATGATATTATCAATCGCAAAGAAATCTGGCGCTTAGATGCCGTCGCTGCCGTTAAAGTGGTGCGGCCTCAGGGTGTTTGCAGGCTAACGGCTTAAGGCATAGGAGATAAAAACATGTCAAGTCAATCAGTTGAACACTTATCGCGTTACAACTCATCTGGGACTACTTTTGGTCAAGATGCCAGTGATAAAATCTCCTTCTATGGAGTAACTCCCGTAGTAAGAGCTTCGATTGCAGCAGCGGCAACAGATGCGGCTACCAACTTAACCTTAACCAATGATATTCGCACCAAGCTCATTGCACTTGGCTTGGTAAGCGCATAATGACAGAAGAAAAAAAGAGCATTGACGTCATGGTTCTTATGCCGAGCCATGACGCAAAATGCTACGTAGAGACAGCTCGCAGTGTATTATTAAACTTTGCCGATTGTGCTCGACACGGAATCAACCTATTTTGGCAAACAAAACTAGGTGACAGTATCCTCCCCCGGAGTCGTAATCAGTTGCTTCATGCTGCTTTTAAGCATGGCGCTGATTACGCCTTTTTCTGGGATTCCGATATAGTTCTGCCATATGAGGCAATTCGCAACCTAATTCAATCCAATCACGAATTATGCGGCATTGCCTACCCGTTAAAAAGCGAAGAAATGAAATTTGCTTTTAATGCACGCGGCGAATTTCCTATCATTAATGGATGGGCGGAAGTTCAAGGTATTGGCACTGGCGCTATGCTTATTAGCCGTAAGGCATACGAAAAAATGTGCGATGCCTATCCGGGCTTGCTGTATTTTGATGACCAAATGAAAGAGCAGATATTCCGTCTCTTTGATTTTGAAGTACAGGGCAATATGTACATAGGCGAGGACTATGTATTTTGCGGGCGCTATCGCCACGTTGGCGGTAAAATCATGATGTTGACGGATATGGATGTTGCCCACTATGGTCACAATGCGTGGACACGTTGTTTTTACAACGATGTAGCGAAGAAGGTGATAAGCGATGGCGACAGCACAACAAGTGATAAATCGAACGGCGCGGATGATACGCCGGAAGCAAACGGGAGTTTCGTTGACCTCGGAGGAGGCGGCGGACGCGCTAGAGATACTCAACCAGATGAGGCTATCGTGGCCAATACGATACCCAAAATACACGCCGTCGCCTAGCATTTTAGCGTTAACCGATGAGCTTGATGTCTATGATGACCTCATAGAATCCGTTACATATATGCTGGCCGAACAAATGGCCGTTGAATATGGCACCCAATTAACGGCCGAACAAACGCGGCTTTTGATGGGCGCAAAAAATCAATTTCGCGCTCGCTACATGCCTATTTCAAGCGCCACATTTCCTACAAACTTTTCTAGCATGCCTTCATCGCCATATCGGCGCTCTAGGATTCTATGACAAGGGTATCACTACCAGCAACCTACGCTAAAGGTTATTCCGCGCCCTTTAGTGTAGAATATTTGCAGAATATGATGGTTTTGGCGCGGGATATTAGGCAGCAAAATGCGCGGGTAGATTATGTTCTTATTAATACGCCGGGCTTGCGACTTTTTAGCAATTTAAATGCCAGTAATAATGACGAGATAAGGGGCTTGCATGTTTGCGGCGGCGTTCTTTATGCAGTGGCCGGAACGTTGTTGTATAGCATTGATGTTAATGGCGCGGCAACGAGCATCGGAACCATTAACGGCACACAGCCGGTAAAATTTGCCAACAACGGCACTTGGCTGGTTATAGTGGCCGACAGCGTGTCCTATGCTTACAATACGGGAACGGCGACTCTATCACAGATAACAGACCCTGATTTTATTACAGCAAGTGATGTTACCTATTTGAAGGGCTATTTTATATTCAAAAAAGCGGCACTTCCTAAGCAGTTTTTCATATCGAGCCTAGAAGACCCAACCAGTTTTGACGCCACCGATTTTGCATCGGTTAATAGCTCGCCGGGCAATATTACAAAGCTCTTTGGCGCATATGGCGATTTGTGGATATTTTTGGAGGATTCCATTGAAATATGGCGCAACACGGGTTCGGCGGATTTTCCTTTTGAGCCAACGGACGGCGCGGCGCAGGAAATAGGATGCGGCGCTATGGGGAGCGTGGCAAAGATAGAACGCAGCATCTTCTGGCTAGGGAGTGATAATAGTATTTATCAAGCTAGGGGCTACCAACCTCAGATTATAAGCACCGATAGCATTTCAAGAGAAATTGAGGCTATGAGTGATATTTCTGATGCTGTTGGTTTTTGCTATACCCAGCACAATAAGAAATTCTATGTTATTAGTTTTCCAACTGGCGGAAAAACCTTTGTTTTTGATTTAAGCACACAGCTTTGGCACGAACGCTCTAGCGAGGGCAGGAACCGATGGCTGGGAACGTATGGAGTAACGGCCTATAGAAAAACCTTTGTTGGCGGCTATGATTCAGATGTAATCTATCAGGTCGATATGGATTGGTATTCTGATAATGAAAATGAAATTATTAGAATAGTGCAAGGATTGATGGTTCAGGATAATAATAACGCCGTATCGCACAATCAGGTTGAGTTATTATTTGAGACTGGCGTTGGAACGGCATCCGGCAGTGCAACTGACCCGCAAGTAATGTTATCATGGTCAGACGATGGCGGCAGAATATTTGGCAACGAGGCGCAGCGGAGCGCTGGCTTAATTGGAGCCAATAGGACGCGCTTGCAATGGAATCGTTTAGGCCAGGCGGATAATGGGCGCGTTTATAAAATACGAATGTCCGCAAAGGTTAAGTGGGTTTTGCTTGCCGCCGATATGATTTTAGAGCAAAAGTATCCTAAATGACCAATAGTATTACCGTATCCCCGCCGAAATCATCTGAGCCTGTAATAGATAGCGGCGGTTTGATATCAAAATCCTGGTATCGTTTTATGGTGGATTTATGGCGTCGCACAGGCGGCGGCGTTGATTTAATTTCAGGGACGGCAACGACTGTTGTTTTAAATTCACCTACTGGCGCAATGATGTTATGGCAAACAGCAACTGCGCCCAGTGGTTGGCTTATATGCAATGGCGCGGCAGTAAGTCGAGCAACATATGCGGATTTGTTTTCGGTAATAGGCACAACAAATGGCGCTGGTGATGGCAGCACCACATTTAATCTGCCTGATTTTAGGGATAGGCTTCCTATAGGGCTAGGCGCGTCTATTGCAACGAGCCTAGGGGCAACAGGCGGCGCAGCAACGCGAACAATATCTCAGGCCAACCTGCCTAATTATTCCCTTACAGTCACGGATGCCGGCCACACCCACACGTTTACAGGAGCCGCGCACAATCACGCCATTACAGACGCTGGCCACACGCACACATTTACAGGAACCGCGCACAACCACACAAGCCCGTCACACACGCACACAAGCCCGTCACACACGCATACAAGCCCAGCACACACACATACAAGCCCAGCGCACAGCCACGGGCCAACGGCTGGGAATTTTGTGCGAGACAACGCAGGGACAGAATACGTCAATACGGGCGGCAACAAAGGAACCGTGGTGGCGACCACGGCGACTACGGCTGTAACTATTAACAGCACGGCGGCAACTATCAACGGCACGGCGGCAACTATCAACGGCACGGCGGCAACTATAGACAATGCAACCGCGACTGGCACAAACGCCAACAGCACTACTGGTATTACCATTAATAACGCCACGGCGGGCGGCACAAATTCCACGTCAACCACAGGTATTACTGTTGCATCGGGCGGCAGTGGAGCGGCTTTAAATGTGATGAACCCCACTTTATGCGTGAACATGATAATCAAGATTTAACCTTAGCGGCGGAAAATGATATTGCCGCATTGTATGGGTTATTAAAGGGCTTTCATGAAGGCTCGATATGGGGAAAAATACCCCGCTCGGATGCGGATTGCATTGAATATTTATCGGAATTGGTGAACGACAAAGGCTTTGTTATTATCAACAAGGATAAAAATGGCGATATTGTCGCAGCGCTAGGCGTCTTGTTTGCCGCGCCTTGGTACAATAAAAGCGCTAAACTTGCATTGGAAATTTTTTGGTATAAACAGCCCAATATAAGATTAGAGGCTAAAGAGTGGATTCTTTTAGCAGAAAACATTTGCAAAATTAAAGGTGCTTGTGCTATTGAGTTTAGCAGTGTTGGATTACGCCGTAAAGCCTTAGAAAGACTTTACCATCGCGCTGGCTACGTTGAAGCCGAACGGTATTATTTAAGGTGGCTATAAATGGCTATTTCAACCGCAGCAGCCATAGGCGGCGCTGCTGTATTAGGTGCTGGCGCAAGTATAATTGGCGGCAATAAAGCTGCCTCCGCATCGCGTGCTGCTGCGGATACAGCAGCAGGGGCGCAAAACGAAGCAACAGCGCTGCAGAAAGCTATTTTTGAACAGCAAAGAGCAGATTTAACATCACAGCGCGTTATAGGCAACGAGGCGCTATACAGGCTGGCTGATTTAAATAACTTACGCCGCCCGATAACAAACGATGCAATACCAAGTGATGATTTTGCGGTTACAACGGGGCGTTTTGGCGGCGCTGCTTTGCCGGTTTTAGGTGGTCAGCCAACGGCATTTGCTGGCCAGCAGGGCGTCACAATCGGGCAATTCGCGCCAACGCAAACACCGGCAGCCACGCAACAAGGTCAGGCAGGCGCTAATTTTATTCCATTGGGGTATAGCCCCGGCTCTGCGGTTACAGCGGCAGATTTGGGTATAAACTTTAATGCACAGCAACCAGCAGACCCTAGGCGGGATGTTGCAGGGCAAAATGAATTTATGCGCCGCCTTGGTTTTAATCAGGCACTGGATGAAGCAAGCAGATTGAGCGGGGCGGCAAGAGACGCCTATATCGCTGAATTTATGCGCAATGCCACGCTGAATAATACATTTAATGCCGCTCAACGCCCGGCATTGGAATCTGTATTGCGCAGCGGCCTTAACAGCCAACAATTTGCCTCTAATAATTTTCGTTTCCAAGTTCCCGGCACGCAGCAGCCAAGCCCCAGCCAAAGCGGACAAGCGACCTTGCCAGTATTACAAGCCGGCGCATCAGGTGTTGCAACTCCGACTTCTCAGCAAACTCTTGGTGCATTTTCTGGGCAAAATAATTCGGCGCAAGTCAATCCTTATTCTGGATTTATGGAATCGCCTGATTATCGCTTCCGCCTAAGTGAGGGCAACAAGGCCTTGGACAGAGCCTTTGCTGCTAGAGGCTTATCAAATTCTGGCGCTGAATATAAGGCGTTATCGCGCTGGAATCAGGACGCGGCAAGTCAAGAATATGGTGCAAATTATAACAGATTGGCGGCGCTTGCAGGAATAGGCCAAACGGCAACTGCGCAAAGTAACGCGGCCGCTGGCGCTTATGCTGCCAACGCAGGACAGGGAATAGCAAATGCTGGAATGATACGAGCGCAAGGCGGATTACAGGCTGCTGGCGCTCAGTCACAGGGTTATTTGAATGCATTTGGCTCGCTATCGCAAAGCAATTTATTTAGCGGCGGTAATAGAGGTGGAATTATAGAATTAGGGAATGCAATGCCATGGCTGGCCTAGATTATTCACCGTTACAACCGCTTGCAAACCCTGTGGGCTATCTAAATCAGCAGCGCGCGCAGCAAAATCAGGTTCGCTTGCAAGATTTGGCTTTAAAACAACAAGAGCAGCAAGCAACGCTAGGGCAATTTATACAGCCGGCAATTTCTGGCAATAAAGCTGCATTATCGGAAATTTTTAACCGCTCTCCTGAGCTTGGAATGAAAATAATGGAAGCGCAGCAGCCGCGCCCCTTATCGGATTTAGGCAAGGGCTATGCGGACGTTCAGTCTGGCTTGTTGCCTCAGCAGTATTTTGACCAGAAACTCGCCATGGATAACGCACGGGCAAGCGAGCTTGCGGATAAAGCAAACGTTAGAAAATCATCAATTGCTTATAATTTAACCAATCAAGTTTTATCAGCGCCGCCACAAAATAGGCAGCAGGCATATCGGCAAGCATTGGAATCTGCGCAACAAGCCGGCTTGGATGTTTCTAGTTTCCCCATGCAATACGATGAGGCTTTGGTCAGTAGAATTAACCAAGGCTCGCAAATGGTGCTTCAATCGCAGCCTAAAGGCACAAGCCTTAGTGTTGGCGCAGATGGCAAGGTTGAGTTTACTCAGGGCGGCTATGGTTTAAATCAAAGTCAACCCGTGCAAAAATCAGTTGAAAAGGATTTGCAAAAAGACCTTATAAGCACAACAGATTCATTACAGCGAGCCGCAACAATTGGCGCTAGATACAAATCAGAATTTTTGACATACGGCGGTCAGCTAGGCGCGGCTAGTACGCGAATACAAGAAAAAATGGGTTTAAATTTAAGCAGTGAACAAAAAGATTTTTTAAAAGACAGAACAAAATTTAACAACTTGGTTGCTCGAGAATTTAACGCCTATAGAAAAGAAATCACAGGCGCCGCAGCTGCTGTGGCCGAATTAGAATCATTGAAAAAAGCCGTTATCAATACAGACCAATCACCATCTGAGTTTGAGGCGTCATTACAACAATATCAGGACGACCTTCAACGCGCCTTGCGCTTGAAACGTGCTTTAATTCGAGAGGGAATTACTGTTGGCTCTAAAGAATTTGGCTCACAATTTGATAGTCGCTTTTTATCGGGCGGCGATGATTCTATCGAGGCGCGTATATCTGATTTTCAAGGTGAGACCGATTCAAATAAGATACAGGCAATTCTAGAGCAAGAGGGCTATAGAACGACTCCATTATCAAATGATGAGATGGGCGCAGCGCCGGCAAGCACAAAACCAAGCAAGACATTTCAATCAACCAAAGAAGCAACTGCCGCAATTGACCGTGGAGACGTTTTGATTGGCGACACGGTTATTGTAAATGGTAAAAAATTTAGGATTGACCCCTAATGCCTAGATTGGTTGCCATTGATGATGATATGCCTGCGATGGCTTATAAATTAACGCCCATTGATGATGAGCCGATTGCGCCTAAAAGAAATTTTCTGCAGCGCAATATTATTGACCCAATTCGAGGAAACGCAACCGAAAAATTGCCTGAGTTTAGTGTGGGGCAATTGCGCGTCAACAACGTAATCGAGCCTAAGCAGGCAAGAGGTGTAACTGGTGGTTTTGCGCTTACCAGCGATGTAAAAGCACAAAAAGAGATCATCCAAGAGAATATACCCAATGCTCAATTTGATAGTGATAAAAATGGCAATCTTATTGTTAGTATTCCGCAACCTGATGGCGGAACGTACAGGGCGTATGTCAATAAGCCCGGCCTTAGCGGGCGGGATATTGGCAATGTGGTGGTTGATAGTGCACCTTACGCGGTATTGGGCGGTGCAGTTGCACCGCTCGGCGCAGCCTTAGCAACGGGGGCAAGTGTTGTTGGTGGTGGGGCTATATCCGTTGCCCAAGATATAGGCGCACAACAGTTTGGCAGTCAGCAACCAGTTGACCTTGGAAAGGCCGCAATAAGCGGCTTAGCTTCAGGTGCAGGTGAATTAGGTGCTCGCTATATATCAAATTTACTTAGCAGGGGGGCAACGGATACGGCGGCACAATCTGCAGCAGCAAATTATACTATAGATGATTTAGCGTCTAAACTTGCCGCATCTAATACGAGAGAGGCTCAAACACTATCTTCATTGGGGCGTTATGATGCTCAATCCGTAGCCGCTTTAAACGATAGAATGGCGCAAAGGTTTGGTATAAGCCCCACAAGAGCGCAGGCGACACAAAATTTAGCCGATTTACAGGCACAAGAAGCCTTTGCTAAGGGCGCACGTGGCCGCGCCGCCCAAGATTTAGTCTCTGATAGGCTTGCTCAGCAACAACTTGATATTAATCAATCCCCGCAGATTACGTTGCGCCAACTTGGTATAGGCGATGTAAGCGAAGTTACCAAGCAAAGAGCCGCTGGCAATGCCTTTCAGGAAATACAAAATCGTCGCGATATGCTTCGGCAAGATGTGGCGGGCGCATATGAAAACGCATTCATAGATGCACCATCCGTGCCTTTGCAGAGGCTAGATGAATTACTGCCTGCAGCAAAAGGAACCGTTGAAACAGTAACAAGGCAAAATCAATTATTTCCCGCATCCTATGGCATGATTGATGAAATAGAAGCCAGCCTTAAGGCATTTGGTGAGGTGGGCGGCACTGATGCAAAAACTATAAATGTACAATTACAGGAAGTAGACGGCCTAAGGAAGCGCTTAAATCAATTTATTGGGGCGGCCTCTAACAACGCAGACCGTCGTCAAGCCTCTTTGATAAAGGAAGCCTTTGACGATAAACTTGATGAAATATTTGAACAATCTGTAGAATCAGGTGACCCTTCAAAATATAAAAAACTGCTTGAAGCTCGTGCATTGCGAACCAGAATGGGGGAATTATTTGAAGCTGGAAAAGGTGCGGGAGTTGGTCAAAAATTTATTGATAAGGTCTTAAACGACGAAAAAACACCGGAACAATTCGCCAATTTATTTATAGGGGCGTCCGATGTGGGGAAAAACAGCGCCGCGCCGCAGATTTTACGACAAACAAAAAAAATTCTAGGCGCGGATTCTACAGCCTTTAAATCCGTTCAGCAAATGCATTTTCTGCATATGGTTGATAGAGCAACGAATAATGGCCAGGTTTCACCACTTAAATTATCAAACCAAATAAATGATTTGGTGAGAAAAAACCCATCTTACGCCAATGAGTTATTCTCCAAAGAGCAAATACGCGCATTAAAAGATTATGCTTATGTTCTGCAACTGGTTAAGCCAACGGCATTTAACCCATCTGGAACCGCCTATACCGCAGCTCGCGAAATAAGCAACGTTTATAATAGCACGATGAAAAATATGGGGCTTTCGATGGGTATAGCCGGCGACCCGTCATTGATAGCGGCCTATGCTGCTAACAAAGGGCGCGGTTTAATGCAAAGAGCCGCTGCAGCAAAAATAGTTGAGCCATTTATGATTGAGGCGTCGCAAACGCCAATGACTCAGCTTTTAAAGGGCGCTGGTGTGGGTATTGCAGTTGGTCAAGGCTCTCAAGAGGAGCAGCAATAATGTCGCGCTTTGTAATCCCTTATATTACTGTTCTGGACGGCAACGGAAAACCCATTTCTGGCGCTATTTTAGAGTTTTATGAAAATCAAACAACCACTCCTAAAAGTGCTTATAAGGATTCCGATTTAACACTGCCATGGAGTCCGTCTATTGACAAAACGGATAGCAACGGGCGCGCAACCATATATTTAGCGCCAAACACTCTGTATAGAGTAATTATCAAGGATGCCGCTGGTAATATTATAACCACTCAAGATAATATTTCTAGTGGTGTAAATTCTGCAAACATTAATACAATCAAGAAAATTAGAATTGAAGATTTTCCGGGGTTCTTTGGTGATTTTGACGATTCTACCTATGCGGGACAAAGTGACCACGTTGCTTGGCAAAGTGTTTTACAGGCAATGCGCGACGAGCCTGATGCCGTTTTTGAAGGCAATCAAAAGAGGTCTAAGGTTATATTTCTGAACAGCAATATCGGCGCATTCCTTGCGCCTCGCAACGCTAGGTTTTATTGGGAAGGTACGCGGCTCTTTGGCGACACGCGCCCCGGCGGCGTCTATAACAGCGGCGGTTTACTGGCTTTCGATTCCCCCGTAGGCATGTACCATCGGGACTTAATTATCAACGGCCTAGCGCAACATCCCATCGCCTCGATTACTGTTTCCGGCACAACCGCAACTGTAATTACCGTGGACGCGCACGGCTACGTTGCTAATCAGCTTACCGGCCTGTTCGGTGTTGAACGTCCTAACGGCACGTTGACCACACAAGAGCGCATTCTTTCTGTCTCTGAATTTAACGGCCTTAAAACCGTGCTGAGCGTCCCCACATCTACCAGCTTCACCTACACCGTGGCGGCGGGTACGCCAACGAATCCCGTTGTTACACGTGGTCGAGCTTGCTGGACTAAGAACATTCTGTTCGGCGGAGACGGATTGCGGCTGTTTAACGGCATGGATTGCTTACTGGAAAACGTGCGGTTTGAATCAATCAATGATGCCTACTGCCGCTACTCCGGCACAACCAATGATGCCGCGATTCTAGCAACGCCAACGCTGCCTGTTGGCGCGTTTAACCTCCGCATGGATAAATGCCACTCCATCAACTGCACGCAAGGCAGCTCAACGTCGGGCGGCGCACACACGGTCATAATTGATAATCACATTTCTGAATTGTCCCGCGCCTCTGCATGGAAGATGGCCTCACGCACAGGAACGGGCGCTATTGCTGGCGGCACACTACACTTTGACGGCATTGTGAAAAACAGCATCCCCGCAGCACTACCTGATTTTAACGCCGCGCATCCGAACTGCTATTCTCAAGTCGGCGTTGTAGCGGAAGGCGTCCAGAACTTGCGCGTGCGCGGCACTTTTGAACGGGTGCGCGAGAGCCTGAACTTCCTGCCAAACCGCGATGCAGGTGGCACGCTTCCTACGCGCAACTTGGCACGCAGCCTTGATGTTGACATTAACATTATTAGCGGCGGAGACCCGCTCAATCTTCGCATGTGGGACGGCGCACGAATTGAGGAAAACTCAACGCAAACCACATACGCGGAAGGCGTTAAAAACACCCGCGTTCGGATTCAGTGTTTTGAGCTGAACGGCCATGCACTGCGTGTCGGTGGCTCTAACCTTGGCTTTAATTCAGGAATGGATTATGAAGTTACCTCGCAGGACTGTGCGGGCGCACTGGCATTGCGAGCGAGAAACGGGCGGCGCGGGCGGGTTAAGGTTACGCATGACGGCGCGGCAACCAGCACAGCCAACCTATGGGCGAGCGGCGCGGTAACGTACAAAGTCACCGAGCACGCTATTGTGAACGGCGTTAAATGGCGCTGTGATGTCACGCCAGGCACGCCGTCAACAGTTGCGCCTACAGGCTCAGGCACGATTGTGACCGCAGATGGCTACACATGGAAGAGCCTACATGCAGCAGCCGCGCTGGCAATAGACGCAGATGAATCAAGCGTCCCCATGGAAGACATGACGATTGATGCCAAAGTGCATAATAACCCGCTAGGGGATGGCGTGTACCTCAGCAACTTAACCTCGTCCAATTACACCATTGTCGCAACGGGCAACGCACGCAACGGTGTGAGTGAGTCGCGCATGACAAACTGCCACGCGCAAAGCGTCACATCGCACCGCAACGGTTTAGCGCAAATAAACTCAACGGGGCTTATTAACCACAACTACAGCGTCCTTGATTGTGATAGCGCGAACAACGGCTTTACGCCGCACACGGTTGATTCATTCCAGAATCTTGTGATATGGCAACGCACAATTCGCAACGCAAACAGCACGGGCAATCTCAATTTAAACGCAATCCGCCCAGACGGTTTTAAGGTTATGATGCCCGCAACCATGATTAATTGCAGCACGGTTGTCGATGTGAACAATACGCTTGGTTACGGTCTAAAACACCTGCTTGATAAATCATATCTCAACATTGAATGCCCGCGCATTCATGATTTAGGCACTGCTAATGGCACGGCCGGACTATACCCCGGTGGGTCAAAATTAACTCTTGGCTCCTTTGGTACAGTACTACAAAAGGGCGGCGCATCGGCGGGCAGCATGACGCATGATGTGTCGGTTGGCGGTCATTACTTGCCGCTGGCAAACGCTTTTGTTGCGGGCTCCCCACCAGCAGCAGCACGAATTTACGGCTCAAACAATTTTAGCGCGGGCTGTGGTTGGGAAGCCTCGCACAATACCGTCATAGGTAGTCCTGCCGTGTGGCACGTTGTCAACTTTGGCGAGGCGGGCGCAACAGGAAACCTAGCGGCGGAACCCGCAGCCAACACATTCGGCATTGTCGATGGCGGCACACTTAACACCAACGCTCATTGGTGGCTGTACCTCAACGGATACAAAGATTTAGGAAGTACTTTATCACCTTTTTGGACAACAGGGGTGGTTGTAACTCCCGGCACGATTCGCACAGTAGGCTTTGCTATTACGGCATTAACTGGAAACGGAACAACGGCGACAGCAACGGCGGCGGGTCATGGGCTGTCAACAGGCGATAAGCGATATATCGCGCGAGCGAGTGGCTTGTTCAGCACGTTCAATTTTAGCACGCAGAATTTTGACTTAGTAACAGTAACGGTTATCGACGCCAACACCTTTACTTATCCGTGCCTTGCAACGGGTACGGCAACGATAACAGCAGGGAACACAGAGATTGCGTGTCTTGTGGGTTGTTATGAAATGGTTGCCCCGAACAACCGGACGACAGGCGCAACGCCGCCTTCTGGGCGCGGCATTGTAAACGGCAACTATTTCCTTGCTTTTGCGGGCGCAGGGTTAAGGGCGGTGGCGGTATGACCGATAGAGATTATAGAGACATAGTCAGCGTATCGAATGTGATGCTACCTCAGCACGATGAAACGGGCGCAATTACGGCGTATGTGCCGCACCTGTTTGTGCAGCGATACGGCGGTGAAGAATTTTATACTCGGCCTCTAGCGCACGCGCATTGCGCATACAAAAAAGAAATTCAAACGTGGCTTAATTCTGGGGGAATAATTACATGACAATTTTACGGCCAATTTTGGGAAACGTTTTTGGCGGTGGCGGCACAAGAGTGCTGCGTGAAATCACATCCAGCAGCACATATATTAAAAGACCCGGCTTGCTAGCGGCGGTTGTAGTCGGCATTGGCGGCGGCGGGGGCGGTGGTGGCGGCAGGAGAGGCGCGGCGGCAAGTCAAACTAGTGGCGGCGGCGGCGGAGCGGGGGCGGCAATTGCGTGGCGATTCATGCTCGCTTCTGAGATTCCTGAATCGGTCGCGGTTACAATTGGGGCGGGCGGCGCGGGTGGGCTAGGCGCTACCACGAACGATACAAACGGCGGTAACGGCGGCAACGGAACCGCCACATCTTTCGGCGCTTTGGTTGTCGCAACCTTCGGCCCCGGCGGAACAGGTGGTCTAACCGGAGCAACGGCGGGCGGTACTGGCGGACAAATTACCGCTTGCACACCTCCCTTGTACCCCGGAACGAGCGGTAACACCGGCGGCGCAGGAACATCAACAGCAAACGGTGTAGGCGGCGCATCCACATCCCTACAGGGCAGTGGCGTAGGTATAGCGGGCGGCGGTGGGGGCGGCGGCATTGATAACGTAACGCTGCGAGCGGGCGGTGCTGGCTCTAGGGTTTATACAATCTTTAACGTGCAGAGCACAGCGGCTACTGGCGGCGCAGCGGGAACAGGTGCGGCTGGTGGGGCTGGCGCGAGTAACGTGGCCTTGCAAATCCTGGGGCAGTACAACGTGACGCCTATTAACACATTGGGCGCGGGCGCATCTGGCGGTGGCGGCGGCAGCGGCAACACTGCGGGTACTGTGCCGGGCGGTAATGGCGGCGATGGCGGCAACTACGGTGCTGGTGGTGGCGGTGGTGGTGCATCGCGAAACGGTGCGAACGCTGGTAACGGCGGCAAGGGCGGCGACGGCTGCTTGCTTATTTTAGAATTCTATTGAGGTGTTATTATGTACTACGCAGTTTTGAAAGATGGTGTTTGCATTGCAAAAATTATTGCTGATTCTCTTGACGGATATGTGTATCCTTTTCCGCATGATGCGCTGGTTGAAGACCCAGATAATAGCATGGTTGTCGTGGAAACAAGCGCGGTTGAACAGGGTACAGGCGAATGACAACGACCAACGACGAACTAAAAGTTGCGCTGCTATTGGGTGAAATCAGTGGCAAATTAGACACATCTATCAAGCATCAAGCCACTAGCTTACGTTTAATTATTGCGCTAAATATCCTAGGTATGACAGGCGGCACAATTACCGTTGGAACTCAGGCGCTTGACGGCTGGCCAGTGATTGAAAAATTATTGGGGCTACTATGAGCATCGACCGCGCACGGCTTGAAAAGCAGCTGCGGATAGACGAGGGTGAACGCTTGAAGCCATATCGCTGCACGGCCGGCAAGCTCACAATCGGTGTGGGGCGCAACCTTGATGACCGAGGCATCACTAAAGAAGAATCAGCCGTGATGCTGGATAGGGATATTCAAAATTGCTTGGCCGACCTCGCGTTTTTCCTTCCATGGTACAAACAACTTAATGCGGCGCGGCAGGAAGCCTTAATTAACATGGTTTTCACCATGGGAATTGTCCGGCTGTGCCGTTTTGTTAACATGTTGCTTGCCTTGAAATCGGGTGACTGGAAACGGGCGCACGATGAGACCCTAAACAGCAAATGGGCGAGAGACCTCAAGGTTTTCAATTCCCCACGAGCAATCAATATCGCCAAAGTTTTTTTAACAGGAGAGCCAATCTATGCCAACACTTGACGGCAATAAAACGTATATTGTGGCGGCGATTTATATCGCCTCTGTGATAGCATCGCATTACTACCCGGAAATTGATTGGGACACAATTCAAGCAGTTATTGCTGGCTTCGGTCTCGTGACGCTGCGTCATGCCATTAAAACCACCCAACCCCAACCAACCAAAGAAGAGGAATCTAAAAATGTTTGAATCAGTATTATACGAAAACGACAATATAAAAGCTGCAAACAACGCCGCTCAAACGGCGGTCTGTTTATATATCAAAGCCAAAGATGATTATCTCGTCCTCAAAGGAGAGGACGCAGCCCGATTTCGTCAGCACGCTTTTGTCGGAAATTTCGTGCAACAAACCAAAGCAAATCTTGAATCCCAGAAAGCCCAGCTCGATGCTCAAGCGGAATTACAAATCAATACTGCTATTAGCGAGTCTAATGCTTATTTTAACGGTTTTGCTGTATGACATGCACACTAAAGCAAAAGCTGCTCGTACCGTTTATCCTGATACTCTTGTCGGCATGTCAGGTATTGACCCCGCAACCCAAAACCCCTGAGCAAGCGGCGTTTGTTTACAGCGCCCGCTATGAAGCTCTCCAAGAGGAGGTGATTAAGTATCTCGCCAAGCCTAATTGCACGGGCATGGTGGTTGTGAATTGCCGCAAGGCTGAGTTGGTAAAGCCCCTACAAGAAGCCACATCTGAGGCGTCTGTTGTGGTCACTGAATCGGCAAAGCTTGCTCAAGATGGTTTAGCATACGATAAGCAGCGCGTGTCTGAGGTGTTGGCAACAATTGCTGAAATCTTGGCGAAGGGGTAAGCTATGAATAAAATCGACTATGCAAAAGCGGTTGATGGTATTGCCCTTATCCTGAATGCATGGGGCAGCTGGGAACGGGCAAACGCCTCGCTTGTTCAATACCAGACCATCCTCATTGCAGAGCAACGCAATCCGTCCGATGAGGAATGGAACGCCCTAATCAATTCGATTGAGGCAAACCAAGCCCGCATCAACGAGCTGGCGGCGCAATGACGCATACCCTATCCGATTGGGTGAGGGTTATTGCCTGTCAGATTGAGGATGGGAGCTCTATCCTTACGGGGATTTGTAGGGATTTGGAAAAAGCCCCCACCGTAAAAAGTGGGGATCAGCTTCCTGATTTGCCGCCGGGGTTTATCTACAAGATAGTGCCTTGGGGGCTTGATGTTTAAATATTGTTTCGGCTTTCTTTCTGGCTGGGTTATGATTGCAATGCTGCATTACGGAAACCCGGAATCCGAGCGGGCTAAGTGCATCCGGCAGGTGGCGAATGGTGTTTTTCAGGATGTGAAAAAGGATGTTGATTGAAAAACCCGCTCAACTGGCGGGTCAAGCGGGTTTAGAAAGCGAATAAGCAAACTATCAGAACGGCGCTGGTGGGCACTAAGTGCTTAATGACGGACTGTCTGGACAGTATACCTTACTCATCTAAGGTAGTATTTAGATAGTAGCGGGCTCTCCTGTTTTAGTCAAGGGCTTTATAATGTTGATTGAACCCGCCAAGGCTATGCGTGCAAACGTACCCTCAAACTGGCGGGTCTTTTTATAGGCGCCAATAGTTTGGATAGTTGTTTGGCTCTAAGGAGCGCTTTAACGCCTCGTCTATTAAATCGGGGGAAATATCTTTAATTCGCACGTGTAGTTTTGCCAAATCTTAGTGTCATCCCACATAATTTTTGCACTCAGTATTGGAAATTCCAAACGCACACGCAGAAACGCAACTTCGTTTGTCCCATATTTGGTTTCAACGTCTAGCTGTATACCGTTATGCGCGTTTCTATTTGCTACTATTTCTACCTTTGCTGTGCGTCGCCGCGTATCGCTTGGTCTAGAGTCTGTTTCTGTATATTTTAGGTTGTTTTTATCTACCGCTACTAATATCAATTGGTTGTCGGTCATAAATCACCTTTTTCCGTAAAAGTGCAACAAAAGTTAGTGGGCGTGTGTTTACGCTGTTTAACGTGTGGATTTGACGTTAACTCCGTATCACGATAGAACACCCGCGCCTTCTCGCGCAGAAACACCCTGCGCCACCAGCTAGGCTTTGTAAGCTGGACAGGCGGCGCGTCACATATAATCGTCCCCGTCTTAGCGATTGCGGTTATCACCGCTGTTTTCAGAACAGTGCGGGGTTTCTCGCGCAGGAACACGCGCCGCCACCAAGTGGGATGTACCTCTTCGCCGTAACTAAAAGTATCGCCAACTTTGTGGTCGTGTATGACTCCCCTTGGCCACAAAGGTTCAGGCATACCGGGCAATGCTTCCATTTTGCGCCATGCCCAGCTTTTATACCACGCATACGCTTCTTCGTCCGATTCAAAATCTCTGCCGGTCATGCTGGCTCCTCCCGATAAAATGCACCACCACCGCCACCAACAGCGAGTGCTTTCGTGGCTTCACGAACCATGTTCTCAAACGCCCTGTCCTGCTCCTCTCTGTGCTCCTTAAGCATACGCTCCCAAACCCCGTCTGAAACGACTTCGGGCGTAACCTTCAGGGGCTTATCCCCCACAATCCACATGTTTATTTTCGCCGCACCGCCACCCTGTTGTCCGGATTTTAGGGGGCGTCGCGACGGGCGGATATACAGCAGCAGATTCGCAGCCAGCGCCAATAGTATAAGCACCAGTGGAACCGCCAACCCGTAAGAAAGCGGCGCGTAGGTTGTGAGTAAATCGGTTAGTGTGTTCATACGCTCTCCTTTTGCGGGGTAATCTCACCTGTATCAACAAACCGCTGCAAATACGGCAGCAGGGCTTTTACTTGGCCTTGCGTTAAGTGCATCCTTGCTGGCGGCTCGGTATCCACCCCCAGCCAGATGCAATCTTCGGTTGCCAAGCTGCTTTTTTGCAAGGAACACCCATTGCCGTAACGGTCTAGAAATTCGATAATGTCAAAGCCGCGCTCTGTTTTTTCGATGTTCATCTCACTCCCCCAACTTCACACCCTGCGGCTGCGGGAAGGGATGTGACTTTATATATGCGTTTTTTGCATCGTGAATGTTATCAAAGCGGCCTAAAAAATAAGTTTTCTTGTCTATCCTTATGCTGGCGCACCACTTCTTACGCATCTT
>Ga0315904_10002844_pt1 | contig 26229 bp, 15 predicted proteins | sample LakEriMetagenome_6_FD_203529 | JGI IMG/M metagenome (GOLD analysis project Ga0315904, IMG submission 203529) | Freshwater fungal communities from buoy surface, Lake Erie, Ohio, United States - Buoy 12 MA120 | ecosystem: Environmental > Aquatic > Freshwater > Lake | place: USA: Lake Erie, Ohio...
TCTGCGCGCCTACGAACGCAAGGCGACGGGCGAGAAATTCCTTATCAATCCGACGCTGGACTAGGCTGCTGCGCAGAGGTTGCGACCAGATTTCAGCCGGCATCTGCCCCGCACGGCTCGCGGAAGGCACGCTCCATGCCGACCGGACCAAAGCTGGGAAGTGGCGGTGCTGTCAGTCCGGCGACAACTCGTCTCCAGTTGACGCGCTGAGGGAAGGGCACGGTGCGCGACGCCTGTACGGCGAGCGTCTGCCATCCAGCCAGGGCGGCTAACAGAGCCGGTCAGAGATTCAGTCCGGGATCGACTGGTAGCTTAGCTTGAAGGCGTCGCGGAGCGCGGAGACCCGTCGGTTGTCGAAATCGGTTCCGCGGCAGGCGAAGGCGATCTGGCGGGTCGGCGCGTTCTTTCCGAGCGATATCTGGCGGACGGGATAGGCCTCGACCATGGCACCTCGCGCCTGCGGGATGATGGAAACGCCGAGCCCTGACGAGACCATGGCCAGGACCGCTTCGATGGATTCCAGCTCGAATTTGGGCGTCATCGAAGGCGCGATCCGGCGCATGTAGGTCGCGGCGACGCGGCCGCTGGTGAGCGAGGTGTCAAACTGCAGCCAGTTGTAGCGCCGGACGAGGCTCGGGATCGATTCGCCCTCGCTGTCAGGCGGGGCGACGAAGACGAAGGGCTGCTCTGTCAGGTCTTGCCAGTACAGCCGGCTCGACCCGCCGGATGTCGGACGGATCAGGGCAGCTCCGTCCAGGCGGCCCGCCTTCAGCTGGTCGAGGAGTTCGACGGAATCGCCCTGGATCACCCGGACGCTTAACTCCGGATGCCGGCGGTTGATCTCTCGCAGGACGAGCGGGATCATCGTCGGCTGCAGCGACCGGATCGTGCCCAGAACCACCCGACCGGTCAGCGCAATGGTCTGGCGCGTGCGGGCGGCCTCAACGGCGTCCAGCGCGGCGCGCACGTTCTCGGTCAGCTCCCGCGCGAGCGGTGTCGGCTTAGAGGTCCTTCCGGACCGGTCGAACAGGGGCTGTCCCAGGTACTCTTCCAGGCGCTTGACCTGAAGACTCACGGCGCTGGCGCTCAGACCCATGTCCTCCGCGGCCCCGGCGAAACTGCCGTTCCGCAGGATGGAGTCGAGGGTGATGAAGAACTCGAACTTCATTGGGCTCCTCCGGGCCTGGGAGGCATGAGGCGCGCGCCGGACCCGGTATGCGCCTATGCTGGTTGATAGATGAGAATACCTCATCTTTAGCTGAACGAAACATCACTATTGCTATAGTTCAGCCGGGTCTACGTCTCTCCATACGGGTTCAGGTCCGGGCAAGCCCCGATCTGCACCCTGACCGACACGCCCGGAGAGGCGCTTGCGGTTAGGAAGGAAACACGGTGCCACGCCAACAAGCGATCAAGCTGCTTATCGACGGCGTCTGGGTTGAGGGCGACGGGGAGCCGATCCCCGTTGTCGACAAATACTCGGGCCAGCCGATCGGACGTCTCCAGTGCGCCTCGACCGCCCAGGTCGACGCCGCTGTTGCAGCGGCGCGCCGTTCATTCGAGTCCATCAAGATTGAGCCTCATGAACGCTACCGCTTGCTGATGCGGGTCGCGGACCTGATCGAGGCCAACCGCGAGGCGCTCGCCGGGCTGATCATCAGCGAGTCCGGCGTTCCCTGGAAGGACTCGAACAACGAGGTCGGCCGCGCTGCCGAGACCTTCCGCCTGTCCGCCGAAGAAGCCCGCCGCCTGGTCGGTGAAATGGTGCCGATCCAAGGTGCGGCCGGACAATCGCACCGGATGGCGTTCACGATCCGGGTTCCGCGCGGTGTGGTCGGCGGGATCAGCTCGTTCAACTCGCCGCTCAACATGGTCGCCCACAAGGTCGCCCCGGCCCTGGCGGCCGGCAACAGCGTGGTCTTCAAGCCGCCCGTGGCGACCCCCCTGTCGGCCACCCGGCTGTTCGAACTAATGCTCGAAGCCGGCGTGCCGCCGACCCACATCAATCTGGTGCATGGCGAAGGCCGCGGTGTCGGTCAGCAGCTGGTCGATCATGAAGGCATCGACTTCTTCACCTTCACTGGCAGCACGCCGGTCGGGAAGCTGATCCGCCAGAGCCGCGGCCTGCGCCCTGTTGCCCTGGAACTGGGCAGCATCGCCGCCACCATCGTCTGCGCCGACGCCGACCTGGACCGGGCCGCCATTCGGTGCGCCCAGTCGGGGTTCCGCCGTCAGGGGCAGGCCTGCACCTCGACCCAGCGCCTGTTCGTCCAGCGGGAGATACTCGAAGCCTTCACCGCCAGGCTGATGTCGGAGGTCGCATCACTGGTGGTCGGAGATCCTCGCGATCACCGCACCGATGTCGGGCCGATGATCAGCGAGAAGGACGCGGCCCGTGCCGAGGCTTGGGTCCAGGAGGCTGTCGCCCAGGGCGCGACCCTTCTGGCCGGCGGTGTTCGGACCGGGGCTGTTCTGCAGCCGACCGTGCTGACGGACGTCAGCTCGGACATGCGGGTGATGTGCGAGGAGATCTTCGCGCCTGTGCTGTCGATCCTTGCCTTCGACACGCTGGATGAGGCCATCGACCGGGTCAACGCCACAGAGTTCGGCCTCGCCGCCGGCCTGTTCACCCGCGACATCCAGCGGGCGCTCGAAGGTGCGGCGCGCCTGCATGTCGGCGTGGTCCACCTCAATGACGCCTCGAGCAGCCGCGTCGATCTCATCCCGTTCGCCGGAGTGAAGGAAAGCGGCGTCGGCGTCGAAGGCCCAAAATACGCGATCCGCGAAATGACCGAAGAGCGCCTCGTGACGGTGACCCTGTGATGGACGGAACAATGAACGAGCAAGGCGTGACCGGCGCAATCTTTATGGCCCAGTGCCTGAAGGAGGAGGGCGTCGAGAAGGTCTTCGGCCAGTGCGGTCACACCAACTACGCCCTGATCGACGCCTGCCAGCGGCTGGGCATCGAATACATCTCGTTCCGTCACGAGCAGCAGGCTGTTCATGCGGCCGACGCCTACTATCGAGTGTCGAAGAAGCTGGCGGTCATCAATGTCCACCTGTCGCCCGGCCTGACCAATACGGTCACCGGCGTCGCCTCCGCCGCCATGGACGGCACGCCGATGGTGGTGATCACCGGCAATACGCCGTCCTACCATCATCCCCGTGAGGCCCACCAGAGCATGCGCCTGCATGCCGATGCCTCCCAGGGCGACATCTTCCGGCCGATCTGCAAGCGGGTCTGGCGCGTCGACGACGCGAAATTCCTGCCGGAGATCATGCACCGGGCCCTGAACATCGCCCAGACCGGACGGCCCGGCGCCGTGCTGCTCGACATCCCCATGGACGTCTTCTCGCAGAAGATTTCGGCCGCCCCGGTGACGCGCTCGCGGCGTCCCAACTTCCCCCGCTCGATGGGCGACGCCCAGGGCGTGGCCGAGGCGGCCCGGCTTCTATCCTCCGCCGTCAACCCGGTGATCTTCGCCGGCAATGGCGTGGCCCTGTCCGGCGCCTTCGCGGAACTCCAGGCGCTGGCCGAACGGCTGGGCGCGCCGGTGGCGACCACCCTGGTGGGCAAGGGCGTCTTCCCGGAGACCCATCCGCTGTCGCTGGGGACCACCGGCATCTGGGGCTCGCGCGTCGCCAACGAAAGCGCCCGCAACGCTGACGTCATCCTGGCCGTCGGCACCGCCTTCGGCGAGGCGGACTGCAGCTCCTGGCGGCCCGAGCACACCTTCAATATTCCCGGAACGACCCTGATCCAGATCGACATCGATCCGCAGGAGATCGGCAAGAGCTATCCCGTCGACATCGGCATCCTCGGCGACGCCAAGGCGACCCTGGCCCAACTCGCCGCAGCCCTCCTCGATACGCCCCGCCCAACGGCTGTGGCCCAAGCCCAAGCCGCGATCACGGCGTCGCGCAAGGCGGCATGGCGCGAGGAGCTGAAAGACACCCAGCTGGTCGACACCAAGCCGATCCACCCGGCCCGCCTGCTGATGGAACTGTCGAAGGCGGCACCGGCCGACGCCGTGTTCGTGACGGATGTGGGCTGGAACAAGAACGGTGCCGGCCAGCAGCTGGAGATCGCCAGCCAGGCCGGCTTCATCACCAGCGGCGGCATGGCGACGATGGGCTATTCGCCCGGCGCCGCGATCGGGGCCAAGCTGGGCGCGCCGGACCGCAAGGTGCTCGGCCTCGTCGGCGACGGCGGTCTGATGTCGGTGCTGGGTGCCCTGACCACGGCGGTCGAGCTGGATATTCCGGTCCTTTGGGTCCTGTTCAACAACTTCTGCTATTCGACGATCCGTACCGTCGGAACGACCTATTTCGATAACAGCTACGGCACCGAGTTCCGGACCCCGGACGGCGAGCTCTACAATCCCGACTTCCAGATGCTGGCCAAATCCTTCGGGATCGAGTCGGCGCTGATCGAAGAGCCTGACGACCTCGAAGCCGGTATCAAGGCCGCGCTGGCCAAGGATGTGCCGTTCCTGCTCGAAGTCCGCACCCGCGGCGACGTCCCCATGCCGCGTACAGGCTATTGGGACATCGCTGACTTCCTGGCGCACGGCAATGACTGAAGCGCGCCCGGTCTCATCCCCGGCCCTGCGCCACCGGGACTATGAGCCCGGGGCTGGCGGCCCACTGGACGGCGTGCGGGTGCTCGATCTGTCGCGCCTGTTCGCCGGCAATGTCCTGACCCAGATGCTTGGCGACTTCGGTGCCGAGGTGATCAAGGTCGAGCCGCCGAACGGCGATACTCTGCGCGGATGGAAGACGCGCGGCGTGTCGACCCACTGGAAGATTTACGCCCGCAACAAGAAGAGCCTGTGCCTCGATCTGCGATCGACGAAGGCGCGGGAACTGCTGCTGGATCTTGTCCCATCGGCGGGGATCGTCGTCGAGAGCTTCCGCCCCGGTGTGCTGGAGGCCATGGGCCTGGCACCCGAGGTCCTGCTGAAGCGCAATCCCAAACTGGTGATCGTGCGTATCTCGGGCTGGGGCCAGGACGGGCCCTACTATCAGCGGCCCGGCTTCGGCACCGTGATCGAGGGCATGTCCGGCTTCGCCTCGATCAACGGCTTCGAGGATCGCGAACCCATCCTGCCCCCCATGTATCTCGCCGACGGGGTCGCCGGGGTCTACGGCGTTTCCGCCGCTCTCCTGGCGCTTCGGGAGGCCGAGCGGCCCGGGGGCAACGGTCAGGTCATCGATCTCCCGCTCTATGATCCCTTGTTCGCCCTTTTGGGCCCGCAGGCCGCCAATTTCCGGCTTACCGGCGAGACCCGCAAGGCCACGGGCAGCCGTTCCAGCAACTCGGCCCCGCGAAATGCCTACCGCTGTCGCGACGGAAAGTTCGTCAGCCTTTCGGGTTCAACCCAGTCCATGGCCGAAAGGATTTTCAATGCCATCGGCCGGCCGGACCTGATCCTTGATCCGCGCTTCCGTACCAATGCGGACAGGCTGAACAATGTCGCAGCGCTGGACGAAGTGATCGGCGGCTTCATCGCCGGGTTCGACCAGTCCGAACTGGTCGCCCTGATGGAAAAGGCCGAGGTTACCGTCGGTCCCATCTACGACATCGGCCAGATCATGGTCGATCCGCATGTGGTGGAGCGCGAAATCCTCGCCGACTATCCCGACGCCGAGATCGGCAGCCTGCCAATGCACCATGTGGTGCCACGCATGTCGGAAACGCCCGGCTCGATCCGCTATCCGGCACCGCGACTGGGCGAACACAACCGCGCCCTTCTCGGCGAGCTCGGCATCTCCGATGCTGAGTACAGGCGGCTGGTCGATGCCCGGGTGGCGATCGAGGATCGCGCGCCAGACGCGGGTGCAGAGTCGTGACCCCCGTTTGGCGCTCGCTCCAGTATGTGCCAGCTCACGTCGAGAAATACGTGGCGAGCCCGCATATCGCCGCCGCGGACGCCGTGATTCTCGATCTCGAAGACAGTGTGCCGGCCGACAGCAAGGCGCTCGCCCGGGCCGCGCTAGCCAGTGCCATCCCGACGGTCGCCCACAGCGGCGCCGACGTGCTTGTCAGGATCAATGACGGCGACATGGCCGCGCAGGACATCGCCGCCGCGGTGCAGCCCGGCGTGGCCGCGCTGGTCGTCCCCAAGGTGCGGAACGCGGCGCGGCTGACGCAACTCGACGGTCTGGTCTCCGACGCCGAGGCGCGGGCGGGGCTGGCGTCCGGATCGGTGCGGTTCGTGGTTCTCATTGAGACGGCGGACGGCTTCCTGGACATGCCCGCCATCGCCAGGTCGAGCCGGCGGACCATCGCGATCAACCTGGGCAATGAGGATTTCGCCTCCGACCTGGGCATGGAGGCCAGCGAAGAGACCCTGCTGATGCCGCGCCAGCAGCTGGTCATCGTGGCGGCGGCGGCCGGGCTGATGCCGCTGGGTCTGATGGGCTCCGCGACCCAGTTTGACGACCCCGACGCCTATCGGGCGCTGGCGCTCAAGTCGCGGCGGTTCGGTTTTGTCGGGTCCAGCTGCATTCACCCGTCGCAGATCGCGCTGCTGAACGAAGCCTTTTCGCCGACGGCCGAACAGATCGGCGAGGCGCGCCGTCTGGTTCAGGCCGCCGATGAGGCAGGGGCCGATGGCCGCGGCGCCTTCACGATCGACGGCCGGATGATCGACGGGCCGATCGTCGCCCGGGCCCAGGCGCTGATCCACAGGCATCAGACAATAGCGGCGCGAATGTCGATGCGCGACAGTAATAACCAATAGTCAAAGAAAGCAACTACCTAACAACAAAAACAAGTACGGTCCAGTTCAATGGAGCCGATAAATCAACATAGAGGGAGGAATAGTAATGAGCGTGATTCAGAAGAGTGTATGTATTGATTTCCGGCGCTTCGGCCAACTCGGCTGGCGAGCGGGGCTGATGAGCTCGGTCGCCCTGGCTCTGGTCGCGGTTCCCTCGCTTGCCTGGGCCCAGGACACCGGCCGTCCCGCCGCCGCGGCGGCCGCCGGCACCCAGGATCAGGAGGCCGACGAAGGCGAGGAAGACGCCTCGGAACTGGATGATGTCGTCGTCACGGGTACGGCCATTCGCGGCGTCGCGCCCGTCGGGTCCGCCACGGTCGGTATTTCCCAGGAAGACATCGTTCAGGCCCCGGTTCGCGACGCCAGTTCTCTGGTCGCCCGCCTGCCGCAGGCCTCCAGCCAGGGGACAACACTGACCTCCAGCGGTGGCCGCGCGGCGGGCGTCAATCTTCGGGGACTGGGCAACAATGCGACGCTTGTTCTCTTTGACGGTCGCCGCGTTGTCCCGCAGGGCGGCAACTCCCAGGTCTCGGATCCCAACCTGGTGCCCTTCCTCGCGATCGAGCGGGTGGAAGTGGTCACTGACGGGGCCTCGGCAATCTATGGGTCGGATGCGGTGGCCGGCGTGGTCAACTACATCCTCCGCCGGAACTTCGACGGCCTCGAACTCAGCAGCCGCTACACCACCACCCTCTATGACCAATACTCCATTGATGGCGTGTTCGGCCGGACCTGGAGCGGCGGCAGCCTGCTGGTGGCCGGGGCCTATGACACCAACGACAGCGTGGGCCGCGACGCGCGTGACTACCTGTTGCAGGACCTGCGGCCGTTCGGCGGCAACGACAACCGCTTCATCGGTACCACGGTCTTCCCGGACGAGCGCGGCGCGCTGATTATCGGCAACACCGTCTACGGCCTGCCGAATACGGGTGGCGTGAGGCCGACGTCGGCCCAGGTTCTTCCTTTGGCGGGAAACCCATCGCTCAATGATCAGTCGAACCTCTATGACTTCTACACCGGCCGCGAGCGCTACGCGTTCCTGATCAAGGCCCGGCAGGAACTGGCTCCCGGTATCGACGTCGGTTACACCGGGATTTACAATCGCAGGACGAATGAATCCCGCGCCGGCGACGGATTCGAACGTATCTCTATCCGGGTGCAGCCGACCAGCCCATACTATATCCCCGGCATGCCGAGCCCCACGGGCAACCAGACGGTCGTATACAACTATTCACTCAACAATCCCGACACGTCCCGCTCGCAGGACAACCTCGAAGAGACCTTCAACCACTCGATCGATCTGACGGCACAGCTGCCGTGGGACCTCCGCTTCAGCGGCCTTGTTACCTACGGCAAGACCGACTCCTGTAACGTCTGCCAGGCTCAGGTGAACACCACGCGGGCGAGTGTCATCGCCAATGATCCGACCTACGGGTTCAATCCCTATCTGACCGGCCGTCAGGCTGCCGCAGATGCACTCGTGGGCGGGTTCATTCAGCAGTACGACACGGTGCTGTTCGACTCCGTCGCCAAGATTGACGGCTCACTCTTCACCCTGCCGGCAGGCGATGTGAGGTTCGCACTCGGTGCTGAGTACTCGCGCTACAAGCTTTACCTCAAGGCGCAGAACACGCTCAATCTCACGAACACCTATCAGACGTCGCGCTTCACCAAGAGCGACCGGGATGTTGTGTCGGGCTTCGGCGAGATTTTCGTTCCGATCGTTGGAGGGGCGAACGCGATGCCCTTCATGGAGTCCCTCGATCTGAGTCTGGCTGTCCGCTACGACGACTATTCGGACGCTGGCACAACCACCAATCCGAAGGTGGGTCTGACCTGGCGCGCCAATGACGAACTGCTGTTCCGGGCCAGCTGGGGCACTTCTTTCCGGGCACCGACCCTGATCGAGTCCAACCCCGCAACCGTGGGCCAGACCAACCGGGCCTTCATCAGCAACGGGGCCGGCGACCCCGCGATCCCGGTCACCAACCTCAGCACCGGCCAGAGCGCCGTGCTGACCCGCACGGGCAACACGGCGGGCCTTCAGCCCGAGTCCGCCGAGATCTGGTCGATGGGAGCAGAATACAGCCCGAACTTCATTCCCGACCTTCGTCTGAGCCTGACCTACTACAACGTCGCCTACGTTGACCGGATCGAGAACCTGCCTAACCAGACACTGATCCTGGCCAGCCCGGCCAACCTCGCGCTGTACCGCGACTTCTTCATCACCGCGCCCCAGCCCACGACCTGCGTCAACGGCAACATCTCCACCTACAACCCGGCCTATGTGCCGTGGCTGACGGATCCCAATGCGGTGTTCTCGCCCTCGACCATCAATGACTGTTCGTTGGTGGGCATTATCGCCGGCGGGCGTCTGAACCTCGGCGACGTGCGCCAGAGCGGTCTCGACTTCTCGGCCAACTACAGACTCGAGACCGAGATGGGCGATTTCCGCTTCTCGGGCAGCTTCTCCAAGATCCTGAACCTCGAGAAGAGCGTCGTAGCCGGAGGCCCGCTGTTTGATGCGCTGGACACAATCGGCTTCCAGGTCAGTGAGCGAGGCCGGCTCGGGGTCAACTTCAACCGTGGTGCCTTCGACGCCAATCTGTCGGCCAACTACGTCGGCTCCTATCTCAACAATGCGACGATCACGGTCGCCGGGATTAGGTTGCCGAACACCGAGGTTCCGGCCTGGACTACGTTCGACGCCGGGCTCTCCTACGAGTTCGAGGGTGGCACTTCCGGTGCCCTCGACGGGGTCCGCGCATCCTTCAGCATCCAGAATGTTCTGGATGAGGAGCCGCCAATCGTTCTCAGCGGCAACAGCGCGGTGGATCTGGGCAATCACAACCCGTTCGGCCGGATCTTCTCGTTCGAGATCAGCAAGCAGTTCTAGGCCTCTGGCCGGTCCCACTCGTTGTGAGTGGGACCGGCTGACCCGGGAAGGATTCACCGATGACGACGTCCATCACTGCCCGTATTGCGCTCGCCCTGGCGATGGCGCTGGTTGTGGTCGGCTGTGTCCATGCCCAGACACCCGCGCCGGCTCCGGCTGCTCCCGCGGTCCGCCCGCAAGGTCCTTCCGATCCCTATGAAGGCCGCAAGAAGTTGCTGGTCGTCGCTGACGTCCAGACCGGCTTCCATCACAACTCGATCAGCCATGCGATGGCGACGATCGAGCAGATGGGTCGCGAAAGCGGCTTCTACGTCGCTTTCCTGCGGACGGATTCCCAGCTCATCACGTCGGAGCCGATCGTCGGCAGCGGCGCGCGATATGCCGGCCGGCAGATCAACGCCCGAAACCTGGACTATTTCGACGCCATATTCTTCCTCGGCAGCGGGGAGGGGACCTTGACGGACCAGCAGAAGGCGGACCTGCTCGCCTTCGTCCACGATGACGGCAAGGGTTTCATCGGTGGCCATGCCTCGACCGTCGCCTTCTACAACTGGCCAGAATACGGCGAGATGATCGGCGGCTTCATGGACGGCGAGTTCCCGGTCCAGCCGATGCAGTTGATCGTCGAGGACCCGGACTTCCCCGGTGCCCGCGATTTCCCGACCACCTTCACGGACCAGTACCAGTTCCTGAAGGCACCCTATGAAACCGGAGACGTCCACACCATCCTGCGTCTGGATCCCGCCCGACTGACGGCCGAGCAGTTGGCGCGCCGCCCGGATGGGGACTTTCCCGTAGTCTGGGCACGACCCTATGGCCGGGGCCGTGTCTACATCTCGACCTTCGGACATCTTGATGAGCCGTGGGACCAGCCGGCGGTCCGCCAACTCTACCTTGAAGGCATCAAATGGGCGCTGGGCCTGACCGATGCCGTCGTCACGCCCGACACCCCGCCCCAGTAGAGAGACGGAGCAAACCATGAAAACGAACATGATAAAGGGTGTGGGCGCGAGCCTGGCGCTGGCCCTGCTGGCCGGTTCGCCCGTCCTCGCCCAGACACTGCCGGCCGACCAGTGGCCGAGCTACGGCCAGAACGCCGGAAGCACCAATTTCTCGCCGCTCGACCAGATCACGCCCGCCAATGTCGCGACGCTTCAACGCGCCTGGACGTTCAACTACGGCGGCGGCACGGACGAGCAGGGCGACCGTGGGCTGAGCTTTCGGTGGGAGGTCACACCTCTGATCATCGGCGGCGTCATGTATGTTTCGACGCCCTCCAATCCGGCACTCCCCGATCTGAAATCTACCATCACGGCGCTTGAGCCCGAGACCGGCCGGGTCATCTGGAAATACGAATCCGATCGCAACATCCACGGGCGCGGCCTGGCCTACTGGCCGGGTGACGGCGATGTCGGCCCCCGGCTCTTCTTCGCGACGGAGCAGGGCTATCTGCGGGCCTTGGACATGGCATCGGGCCAACTCGCCGCCGGCTTCGGCGAACAGGGCGAGATCGATGCCTATATCGGTGTTGCCTCCGAACTGGTGGGAGAGACGCGACGCGATACCTGGACCATCCCCAACCCGGCGTCGGTCTACCGCAACCTGGTGATCACAGGCTCGCGCCCCGGCGAGGCGGGGCCTCCCGGACCCCGCGGGGACATCCGGGCCTGGGACGCTCGTACAGGCGCGCTGGTGTGGACCTTCCACACCATCCCGCAGCCGGGTGAAGCCAATAACGAGACCTATTCCAACGACGAGTGGCGGGACCGCAGCGGTGCCAATGTCTGGTCGACCATGACCATCGACGCAGAGAACGGAACTCTCTTCGCGCCGGTTGGCGACCTCAACGGTCGCGCCGAGGGACCCGAGCTCTATTCCAGCAGTCTGCTGGCGCTGGACGCCGCGACAGGCCAGCTCAAATGGTTCTTCCAGATGACCCACAAGGACCTGTGGGACTGGGACCAGCCGACGCCGCCGATCCTCGTGGACTTCACCGCGAACGGCGAAACCGTGCCTGCGATCGCCCTGACCGGAAAGCAAAGTCTTCTGTTCGTTTTCAATCGACTGACTGGCGAGCCTTTGCATGAGGTGGAAGAGCGTCCGACGCCCCGCAGCGACGATCCCGCGGACCTGGCCTGGGCCACTCAGCCTTTTCCGGTCCGGCCGGGGCCGCTGGCCCGGACCAGCATGACGCGCGACGAAATTCCCAACATTACGCCTGAGCAGCACGCCTATTGCACCAGCTTCTGGGACCAGAACAACATCCTGGTCACCGGCCTCTATGGCCGTCCCCTGCTCACGCGCGGCACCCTGAGCTTCCCTTCGACGCTCGGCGGACCCAACTGGGGCGGCCCCTCCTGGAACCCCCAGACCGGCCTGTTCATCGTCAATGTGCAGAACATGGGACAGTACCGCGCAGCCGGCCCCGCCGGTCGTGGGTTCGGCGTCGGTGCCGGACCGCGTCCCCCTGCGCCGGCTGCCAGACCGGCACCGGCACCCGGTGCCGCTCCGGCCATCACCCAGACCGGCTTCAACTACCGGATCGACGCGAACACTGTCCTGCCGTGTACGCCCACACCGTGGGGGGAACTGGTCGCTGTTGATATCAACAAGGGCGAGATCGTCTGGCGCTCCCCGCTCGGATCGATCCCGGGACTGGGTTCCGAAGGCGTCGATCTCGGTGCTCGTAACCTGGGCGGCAACATCCAGACCGCGGGAGGCCTCGTCTTCGTCGGGGCGTCCAACGACCGTCAGTTCCGCGCCTATGACTCGCGGACGGGCGAGCAGCTCTGGTCTGTCGAGCTCGACGCCAGCGCCCACGCCACGCCCATCAGCTACATGGGCAAGGACGGCAAGCAGTACATTGTTGTGGTCGGGGCGGGTGGCACCGCCGTCGGCTCACGGCGGATGTCCGACACCCTGAACGCCTTCGTCCTTCCCTGATGAATGCCCCGTGCGGCTGCGTCCCTCCGGACGCGGTCGCTCTCCGGCTCGCTCGTGGCGCGCCCGAGTTACTGCACAAGGAAACTGACCATGGACTCCGTCACCTCCGCTCCGCTCCGCAGGACCAATGCCCGCTTCGGCATCCTGGGCCTGATCGCGATTGGGACCATGATCAACTATCTGGATCGGTCGCTGCTCAGCGTGGCCGCGCCCTCGATGACGGCGGAGCTCGGCATCGGCGCGGCGATGATGGGTATCCTGTTCTCGGTCTTCTCCTGGAGCTATGCGCTAGCGCAGATTCCCGGCGGCGTGTTGCTCGACCGGTTCGGCGTTCGGATGACCTATTTCTGGTCCGTCGCCCTCTGGTCGGCCTTCACCTTGTTCCAGGGTTTGGCGAACAGCCTCGGGGCGCTGCTCGGGTTCCGCTTCGCGCTCGGTGCGGCCGAGGCACCTTGTTTCCCCGCCAACAGCCGGGTGCTGGTGAGTTGGTTTCCCCAGCATGAACGAGCCCGGGCGAACAGTGTCTATACGGTTGGAATGTACTCGGGCATCGCCTTCCTAAGTCCGGTGCTGTTCTGGATCACCGCGACCTGGGGCTGGCGGGCCCTGTTCATCATCGCCGGAGTCGTCGGTCTGCTGTTCTCGGTGGTCTGGCTGATGCGGTACCGTGAACCCCAGCAGAGCCCGAAGGCCAACCAGGTCGAGCTGGACTACATCACTGCAGGCGGCGGCATCGCCGCCCAAGGCCGGACCCCCTTCGCCTGGAAGGACGTGTCCTGGCTTCTCAGCAAGCGACAGATCCTTGGTGCGTCAATCGGCCAGTTCGCCACCAACGCCACGCTTGTGTTTTTCCTCACCTGGTTTCCCACCTACCTGGTCACCGAACGCGGCATGCCCTGGCTCAAGGTGGGCTGGGTCGCCGTCCTGCCGTTCATTGCCGCCTCCATCGGCGTGCTGATCGGCGGGCAACTGTCCGACCTCCTGGTCAAACACAGTGGTTCGGCCACCTTCGGACGCAAACTGCCCATCGTCGGCGGCCTTTTGCTGTCCTCCACCATCATCCTTGCGGCCTTCCTCGAAAGCGACACGATGGTGATCGCTGTCATGTCGATCGCCTTCTTCGGTCAGGGCATGTCGAACCTCGGCTGGACCCTCATCTCGGACGTAGCCCCGAAGCGTCTGATCGGCCTGACCGCGGGGGTGTTCAACTTCTGCACCAACCTGGCCGGAATCGTGACGCCGATGCTGATCGGCTTCATCGTTGCCGCGACCGGTTCGTTCCTGGGCGGCTTGGCCTTCATCGGCGTGATGGCCCTGATCGGGGCGCTTTCCTACACATTCCTCGTCGGCAAGGTCGAACGCATCATCGAACCGGCCGACCGCCAGCCGGTCACAGAGGGCGTGTGAGCCCCGCCAGATCCGGACGTTCTGCGCGCAGTAATCCCCCAGTGAGAAAGTTTGAGATGACGACCCCGAAAAGCAAACACAGGTCCGCCTGGTGCAGGGCCGCAGGAGCCTGCGGCGCAGTGCTGATCACGGCGGCCTGTTCACCCGCAGGGACGTCGGCGCCCGCCCCGGCGCAGACCCCGATGCCGACCGCGCCGACGCCCGCCGCCTCGCCGGCGGAGTCCATCGTAGCAACGGCCCCGGTTGCGCCTCCTGCGTCGACGGTTCCCGCATCTGCCGCCACAACGCCAGTCGTCATTCAGCGTCCCGCGCCGCCGCCGGCCTCGCCCGAGGGGCCGCCTGCGCCGACCCCCTCCATCCCGCCTGCGACCGTGATCCCGGCAAGGGTCGGTCTTCCTGCCGGTCCGGGCCGGGAGACGGTCCAGCAGGTCTGCTCCAACTGCCATGCCATCGGCATGGTCACGGCTGACGGCCGGACCTCGGATGGCTGGGCCGAAATAATCGAGCGGATGATGGGCCTCGGGATGGAGGCCAGCGACGAGGATCTCCAGACCGTGCACGCCTACCTCACGAGAGAGTTTCCTCCGCGGCGGGTGAACTGACGCAAGCACGTCCGGGCCAGGTTCCCTCTGCGGCCAGTTGTTGAGTGAGTGACCGATGACCAATGCGCTGTTGGCCGGAATGGGCCCAAAAACACGCGTGTATTCCGAGGCTTTAAGCTTCTGCTTTGAATGGAGAAACTTCGCATCCAGACGGTGGCGGTGCGGGCAGTCCTGTGCCAACTCGTCTCCGCCCGGTGCCGGCTGGTCGGTCAGACCCCTTCGAAAGCCTGGTGTCCAGCGAGCCTATGAGCCGACCTGGGTGTCTGCCTTCCGGGGGAAGAAATGATTGCCCTCCGCCCGCAGTAACGCAAGGAAGGCTTCCGCGAGCCGGTTACGTTCGGCACCGGCAGAGGTGGCAAAGCCATATTCGTGACGGATGCCCGGCGTGAAACGTCTCAGAACGGTGCCCTCACGCACATAGGCTGAGGCGAGGGTTTCATTGACGATGGCGACCCCGACGCCCCGCGCTGCAAGGGCACAGGCTGAGGCGATCGTGTGGGTCTCGACCTTCACACGGGGTACCACGCCCGCATCGGCGAGTGCGGTCTCGACCTGCCCCCGAAACCTCTGGCCCTGGCCCAGCAGGATCAGGGGCACGCCGCCCAGATCGGCGGCGTCGATCGTCTCCTGATGCGCCAGGGGATGGGATCGCTCAAGGATACAGGCGGTCTCGCTTTCCAGGACTGTTTCCGCCTGCAGATCGGCCCGATTATGCGGCAGCTTCACAAAGCCGGCGTCGACCGCTCGAGACGCGATCATGGCTTTTGCGACCTCGACCCCGTGGGAGTCGATCGACAGGTGGACTTGCGGGTACTGGGCCAGAAACCGGGTAATGAGGTCAGGCAGAACCGCTTCGAGCAGGCTGGGCGGCGCCACCAGTCGCAGATGACCCACACGGAAGCTCGAGATGTCGCGGGCGAGGGACTGGACGCGCTCGACCGTGTCGAGGGCTCTCTCGACCTCCTGATGCATCAGGAGACCGTCGGCCGTCAGAATCAGTCGCCCACGATCGCGGTGAAAAAGTTCAAACCCGACATCGCTCTCCAGCTGCGCAAGAAGCCGGCTTGCCGCAGGCTGGCTCAGGCCGTGCTGGCGGGCCGCGGCGGTGACCGAACCCAGGCGGACGATCGCGCTGAAAATCCTCAGCGCCCTGAGCCGAAGTGGATGGTGCGCCGGCTCCGTGGCGACGCTCATGGCTCAGTCATCACGGTCGGGCTGGACCGGAAGCAGGATCCTAGACGGCGTGTCCGGGCCGATATGAACCGTGCAGACCGCCAGGACCGGGTCGCTCGCCTCTCCTGCGGGAACACCGGTTCCGGGATTGACGTCGAAATGCGGGAAATTGCTCGAGGCGATGTCCAGTCGGATGCGGTGTCCGGCGGCAAACAGGTTCGCTGTAGGGAAAGCCCTGATCTCGACCTCATAAACTTCCCCCGGTCGCATCGGCCGCACCGCGTCGAAGCCGTCCCGAAAGCGTAGGCGCAGAATGCCGTGGGTCAAGTTCAGGGCGAAGCCTTCGGGGTAGTCGGCGCTCGGCGGATAGACATCGACGAGCTTCACCATCACGTCGGTGTCGACGGCCGTGCATGACACCCACAGGTGGGCCACGATCGGACCGGTGATTTCGACCGCGTCGGGCAGGGGGGCAGTCTGGAAGGTCACCACGTCGTCCCGGTCCGCCAGTGCCCGGCCCGGCAAGGTCGCGCCGAACAGCGACTCTGTCTCGCGCTGGTCGAAGCCGCCCGCTTCCATCAGGGGCGCACCGGAAGCCACAGCTCCACCGATGGTCGGCACCGGTTCAAACGGGTCATGGTGCCAGTGGCATTGGCCTGGTGCCGAGACGGCGGTCGTAAGCCCGCCATCAGCTGTCAGATGAAAGGCGGTGGGAAGGGTTGCGCGCGGCGGCCAATCGGCTTCCTCCACCCAACGCCCGCCGTGGTCCAGTCGACCGCCGGCCGTTCGGCGTCCCGAGCCGCCGCCCATGACGAAAAGGCGGACCGGCGCGCCCAGAGGCTCGACCGCCTGGCGGTTGCCTCGAAGATGTTTGTCGAACCACGCCAGCCGCAGGGCGACATAGTCCTCGGCCAAGGCCCCATCGAGGGTGGCGTGCGGGCCGAAGTCCACGTCGCCTGCATGGCTGACCGAGCGCTGGCCATGGGTCCAGGGGCCCATCACCAGCCGCACCGGTCCCGTCTTCATCCGGCTGAGCGCCGAGAAATTATCGGTCGCGGACAGGGCATAGGGGTCATACCAGCTGCTCATGAAGACCATGGGAACATCGCTGAACCGGTCGTAGTGCGCCGCGGCACAGATGTCCGGCTGTTGCCAGAACGGACCGAAAGTCTCGCGCGACCAGAGACCGACGACGAAATCTTCGTACTCGGGCGCGCTCGTCAGGGGCGAGTGACCGGTCCGCCAGGGGTTCACCCGAGCCCAGGCGCCTATGTCCTGTGCCTCCAGAGCCGTGCGACGGGCCGGATCAGTCGCGGTGGCGGGGGCCAGCAGGGCGTGCCGATAGGCCCAGGTAAGCTGCTTCAGCTCGAAGGCTCCGCCTTGGCGAATGCCGCTGTGATAGCCGCTGGAAAAGCCCCCGGAATCCATGAAAAGGGCCGCCAGCGACGGATGGCCGAGGGCCGCGACCGCAGCCTGGACATGGGCCGAGTAGGACAGTCCTGTCATGCCGATGCGACCGTCGCACCAGGGCTGGTCCGCGAGCCAGGTCAGGGTGTCGAAGCCGTCTTCGGCCTCATTCAGATATTTGGAGAAGCGGCCCCCGGAACCATAACGGCCCCGACAGTCCTGCAGGACATAGACATACCCGGCACGAGCGAACTGGGCCGCGATCTCGGGCTTTGACAAGGGCTCGAGTCGGGCACGGGTCCGGTCCGCATGGCTGGTGCCGGTCTTGTTGTAGGGCGTTCGCTCCAGAATCGTACTGCGGGGTCCGGATGGGCCCTCCGGCAGATAGATGTCGGTCGCCAGGCAGACGCCGTCACGCATCGGCACCATGACGTCGCGGATTACGGTTCCGGCGACCTCGGGATCTGCAGGGATCGCCGCGAGGGTCACGACGACGCCACCTGGGACTGGACGATCGCAGCGGGTGGGCTGTAGGTGGCCGGGGCCCCGGGGCCTACCGGCAGGGCCAGCGAGACCCAGGCTGTAACCAGGGCGATCCCCGCCAGGCCGAAGGCGATACTGTACGGCAGCATCAGAGCGATCATCGACCCGATCCCGAAATCCCGCTGCCAACGTTGGCAGATGATGAGAACCAGCGGGAAATTGCTGGCCAGCGGGGTAACGATGTTGAAGATCGAGTCGCCCATCCGGTAGGCGGCCGTAGTCATCTCCGGCGATACGCCCAGAAGCATCAGCATCGGCACCACGACGGGTGCCATGGCGCTCCATTTGGCGGAGGCCGAACCGATCAGAAGGTCGAGCCCTGACGACATTCCGAGCAAGGATACGAGCAGCAACGGCCTCGGCAGATCCAGCCCCCTCAGGGCGTCGGCACCGTTGACGGCCAGCACCGGCCCGAGGTTCGACCATGCGAAGAGGGCGACGAAATGGGCGGCAAAAAAGGCCAGCACGATATAGGGGGCCACATCGCGCATCCCCTCAGCCATCATCCTGATGAGAGTCCGATGCGACGGGATGGTGCCCGAGACCGCGCCATAGGCCCAGCCGCAACCGAGGAAGAGTATCATGAAGGCCGCGACCAATGACCCATAGAAGGGGGCAAGGCGTCTGGGGCCTTGTTCGGACATGTCGAGCAATGGGCCACCGCCCGGCCAAAGCACCAGGGCAGCGAAGACGGTGACGACGACCATGGCTACGACGCCCGCCCAGATCAGGCCCCGACGCTGAGCGCCAGAGAGGACGCCGAGCGCGTCCGATTCCTCCACACCGTCGGGGAAGCCTCCCGTCCAGCGGCCGAGGCGGGGCTCGATAATGCGATCCGTCACATACCAGGCGATCGGTGTGAACAGGACGCCGATCGCAAGGGTGAACCACCAGTTCCCCAGTGGATTGACGCCGTAGGCGGGATCGATCAGCTGCGCAGCAGGAGCTGTGATGCCCAGCATCAGAAGGTCGAACTGGCCAGGAATGATGTTGCCGGCGAAGGCCCCCGAGATCCCGGCATAGGCAATGGCCACGCCGACCAGGGGGTGACGCCCGGCCTTCGCGTATACGAGGGCTGTGAGCGGGATCAGAACGACATAGGCCGCGTCCGCTGCATGGTGCGAAAACAGGCCGATGATGAAGACCGCGGGCGTCAGCAGCGGCGAAGGCAGCCGGCGCACCCCGCCGCCGAGCAGGGCCGCGAACAGGCCGGAGCGTTCAGCCACAGCCGCTCCCAGCATCACGGTCAGCACAAGCCCGAGTGGAGGAAACCGTGTCAGGGTCTGCGGCATTTCGACAAGCAGGCGGGTGATGTTCTCGCCAGAGAGCAGGCTGACTGAGACGAGGCGCTCGCCGGTGATGGGGTTGGTCGCGCCCCAGCCGGCCGCAGCGGCGACAACCGACACCGCGACCAGCACCAGAATGCAGCCCGCGAGGATGAAGACCGGATCCGGCAGGGCATTGCCCAGGCGTTCGATCCGGTCGAGCCAGCCCCCCCGCCTTGACGCGAGGGCTGGCCCGGAACCCGGGGCGGGGTCGGCGGCGTCCGTCATGGTGACGACTGAACCCTAGAACTGAAGTCCGACGCGAACATAGACGCTGCGGCCGCGGGCGTCATAGGTATAGATGTCGTAGTTGATCGGCGCGTTGGCGTAGGAGGCTGGTGGCTGTTCGTCGAACAGGTTGCTGACCCCGACCGTGACCGTGGCGTCATACTGATCGAACGAATAGCTGCCTTCCAGATCCTGATAGAAGATGGCGGCGGTCGTCGCGTCCTTCACTGTGTTCACGATGTCTGTGGTCTCGCCGATGTAGCGCCCTCTCCAGAGCGCCATCCACGGGCCGTCGCTCCAGCGCAGTGAGCTCTGGCCCTTCCAGTGCGGATAGGTGGAGCGGGCGCGGTCACCCTTGCCGGCGCGTTCGTCGAGGATGTCGGGCCCACCCGTAGGGTCGGGGCTGACGGTGGTGAACTCCTCCAGATAGGAGGTGTCGAGCACGGCGGCGAACCGACCAATGTCGGTCGTGAATTCATAGCGGAGCGTGGCGTCTATGCCCGATGTCCGGATCTCCGACAGGTTCTGGGCACCCTGGGTCAAGCGCGTGACCGCACCGGTCACCGGATCGCGCTCGACCAGATCGCAGAAGGCACCGGCGCGGGCCGCGCAAAGGCCAAGTATCTGGGCTGCGGCCTGCGAGGCGATCGCGTCATTGATGGTGATGTCGTACCAGTCGGCCGTCAGCGTCAGGCCGGGAATGGCGCTCGGCTGGAAGGCGAAGCCGGCACTGAAGGTATCCGCCGTCTCGGGCTCGAGCTGGGTGTTGCCCGAGGTCACTCCGGGAATGAGACCGTTCAGGTTGAAGTTGGCCTGGTTGTAGCTGGCGGGGATGCCAGCGCAGCCCGGCAGGGTCGGCCGGGCCGCCGCGCCCCCGTTGCAGGGGTCGATCGCCTGCACGCTGACTTCGCGTCCGCCCTGGAACAGTTCAAGGATCGACGGCGCGCGGAAGCCTTGCGAATAGGTCCCCCGGATCAGCAGGTCCTCGACCGGACGCCAGCCCACGCCCGCCTTGAAGGTCGTGGCATCGCCGACGGTGTCATAGCTGGAGTAGCGCGCAGCCAGGCTGACATCGAGGCGGTGGGCCAGCAGCATGTCCGCGAACACCGGGATGGCCAGTTCGACGTAGCCCTCATGAAGCGAATACTCGCCAACGGTCGGCACGCGGGTCTGGGCGGTCGTCGTCGTATAGAGGCTCGACAACAGCACAGGCGCCGAGTTCGCATAGACGTCGGGCCGGTCTGTCGCCTTGTTTTTGCGGTACTCGTAGCCCGCCGCGACCGACAGAGGGCCGGCAGGAAGCTCGAACAGGTCGCCGGTGATGTTGTAGGTCACATCGAACAGTTCGGTGGAGTTGAACTCCCGAGTGGTGAAGCGGATGTAGTTGGCCATCTCGGACGTCATTGGCCCGAACAGATTGATCGGCACGCAACCGGCCGACACCAGGCAGTTGGCTGGATTGCCTAGGCCCCGGAACAGGTTCTCGTAGTTGACCCCGTTCAGGGCCGAGGACTGGATCTCGTTTTTGGACCAGCTGGCGAAGGCGTCCCAGGACCAGTTGCGACCGATGGCGTTGAATGTTCCCTCGAGCCCGGCGGCGAGACGATAGGTTTCAACGTCCTGGATGTTGTCACGGTTGCCGAGGTCGGTCAGGACCTTGCGGACCCGCCAGGCTTGGGTTGAGGCGAACGTCAGGGCATTAGCGATCGGCACGCCGTTGGCCGTGCCGAAAGGATTGAACGGATGGTTGTTGGCCAGTGAGAAGCCCCGGATCGTTCCCGAGGTCCCGCCGATGTCGAGCAGCACCGGGGAGAAGAGCTGGTTGGACTGGCGTCGGTTGTAAAGGCCTTCCAGCTGGACCGAGACCGTGTCGGACAGCTGCGACCGGAACCGGCCATAGACGCCGTAGCGTTCGCTCGGTCCGGCCGAATAGATGCCCTGTGCCTGGGTGTTGAAGAAGTCGGTCGGCAGGGTTGCGGTTCGGAAGCTGTCGTCTGCAAGGCTACCCACACCGTAGGTCCCAAGCCCCACGGCCGTTGCTGGCGTGGTGCTGGAGGCAAAGCCCGTGGCCGTCCCGAAATAGGCATTGTTGGAAAGCCCCGGCAGGACGAACAGCCCCCTCGGGCTGGTGCCGGGTGACGTCAGGGGCACGAGGCTGAGGGTCGTCAGCTCCCGGTCAGAGGTCAGGATCTCGTCTTCGCGGGCATAGCTGGCAGACAGGATGACAGCGCTGTTGTCGAAGCGACGACCGAAGTTCGCCGTGGCGGAGTACTGCTGGCCATCCCCCTCTGAGGTGATGCCGGTTCGGGACGACAGGCGCACCCCGTCAAAGTCCCGAATGGTTTGGACATTGACGACGCCGGCAATCGCATCGGCCCCATAGATGGCCGAGGCACCGTCCTTCAGGACCTCGATACCTTCGATCATGCCCAGAGGAATAGTGTTGAGATCGACGAAGTCGCGGAAGCCCCGTTGCCCGACGCCGTCGACCCACCGATGTCCGTCGACAAGGACCAGGACCCGGTTGCCGCTGCCTTCGGCTCCACCGAGGTAGCGAAGGTTGATCGATGAGGCCCCGTAGGAGGTGCCTTGGGTGCCGTTGCTGTTGAGGCTGACGCCCGCCGACGGCAGACGCTGGAGAAGATCTCCGACCGACACAGCCCCGGAGTTCCGGATGTCCTCGGCCGTGAGGGTCAGGAGAGGGCCGACCGCATCGGCGTCGCGGCGCTGGATCCGGGAACCGGTGACCACGATCTCGTCGATGGTTGTGCCCGGTTCGGAGGCGTCCTGGGCCCATCCGGCCGAGGGCAGGGCCAGAAGCCCGATGGTGAGGGCTGCGACGGCGCTGCCCGAGAGCCAGTCGGTTCTGCTGCGTGTATTGGTCATGATGGATCGTCCCCGATGTCCGGCCGCCGGCGATCGCGCCCTGCGGCTCCCCTGACCGAACAGTGGCAGGCGTTGTCATGGCTTCGCAACGGCATGGCTTCACCGTATCAGGCCATGCGTCAGGCGCATGGTCTGGGCGTGTTCCGATGGATGTCAGTATGGTCCCACCGGAGCAGGAGGCGAGACATGGGGCCCAACAGGCGACATCTGATCACCGGCGGCGCGGCTGTTCTCGGCCTGGCTGGCTGCGCAGGCCTTCCGCGCCCCATGCGAGCCTTCCGGGTCGCCCTGCTGGGCCAGGCCCTGATCGAGCATGCGGCGACCGAGGCGGAATGGCCGGGCCGTTCTGCCATAGCCGCCCGGCTGGCGGGTGCCGACGCGGTCTTCACCAACCTTGAAACCGTAATCCGGGGCCCGCGGGCCGGCGCGCCGACACGCGAGCTCCTGACCTTGCACGCCGCCGGGCCCGAGATCCTCGAGACGCTCAGGTCCGTCGATGTCGGCCTTCTGACGACCGCCAACAACCATGCCTTTGACCTCGGCGCGGGCGGCATCCTCGACACCTTGGCCGCGATCCGGGCCGCCGGTCTGGTTACCTCGGGCAGCGGCAGCCATCTCGCCGAGGCCTCCGCCCCCGCCTACCTCCCGACGGGCGCCGGACGCGTCGCGGTCGTCGGATTCGCGACCGGCAAGGTCCGCGAGGGGGGGATGGCCACCCCCACCCGTCCGGGCGTCAACGAGCTGCGCCGGGGCGCGGATGGCGTGCCCGACCCGGGCGATGAGGCCCGGATCCTGACCGCGATCCGGGAGGCGGCCACCCGGGCCGACCTGGTCATCGCCTGCCATCACAACCACGATTGGGAGGAGGACAACGCCCTCGTCCCCGGCTGGCAGGAGGCGCTGGCGCGTCGTTGCGTCGATGCCGGCGCCGACGTCTTCGCCGGTCACGGTTCTCCCCTGCCGCAGGGCCTCGGCCTGTACCGGGGCAAGCCTCTGCTCTTTGGCCTCGGCAACTTCATCTTCCAGACAGAGAAGGTGGCGGGCAGCTATCCTCCCGATGCCTGGACCAGCGTCATCGCCGAGGTCGAGCGCGCACCCGACGGCACCCTGCGAACCTCTCTCGTACCTGTGACGATGAACGAGACCGGCCTTGGGGGCGAGAATGACCTGAGCACCCGCGGCTTCCCCAGCCTGGCCGGGCCCCAGGCCGCGGCTGCAATTCTGTCACGGCTTGATCGGCTGTCCCGTCCCCTGGGCGGAAGGGTGAGCCCGTCAGGCAGTGTCGGGGCTCTGGTCAGTCCGATCTGACGCGGCCGTCGAGCGCGCGACTTTGCTGTCAGTCCGACGACAGATCGGCTCCGGCGGGCGCGGCATAGGCCGGGGCAGTTTCAGGGTGAAAAGGACCCGGCGGTTATCGAGGAAGTGGGTGGCGGTGCTGTCAGTCGGCCAACCGTCGGTCGGATTTCGCCGAATGCCGATTATGCGCAGACGGGCAGGGGAGGAAATCACCGAGTCTGACTCAAAGCGGACCTTAGGAAAGACCGCTTTTCGGCAGGAGGGGGCGGGCTCACCTTGGTCGTCCGAAAGCAGACACTCCTAGAGTCCGCTATGGGTGGGAAGCAGACATCCGCTGCTGAACCCATCAAGTTCAGACTAGCGCCAGGAGCGGTCATTGGCGTCCAGCCGCAAAGCAGACTTTCCAAATTACCGCCCTGTGCCTGCTTTGCGCATAACCGGCATTCGGGAAAATCCGACCGACGATTGGCCGACTGCCAGAACCTCACAGCCTGGTCGGATGTGAGAACGGTATCGCCGGTCAGGGCCGGCGAAGGTGGTGCGGCCAGAACCGCCGTGTGGACGGGGTCACGGCTCCGGGGGTGAGCGAAGTCTCGCTGCGGCAAGCACCCATCAGGGGCGGCGCTCGCCGCAGCGATCTCCCGTCAGGGCACAGGGGCACCCTTCAGGTAGCGATCGAACCAGTCGACCGTGCGCTGAAGAGCGTCGATCTGGTTCTCGCGTTTCAGAAAACCGTGGCCTTCCTCGGCGTAGTATATCGCCTCGACGACGCTTCCCTGGGCCTCGAGGGTGGAGACGATCTGTTCGGCTTCGTAGCGCGGAACCCGGATGTCGTTGTCGCCCTGCAAGACCAGCATCGGAGCCCTGACCTGGTTCATGTAGGTCAGCGGGCTGGCGCGGTCGAAACTCTCCCCGTCCACGGCCGGGTCGCCCACGAGGGTCCGGATGTATTCTCGCAGGGCCGGACTGCCCCGGTCCCACATGCTCCGCCAGTTGACGATGCCGTAGGCCTCAACGCCGGCGGCCCAGAAGTCAGGCATCCGCGCAAGAGCCATGACGGTCATGTAGCCGCCGTAGGAGCCCCCCGTGATCCCGATCTTTCTGGGATCGGCGTAGCCGGACTCGACCAGAAGGCGAGCCGCCCATGCCTCGTCCTCCAGATCACGGCCGCCCAGATCGCGACGGTTGGCTTCCTCGAAGGCGCGTCCGTAGCCCGTGGACCCACGGACATTGGGTGCGATCACCATATAGCCACGCGAGGCCAGACCGATCGCGGTCGAGTCAAAGGCGTTATAGGTCTGGCCCGTCGGTCCGCCATGGGCGAGCACGACGACGGGTGCCGTGCCGTCGCGCTGCAGGTTGTAGGGCATCCAAAGAAGGGCGCTCACCACCGTTCCGTCCGCGCTCCGGTACGAAACGGTCTGACTTTTCGGGAGTGCGTCGGCATCGACGCTCGCGAGACCCAGCGAAGTGATCCTGTTCCTGGCACCCGTTGCGAACTCGTAGGTCCAGTAGTCGAACGGCGAACTGGCTGAACTGAAGGGAAGAAGCAGCCGCGAGCCGTCCGGCGAAAACGCCGGGAGGGTGCCGAAGTAGTCGGTGGACTGGCCGAGCGGCACATCCAGCGTCCGCGCGGTGCCGGTACGGCGGTCGTAGGCGAAGAGAACGTCGCTGCCATCCAGCTTGGTGCTGCCCAGGACAATGTTCCCGTCGGGCGAAATTTGCCCCCCGACCTGCGGCCACTCGCTCGGCATCATCACCGTGCGTTGCCCGGACACCAGATCCAGAAGCACGGCTTCATGAATCCCGCCAACGTTCTCGCTGGTGAGCGACAAGAACCGGCCGTCCCGCGACAGGGCTCCCGCCTGCTCGTAGCCGCCCACGTCGCGCCCGGCGATGCGGGTCCGCTCCCCCGTCGCCACATCGATCTGCCAAACCGAGGAATCCACCAGGTTAGTACGGTTGGCGATGACCGCTCGACCATCCGGCGTGAAGGCCACGGCGCCCCAGTAGATCCCCGGCTCCGGCTCCTGAAACAGGACCCGAACGGACTGGTCGGGCAGAGACAACACCGCCACATTGGTGGAAGGCTCGCTCGCCAACCGGCGATTGAAGGCCACCAGGTCTCCGCTATCCGCGAAAACGAACGGACCGGTATCGCTGGCGTCCGGGGTGTTCGTCAGATTGACCGTCGCCCCGCCCGCGGCCGGAATCGAGAAGATGTCGAAGATCTCACGACCGCCGATGTCGGAGGCGAAGAGCAGGGTCCGGCCGTCCGGTGAGAGGGCGGGGTAAAAGGTCTTGTCTTCCGACTGCTGCAACTGCTGTGGAAATCCTCCCGACGCCGAGGTGCGCCAGAGGTTCATGCGGCCCGTGATGTCAGAGGTGAACACAATATCGCGGCCATCAGGGGTCCATTGAGCGAAATAGCTCGATCGGAGAAACAGCAGATCGGCGAGCGGGATCGGCTGGGCGTCGGGGCGAGCTTCCGAAACCAGCGCCCGCGCATCGGTCAGGTCTCGCGCGGGCGTACCCGTCAGCACTGCCCGGCCCGGGCGATCCGGCGAGAGCGGTGCCATATGCGCCCAGGGATCCGGCTGAGGTCCCGTGGGAACCTGCGCGGCAACCGGCGCTGCGGCGAAGAGAGCGGCGACGAGCGCCAGGCGGCTGACCAGGTTGTGCGACACGATATCCCCCGATGAATGTTCCGTTCGAAAGAAGGACGCTGCAGCAGGACC
>Ga0315904_10002845_pt1 | contig 26226 bp, 16 predicted proteins | sample LakEriMetagenome_6_FD_203529 | JGI IMG/M metagenome (GOLD analysis project Ga0315904, IMG submission 203529) | Freshwater fungal communities from buoy surface, Lake Erie, Ohio, United States - Buoy 12 MA120 | ecosystem: Environmental > Aquatic > Freshwater > Lake | place: USA: Lake Erie, Ohio...
TGCCCGTGCCCAAGAGCCGGGCTCGGCGGCCAGCGAAGCCAGGATGGCGAAGCGCAGCCGGCGTGCAGTGAGCGAAGGCAGGATGCCCGTAGCGAACGTCCGGCGATGGGCGTGGGCTGCCCCGAGCGGCGCGGCCAGCATGCCCCCATCGCTTACGCGATTGGGCTTCCTGAAGCCATCTCGACGGAGAGCTCGGGGCTGCCCGTGCCCAAGAGCCGGGCTCGGCGGCCAGCGAAGCCAGGATGGCGAAGCGCAGCCGGCGTGCAGTGAGCGAGGGCAGGATGCCCGTAGCGAACGTCCGGCGATGGGCATGGGCAGCCCCGAGCGGCGCGGCCAGAAAGACACACAGGTTGAAAACCTGTGCTACGGGAAAACCTGTGCTACGAAAGCACACAGGTTGAAAACCTGTGCTACGGAGGCGCGGCCATCAGGCCGCGTAGCCAAGTAGCTCGAAGTCGCGGCGGTACGTTGCAGCCACGATCTCGCGGGTCGTTGGCGTCCAGGGATCGTGGGCACCGGCGGCGGCCGAACGGTTGAGCCAGCCGAGGCGAGCGATCGCGGCGTCGCCCGTCTCCTGATGACCGGCATGCACCAGCACGGCACGCAGGCCGGCGTCGAGATGCTCCATCTTCACGAGATGATGGTAGCGGATCTCGTCGACGCGAAGGTATCGCGTCTGCAGATCCGTGTGAATGTCCCAGCCCACGCCGTGCGTGTGCAGCCCGTGCACAAAGCGCTCGAACGGAATCCGCGACTGGATGTAGCGCAGCCGTGCCTCGACGCCGGTGCATGCCCTCCGACCGCGGAAGAACTGGCGGAGGTAGCTTCGCAGGTAGACCCGGGGCTCGAACCGCTTGGCGTAGCGATTGAGCTTATTGAAGTAGTTTGAGACGACGCGGGAATAGGGATCGCGAACCACGGAGAACCACGTGTATCCCTCATACCGTCGCATCAGCTTGCCGACGGCGGTATCGCGACACTTCACGACGTAGCTGCCACCGTACCCCGGCGACGCGACCCCGCGAACCACCGGGAGGTTGTCCCGCTCCTGCGACGAGATGCGAGTCCCGCCCAGGTCAGCAAACAGCGTGAACAGCGTGGTGGATGCGCACTTCGGCAGTGGTCGATAGATGAGCCGATACGGCTCGCACACGAGAAACCTGATCATCGATTCCCCCGCACCTAGCCTTCGAGTGTGACGTGATGTTCCGCCCAGACCGGGGCGATCCGCGTCAGCATGTCGCCGGCGAAATAGCAGACGTAGTAGAACGACGCGATCGCCAGGGCCGCCGGGATGCCGACGACGCCGAGCCCCACCTTCCGGTGCTCGAGCAGGATGCGCCGCCAGGCCCTGGTCTGCAGCCGAAACGCGCGGGCCAGCGAACTGCCGAGCGAGCCGCGGTCGAGCAGGCGGTTGAACAGCAGATTGTCGCGGCCCTGCGTGGCCCCGCGGGCCACGAGGTGCCGCAAGCCGTTGGGCGCGGGATGGCTCACGCGAGCGCCGGTGTTGATGAACAGGCCCACGCGGTCGGCCGTCAGCCGGCGAGCCAGCATGCGGCAGGCTCCGCGCGAGGTGCCCTCAAGCGGCACGAAGGGGTTGGCCAGCGCCACGTGCCGACGGAAGGCGACGTTGTTGGCGAAAAATGAATCCCGCGGGAGCAGCGAATCCGACGGCTCGCGGAGCGGAAAGAACCAGGCCAGCGCCAGCGACTTCGACACCACGTCCTCCGCGGCGAGAAAGCAGTTGCCGCAGACCACGTTCACGTCTGGATTGTCGAACGACGACAGCAGCTTCGAGAGCCAGCCCGTCTCGGGAATCACGTCGCTGTCGAGAAACACGACGATCGAGCCCTGGGCCTCGCGGGCGCCAAGGTTCTTCTGCTCGTAGTAGCCGAGGCCCGGGCTGGGCAGGACTCTGATCGTCGCCTGGCGGGCGGCATTGGGGATGCACTGGCGGCAGAACTCGTGGATGTCGCCAGCGGTCATCTTCTGCTCGTCGAACACGAGCAGGACTTCAAACTGCGGTGGCGTCCCGGCGGCGTCGGCAGGATAGGCGTCGATCTGCCGCATCAGCTCTGCGAGCATCTTCGAGCAGCGATCGGCCTCGGCCAGCTGGATGTTCTCCCACTCGATGACGATCGTAGCCAAAACGGCGGGGGCTTTGCATACCATGGTCATGCTCCTTGGTGCGTGGTTCGTGGTCTGAATGCGTGAAGGCGGTAGGGTCGAGGGTTTGCCGTGGGGCGGAGAGTCGTCAGGCGGCCTTGCGGAAGGGTGAACGGTCGCGCTCGGGCAGCCGATAGGTGGTGGCGGTGTCCGGAGCATCGCCCACCGACTCCGGTGTCCGCCGCGCCGAGGAACGCACGGCGCCGACGATTCCGGCCCGGGCCCACCGCCCTTGCAGGTAGGCCTGCGCGAGCTCACCCGGCGTGAACCGGAAGGCCGGCACGCGGAGGTTCTCGCCCTGGATCTTCCGCGCCGCCGCCAGCCGTCCCCGCACCAGCTGCGCGATGATCGCCCGCGCCACGTGATACCGGACAAGCGGCCCGTATTTCGCAATCAGGTGTGGATGGCAGGCGACCAGGCCGCCCAGGGCCTCGACAAAGCCGTAGACGGGTGCCGAAATCGAGTCGGCCGACTGATGCTTCACCCAATCCGGAGCCGCGAGGAGGCGGGCCCCGCTCCGGCGGGCGAGCGCCTGGCAGCGGGCGATATTCAGGAGCAGCTCCCGATCCTGCATGCGGCCCAGGTGTGGAGCGAACCCCCCGCAGCGGGTCAGCACCTCCCGTCGCACGGTGATCGCCGACCCGGCGATCACCACGGCATGGGCCATCAGCGAACGCTCCAGCTCGTCGGCCGTGAGGCGGGTGTCGGGATTCGTGCTGGGCACGAACCGTCCGCGCCTGCACGTGTGAAAGGAGCTCAGCAGGACGTCCGTGTGGCGATCCTGCTGCATGACCTGCACCGTGTGCTCCAGGCGATGCGGCAGAAACTCGTCGTCGGAATCCAGAAACGTGACCAGCTCGGCGCGGGCCATGCTGATCCCCTGGTTGCGGGCCGGATTGGCCCCGCGTCGCGAGTCGAAGCGGTGCAGGCGAACCCGCGAATCCCCGAACCGACGGACCATCTCGTCCGAGCCGTCCGTCGAGGCGTCGTCAACCACGATCAGCTCGAAGTCGGCATGCGTCTGTGCCACGACGCTGGCGACGGCCCGCTCCAGCGAGCCACCCCGATTGTAGGTCGGCATGACGATCGAAATGACAGGCCTGTCAGCCATGGTGATCCTTCCTGTGCAACGCCTCGTCACCCTGCGGGAGGGCACAGTCGGTACCGAGCAGGCCGTGGGTGTCGTAGCCGAACTGGCCGCAGAACTCAGCGATCCGCTGCCGCCACGTCGGCTCGAAGCCGCAGATGGCATCCCGCAACCGCTGGTCGCGCTGCCACTTGCCCACCGACGAGGCCCGGATCTCGATGCCGAGAGGGTTTGACGAGAACCGATGCGTTACGCCCAGCGAGAGCGACGACGCCAAGGCCGCCTGAACGCTATCCGGATCGCCCACCAGATCCTCGTACCGCACGATGCTGATCAGGCGGCTGGGCTGCCGACCGACCAGCTGCTGCAGGCTGTCGTATTCGTCGGTCCAGCGCCGCTGCGAGACGTGAAACGCCTGATACGCCGCCGTCTCGGGATGGGAACTCGTCAGGCAGTCGAAGGGATGCCTGACGCAGTAGATCAGGTCGACGCACGCCGGCAGATGCGGCAGGTCGCGGTAGCACTTGTTCGTCCGCTTGACGACGAGCGTCCGCTGGGGCCCTCGCGCCAGATCGAGAAAGTGCGACACCGACCGCTCTCGATCGACCGCGGCCACGTCGTCGAAGCACGACATCAGCTTCCGAAGCAGCGACGTGCCGCTGCGGGCGCACCCGGCGATGAACACCAGCCGCCGGCCCCCGTGCCGCCGCAGCCTCGACAGCAGGATCGACCGCCGCAGCCGAAACACCGGCTTGGGCTCGAACCAGTGCCGGGAAAGCGAACTTCCGGGTGTGGTGGTGGCGACCATGGGCGAGCGTCCGACTTCCTGACCGAGGCCCAGCAACCCTGCGTGGGCTGCCGCCACCGCGAATGACGACGGTGACGGTGCTAGCAGTAGTATCGGTTGCGCAGAGGCGTCGCTTTACTCCGCCTGCCAGCCGTGAATCTGGGCAAGATGGCAAGCGCGCGGCGACGAGGGCGACATGCTGCCGTCAACCGGCTGCCGTCAGGAGGAAAGCTGCCGTTGCACCAGTTCGGCGAACCGTTGCCACGAGAGGTGCTCCACGCTGCCGCGGACATCCCGCGGGTTGGCCGACGCCAGTTCGATCAACGACGCGATCGTGGCCAGCGGGGCATCGATGTCGCAGAGGTAGCCGTTCTCGCCATGCCGGATGAGGTCCGGCGCAAAGCCCGTCCGCGTGGCCACCGGCACGACGTTGCTCATCATCGCCTCGATCAGCGGGATCGGACCGCCCTCGAGTTTCGCGAGCGACACAAACACGTCGAGTTCGCGGTAGAACGCCGGGTAGTCAGCATAGGCGCCCTCCCGATACTCGAAGTTCGGGAGCGCCAGCAGGTCCGCGAAGCCCGGAGAGCGGTGCCAGTTCCGGCCCATCAGGATGAACGACCTCTCGGGCAGGGAGCGAACGAGTTCGACGATCCGTTCCGGACTCTTGCGGTCGTAGTAGGCGGCGCACAACCCGACCTTGCCACCACCGCGGGCGTGCGGCTTGAAGAACGCCGGATCAGCACCACCGAGGGCCAGTGTGATCTGCCCCGGCGGAACCCCCAACTCCACGAGCAGGTCGCTCCACATCGAGCACATGCTGATGAGCCTGGCGCGGGAGAGCACGCGGACGGCGGCGGGGCCGCCAAAGTCCCTGCGTTCCTCCTTGGGGTGCGTCACCAGCACGGCACAGGGGCGATCCCAGAGATGTGGGTTTCTCCGCATCGCCTCCAGATAGAAGTGGTAGTGCGCGAAAAAATAGCGGCGCGCCCGGGGGAGCCGGTCGAGCGTGCCGGCAAACGCCCATCGCTCCTCGCAGAAGGCGGCGATCTCCCGGCAGATCGCCTCGAGAATCCAGCCCCCGCTCCCGTCCTTCACCACGAAGCAGAGATCGAGGTCGGCCGCCCGGCCGCGGTCGAACGGCCGGCTGCAGGCCTGCAGCAGTTCCGCGGCCACGTAGCCCGCCTCGGCGGACGAATACCCGACCGACCGGGCTGCGAGCGTGGTGACTCCCAACGCCGCACGCTTCAGTTTCTGGCCGAGCGGCCGGGACGGGGTCTTCGCAGGGTGTGATTGTGAGTGCACCATCCGGATGCCAACGGACTTCACGCGGCCCGCGTCAGCCCCGCATGCTCGCGGACGCGCCGGACGGCATTCGCCAAATCCGCCTCGTGCCGCAACCGGAGCGCCTGCCAGTTGTGGGTGAAGTGCCGCCTGACCGCCCGCGGCCCGAAGCCCAGTTCGCATTCCTGACCGTAGAGGTGCTCGAGCGAGAGGGCCGCGCTGCTCGTGCAGACCACCCGCGTCGCTGCCCGCAGCGGAGCATGGGCCGGAAAGTAGCGGACGAAAATCGACTCGAACGGAAGGTGAAACGTCCAGGGATCGTCGAGCGTCACGACGTCCGTGAAGGATCTCCGTGCGTCTGCGGCGAGACGCCCGATCTTGTCGTGGGAATCGCGGGGATGTGGCTTGATCACCAGGAGCGATCCAGGCCCGCCGCCTTGCCTCCGGACGCTTTCGAGGCAGCACTCGACCTCGCCGGCGCAGGTCATGCGGCCGGTCTCCGAGAAGTTGCTCGTCAGGAGCACGACCACGCTCGACGCCTTTCGCAACGCGTCGGCGAGCCGGTCGTCGCCAGGCCCGACCCCATGATCGATTTCCGACGCATAGGCCGCGAACAGGTCCCGGAAGTCGGCAGCGTCGAGCTGCACGAACTCGTCGAGATGTTCGTCGAAGAGGTTGGCGAGCAGAAGATAGTGCCGGTCGAACGGTACGGTGTGGCCGACCATCTTGCCGGTCGGATGCTCCAGCGGGGTGCTTTCCCGGCCCCGCCACGACTTGATGCGCCGGCGAATCGTCCGCTCCAGCCGCCGCCCGAGGCCCCTGATGCCCGGATCGTGGGGCGGGGCACGATAGTAGTCGGTCGAAAAGTTGAGCCCGACGCCGTCGCCGTAGCAGGCTCGGCTTGCCCCGGGATACGCGCGATGGAGCAGGTGGTTCAGGAACAGCAGGTTTTGCCCCAGAAACAGGGCGTCAACGGATGCGGTCCCGACCAGCTCCCGCACCGCGGCCGTGGCCGTGGGCCAGTCGGCCTCCGACGCGGCCTCGAGGCGGCGGAGCTCCCCCTTTGGCACGGAGCGGATCGATTGCCAGGCGGCTCCCAGCCGGGCCAGCCGTCCGATGCACTCCACGAACTCGTCCACCTGGTCGTCGGGGCAGCTGAGATTGTGGATCAGCAGATGGTTCGAGGCGCACGTCCCCGAGAGCCGGTCGGCGGCCCGCATCGCGGCGATGGCCGACGTCAGCTGCGCGGTGCCCTGGACGGCGACGATCCTGGAGGCGGGGCGGTCAGGCGGCATGCTTCCTCAAGCCCAGAGCCTGGAGAACACTGCGGCGGAACTGCTTGAAGGATCGTTTGCGGCGGCCGCTGCCGCTCCCTGCCACGGCCCCACGCACCGGATCGAGGATGTCCTGCCGGGCGTAACCCCGCGACAGCGTCTTGTCGATGTCCTGCGCGGAAATCACCCCCGCCTTGCGGGCATCCTCGAACGAGCGAAACCAGAGGTCCTCGTGCACGTGCCCGGGAAACTTCCAGGGCTGAGTGCGGAGATTCGTGTAGTGGATCAGCCGTGTCCCCTGCTCGAACCGGTCGAACGAGTTCCAGGCGGGATCCAGCGGACCGAGCCGGTAGGGGTGATGCTCCAGGAACCGGGGCGTCATCTGGTGGAAGTCGGTGTTGGAGTACAGCCCCGCGTCGATCTGGCGGAAGATCTCCTCCAGCGGAAAGCGGCACTGGCTGCAGTCGAAGAGGACGTTGCTCATCCCCCACGCACTGGCGCCCTTGTAGGCCTCCCCCTTGGCCAGCATCGCACAGCCCGCCATGTCGGCGTCGAAGAGTTCGCCGATGTCGGACAGGCACACCATGTCGGAGTCGAGGAAGATGGCGCGGCCCTCGTATCCGCAGATCTCGGGAATCAGCCAGCGGTAGTTGCTGAACTCGGTGAAGTTGCGGTACTTGATCCAGAGCGGGAGGTTGGCCAGCACGGGCTCCTCGTCGTTGTGCTCGATCGAGTTGTGCGTGCCGTTGAAGACATACACGTCGAGCGGGCGGCGGGTGTGCTTCCGCAGCGAGTGGATCAGCGTCTTCCGCTCGAGCAGGCTGGCCTCTCCGGATCCGATGAACACTCGCACGGGTTGTGGTGTCGGCATGGGGGTTCTCCTGGTCAGGCAGACTTGGCGCTGCGAAAGAGTCGCAGCACGCTCTTGAAGGTGTTGTTGGCCCGGCGGACTTTCCCCGCGATGCCCTGTTCGCGTGGCCATCTCAGCCGCCAATCCCGCCGCCACTTCACGGCGACGCGGCCGATCGATCGGTATCGGGCGAGCAGCCGGGGCTGGGAGACCGTGTCGAAGGGATCGGCGATCCCGGTGAAGCCCGCGTGCCGGCGGCGGACCGCCTCCCGCCAGGCTGGGTGAATCGTCGTGCCGTCGGCGAGGCTGTCGAACTCGCAGCCCCACGACTCGCACCGCGCCATGCCGGCAGTCGCCAGATCGGCGTGATACTGGGTGGTCAGGCGGAGCAGCGGCGGGATCTCCGCGAGGCTGGTCCGGTTCTGGCTCGACAGGTAGTCGTTCGGTGCCGCCGGAGTCATGCCGCTAAAGTGAAACAGCACGAGCGGGCGGCCGCCCACGGCCACGCCGCTGCGTGTCTGGCTCGAGTCGGCGAGCGGTTCGACGCGAAACTGCGAGAGGCTCCAGTGCCCGGCGTTGTAGCCGGGATGCCGCAGCACATGCACGCCCTCGAACAGGCCCGGCACGAGGTCGAGCCACTTCTGATCGACGAACAGCGAGCCCGCCAGATCGACGAAGCACAACCGGGCCACCATCGACTGCCACCACGACAGAAAACGCCGTGAAACATCGTCGGCACGCAGGGCCAGGAATCCCGCATTGAACGTGCCCGACACCAGAAACGCCCGCTCGTGCGGCCGTTTCCCGTCGTCGGGAAGCGCTGCAAGCAGGTGCGGCGTTAGCACGATCGAGTGGTGGGCCAGGCTCTCGAACACCTCCACGAGCGGCCCGTAGACGGCCATGTCGCCATCGAGATACACGACCTCCTGGTATCCCATGTCGAGCAGCCGCCGCATGATGTGCGGCTTGATCGCGCACGACAGTTCGAACGGCGTGTACTGGAAGGCAAAGGTTCGCCAGTCCGGGATGCCGAGCTGATCCCCGTAGATCACCTGCACGCCGGGCACTGTCTCCAGCCATTCGACGGGCGGGCGGTCGGCGTAGCAGACGAACAGATCGACTTCCGGGTGCGCGGCACGGCAGCCTGCCAGCAACACCCGCGCGTAGTGGGCGTAGTTTCGCGTGACGACGGTGATGATTGCCCGACGGTTCACGACAACCCTGCCACTCCCTTGGCGATGCTGGCGATGCAATCGCGCTCAGAGGCCGCTCCGGCGGCACCACCTCATCCGCAGCCGCGAGCTTTCCCGAGCCCATCCATCCCGCGCATTCTTTGTTTTCTGGCCGCTTTTCGCGAGAGCAGATTCTCGAAGCCAGTCCCCATCGCCAGCCGGCTTCGCCAGCCTTCCCGGCCCGCGCATCCTCTGTAGCTTTGCAAGACTGCCCGTTTTTGTAACGACGATCGCTCTGCGTCAGGAAGCCCAATCGCGTAAGCGATGGGGGCCAGTGTGTAGCCGCAGGTTTTTAACCTGCGGTGCAGCGGGCCGTACGCCTTACGGCGTTACGCTTCCTGCGGTCTCAGGAAGCCCAATCGCGTAAGCGATAGGGGCAGCGCGAGGTGCCGGCGCGCCGGCCGCGTTCGCGGAACGCTGCTAGCCACGGTCGAACGCGGCGAGCTCGTCTTGGAGCGCCAGCCACCGCTCCTCGGCGGCGGAGAGCTTCTCCGCGGCGGCCGTCATGGCCGCGTGGAGCCGCACCGCCTCCTCGGGATCGGTGGTGGCGAGCAGCGTCGCCGACGCCTGCTTCTTCTCACCGTCGAGCCGCGCGATCGACTTCTCGAGCGTGGAGATCTCCTTGCGGATCTCGCGGTCGTTCCGGATCGGGGCCTTCGCCGTGGCGGGCTTGCCCCCGTCGCGCCGCGGAGGCGGAGGCGTGCGAGCCTTGCCACCCCGGCCATCGGCCGCCTCGGCGTCGTCGATCTCCTGCGACACCGCGGCGAGATAGGTGGCGTAGGTGCCGAGCGTGTTCACCACGCGGCCGTCCTTGACCTCGATCACCGTGGTGGCCACCGCCTGCATGAACGAGCGGTCGTGGCTGGTGAACACCACCGTCCCCTCGTAGGCGACGAGGGCCTGCGCGAGGGCATCGACCGTCTCCACGTCGAGGTGGTTGCCCGGCTCGTCGAGCACGAGGACGTTGAAGCTGCCGAGCAGCAGGCCCGCGAGGCAGAGCCGCGCCCGCTCGCCGCCGGAGAGCACCTTCACCTTCTTGTCCACGCCGGAGCCGCGAAACAGCATCGCGCCGGCCACGTCGAGGATCCGCTGCTGCTTGGTGCCGATCGCCGCGGCCCGCTCGAGATGCTCCAGCACGGTCTGGTCTTCGCGAATGCTGGTGTAGACGTGCTGGGCGTAGACGCCAAGTTCGCAGCCGTAGCCCCACTTCGCCTCGCCGGACCGCGGGGCGAGCGAGCCGACGAGCGTCCGCAGGAAGGTCGTCTTGCCCTGACCGTTGTCGCCCACGATCGCGGCCCGGGAGCCGTGTTCGATCTCGATGTCGATGCCGTCGGCGACGGTGCGATCGGGATACCCGATCGCGAGGCCGCGGCAGCGAACGGCGGGTCCCTTGCGGGGGCTCACGGTCGGGCACTGGATCGCCGCGGTGGGCGCGGCCGTCGCCACCTCCTCCACCTCCAGCCGCTCCAGTTGCTTCGCCTTCGACTTGGCCCGCGAGGCAGTCGAGGCCCGGGCCTTGTTGCGGGCGATGAAGTCTTCGAGTTGCCGACGCTTGGCGAGCACGGCGGCATTGGTCCGCTCCACGTGCGCCGCCTTCTCCTGCTGGTAGTCGAGGAAAGCATCGACCTTGCCGGGATACACGGTCAGTTCGCCCGCTGTGAGGTCGAGCGTCTGGTCGCAGGTGGCGCCGAGGAAGGCCCGATCGTGCGACACGATCAGGCAGGCCTCGCGGTAACCGCGGAGGAAGTGCTCGAGCAGGATCTGCGTCCGGAGGTCGAGGAAGTTGGTCGGCTCGTCGAGCAGGAGGAGATTCGGCTCGTGGAGAAGCAGGGCCGCGAGTTTCACGCGGGTCTGCCAGCCGCCGGAAAGCTCAGCCACCGGGCCGGTGAGCCGCGTTCCCTTGATCTCGAAGTCGCCCGCCACCTCGCCGCACTTCCAGTCGGGCTGGTCACTGTCGCGCATCAGGAACTCGAGGGCCGACTCGCCGGGCAGGAAGGGATCGTGCTGCCGCAGGTAGCCGATCCGCAGCCGGGGATGGCGGACGATCTCGCCGGAGTCGAGTTCCTCCTCGCCGAGGATCACCCGCAGGAGCGTGCTCTTGCCGGCGCCGTTGCGGCCGATGAAGCCCACCCGGCCGTCGTCGGTGATCGTCGCCGAGGCCTCGTCGAGGAGCACCTGGTCGCCATACCGCTTGCAGGCGTTTTTGATGTCGAGAAGGACGGCCATCGGGTGGGGTGGGGTGCTGGGGTCGACAAAAATCCGACCCGGAGGCCCGCAGGGTAGGTCGGCGGAGGGCTCACGCCAAGGTCGCCACCGCTGGATCGATTCGTTACCATAGCGGTTGCCAGACACGGCAGAACGCCCCCCGAATCCTAGGGTCATTCAAGGAATAATTCATGCCCTCCAGCTCTCGCCGCAGCTTTCTCGGAAAGACCACCCTCGCCGGCGCCGGCTACTTTGTGGCCGCCGGCACCCGCACCGCCTGGAGCACGTCCGCCAACGAGCAGCTCAACGTGGCCTGCATCGGCGTGGGGGGCAAGGGGAGCAGCGACTCCGACAACGCCGCCCAGTTCGGCAACGTGATCGCGATCTGCGACGTCGATCGCAACACGCTCGAGAGCAAGGGCAAGTCGGAGAAGTTCCAGGCCGCCGAGCGGTTCACCGACTTCCGCGAGTTGTTCGCCAAGCACGGCAAAGACATCGACATGTGCACCGTGTCGACGCCCGATCACATGCACGCCCCGGTGACGCTCGAAGCGATGCGGCTGGGCATCTCCTGCTACACGCAGAAGCCGCTCACGCGGACGATCTACGAGGCCCGCTTGCTCACGAACCTTGCCAAGGAGATGGCCAACAAGGGCGTGGTCACGCAGATGGGCAACCAGGGCACGGCGCTCGACTCGTCCCGCGAGGCGATCGCCCAGATCAAGTCGGGCGTGCTCGGCCCCCTCAAGGAGGTCTACGCCTGGTCGAACCGGCCGGTCTGGGCCCAGGGCCCCGGCCGCCGGATGAACGTCCGCAAGTATCAGACGCAGGCGATGAAGGAGGTGGACGAGCAGGAGGATGCCTCGATCACCGCCGAGGAGATTTCGGAGATCGTCGCCGACCTCGTGAAAAAGAAGCAGCAGGAGATCGGCAAGGCGCTGGAGCGCGTTGACTGGAAGGCCTGGCTCGGCGTGGCCCCGTCGCGGGAGTTCTGGCCCGGCCTCTACCACTCGTTCCAGCACCGCGGCTGGTGGGATTTTGGCACCGGCGCCCTGGGCGACATGGCCTGCCACCAACTCACCGTGCCCTATGCCGCCTGCGGCCTGCGGGACCCGGTCTCCGTGGTGGCCCGCACCACGGGCCACGACTTCGACAGCTTCCCGGCGAGTTCGATCATCCGTTTCGAGTTTCCCGCCACGGCCGAACGGCCGGCGATTCCGTTCTGGTGGTACGACCGCAAGGGCAACAAGCCGCCGATGGAGGTGTTTTCCAAGTGGGGCATCGACAAGGTGTCTGACAGCGGCGTGCTCGTCGTGGGGGAGAAGGGGGCCTTCTACAGCACCGACGACTACTGCGGAAAGTACGAACTCAAGGGCGTGCAGGCGGTGAAGGCCGACTACGAGCCGGCCGAGGATCAGGGCAAGGGCTTCGACGTCAACAACATGTATGAGTTCTTCCGCGCCAAGCGCGAGGGCAACTACGCGATCGCGAAGTCCAACTTCATCGACCGGGCCGGCCCGCTCACCGAGACGATCCTGCTCGGCAACCTCGCGGTCTGGGCGGCGGCCCAGGGGGGCGCCGACGGCGAGATGGGCGACTGGGGCGAGAAGGTCGAGTGGGACGCCAAGGACCTGAAGGTCACCAACCTCGACGCGCTGAAGACCCCGCGGGTGGCCGACCTGGTCAAGCCCGTGTATCGCACCGGTTACCGCCTCGACTGAGCCCACCCACCATGAACGCATCGAGTTTGCCGACACCCATTGCGGCGTCCAAGCACCCGCCCCAGCAAGCCCCGAGCGCAAGCGAGGGGATCACCCGCAGCGAATCACCACGCCCATCCCCTCGCTGGCGCTCGGGGCTTTTTGGAGTGGTGGCTTCCATCGCGGCCCTGGCCCATGCGGCCGACCCGGCCGACGTGGCCACGGCGAAAAACCGCGTCGAAGCGGTCGGCGCCGGGGCGGCGTGCGTCGTCGATGCTTCGGGCACGGTGACGGAGATCGTGATCGCCGACGGCTCGGGCGTGACGGCCGACGACGTCGCGCTCTTTGGCCGGCTCGACGGCCTCGAAAAACTCCAGATCCTCAACTGCCGGGAGTTTGACGACGCGATGGTGTCGCAGCTCACGGGCCTGACCGGCCTGTCGTCGCTGGCGATCACCAACAGCGGGATCACCGACGCCGCCGTGGAGACGATCGCGGCGTCGTTTCCGGAGCTCGTGGAGCTCGACCTTTCCAGCAACACCAACCTTACCGGTGCGGCGATGAAGTCGATCGCGGCGCTGCCGAAGCTGGAACGGCTCGCGCTCGTGCAGACGCGGTTCAACGACCTCAACACCCGGCGGCTCTCGAAGCTCGGCGAGCTCAAGGCCCTCGACCTCCGCGGCAACATGGAGGCGGGCGACATGACGCTCGGCGTGGTCGGAGGGCTGCCGAAACTGCGGGCCTTCAAGCACCGCAGCACGGTCGTCACCGACGAGGGGATGGCCCAGCTCGCCGCCAGTCCGGCGCTCGACTCGCTGCTCGCCCAGGACTTCGCGATCACGAATGCCTCGGGCCCGCACCTCGCCGCCCTGACAAACCTCGCCTCGCTCGAGATCTTCCGCTGCCAGGGCTTCGGCACCGAGGGCGTGCTCGCCCTCGCCCCCCTCGACAAGCTCGCCCGGCTCACGCTCCGCGACCTGCCCGAGGTGGGCGACGCGGGCCTCGCCGTGCTGGCCGAGTTGCCGGCACTCAAGCGGCTCTACCTGCACGAACTGGCGTCGGTGGGCGACGCTGGCCTCGCGCAGCTTGCCGCCGCCAAGGATCTCGAGGTGCTCGACATCTGGAGCGTGCCGAAGATGACCGACGCCACGGTGGCGGTGATCGCCCGGCTTCCCAATCTCAAGGAGCTCTCGATCCGCGAGACGGGCTGCACAGAGAAGGCGATCGAGGCCCTGGCCGCCATGCCGACGCTCGAGTCGCTGACGTTCAAGAATGGCGCCGTCTCGCCGGCGGCCGCCGAGAAGGCGAAGGCCGCCAAGGCCTGGAAGAAGCTCGACCTCGCAAAGTAGGTGCAGGTTTTCAACCTGCACACCAGCCAAGCCTCGCCATGCGTGACCGCAGGTTAAAAACCTGCGGCTACGGAAGAACCGAGAACGCCGCCCACGTAGGTGCAGGTTTTCAACCTGCACACCAGCCAAGCCTCGCCATGCGTGACCGCAGGTTAAAAACCTGCGGCTACGTGGTCGTGTGACCGCAGGTTAAAAACCTGCGGCTACCTCGTTCCGACCTGTGGCTCTGGGCTCTTCAACGGCCCGCCGCGACGATCGTCGCGAACCGCGCGGCGGCGGCGGCAGGGTCGGCAACCACCGTCACCGCGGCCGGCTCGTGGCCGCTCGCGACAAGCGACTCCACCACCAGCCGACGGAGCGTCGCGCTGCCCACCAGCAACCCGCCCGTGAGCCGCAGCGGATAAACGCCGGCCGCAAACGCGTTGCGGTCCGCGAGCGTTCGCACATGGGCGGCGAGTTCGGCCGCTGCGCCGGTGAGGATCGCGGCGGCCACTGCGTCGCCAACCTCCGCCGCGGCAAGCACCTCGCGGGCCGCGTCGGCGATCTCGCGGCGATCCACGCCCGGAGCGTGCACGCGGCCGACGAGATCGGCGGGGCGGTCTGCCGCAAACCGGCGCTGCAGGGCCGGCAGCAGGATCGTGTGGGGGCCGCGGCCGTCGGCCGCCCGCATCGCGGCCTTGAGCGCCGCCAGCGCAATCGCATGGCCGCTTCCCTCGTCGCCGAGCAGCGGGCCCCAGCCGCCGCAGCGATCGGCGGCCGTCTCGGCCGACAGCGCAGCCCCGCGCGGCCGCGCGAGCGCCAGCGAGCCCGTGCCGGCGATCAGCACCACGCCCCACGGCTCGGCGGCAGCGTCGGCAAACGGCAGCAATCCGTCGGGCACCACCCGCACGTGGTCGGCGACTCCCGCCTGCGTCGCCCAGGCGAGCACCGCGTCGCGATCCTCCGGCAGCCCCACGCCCGCGAGCCCCAGGCAGGCGGCCGACACGGACCGCGGCGCGAGCCCTGCGTCGGCAAACGCCCCGGCGATCGCCGAGGTGATCGACCCGCGGGCTACCTCGTGGCCCGCCACGCGGGGATTGGCCGGCCCGCCGCGGCCACGGCCGAGCATCTCGATGCCGCCAGCGCCGGCCGTCGCCTGTCGGGCAAGCACGGCGGCGCACTTCGAGCCGCCGCCATCGATGCCGAGCACGAGCAGGCCGCACCCTTCAGCGTCAGCGGTCGCCATGGCCGTCTCCGCCCATCGCCCTCCGCAGGTGACCGTCCGCCGCGGCGAGCAGCTTCCGGGCCTCGGCGGGCGACACGCCCCGCTTCTGCGCCACCACCGCGGTCTTGAGTTCGCCATCGGCGGCCGCCACCAGCCGCTCGGCCTCATCCTCGGTCGTGCCGGTGAGCATGGCCACGATCCGCCGGGTCCGTGCCACGAGCTTCGTGTTCGTGGCACGGAGATCGACCATCAGGTTGCCGTAGGTCTTCCCGATCCGGATCATCGCGCCGGTGGTCAGCATGTTGAGCACCAGTTTCGTGGCGGTGCCAGCCTTGAGCCGCGTGGAACCGGTCACGATCTCCGGGCCCACGCGGGGCACGATCATCAGTTCGGCCACCGACTCGAGTTCGGACTTCTCGTTGCAGGCGAAGCCGATCGCGAAGGCCCCCACGCTGCGAGCGTGGGCAAGCCCGCCGAGCACGTAGGGCGTGCGGCCGCTGGTGGCGATGCCCACAAGGACGTCGCGGGCGGAGAGGTGGATCGCGGCGAGGTCGGCCGCGGCGAGATCGCGGCTGTCTTCGGCCCCCTCGACGGCCCGCGTCAGGGCCTGGGGGCCGCCCGCGATCAGGCCCACCACCATCTCCGGCGGCGTGCCGAAGGTGGGCGGGCATTCGGAGGCGTCGAGCACGCCGAGCCGGCCAGACGTGCCCGCGCCGATGTAGACGAGCCGGCCGCCGCCCCGAAATCGGTCGGCGATGATCTCGATCGCCTGCGCGATCGCGGCCGACTCCCGGGCCACGGCCGCCGCGACCTCGGCATCTTCGGCGTTCATCACCGCCACGATCCCGGCGGCGTCGAGTTCGTCGATCCGCGACGAGGCGGGGTTGATGGCTTCGGTGGTCAGGCGGGCGAGCGACGTCGTCATCATGCCACCACAGTATCCGGAAGCCCGCCGGAATGCGATTGCACCTGCCGCGGGAGTGGCCCGGCCCCCGCCGCTGCCGCTACACTCCCTCCCCATGACGATCCCCCTCGGTCCGATCGACATCGCGGTGCTCGTCGGCTACTTCGGCTCGGCGGTGGTGGTCGGCCTGCTGGTGGCGGGTCGGATCCGCTCGCTCGACGCCTACCTGCTCGGCGACCGCAACCTGCCCTGGTGGGTGATCCTCGGGTCGATCGTGGCCACCGAAACGAGCGCCGCCACGGTGCTCAGCGTTCCGGGCGAGAGCTTCGGGCCGGCCGGGATGCGGTTTCTGCAGCTCCCGCTGGGCTACATGCTCGGCCGGCTGGCGATCGTCCGCTTCCTGCTGCCGCTCTACTTCCGAGGCGAGCTCAACACCGCCCACGAGGTGCTCCGCGATCGGTTTGGCCCGACGATGCAGCGGGCGGCGGCCCTGCTGTTTCTCGTGGCGCGAAACCTCGGCGACGGCCTGCGGCTGTTCCTCGCGGCACTCGTGTTTCAGAAGCTTACCGGCCTGCCGCTGGCCTGGAGCGTGGGGGCGATGGGCGCCGTCACGATCCTCTATACGGTGTTCGGCGGCCTGCGGAGCGTGGCCTGGAACGACTGCCTGCAGCTGGTGATCTACGTGCTCGGCGGCATCGTGGCCGTGTTCGTGATCCTCGCCCGGATCCCCGGCGGCTGGCCGGCCGCGTGGGAGTTTGCCGCCGCCCACGAGAAGCTTCGCATGTTCGACTTCTCGCTCGACCCCGCGAATCCCTACACGTTCTGGGCCGGCCTCGTAGGCGGCGCCGTGCTCAGCCTCGGCACGCACGGCACCGACCACATGATGGTGCAGCGCTACCTCAGCGCCCGCGGCGAGCGCGACGCCGCCCGGGCGCTGCTCACCAGCGGCGTGGTGGTGTTTCTCCAGTTCGCCCTCTTCCTCGGCATCGGCGTGTTGCTCGCCGCCTTCCACGGCCTCGGCGGCGAGGCCCCGCCGGCCCGGCCCGACGAGGTCTTCGCCGCCTTCATCGTCAACCACTTTCCGGCGAACACGGGGCTCATCGGCCTCTTGCTGGCGGCGATCCTCGCGGCGGCGATGTCCACGATCGCCAGCTCGCTCAACGCGTCGGCCTCGTCGATGATCCACGACGTCTGGCTGCCGCTCCGGGAGGCTGCAGGCCGCCGCGAACCGCTCTCGCCGGCGGCCGCGTTGGCCGTCACCCGCTGGCTCACCGTCGGCTTTGGCCTCGTGCAGGTGGCCGTGGGAATCGCCGCCGCCGCCGTCGATTCCACGGTGGTGAGCCGCGCGCTGACGATCGCGGGCTACTCCGCGGGCCTGCTGCTCGGCGTGTTCGTGCTCGGCGTGACCACGCGGCGGGTGGGGCAGGGGGCGGCGCTCGTCGGCGCCGCAGCCGGCCTCGCCGCGCTGCTCGTGGTCCAGTTCGTACTGCCGGGGTATGGCATCAAGGTCGCCTGGCCGTGGTATGCCCTGATCGGGTCGTCCGTCACGTTTGCCGTGGGGCTCGCCGCCTCGCTTGTCTTCCCCCGCGTGGAGGTGGCCCGATGATCGCCCGCTGCGTGCTCTGCCTCGCCTCGTATGTCGTGGCCGCGTGTCTCTTGGCCGTGGCGACGGCCGCTGATCTTCCGCGGCTCGATCCCGCCGCCGCGGGCTTCGACCCCGCCCGCCTCGCGGCGATCGACGGCCTCGTCGAGGAGATGCTCGCCGCGGAGAAGATGCCGGGCTGCGTGGTCTGCATCGGCCGTCGCGAGGGGATCGCGCTGCTCAAGGCCTACGGACGGCGGGCGGTGCGGCCGGCCGATGAGCCGATGACCACCGACACGGTCTTCGACCTCGCCTCGCTGACGAAGCCCGTGGCCACGGCCACCGCGATCATGCGGCTCGTCGAGGACGGAAAACTGCGGCTCTCCGACCCGATCGCGACGCACATCCCCGAGTTTTCCGCCAACGGTAAGGAGAAGCTCACCGTCCACGACCTGCTCACGCACCAGAGCGGCCTGATCGCCGACAACCCGATCGACGACTACGCCGATGGCCCCGTGACGGCGTTCGAGCGGATCTGGAATCTCACCCCGCTCCATCCCGCGGCCACGAAGTTCATCTACTCCGACGTCAACTTCATCGTCCTCGGCCAGCTCGTCGAGCGGCTCTCGGGGGAGTCGGTCGCCACCTTCGCGAAGCGACACACGTTCGAACCGCTCGGCATGGCGGAGACGGGCTATCAGCCGGCGGAGCCGCTGCGGGCCCGCACCGCGCCCACGGAGGAGCGCGACGGCCACTGGATGCGGGGCGATGTTCACGACCCCCGCTGCTGGAAACTCGGCGGCGTCGCCGGCCACGCCGGCCTCTTCGGCACCGCCACCGACCTCGCCCGCTACGCCACGATGATGCTCGGCGGGGGCAGCCTCGACGGCGTCCGCGTGCTCGCGCCGGAAACGGTCGCCGTGATGACCCGCGGCTGGCCGATCCCCGGCGGCGGCGAGCGCGGCCTCGGCTGGGACAAGCGGAGCCCGCTGTCGAGCAACCGCGGCGACCTGCTCACCGAGTCGGCCTTCGGCCATGGCGGCTTCACCGGCACGGCCCTCTGGATCGACCCCGCGCTCGACCTCTACGTGATCTTCCTCTCAAACCGCGTTCATCCCGAGGGGAAGGGGCTCGTCAATCCGCTGATCGCGAGGATCGCCTCCGTCGCGGCGGGTGCGATCGTGGGGCCACGGGGCGTGTCGCAGGCCGCCACCGACCGGCCCGTGCTCACCGGCATCGACGTCCTCGTCCGCGACAGCTTCCGGCAGCTCGCAGGAAAGCGGGTGGCGGTGATCACCAACCACACCGGCCTCGACCGCGAGCGGCGGCGGACCGCCACGCTGCTCGCCAAGGCCGACGGCGTGAAGCTCGTGGCGATCTTCGGGCCCGAGCACGGCGCCAGCGGCACGTTCGACCAGGCCAACGTGCCGGACGGCAAGGACGAGGAGACGGGCGTGCCGGTGAAGAGCCTCTACGGCAAGACGAAGCGACCCACGGCGGAGATGCTCGCCGACGTCGATGCGATCGTGTTCGACATCCAGGACATCGGCTGCCGGTTCTACACGTATGTGTCCACGATGCTCGAGGCGATGAAGGCCGCTGCCGAGCACAAGAAGGCCTTCGTGGTGCTCGACCGGCCGAATCCGATCGACGGCGTGTCGATCGCGGGCCCGCGGGTGGACGACGGCCGCGGCACCTTCGTTGGCTGCCATCCGATCCCGCTCCGCCACGGGATGACGGTCGGCGAACTGGCGAAGATGTTCGCGGCCGACCTGAAGCTCGATCTCGACCTGACGGTGGTGCCGTGCGAGGGCTGGCGGCGGGCCGACGCGTTCGACGCCACCGGCCTGGAGTGGATGAACCCGTCGCCCAACATGCGAAGCCTGACGGAAGCCTTTCTCTATCCGGGTATTGGGATGCTCGAGTTCACGAATCTCTCGGTGGGCCGCGGCACCGACACACCGTTCGAGGTGCTCGGCGCGCCGTGGCTCGACGGCCGGCCGCTCGCCGACGCACTGGCCGCCCGAAAGATTCCTGGCGTGGCATTCGTGCCGATCCGATTCACGCCGGCCGCGAGCAAGTTCAAGGGCGAACTGTGCGGTGGCGTCAACATCGCGGTCACCGACCGGGCGATGCTCGATCCCGTTCGCGTGGGCCTCGAGATTGCGGTCGCCCTCCGGCGGCTCCATCCGGAGAAGTGGGAGATCGAGAAGGTGGACCTTCTCCTGCTGCACAAGGCGACGCTCGACGCGATCCGCGCGGGCGAGGGGGCCGATGCGGTGCTGGAAACGGCCCGCGACGGGCTCAAGGAGTTTGGCCGGCGCCGGCACCAGCACCTGCTCTATCAATAGCGCCCGGCGGCGGTACCGCCCGGCGGAACTGGGCACAGGTTAAAAACCTGTGCTACTGGCCTCTCGGAGCGTAGGTTGCCAACCTGTGATTCCTGCCGCCGTAGCGTAGGTTTTCAACCTGCGATTCCTGCCGCCGTAGCGTAGGTTTTCAACCTGCGCTGCCCGCTCGCGACGCTCGATCCGTAAAAGCCCAACGCCGTAAGGCGTGGGGCGCGTCCACAACCACCGTCATCACCCACCTCCATACCTGAACGAAAATAAATTATTGACCTCCGCGGCAAAACGCGTTTCAATACGGATACTGACCCCGACCCCGGCTCCTCCACCGTTCATCGTGTTTCCGGCGCCGTGTCATCCACCTCTTCTCTCAGCAAGGGCCATGCCATGGGTTCCTCAGGTATCAACGCGCAAGCAACCGTCTTCGCACGCCGACTGTTCGCAGCGTTCGCCTTCGCCGTGGCTCTCGCGCCGCTGACGGCCGCCCAGGCGCAGGTCACGCTCACCGAAGTCTCGCGGTTCAACCTCGACTCCATTGTCTCCGCCACAAACACCGACGGGTCGCTCAACGGCCGCTACGTGGGCAACCAGGTCAACTCGGTCGGCTGGAACGGCTCGCGTCTTTTCGTGGCGGGGTTCATCAGCACGAGTCTGGGAGGTGACTTCGACAACCAGGGCATCATCGAGATCGCAAATGCCAGCGCCACCGGAGTCGTCACCTCGGGCAACGTTCAGTACGGCAGCCGGTTCGGCTTCTATCCGGGCGTCAACAGCCGGGGCTACACCGGCCTGTCGCTGAGCGGCAACCGCGTATATGCATCGCTCGACCTGGGCACGGCCTATCCCGCCAGCGTGGCCCCCGGCATGGCGGGCTACGACGTCTCGGGGACGACGCCAGCGCAGCTCTGGGCCCTGAACAACGTCCGCGGCAGCGTGCACGTCGCCACCGATCCGGGCTACGTCGTTTCGGGCGCGAGCCAGGGAGGCGCGGGCGTCGCCTGGGGCACGTTCGGCACGGGCAGCACGAGCCGAATCCTGAGCAATGCCGACACCGGCGCCTACATCTACACCGGCACCGCCACCGGCACCACCGCCCAGGGCCTGCAGTGGCGGCTGCCGTCCCCCACGATGCCGCAGTTTTCCCGGTCGCTGTCGTTCGATCCTGACACCGGCGACATCTACGGCCGCACGGGCAACTGGGTCACGAAGGCGGTCCGCACCGGCACCAACTCGGCAGACACGCCGATTGCCCTCTGGAACACCTACACGGGCACGAATGTGCTCGGCCAGAACCTGGCCTTCATGAGCAACACCACCAACGGCGACCTGGTGGTGTTCAACGAGCGATCGGATGCGAGCTATCCGCAGACGTTCACGCAGGCGGTCAACCTCATCGACTCCAGCGGCGCGGCCCAGTCGGTGTCGTGGAACTTCCTCACGGGCACGAGTTCGGGCTACACCACCGTCACCAAGTCCGGCTGGTACGACTTCGCGTTTGACCCCGCAACGCAAACCCTGGCGGTGGCCCAGCCCCAGGAGTATCGCGTCTCGATCTTCAAGCTCGGCTCGCCGGCCCCCTCCACGCAGCTCCGCTGGGCGCCCACCGACGGCTACACGCTCAGCGGTGACGGTACGTGGGACAACAGCCCTGCCACGGTCTGGAACGGCGCCTACGGGCCTGAGGCGTGGAACTCGGGAGCCCAGGCCTATTTCGGCGGCACCACCTATCCCACGAGCGCGGTCACCGTGGACGCGGGCGGTGTGAGCGTGGGCCGCGGCATGTCGTTCGTGGCCAATGGCTACACGATCGCCGGCGGCTCGATCGCGCTCACCGGCAGCACCGCCTCCGTGAACAACGTCTATGTGGATCCCGCCGTCACCGCCACGGTCAACTCCTCGATCGCCGCGACGAACGGCCTGGCGAAATCGGGCGGCGGCACGCTGGTCATCGGCGGCACGATCACCGGCGGCAACCTTTCCATCAACAACGGCACAGTCACCGTCGCCCCTACGGGAGTGATCCAAACGTCGCCCGGGATCTCGATCCTGGCCAGTGGCACGCTCGACGTCACCCAGCTGACGGGCGGCTATGTCGTTCCCGGCGGCCAGTCGCTCGCCGGTGCGGGCCTGGTGAATGGCTCGGTGACGATGTCGGCGGGAGCCACGCTCTCGCCGGGCTCGAATCTCGGCACGCTCACGATCGCCAACGACCTCACCCTCAACGGCGGCGGCAACTACAACTGGCAAATCCTGAGCGGCTCCGGCTCGGCCGGCACGTCGTGGGATCTCGCCCGCATCGGCGGCGCGCTGTCGATCGCCTCCACCTCCACGTCGCCCTTCAAGATCAACCTCTGGAGCCTCTCCGGCACCGGCCCCGACGTGAACGGCAACGCCACCAACTTCGACTCCACGCAGAACTACACGTGGACGATCGTCACGGCCACCGGCGGCATCACCGGCTTCGCGTCCGACAACTTCCTGATCAACACGTCGGGCACGAACGGCACCACGGGCTTTTCCAACTCGTTTGGCAACGGCACGTTCAGCCTCGCCCAGAGTGGCAACGACCTCAACCTCGTGTTCACGGCCGGCGGGCCGACGGTGATCACGATCAACGTGGCCAGCGGCACGCAGACGCAGACACAGGCCGGCTATGTCACGCTCTCGGGTTCGGTTCCCGTCGTGAAGACCGGCGCCGGCACGCTGGTGGTCGATCAGGCCAACACGCTCACCGGCTCGACGACAGTGCAGGGGGGCAGGCTGCAGCTCGCCAACGGCTCGGCGCTCTCCTCCAGCCGGATCGTGCCGGTGGCCGGAGGCACCATCACGATGTCGCAGGGCCTGCAGACAACCGTGGGCGGGCTCGCGGCGAACGCGGGCGGCCTGACCGACGTGGGCACTGGCATGATGACGGTGGCGAGCGGCCTCTCCACGGCCGACATGCTCGTGGCCCTCGGCACCGGCCGCGGCGATGGCACGTGGAACGGCACGAGTGGAATCACGTCGAGTGCGGCCGCTGCGGACCTTGCCGGGAGCATCCCGCGGACGGTCGGCTGGCTCGACAACGGCGACGGCTCGGTGACGTTTGCGTACGCCGCTCCGGGCGACACCAACCTCGACTGGAGCGTAGACATCCTCGACGCGGCCAACTTCCTGGCTGGCGGAAAGTTTGACAGCGGCACCCCGGCGACGTGGAACGAGGGCGACTTTGGCTACGACGGCGTGGTGGACATCCTCGACGCGGCCGACTTCCTCTCGACGGGCCTCTTCGATGCGGGCCCGTACAACGCGGCCCCCGGCAGCGTGGCCGCGGTACCGGAGCCGTCGGGTCTCGCCTGGCTCGCCGCAGCCGCCGCCTGCGGAGCATGGATCCGCCGCCGCTCCGCAGGAACCGTAACGCCGTAACGCGTACGGCTCGGCCCCAGGAAGCGTAACGCCGTAAGGCGTACGGCTGCCCTCTGCCGCGCCCGATCTCCGCCTCGCGTCGCCCCCATCGCTCACGCGATTGGGCTTCCTGAGCCGCAGGAAGCGTAACGCCGTAAGGCGTACGGTATGGTCGCAGGAAGCGTAACGCCGTAAGGCGTACGGCCCGTTGCACCGCAGGTTAAAAACCTGCGGCTACAAAGCGCCGCCGGGCGACGGCCAACACGATCAACCCCGCCACGGCCACCGCCGCCGCCGACGCTGGCTCCGGCACGGCGGCCACGCCTTGCGGCGCGGCGTCGTTGTAGCCGCCCGTGTCGAACAGGCCCGTCGAGAGGAAGCTCGCGGCATCGAGGATGTCCACGAGGGTGTCATACGTGTAATCGCCGTCGTTCCACGATGAACCAAAACCGGCGTCAAATGCCCCCGCTGCCAGGAAGTTGGCGGCGTCGAGGATGTCCACGAACCAGTCGAGGTTGGAGTCACCCGCGGCTGCGTACGCAAACGTCACCGAGCCGTCGCCGTTGTCGAGCCAGCCCACGGCCCCGCCGCCTCCCGGGGCCTGCGCCGCGGCCGACGAGGTGATCCCGCTCCCGCCGTTCCAGCTGCCGTCGCCGAGGCCGCTGACGATCGCCGTCACCATGTCGGTGGCCGACAACCCCGACGCGACCGTGATCGCCCCATTGCCCACGTCGGTGAGGCCGCCGGCGTTGGCGGCCAACCCGCCGACGAGCGCACTGAGCCGCGGCGCGATCGTCAGCGTGCCGCCGGCGAGCGGAGTGATTCGGCTGGCGGCGAGGGCAGATGCATCGTCGAGCCGGAGGACGCCGCCAAGCACCGATGTGGGCGCCGACAGCGAACTGGAACTCGAGAGCACGAGCACCCCGGGTCCCGTCTTCCGCAGGCTGCCGGTCGATCCCGAGAGGGTCCCGGCGAACGTGCCGCCGCTCACCGTGAGGGCCGTTCCACCGAGGCTCACGCGGCCACCGGAGAGCGTGGTGATCGTGGCTGTGGAGCCGGAGAGCGTGACCGAGCCCGACGCCATCGTGCCGATCGTGGCCGGGCCCGCGAGCGTGGCAGAGCCCCCTGAAAACCGCGTGATGGCGGCCGAGCCCGTGATGCCGAGCGTGCCGCCCGACACCGTCCCGCTCGTCAGGCTGCCGGCCGTAACAGTGCCGCCGGAGACGCCGGCGGTCAGGCCGCCCACGACGGTCACGCTACCGGCCGACACTCCGCCGGCGATCGCCGCATGGCTGCCGAACCTCGTCGCTCCGGTTCCAGAGAGCCCGGCGAGCGTGATCGTGCCGGTGGCGGCGGTGAAGTTCACCCCCCGACCTCCCGAGCCGCTGTTGGTCACGGCGGCCAGCGAGAGCCCCGTGCCGCTGATCGTGGCCGACCCACTGGCAGCCACCGTCAGCGGGGCCGACGAGTTGTACCCGGCGGCCGAGAGCACGCCGCCATCGACCGTGATCGACGACGTGCCCTGCAGCGCCGCAGCTGACGCGGTGAGCGTGCCGGCCGACACGATCGTGGCCCCGGTGAACGACTGCGATCCCGACAGGCCGAGGGAGCCCGAGAGCAGCCTGATCGCCCCCGAGCCGCTGATCGCGTTGGCAAACGCACCGCCGTAGGCGTCGGAGCGGTTGAACCCGAGCGTTCCTCCCGCCGCGATCGTGATCGTGTTCGACACCGCCAGCGTCCCCGCGGTGCCGCCGGTCCCGAGTGTGAGCATCCCGGCGGTGATCGCCACCCCGCCGCTGAGCCCCGTGCCGGTACCGGCAAGCGCGAGCACGCCGGTGCCCGACTTGGTCAGTCCGGTCGAGCCGGTGAGCGTGCTGGCGATCGTCGCCGTCACGCCCGAGGCGACGGTGATGGCGTTCGCTGCCCGGGTGTAGCCGCGCATCGCCATCGTGCCGCCACTTACCGTGTAGCCCGAGGCGCGGAAGTCGAGGCCACCGCCCACGCCCACCGTGCCCGACATCGTGACCGTGCCGCCCGTGCCATCAAAGATGCCGAGGGCGTCCTGCACCCAGATCGTGGAGCGGTCTTTCCATGTGGAGGCCAGCACGCTCCAGGTGCCGTTGCCCCCGGCGCCACCCGTGCCCGACCAGCGGACGCTCGTGAAGTGCGGGTTGGCCGCGGGGCCGTTGGTCGGGACGTCGTAGTAGGCCTTGATCTGCGAGTTGTAGTTGGAGGGGTTGACCGTCCCCGACACGGTCACACCCTCGCTGTACCAGATCGAGTGGCCGAGCGCCGTGTCCGTCCGCGTGCGATCGAGCTGCTGCTGGAGGTCGACCCAGGGCGTCGCCGAGCCGGTGCCGAGCAGCCGCAACCCGGCGGCGAGTTCGGGGCGATACGTGCCCGAAGCGGTGATCTGTGCGGCCCAGTCGGTCGCGAACGAGCCGTAGGTGGACCGATACACCTGGGGCAGGACCTCGTCGGTGCTGTCCAGCCACTTCGTCCAGTCGGCGCAGTAGTTCGACGAGCTGAAGCTCGCGGTCGATGGCGACAGCGACACGATCACCGACGGCTTGGCGGCCTTGGCCGCAGCGGCGATTTCCTCGAATAGGGCCTCCGTTTTGCCCTGCCGCCAGGTGCGGAAGTTGGAGTCGAGGTAGTTCGTGGGCAGGTTGCGGTTTGTCTCCTGCTTGTAGACCGCCTTGGTGTAGTCGTCGAAGCCAAACTGCACCGGCCACGCCAGGTGGTCGTCGAACTGCACGACCTGGAGGTCGAACTGGTTGATCGCATCGACGACGATCCCCTTGATGAGGTTCCTCACCTCCGGCACCAGCGGATTCATCCAGACGAAGTTGTTCGACGAGTTGGTGTAG
>Ga0315904_10002847_pt1 | contig 26223 bp, 17 predicted proteins | sample LakEriMetagenome_6_FD_203529 | JGI IMG/M metagenome (GOLD analysis project Ga0315904, IMG submission 203529) | Freshwater fungal communities from buoy surface, Lake Erie, Ohio, United States - Buoy 12 MA120 | ecosystem: Environmental > Aquatic > Freshwater > Lake | place: USA: Lake Erie, Ohio...
CCTTACGGAAGGTAAAGCGGACGGTCTTGCTGAAGAAAGCGAACTCAATCTCCACCGAGACCCGCGCCTCGCCTGCCATTACGCCGCTGCTCTGGTACTCTAGCCCCAGATAGATCTCCGCGCTGATCGTGATAATCCCCAGGATCTTGAGCGTCCCATTGGCCCGAAGATACCCCGAAAACGTGACCTTGTCTTTTTCTATCTTGAAGTACAGCCCCGCCATCACCGAGACTGCGCCCGCCGCTACCCCAAGATTGATGGCAAGCATCCCGCCGAACTCCAGGGCTCCCTCCAGCGACTCCAGCCCCTTGGTTGTGGCCTCAAGAGCGAGAAAGCCCCCGCCACCGAAGATGCCGACCGCAAGAGTAAAGGGGCGGTGACGCTCACAGAAAGCGAAGCGAACGCGCATTGGGTCGCCGAAGAAGGGGAGAGTCAGACTAGCCCCGAGGCTGAGGTTCAGAAGATTGAAAACCCCAAAGCTAATGGGAGGCAAGTCTAGGGTATAGCCCGCCGTGATCCCGCTAGTGCTGACATCCAGGCTCGGAGGATCACTAAAGCCACTCTTGGGAATATACGGCTCCAGCGCATTGATAAACGAGAGCGCCCCCAGAAACTTGACATCCACATCCGCGATGACATCGGGCTTCTTGCCGCCCTCAGACAGAAAAGCGAGGGTGTCAAAGTGAATGTCCAAGACACTCATTAAGATTAAAGAAAAGTTCTTAAAGCTCACCGAGAGAGTCTGTGGCTTACCGCCCGCTGCGCCACTCACCGACGAAACCACATCGAGGCTGAGCGTCGCCCCCTTACCCTTGAACTCCAGAACACTAGGGACAATGGCCTTATTGCTGAACTTGTTCGTCTCCCAGTGCAGGCGATGGATCTTGTCCAGCGCCTCCTCAGTGGACTTGGTCAGAAGCTGCGGCGCATCGCCCAAGACTCCCTCCCCCAGAATCTCCGCGAGCTTGATGCCGCCGAGAATCGTCACATCGGCGAAGTACTGTGTGGGCTTGAAGCTACCCTCCAGAATCGCCGCCCCTGCCACAGGGCCGAGCTTGCGAGACAGGGCCGTGAAGTCAAAGTCGGGGGCCACGATGCCGCCGCTCATGGACAGCGGCAAGTCCAGCCCTACGGGCGTGGCTAGCGCGAGAAATGCTTCGGTGGGGTTGCTGGCAAAGCCACTCGCCAGATACTTCGGGTGGTAGCTCACCGTGATACTCTGTGCTTTACCGGTTAAGCTTTCCAGCGCGGGCACTCGGAGACTCGCCTTGCTGAGTGTGGGCACAAACGCATCGCCGCTCCCTGTGCTACTGAACTGAATGCTCTCGGTGGCAAATGACGTATCCCCCGGCGTGCCACTGGGAGCCAGCGCGATGGTCTGCCCCGAAAAGGCGCGGCTCAGGCGGCTGTCACTGGTAGGGAGTGGGCCACTGTAGCCGACGGGAATAAAGGCAAGCGGGCTCTCGAAGCTGGAAACCTGCCCTCGGTGATCTTCCGCCTCCACTGGCCAGAGAAAGTTCTTCCCTCCCACCAGTGGCCAGATACCTTGCTCTAAGTTTTTATCCAGCAGTGGGCTCTGCTGGCGTAGCAGACGGACTTTTGTGAAGGGGAAGCTGCGGCTGGAGGTGCTCTTTTCTAGTTCCTTCACCACGATAAACTGGCGCTTGACCAGATAGGCGACACTCCCGTTGGTTCCCGGCTCACTCAAAAAGCGCCGCTCACTGACGGCGACTAAGACGGCGCGGTGGCCAAAGGGATACAGAAAGCCATTCTTGACGATTCGCACGTAGAAGTCGCGGCCCATGGCGGTGCGGTGTCGCCAGCTCGCCACTTTTGCACTGGGGCTGGGGTTGTCGTAGCGCAGGTTCGCCCAGGCTCCTAGTGCGCTGAGAGTAAGCTCACCGACCTCGGTTGCAGGGCCGCTGGCCATGCTTGCCACAAGGTCCTTGCGGTCGCCCTGCATCATGGGAGCAAAGGGTTCCCCCTGGATAAAGCCACTGCTTCCCCAGAGTGGCTCCCAGATCGCCCGGACAGTGAGAGAGTTAGGCTGACCAATCTTGAGGGGGCCACGTCGCTCCAGCCGCATCCGCCAGAGCTCCACCCAGCCCTCGCGCTCGACCGGCTTTGTCTCCAGATCGAAGCCCACCGTGCCCTCGGGCGTGAGTGAGAGATCCGTCGGGAAGATAATCTCCGTCTCGCTGGGATTGGGCTGTGTGCCATGTTTGGTGGGCACCACCAGACTATAGCGAGCACAGGCGGACAGAATCCCTTCCGTGGTGTAGGTAATGCTGGTGCCCGCCGGGATCGCAAAGACGAGGCGCGTCTTCTCCGCCAGCCGCGCCTTCAGAGGTCGAGGTTTGAGCTGCACTCCGGAGCTGGTTTCGGGCAGCGCCTCTTCCTGGACATGCTGGCCAGGGAGAAGAATCGTCAAGGTTGCGCCACTGCCACCCGCCACGAGCTCCGCTCCACGCCGGGTCAGGCCACTCCACTGCACCTGCATCACCACCAAGTCATCGGGCCGGACGAGACTAAGGCTCTGGGGAATTAAGTTGATGCGAGGGGGTTGGTTGGGGCGCAGGCCAGGAATCGGCTTGACTTGCACAGGCGGCTGCGCTTGTGCCGTTTCCGCCCCAAGCGCCGTCAGCCAGGCAAAAAGCTGGCGACGGCTCAGGGGGAGTATAACTTCTTCGTTATTTTCGGGCATCGTGACTCTAGTATTCCCTATTTTAGCGGTTTATGTCAGGATTCCTGTGAGAATTTTTGCGCCCTCGACGCCGGTGAGCTTGGCATCGAGCCCCTGAAACTTATAGGTAAAGGCATTGTGGTCAATTCCCAAAAGATGCAGCATGGTCGCGTGCAGGTCGTGCACCGTGGCGATATTCTCTTGGGCCGCATAGCCCAGCTCGTCGGTGGCGCCGTAGACCAGGCCGCGCTGGACTCCCGCACCTGCCACCCAGACCGACATGGCTTTATTGTGATGGTCTCGCCCCGTGGTGCCCTTGTTGCTCTGCGACATCGGGGTGCGGCCAAACTCTCCCGACCAGACAATCAGCGTGTCGTCAAACATCCCACGCTGCTTGAGGTCTTTGATAAGCGCGGCGCAGGCTTGGTCCACTTCTTTGGCTCGTAGGGGCAGCTCCTCACGGAGCTGGCTATGGTGATCCCAGTCGCGGTGGTAGAGCTGGATAAATCGCACGCCCCGCTCGGCAAGGCGCCGGGCGAGCAGACAGTTGCTGGCAAAGCTCCCGTCCCCTCGCTGGCAGCCGTAGCTCTCCAGCGTCTCGGGTTTCTCTTTGGAGATGTCCATCAAGCCTGGCACCGATGTCTGCATCTGGTAGGCAAGCTCGTACTGTGCGATACGCGTTGCGATCTCGGGATCGTCCACAAAGCTATTGTGGTGGGCATTGAGCGCGGAGATCGCCGCGATATCGGCGCCTTGCTGCTCGTGGGTGATGCCTTTGGGGCTGGCGAGATAGAGCACGGCATCGCCCTTGCTCCGAAGCTGGACGCCTTGGAACTTGCTGGGCAGAAACCCCGACGACCACTGCCGTGCTGCGATGGGCTGCGGCGAGCGGCCCGGCCCCAGCGACGTAAGAACGACAAAGCCGGGCAGGTCTTTGGACGCACTGCCTAGCCCATAGGTCACCCACGCACCCATGCTCGGCCTGCCTGCGATCTGGCTGCCCGTGTTCATGAACATGTGCGCTGGATCGTGGTTGATCGCATCGGTGGTCATCGAGCGGATCAGACAGATGTCATCAATCATGGCCCCCGTATGCGGAAGAAGGGTCGAGAGCTCGGTCTGGTTCTTACCGTACTTGGCGAATGCGAACTGCGGCCCGAAGCAGAGCAGCTTCTGCCCCTGAAGCTGCGCGAGCTGCTGGCCCTTGGTAAAGCTCTCGGGCATCGGGGCTCCGTGGAGCTGTGCGAGCTTGGGCTTGGGGTCGAAAAGCTCAAGCTGCGATGGCCCCCCCGCCATGGTCAGCCAGATCACACGCTTGGCACGCCCTCCTCCCCTAGCCCCTCCTCCCAATCCTGGGAGCAGGGGGGAAGCTTGCGCCTCCAGTGAGGCTAGCGCGAGTGCACCGAGTCCTTGGGTGGTCTTGCCTAAAAAAGCACGTCGGGTGAGGTCGTTCATTGTCTTGTTATCGTCTCATGGAGGTTCAGGAGCACGCGACAGACAAGCGTCCAGGCGGCGAGCTCGGTCCTATCGAGGTTTGTTGGCACCGGAGCCAGCCCTACCGCAAGCACTTCATCCGCGGCACTTGGCATCGCTTTGTAGCGTGCTCGGTGCTTTTCCAGAAGCGCTAAGATCGTCTTCTGCTCGATGGTATCGGGGGGGCGCTGGAGGGCCTTTTGCCAGGCCCACGTGAGGCGCGACTCGGCAGGTTGCTGGAGGGCTTGGGTGGCAAACGCACGGGCCGCCTCCACATAGGTCGGGTCATTAAGAAGCACTAGGGCCTGCTGAGGAATATTAGAGCGACCACGATCCGCCGTGCACTCCTCGCGGCTAGGGGCATCGAAGGCCAGCAGCGAGGGGTGCAAGAAGCTGCGCTGCCACCAGACATAGAGCCCGCGCCGGTACTGGCTCTCGCCGGCGTCTGAGGCGTACTTTCTGGTTGGGAAGTTCAAGTTGTCCCAGTAACCGTCGGGCTGGTAGGGCTTGACGCTCGGCCCCCCGAGCTTGAGAGAGAGCAGCCCCGAGACTGCTAGTGCATTGTCACGAACCAGCTCCGCATCAAGCCGAAAGCGGCTCTGGCGGGCGTACTCGCGGTTGTCGGGGTCGGCGGCGAGCAGGGCCTTGCTTGCCGTCGAGGTTTGTTTGTACGTGTTGCTGGAAACCATGAGCCGCACCATGTGCTTCATGTCCCAGCCGCTGTCCCGAAACTCACAGGCCAGCCAGTCCAAGAGAGCGGGGTTGGTGGGGGGCTCGCCCTGCGCCCCGAGGTCGTCGAGCACCCGGCTGATCCCACTGCCAAAGAGCTGCTTCCAGAGCCGGTTCATCACCGTGCGTGCCGTCAGCGGGTTCTCCCGTGCTACCAGCCAGTTGGCGAGATCCAACCGCGAGCCCCCCTTCGCGGAGCCGGAGGGGGTGGCGAGCCCCAGCGAGCCGGGGGAGGTTGAAAACGCTGGCACCGCCGCTGTCACCACCTCGCCGGTTTCGTCGAGGAAGTTGCCGCGGGGGAGGATACGCACGGTTCGTTTTTTCTCTGTACTTACCGTCACCAGGCAGCGCGTGAGAGTCGCTTCGTAGGCTTTCTTCTCCGTGCCTTTGAGCTCCGCAAGCCGTTTTTCTTGCTCAGGCGTGGTGACCAGCATCCCTGGCTCACGAACCGCGACAATGCCCTCTTGAATATCGGCGAAGAACGCCCCGAGGCGGAAGAAGTCGCGCTGTGTGATGGGGTCGAACTTATGGTCATGGCAGTTGGCACAGCCCGTCGTCTGTCCCAGCCATGCCGCACCAACGGCGCGAACGCGATCCGTGAGCATGCGCGCCTCGTAGTCCTTGGGCTGGGCACCGCCCTCTTCGGTCGTCAGCAGGAGCCGGTTAAACGCGGAGGCGATCCGGGTCTCTTGGTTGGCACCGGGCAAGAGATCCCCGGCGAGCTGCTCACGGGTAAATCGGTCGAAGCGCTTGTTGGTGTTGAACGCATTGATCACATAGTCCCGATACGGCCAGATATTGCGTGGATTGTCGCTATGGTAGCCGATCGTGTCGGCAAAGCGCACCACATCGAGCCAGCTCTGCGCCATCCGCTCGCCGTAGTGAGGACTTGCCAGCAAGCGCTCGACAAGCTTGGCGTAGGCATTGGGTGATTTGTCGCTCACAAACGCACTGACTTCTTGCGGCGTGGGCGGCAGGCCGAGTAGGTCAAACGAGAGTCGCCGAATCAGAGTGCGGCGATCTGCTGTGGGCGAGGGCTTCAGGCCCTTGCTCACCAGGCGCTTCTGGACGAGAAAATCGATCGCACTCTGGCCTGCGGGAGTCTGCGCTTTAACCGGGGCTTCGTAGGCCCAGTGCTTCTGGTACGGCGCGCCTTCTGCGAGCCAGCGCTTCAGTGTCTCTTTCTGCGCCGCCGTGAGCGTTTTATGGCTATCGGCAGGCGGCATCTGCCCCGCATCGGGCGCGGCAAAGAGGCGTTTGAGAAGCTCGCCTTTGGTCGCCGCGTTGGGCTGATCGAGCCGCAAATTTCCCTGGCGTTTGCCTGCATCGGGGCCGTGGCAGTAGAAGCAGTTGTCCGAGAGGATCGGGCGGATGTCGCGGTTGAACTCTAGCCCTGCTTTTCGCGGCTGAACCGCTGCCGCAGCAACGAGTGTCGCGGCGAGCGCGAGGACACTGAGGAGGGTTTTCATCCGAGGCAGATTAGCTCCTTCATGGTTCTATGGTAGAGCTTGCCATTGACTGCGGTCGGGGTGTTGAGGCTCCAGGTCTGCCCCAGTGGCCCCAGATCATTGACCGCGAGAATCGCACGCTCGTCCATAGGTTTTGTCTTGCCGTTGAGCACGTAGGTCACGCCGTTTTGGATGGTGTAGTAGATCTTGCCGTCCACGGCGATGGGCGAGCCGATAAAGACCCAGTGCCAGCCGTCGCGCTTGGAGCGGGGATCTTGGGCGATATCGCGGCTTTGGGAGTTCACGGTCGAGGCGGCGACGGGCTTTTTGTAGACTCCACCAGGTGCGGTGGGAAGCTCCAGATACTCCACCCTGCCCGATGCCAGATGGACGCGACCTGCGCAGTAGAGTGGCCCGGTGGGGCCTTGGCCGTAGGCAGGCTGGGGATTGGAGAAGCACAGAAACCAGCAGTAGCCGTCTATGAGAATATTGGTAAACCATGCCGGAAAGACTTTCACTCTGCGCTGCTTCAGATTAACGTCCATCTCCGTGACATACTTTCCACCGTCCCAGGTGCGTAGCGAGACACTCTGGTCTAGGGGGATCGTTCGCAGAATCTTACCTGTCTTGCTCTCCAGCACCGTCAGCTCGGACTTGTCCTCATCAATCCACACCGCGACTTTTTCGTCCCAGTGCATGTTGTAGAGTGCCTTACCTGTTAGCTCCGTCCGCCAGATCGTCTTACCGTCGGTGAGGCGTGTGAGGGAGAGGCCGGTGGGCTTTTCGGGGACATCGTGGTGGCCACCGCGGCCTTGTAGGACACACGGGACGCCATCAAGTTTCCCAATCACTGGTGTGTTGTAGTGCGTCAAGGCGTCTTCTGCCACCCACAGAACTTTTCCCGTGGCGGCATCAAGGCCCTTGAGGTAGTTCCAGGGATCGCGCTCTCGCAGCGGATCTCCAAGGTCGCGGGGCTCGCAGCTCAGGAGAATCCCATTGTCGAGGATCGGCTCGAACTGCTTGTTGAACGGACGGCCCGTGGTCGGCTTCCACTCACGTCGCCAGAGCACTTTCCCGCTGCTAGCCTCACAGCACGCAAGCTGCCCGCTGGAGTTGGTGAACCACACCCGCTTGCCATCGGTGACCGGTGTGGGCGACGACGAGTCCGAGAATCCGTAGGCATAGGGGCTGGGCTCGGCGGCCTTCAGCTCCACGCTCCAGAGAGTCTTGCCGCTCTTGGCGTCCACGCAGTGCCCGACAATACTGCCGCCCTCTTTTTTTGCGTTGTTCTCGGCCTGCACCGCCATCGTGGTCAGATACAGGCGGTCGCCCCAGACCGCGATTCCGCTCTGCCCCGTTTCCGGAAGCGCCGTCTTCCAGACAACACCCTTGCCCTCTGCAACACTCCAAGAAACGGGTGCCTTACCCGTCGTTTGCCAGTTTCCCTTAGGCCCGGCAGCCTGTGGCCAATTGCTCATGTAGCAGTATTGGTCACGCCTTCCTATTTCCCCTCCTCAGAGAAGGGGTTTGCACCGTCGAAGCGCACCCGACCATCTTCCTTCACGGTGATGGGGGAGTGTTTTTTGAGGTACTCTACCAGCACGGCGCGGCGGGTGGTGCCGGTTTCTTTGCCCTCTATGGCGACACGGCGAATCGCGCTGGAGAACAAATACGATGAAGCCGCACCCGAGTAGTAGGTGTCGTTGTCTATTTCCTTGCCTTTAAGCGTCGCCCCGACCAGTGTCCAGCCAAAGCGCGATGTGCCACGCTGCTTGACCGAGTAGCGCAGGTTCGCGGAGGGAAGGGGGCGGAGCGTGCCGAGGAGCTTTTTTAAGTCCCTGCCTTGAATCTTGAATGTATAGAGCGCGTTGTCAAACGGGTCGAGGGAGACGATATCTCCAAACGTTACCTTGCCCTTGAGCAGGGGAGCGCGCACCCCGGCCTGGTTCTCAATATAGAAATCCGCGCCCGTAGACTCGGCCATCGCATCGCAGACGAGATAGTAGTTGGTGGGCTGCAAGTCGTGGTCGGGCGTGTCGGTGAGGTCGCTTGTCACCTCCCCGATCACGGCATCGTACTTGGCCTTGATCTTGTCCCAGTAGCCCGCCACCACTTTCGCGGTCGCCGGGTCTTCGGGGATCTCTTTGGTGATCGGGATCAGCTTCTCGGTGAACTTGTCTATCTTCCACCTGCCCGCCGCGTCGCGCCTTACCGTGAAGTCCAGCCGCCCCAGCTCGCCGACCCACTGGTGGTCTTGCAGGATAATCGTCTCTTTCTCGATCACTCCCACTGGCAGGCGGGTGTGCGAGTGCGCCCCGACGATCACATCAATTCCCGGAACTTGCCGCGCGAGCTGCCGGTCTTCGTCAAGGCCGATGTGCGTGATGGCGATGACTAAATCGGCCTGCTTGCGCAGCTCAGGCACGAGTGTGGCTGCGACGGTGAGGGGATCGTCTACTTTATAGGCCGCCTTTGCCGCCGTGTAGGTCTTGGTCGAGCTTGTCACCAGGCCAAAGAGCGCCACTTTTAGGCCGCCCCATTCTTTAATCACATAGGGCGGTAGGATCGGCTTGTTGGCTTTCTTCTCGGTCACATTGGCGAGCACCAGCGGGAACATGGGGGTTTTGATCAGCGCCTCAAACTGCGGGACGGTCATGTTAAAGTCGTGGTTGCCAAAGACCCCAAAGTCGTAGCCCACGGCGCTCATCGCGGCGTAGTCGGCCTGGGCAAAGAACTCCACGGAGAACGGCGAACCGTCCATGCAGTCGCCCGCATCGATCAGCCAGCAGTTCTTCGCTTCGGCCTTGATGCGCTTCACCAGCGTCGCCCGCCGCGCGATCCCCCCAATGTCTTGCGTGTGTGGCATCTTACCGATTGCATCTTTCGGCGAGACGCGAGTCGGGTAGGAAAACGGCAGAAGGTGCCCATGCTGGTCGTTGCTGTGTAGGAGCGTGAAGGACTTGGAGCCCTCCTCCCCCCTGCCCCCTCCTCCCGAGAGCCACGGGAGGAGGGGGAGAAGGAGGAGAGGCAGTATTGCGCGATTCATAGAGCTATTTTACCGGGGATGGTGCGGGGATTGGAAATCCCTGGCACAAGGGGAGGGGGCACCCCGAGGGCGCGAAAGCCAAGAAAGCCCTATCCGCAAATGTTTATGAGGCCCGTCAGGAGGGCGAGAATCCACCCTAGAACAGCGCCCACCATCACGCCAGACCCCACGATCGCTACCTTGCCAAGAATCACGAGGGCGAGGTGTAGTTTGTTAGGCTGATCCATTTTTCTTACTTCCTTTTTGCCGTACGTGTGGCAATCGATGACTTAAGATCGTCTATAGCAACCCCACCCCTCTTGGTGGCTTGGTAGATCTCCTCAGCACTCAGTCCGCCCTTTCGGGAGGCCTCGGCGAGGCTCCAGGTACGTGTCGCGCGCCGACCACTCCGGCAGTAGAGAAGAAAAGGGGCATGGGAGGAGCTAAGAACGCCCACAAGCTTCTGGACCGCCGCTTCGGGGACGCTGTCACCATGGGGAACTGGGATATAGGCGAAGTTCAGCCCGTTGTTCTCTGCGGCAGTTTTCATCGCGCTGGAGCCTGACTGCTGCTCCACCTCATCATCGGGGCGGAAGTCCACGATGGTCTTATAGCCCGCTCGCCACACGGCTTGCACCTGCTCAGGCTCTAGCTGCGAGGTCATCACGACATCGTGGCGGAGTTTCGTGGTCTTGGGAGGACGCCCTTTCCAGAGCCGATCGTAGGCAAGCGGCCCCAGGGTGATCCCGATCCCCGCCAGCATGGCCAGTAAAAAGAGATGCCCATTCTTAAGTGCCATCGTTTCCTCCAATCTCCCCTTAGTTTACCGTTTCCTCGGGACGCTCCCAACTCCGAAGCGGGTAATCTATTGCCCGCCTTTTAATCCTCCCCGTCGCCCCGCCAGCACCAGCGTCAGTACGCTCCCCGCCGCGCAGAGATAGGCGATCAGATCCCCGATGCGGCTGGCAAGGCTCCGCTCTGTGAGGGGAAGCACGCCGCCGGTGAGGGCACCTTTTTGCCCTAGATCCAGCGAGGCGATGACTTTACCCTCGGGGCTGATGATCGCAGAAACCCCTGTGGCGGCGGCGCGGACAATATAGCGGCGGTTCTCAACGGCGCGGGTGATCACGATGCCAAGATGCTGGTAGGGGCCAGCAGTCTTGCCAAACGAGGAGTCAGACGTTGGCTGGACGAGAAACTCCGCGCCTTGCTGCACTTCCTGGCGAGAGACCCACGGCAGCACCGACTCGTAGCAGATAATCGTCCCGACCTTCGTGCCGTTTGCCAGTGTGAAGACACCCGGTTTACTGCCTGGCGCGTTGTTCCAATCGGGAGTCGCGCCAAAGCGAAAGTAGATGGGGCCGAGGACTTCGTAGAGCGGGAAGAACTCACCGCCGGGCACGAGAACTTGCTTATCGTAGCGCCCGCCCGTGCTCCCATCGGGCCGTAGGTGCCAGACCGTATTGGATTTCTTCGGCTCGCGCTCGCCCGCCCCGATGAACAAATCCGTTTTCGTCCGAATCGCCAGCTCCGAGAGATATTTACTGCGCCACTCCGCGCCCACCAGCGGCCCCGCCGCCGCCTCGGGCCAGAGGATAAGCTGCGCTTTTGCCTGCTCGGTCAGCGGAGCATAATCGGGTACACCGTCGGATGCCTCACGCCCTCCCTGAAGTGCCGCCACGCTTAATCCAGAGTGGTCACTAGAGTAGGCGGAGAGCCGCGCTTTCCAGCTTGCCATAAACCCTGCCCCACCGATGAAGACAGTCATAAGGAGGGCTCCGGCGACGAGTCCTGGCTTCCAAGCACGTGTCCGCCACGTCTCCGCAAGAAGGCCGTTGACCAGTGCAATGAGAAACGAAAGGAGCCACTGTCCGCCGACGGAAACCCACTGAAGCGCGAGAAGTCCGCCGCCGTGGGCTTGGCTCACGGCGAGAATCATCCAGGGGAAGTTGAGGGTTCCAAGACTGCGGATCAGCTCAAAAGTCACCCAGCCTGCCGCAAACGCAAACGGACGGGCAGTCGCGGGGAGCTTGGGAATCACCCCACCTGCCAGGTGCGCGAAACAGGCGAAAAAGCTGCCTTGGATCGCCGCGAGCCCGATCCACGGGAAGAGCTTGTCGGCGGGCGTGCTGCCATTGAGCTCCGAGATCCAGTAGACGCCCGTGAGAAAGATCGTGAAGCCTAGCCAGAAGCCTGAACCCACCCGTCCTGAACCCACCCGGCCTCGTCCCTCGGCCACCCTCCCTCTCCGAAGGAGGGTTAGAATTCCCCTTTTCCCTTTTTCTTCCTTCGGAGAGGGAAGGGGGCTAGGGGGATGGGTTTGGGGATGGATTATCGCCAGGTAAAACGGAACCAGCGCCACCCAGGCGAGGGGCCAGAGATTGAAGTTGGGGAAAGAGAGTACCAGCAAGAGCCCCGAGAGAGGGGCAGACAGTCCGCTCAAGTTACGCCGTTTCACTCGGGCAGTATAGCATGCACAAAGAGAATCCCAATCTTGCCCGGAGCTAGGTGGGCGCGCACCTCACCTGTGGGTGAGATGAGGGTTGTCATGCCCGTTGTCGCAACTTGGACGACCGGACGGCGATTCTCAACCGCGCGGACAAGGGCTAAGTCCCGGTGCTGAGCGAGCGCCGCGCTCTGGCCAAATGCCTGATCCGATGTCAGAAAGACCAGAAGCTGCGCCCCGGCTCGTGTGTTCTGCGCCGCGACCCAGGGAAACGCGCTCTCAAAACAAATCCCCACCCCAAGCGTTTGGCCTGAAGGGAGCTGTAGAACTCCTGGTGTCAAGCCGTAGTGGAAGCTATCGTGACGGATACCAAACGAGGCATAGACCCCCGGAATCCAGCGCTGGAAGGGATACACCTCCCCAAACGGAGCCAGCCGTCGCTTGGCGTAGCGCCCCAGCTCGTTGCCACTGCCATCAAAGAGGAGCGCAAGGTTGGTCGGGCGGCTGTCCGGCCCGTCTTCGTAGAAACCGATGAGCAAAGGCGTTTTTAGCTCACGAGCCAGTGCCGCGATTTGTGACTTCTCCAGCCCTGTCGCCGCGCCTTCCGGCCAGACAATCAGCGCAGGGTGCTGCAGAGCCGCTTTTCGGGAGAGGGCGATGTAGTCGGCTTGAGAGCCTGCATCCGCTCCTCCTTGGATCAGGGCGATAAAGAGTGAAGTCTGGCGCGTCGTGGCAGGGTGAGGTGTGAGGAGAAGCGTAAGTGGGATCAGCAGCGCAAGTGCGAACCGTCCCCGCCGCTGGAGAGCTCCTTCCGCAAGAAGCGCCGATGTCAGTGCGATCACAAACGCTAGGCCCGGTGTCCCGAGCAACGAGACGGATTGTAAGAGCGGCAGTGCCGTCGGGTGCGTGTGGGCGCTGGCGAGAGAGAACCAGGGAGATGCGTAGGTTCCTAGGCCACGAAGCCACTCGAAAGCTGTCCAGAGCACGGCAAAGGCTACGGGGCGTAGTTTGCGAGGGACATGAGGAAGAATCAGCCCATTTGCCAGGCCGTAGAGGGCGAAGCCGCCGCAGGGAAAAACGGGGAGCAGCAGCCACAGAGGCACCGCCAGAACCCGTGCCCACTGCGCCCCGAGGAGATAGAGTGCGACGCCGAAGAGATATCCGCAAAGTGCTGCCCGCTTGGGTGGTGCGTTTAGAAGCACGTAGAGTAAGCCGGGCGCGACCCAAGCCAGCGGCCAAAGGTTCCACGGAGGGAAAGCGAGCGCCAGCAAAACCCCCGTAAGAAGAGCCAGCAGCGCCGTTTTCCTCTCAGCCGTCAATGACACGTAAGTCCCGGAGCCGCTGAAGCGTCTCCGCCACGATCTCGATCAGCCGAATCAGCCGCGCCTGCTCGGTCACGATGCCGTAGGTATCGCACCACAGCAGCCCCGGCCCCAGCTCCAGCACAAAGCGCTCCGAGAGCAGCGCCTCCCGGTAGCCCGGAAGCGCCAGCAAGCTCTCCGCAAAGAGCGGATGGCTCGTCGCCAGCTCCGTCCCTCGGTTCGTCCGCTCCAGCCGAAAACAGAACGCCCGTCGCAGAGTGCACTCTGCACTCACCCGCGTCATCGGAATCAAACTCGTCGGCTCCACCTCAACGCGCACTTGCCAGGGTGGAATGGGAACTAAGAGATGCTCACGAACAAAGAAATCGCCGGGCACATACTGCCCGGCGAAGTGGTCTGCTAGCTTTTGCCAGATATTTGTTGAAGACAATTATAAAGTTTAAGATACTACTATGGAGAAAGTCGACTCGCAACATTGGAACGACTGATCTTTATAGATGATACAGCACTTATAGATGTTCGGGGTTACGTCTGGGGAGATTACTAAGGCCGAATCATCCATATATATATTAGTTGTTGGACTTTCGAACTTTGTAGTAATTAAAACATTATGTTGATAATTAGCTGTGTCATAAAATGATGTCTTATAAGAATATCCTTTTTGTACTTGAAAGGGGAGGTCTATTAATAATAGTGAGTCTTCTGATATGGGGGTGATCTTTTCCAGTTTTTTAAGAGTTACTGGTATTGTTAAAGGGCCAACAGACGGACGTGTAAATGAATTCTGTTCGCCTGAATTTTTTATTGATTTTTCACAACATCGATTATTTAGTAAATACCCGATGGCAATACCCAAAAGTATCCAACCCCATACTGCTGATTCCATGACTAACTCTCACTTTCTATTAATTCCAATACCTCATCCATACTTAGTTGTATACCTGAATTAAATTGCTTTTGATACTCCTCAACACCTAGTGAATTACTCAAGGTGCTAGTCAAAAAATTATACTCTATAACCTCAGTTTCATCAAGGGGAGTATTACCTTCAGTTAATAGACAGTGTATTTTGCCGAGAAGTGGGACGATGATTGGACTGTTAGAGTTATCGATCTTTAAAATTTTCACTGAGAGAAGTAGTCCCTTGGTTTGTCCGGATGAGATGTCATTTGTATTTGAAAGTTTTAAGAACCTTATTAAGCTTGTTTTTGATAATGTTAAGTCATTGAGTTTGAATGATGCATAGGCAATATTAAAAAGTGCTGATGCCTCTCCTTCTCTATCATTTATTTTTGCGTTGATTTCGTAACTTTTTAGGAATATTAACTTGGCTTCTTGGTATGAATTGGGATTATCTTCACTGATAATCGCACATCCTAAATTTGTTAAGAGCATCGCTACTCTTGCTTTGTCGTTTTGTTTTTGATAGAAATCAATAGCCTTATACAGATTTTCTTTTGCTTCCGTTAGGTTCCCCTGTTTAATTGCTAGTATTCCTAAGTTTGAAATGATAATTATAGCGTCTTGTGTATTTTCTAAGTTCTCATAAATTTGTTGTGATTGCCTCAAGGCTCGCTTGGCTTCGTTGAGTGTTCCTATTTCCATCGAAAGAATGCCCAAAGCCCGTAAGGCTTTGGCATGTAATAATTGTGAGTAATTGGTATCTGTTGGTATCAGATTATTTAAGAAGTGTAGACCTTCCGCAAAGTGTTGCCGGACACGCCAGAACCAGAAAATCGCACTTGCGAGTCGTAGAGCAAACTCTCCATTTTCAGGCTTTGTAAGAGCGGCACGCAGATTGGAATGCTCTGTCTCTAGGCGATCCATCCAGGGTTTTTGGTCGGGGCCGCGCAGGTGGGGCTCGGCCTCTTCGGCGAGGGCGGTGAAGTGCTCTAGGTGGCGCAGGCGGAAGGGGGAGAGCTCGTCGGCTTCTTTGAGCTTTTCTAAACCATACTCGCGGACGGTTTCCAAGATGCGGTAGCGCTCGTCGGAATCACCGTCTCGCAGGATCAGTGACTTGCGTAGCAGGCCAACTAAAGAGTCGAGAACTCCATAGTCGGGGAGGGGATCGTCGGTGCAGATGGCTTCGGCGGACTCTAGCGTAAAGCCACCCGCAAAGACCGAGAGTCGACGCCAGAGGATGCGCTCCTCCTCCATGAGAAGATTGTGACTCCAGTCCAGAGTGCCGCGCAAGGTCTGCTGTCGTGGGAGGGCGGTGCGACTGCCGCGTGTCAAGAACCCGAAGCGATCCGCTAGGCGCTTCTCGATCTGCTCCAGTGAGAGTGCGCTCGTCCAGGCGGCGGCAAGTTCCAGCGCTAGCGGAATGCCATCGAGGCGGCGGCAGACACGCGCCACGGCACTGCCATTGGTGGTGGTCAGACGGAAACTTGGCGAGGTCGCCGTTGCCCGCTCCACAAAGAGCGAGATGGCCTCGTAGCGCAGGAGGCGTGCGGGCGGGGTGACGGTCTCGGGAGGAAGCGTGAGGCCGGGCAGAGGCCAGGCGACCTCCCCGAAAAGCTCTAGGGCTTCGCGACTGGTGGCAAGAACGGTGACATCGGGGCAGTGGGCCAGCACTTGCTCCGTGAGCTGCGCGGCGGCAGCGACTAAATGCTCACAGTTATCCAAGATCAGCAAGAGCTTTCGCGTCGCCAGATGACGCAGAAGCATAGGCATCAGCTCCGCGCCCGCATCTTCACGCACCCGCAGAGCCGCCGCAACCGCACGGGGCAGCAGAGCACCATCCGCGACCGGAGCCAGATCCACGAACCAGACACCACCAGGGTACTGAGTGAGGAGCGTATCGCCCACGTGCAGAGAGAGACGGGTCTTACCGCTCCCTCCTGCGCCTAAAATGCTCAGCAAACGCGTCTGCGAGAGAAGCCGCTCCACCTCCGCACACTCTTTTTCCCTCCCGATAAACGATGTCAGAGTTCGGGGTAGGTTATGAGGAGGTAGGGAGGCACTGCTCAGCGGAGGAAACTCCGTGGGAAGTCCGGGGATCAGGAGCTGGAAGAGACGCTCTGCTTGCTCCAGGCTTCGGATTTGAAACGTCCCCAGGTCTTGTAGCTGCGCTGTCGCTGTGGGCTCCGCCTCCAAAATAAGCCGCGCACTGGTCTCGGTAAGCACAAGCTGGGTACCATGACTCAGCTCCAGAACCCGTGCGGCCCGGCTGAGCGCAAGGCCGAAGTAGTCACCATCTCGGTGCTCTGCTTCACCGGTGCTCAGAACGGTGCGGATCGCAAACGCCTCGCCAAACTCCTGAAAGAGCGCTTGCTGGAGCGCCACGGCCATGTCCCGTGCCGTGAGTGCGGTGGAGAAGGCGACAAAAAAACCATCGCCCCGCGCCTTGAAAACATCGCCACTAAACTGTGATGCGAGCTCATGCACCTGTGCATCATGCCAGGCAAGACGCTCTCGCATCAGCGCACCATCTTCTTGCCAGAGACGAGTGCTACCAACAATATCCGTGCAGAGAAAAGTGACCGTTGTCACGTCAGTCTCAAATTCTCGTTGCATGGTGCTAGTATAGCCCTAAAATGCCTTGCAACAACAAACTCTGTATGATAAAATTTCCCCTGCGCCGACGTGGCTCAGTGGTAGAGCAGCTGTTTCGTAAACAGCAGGTCACCGGTTCGAACCCGGTCGTCGGCTTATCTATAGGAGAGGGCGGGAAGGGATAAAATCTCTTCCCGCCCGATCTGTTTGTAGCCAACACTGTAGCCACCCACACCGTACACAGGCGGAAAAAGCATTACCTCCCCGGACGGATCCGCTCGTCCCTCGCCGTGGCTGCATCTGAATCCCAAAGAGATCTTCTTCGGGGCTGTGTCGTCATTGCGTTCTGCCGCCTGGGTGCTAATTCGCCTTGCCATACAAAGATTTTACCCGCTCTACTCTGTAGCTGCACCGAGCTGGATAGAATAACCAGTGGATTGAAGATGTCATTTTTGTAAAATGAATATTGACATTTCCATTATTTTGTTTTACAATTAGTAGGCATGTCCTCCACTTCTGCCTGTATTCGTGTCAAAGAGCAGCTCCTTCGTGACCTATCTGCCTGGAGGGAACCTGCGTCTTGGCCGACGGAGAGCGAGCTTCGAGAGCGTTATCAGGTCAGTCGTCCGACCATCAGTAAGGCGCTCACCGCGCTGGTAGCCGAAGGGGTGCTGGCTCGGATACCCGGTCGTCGTGGGTTTGTGGTGCTCCGTCACGCCGCAGAGGCTCCCGCGCCGGTTCTGAGAGTTGGACACGTCACGCCTGCCGATCTGTCGGGCTCCCGTGCGCTCTTCCCTCTTCTCCAGCAGACAGCACAAGGGATTCAGCTCGTCGCCGAGCGGCAAGGCTATCGCCTGCTGAGTGGGACATCGGGGCTGAGCTTAGCCGGTGAGCGGGCCGCTGTCCAAGACCTACTCGATGCGGGAGTGCGGGGCTTGGTGATCGCACCGCTCCCACGCTCCACCGACGAAGCCCTGCGCGACTACCTGATCCACGAGGATCTTGGGGTTCCTATTGTCTTGACCGGGTGGATTCCGCAGGAAAACCCCCATAGTGCCGCTGTCTTTGATAACTGGCAGCTCGGCTACGATATCACGAGCTGGCTCCTTGCGCAGGGCCATGCGCGAATCGGCTTGGTCACGCGGCCACAAGAGCCCTACTACGAGCCGCTGCGCGAGCGGCTCCGTGGCTACGAAGATGCCCACAAAGACCAAGGCCTAGCGCTCGACCCTGACCTCGTGCGCCCGCTGCCCCCTGCAGTGCGCCTGTCGGAGCGAACCATCTGCCTGAGCTCCACACTCCATACGCTGGTTGACCGGTGGCTCGCTCTGACCAAGCCTCCCACAGCCCTGATCGCCCTGGAAGACCTCGTGGCCATTGAGCTGATCGAGCTTCTGCAGCGGCGTGGGCTCCGTGTGCCGGAAGACATAACGGTCTTTGGCTTCGACAACCTAGAGCTGGGAAGACACTTCCAGCCGACCTTTCCGACGACCCAGCCCGATTTTCTACGCCTTGGGGAGCTGGCCTGCACCGCGCTTCTGAACCAGCTCGCATCGGGCAGAGCGATCCCACGCACCTACATCCTGCCCGTCCCGCTCTTGCTCCGAGGGGTAGTTTGACCACGAAAAACATCACGAAGAGGTAACGAATGTCTCAGTATCTTATTGCAACAATCGCCATTCTAGGGCTCATTGCCCTGTCCGTCCGCGCCGATGAGCCCCAGAAAACCGGCTGGCCGCTGACCGAGGCAGAGCGCGCCTACATCCTCAAGCCCGAGTACGAGCGTCGACCCGGAGCCGATGAGAAGAAGCACCTGCCTGACCTCTGGCCCTCCACGCCCTCGGCGGGGTTCTGGGGTGGGACAAGCTGGCTCAATACCCACGCGAAATTGGTGGACTATGTCAAGGCCAACCCAGGCCCGGTGGACGTGCTTCTCGTGGGCGATAGCATCACCCAGCAATGGGGCGCAGCCTGGCAGAAGCACTTCGGGAGCTACAAGGCCCTCAATATCGGCATTGGCGGCGACAAGACGCAGAATGTTCTGTGGCGCTTAGATCATGGCGGTGTCGAGGGAATCCAGCCGCGTCTGATCGTGCTGATGATCGGCAACAACAACATGTTCTTCACCCCCGAGACCGGTGTCGCGGCCGCCGCCAAGGGTGTCAAGGCGTGCGTGGCCAACCTAAGAGCCAAGTTTCCTAAGGCCGAGATTGTGGTCGCCAAGATCCTCCCCGCCCACGCGCCAGGCAATGCCTTCTACGAGGACATCAAGAAGACCAACGTCGCGCTCGATCCCTTGAAGCTAGAGAGCGATCCCAAGGTGCACGTGCTCGACCTCTGGAGCGACTTTACCAACGCCAACGGGACGATCAAGCCCGCACTCTTCACCCCCGATAACATCCACCTCTCGCCTGAGGGCTACCGGGTCTATGCCGAGCGCCTCAAGCCGTTTCTAGACAAGACTCTCGGTGGAAAAGGGCTTGGTGGCGGCGCGGTGGTACTCCCCAAGAAGGCAAGCGAGCCCCGCCCGACAACGACCAACGCTCCCGCTGCTTCCACAGTCCCAGCTGGGGCGACACCACGAACCACCGATGGTAAGCGCCTGCTCTATCCCTACGCCCCCTACAACGAAGGTAAGCTAGACCCCCAGCTCACCGGCTGGCCGCTCACTGAAGCGGAAAAGGCATGGGTCGCCAAGGGGGAGTACACCCGCAAGCCCGGCCACGAGCCCCAGAAGCACCTGCCCGAGCACTGGTTTGTCACCCCCTCCGCAGCCCACTGGGGAGCGAAGGACGGCGACGATAACCCGTGGTTGACTCACCACGCGACCAATAACGTTTTTGAACCTAACGTGCCCAAAACGCCCATCACTCAGCATGCAGGTGGACAAGGTGCTCATCCAGGTTTCAAATATATTCCTACGCCTCGGACCAAATTTATGACTGAGGGAATGCTGTAAGGCACCCTGGCGTTACTAAAGTTGGTTCCCCGCCTGAGTTAGCGCCCCGGGGTGCCTGACACTACCAAAGCCTCTACCTTATACAGGCGGATGGATAAATTATGGAACTCCTATCACCGTGGCATCGTTTCTTAGGATTGACATGACAAGGTTTGTATTCCTCTTTGCGACTCTCACCCTTTTTGGTGCTCATTCGACCAGTCTGACTATGAAGCAACCTGAGCCAGAAAAAAAAGTCCTAACAAATAGCATTGGAATGAAGTTAGTCCTTATCAAAGGTGGTTCTTTTACCATGGGAGGAGACCCAGCCCGAGAAGACGTCGATATTGATGAGCGTCAATTCAAAGCGACGATCAGCAAGGATTATTACATCGGAGTTTTTGAGGTCACCCAATCTCAATATGCCAAGGTCATGGGCAAAAATCCAAGTCAGTTCCAGGGGAAACGGGTCAATGGGTCAACCTCAAATTTCCCGGTTGAGCAGGTATCGTGGAACGACGCTGTCCAGTTCTGCAAGAAGTTGTCTGAAAGTCCGAAGGAGCGCGCGGCAGGTCGCACTTACCGTCTTCCAACCGAGGCTGAATGGGAGTACGCATGCAGAGCCGGCACTGAAACATCGTTCAGCTTTGGCGATGATCCCGGCAGACTCGGGGAGTACGCTTGGTTCGCAAGCAACGGGCAGGAACGGACGCACGAAGTGGGGAAAAAAAAGCCCAATGCGTGGGGGCTTCATGATATGCACGGCAACGCTTGGGAGTGGTGCGCAGATTGGTATGACTATTACCCTCGGGCATCCACGGTCGATCCTACGGGACCTCCAAGCGGGTCAGATCGGGTCTACCGGGGTGGCAGCTGGAACTACGAACCACGCTACAGCAGGTCGGCGAATCGGACTGCTACTGCCGGCGATTTTCGCGGGTTTCCTTTTCTGAGCATCAGTTTTAGGGTGGCGATGAACGTGCCCAAGATGAATTGAGAAGGTGAAGGCAGCAGGACAGAACATCGATATTGCCCTGCTCGGCGATAGCATCACGCCTGGGGCGGGGGCTGGGATGGTGCCTCGCCGAAGGTGATCGTGCTGATGATCGGAGTCAACAATGCCCCACTCATCACTGCCAATGGTGCGCCTGTCGCCACCGCCGCGCACGGCATCAAGCTCTGCGTCGAGAACCTGCGCCTGCGCTGCCCACAGTCGCAGATTGTCCTCAACCGACTCCTCGACACGCTCAAGCTAGAGAGCGATCCCAAGGTGCACGTGCTCGACCTCTGGAGCGAGTTTATTTACACCGACAGCCTCCTGAAGACCGAGCTCTACTCCGACAAGCACCTCCACCTCAGCCCCCCAGGCTACGAAGTCTTTGCCCGCAAGCTCAAGCTACGGCTGAAACAATACCTCCCTGCTTTGAGTGCTCCCAAGCTCTCGAATGCGCAAGTCGACGAACCCTGACTTCTTGAGCTACCTGCCTCCTGTGCGGGATCCACTTCGCCGCTGAGCAAGGCCACCAATGAAGTTCTGCATGCGGATTTGTTGGGTCTTGTTGCCCTCCGCCACCACATCAATAAAGCCGATCATCATCTCCTCAAAGGTCTGCTCGCCCCAGGTGACGGTCTTGGTCGGATCGGGGTTGAAGGGGTTCTTGGACGAGTTGTCGTACCAGGCCTCGATCAGAATCTTGCTTCCTGCGGGGAGCTTCTTAGGCTCCTTGAGCAAGTAGCGCGTCTGCCAGTTGAAGTCGTATTTTGGCACTGAGAGCAGTGTCTCCTGCTTGCCATCCGGGTAGGTCGCACTCATCCGAAAGGCTTTCCCGCGGACGTGCATGTGCGGCGTGTAGGCATAGATCGTCGAGTTTACCGGAATCGTCAAGCTCCGCGACGACTTATAGCTCTCCTCGCCTGGAGGAATACGTAGGTTCAGACCCAGAATCCCGATGGTATCGGCGATCTCCTTGGGCGGCTCTTTGGCGAAGATAAACCCAAGCTCACTCTGATCCATCTGCTCCGTGCCGGTCGGGGTGTAGTGCACCTGGAACATCAGGTCCGCTCCCTTGGGAACCTTCTTGGCGACTCCGGCAGGGAAGACCATGGGGCTCTCACCAGGGGCGTACTCAGCCACAAAGCCATCCAGACCATTGGGCTGACGGAAACCGCCCTTTTTATCGTCAATAAAGACGAGCACGTGATGCACCGTGCTCCGTGCGCTGGGCTTGACCTCGGCGGCCTGAATCCACTTGTCCTCCGTGAAGTTCGTGGGGACACGGAACCACTGGTAGGCCACGACCCCGGTCGCCTGGATCTTGTAGGGCTTGTCCATCTTCAGCACCACATCGGGCTTGCCGATATTCCAGCCCTCGACAAAGCTCTTGGGGGCGGGGAGGCTCTTAGGATCGCCCTCGGGCATGCCTTGCTTCACCCAGGCTAGCACCGTGGCTTTCTCTTTTGCGCTGAGGCTGCGGTCGTTGACAAAGTCACCGTGGCGCGGGTCGGCGTGCCACGGGGGCATGCGCTTGTTGTCCACTGTCTCGGCGATCATCGCGCTCCAGCGCTTGGCATGGGCATAGCTCTGGAGTGGGAAGGGCCCCACTTGCCCAGGACGATGACAGCTCTCGCACTTCTCTTGCAAGATCGGCGCAACATGCTCCGAGTAGCTCACTTTCCCCACCTCCGGCAACATTGGCTCCGGCGCGGCAGGCGGTGTCGGCTGCGAGGTCTGGGCAAGAGCAGTGAGCGTAAATAAGGATAAGGCACTCAAGGTTAGGGGAAGTGATTTCATATTCATAGCGTTCTGACTTTCGAGGGCGTTCTGGCACATTTTACCAAAGACAGAGACGACTAAGAACACTCAAATCCGCGAAATAAGCTCTGCAAGTTGAAGGTCTCTTGCCCAACCGGAGTATTGGCCTCTCTGGAGTGATTAAAGCGCACGCCTCCCGCGGCAAGGCGGTCGAAGCTTGGAGTCTTCAAGTCCCGGTTGCCGTAGCAGCTGAGCATGTCCCAAGACTGCTGGTCACTAAAAACAAAGAGGAGATTCGGGCGTGGGCTCATGGGATCTCGGGCCTTTCTTTATCAGGGTACATCAGCTTCCAGGTCTCGGGAGGGCAGAGGTCGCTGAGGACAACAGGCTGAGGAATCCAGCAACGGAACGAGTTTGTGATCTCCCAGCTCGTGCCTGCTGAGGCATAGTCACAGAGGGGAATCTGCCGCGTGTGGTGGTGGAAGAAGTGCGAGGGGCGCACGGCAAAGGGGGCATCGAAGACCATCCAGAAGCCTTCGGGTGCCTCGTGGGGTGTCAGCGTGACAAAGCCCTCAGAGTCGGGCTCTAGGCGAGCGGCGAGGGTCTCATCGGGGACAAGGCGGTCGTCGAGAGCGAGCAGGATCGGGCCACGGCGAACGGTAACCGACGGTGCGCCACTGGGCGCGGAGAGCACCCGACCACGCAGGTCCAGCGTGAGCGTGACCGTATCACCCGGCTGCCAGAGCCGCTCAATCTGGGCGTAGGCTCCCGGCTCGCAAGAGACATGCTCCCCGGCGGCACAAAGATGAGTTTTCTGGCTCCAGGCGGGAATGCGAAGCGAGAGCGTCAAGGGGCGCGGAGCCTCCAGCCTGAGAGTGAGGGTCACGGTGTCGGTGCGCGGGTAGTCGCCAGAAATCTCAAGAGTGAAACCTTCGCCGAGCGTAAAGCGGCCCGGTGCGTAGAGGTTTACCACGATACCGTCCTGAGTTTCCATCAGTGCCCACTGCGGGGTGAGGAGCAGGCCACGGGGGCCATTGGCGACGCAGCAGCTCAGGCCGACATCGGCGTGCTGGCAGTGGCTCGCCACCCGCTGCCCGATGAGCGGCGCGTTGTAGGCCCACCAGCGCCCGTCAGGGGTCATCGCTCCCAGCAGAGCATTGTAAAGTGAGAGCTCTAGCTCGTCGGCCCACTTGGGATCGCCCGTCAGACGTAGCAGATGCAGACAGAGCTTCATCCAAGTCACGGTGACGCAGGTCTCGCCGGGCTGCTCCAGAACTTCCGTCTGACCACGAACCCCCTCACACCAGAGCTCATGGTTGCCCGCGCCACCGTGGGCCATCCGCTCGTGGACTAAGATGCTCTCCGCAAAGGCCAGCAGTGCCTCCCGGAGCTGCGCCGCGCCTGTCTCGCGGTAGAGCTCACAGACTCCCTCAAAGCAGGACATCATCTCATAGGCCTTCGGTGAGTTAATCTGCTCGGGCGGCACTCCGGCCAGCGCGTCTTCCAGAAGACGCATCCCAGCCGGATTGAATGTCGTCGGAACACTCCAGCCCGCGACAATGCTCTGCGCGAACTCCAGGTACTTGGCATCACTTGTCGCGCGGTAGAGCTGGACAAACGCCTCCAGAATAGACGTTGGCGCAAGCCCTTTGAGCACATCAATCCCCGTGTCGCCAAGATTGATTCGGCCTATCGGGGCCTCGGTCATTAAGTGATCCGCCACCCGCTGCGCCGCCGTGAGCGCGGCTTTATCGCCCGTCAGGTCGTGGTAGGCAAGCAAACCCAGAAGCGTGTACTTGCGCCCCCAGACATCCCAGATTCCCAGATGAGCCGTCTCCGTGTAGGTTCCGATGTAGCCATCGGTGCTCTGGGTTTCGAGCAAGCCCGCAACCCCGCGATCTAAGACAGCACGGTGCTCGGAGCTGGGCGCGAGCTGGTAGGCGAGCACTGCGGATGTCAGCCACTTGCCCCAGTACTCACAGCGCCAGTGCCCGGCGTTGCTCTCGGTGCGGGTGCGAAAAGGCTCTAAGATCGGCTCCAAGGCTTGGGCCATCACACGGTTGCCAATACAATCCGCAATGCGCTGGCCCAGGTAGCCGGTAAAGTGCGCCGTGGCATAAGGGAGGGTATGGAGAGTGTCTACTTGGTTCATGTTCTCTTTATTTCAATTCGGGAAGGTTCGGTAAAGCTCCTGCCGCAAGAGCGTGCCAACAATACTCCAGGCTGCACCTGTCACAAAATCACCCAGGATCAGGCCCAGAAAAAACGGAAGGGCTTGTCGGTAGCGCCCGATTCCGCCGTAGCGCAGTAAGAACGTCTTGATTGTCCAGGCAAGCAAGAGATCGCACCAGAAAAGATCATTGCCCCACGACATGTCTAGCGCATAGGCCGCCTGGGAGAGCGGAAACGTCGCAAAGCGTGAGCGAAGCGCTGTCAGGAGCAGGGTGAAGGCAAGCCCAAACGTCATCCCTCCGATTGCGTGAGCGGTCGAGAGCGCGGTGGGCTGGTGGAGCCAGCCAAGGACGCGTGTCCAGGGAGAGCTCCCGTAGTCCACTCGAAAGGCGTTCACATTGGCTGAGCCTGCACCTTGCGTGTAGTAGAGCTGCCCTACCCAGAGGGCGGAACTGAGAATCGCTAGCACGGCAGCTCCCAGCAAGACCCCCGCCAGCCGCCGGACACGCTGCAGTGCTAAGAGCTGCATCAGGTGGGCCATCGGCGCAGCACGGTAGTCCAGGTTGAACCAGGAGAGCATCCCGGTCTGTACCAGCTCCAAGGGAGCAAGGCTACGCGGCCCGATCACCCCCAGTAAGATACTCTGCGGGTCTACCCAGACTAAAAGTGGCGAGAGAACAGCGGTCTCGGAGGCGAGGCGTGCCATGGCGACCATCAGGAGGAAGTAGACTCCGAGAAACACCATGGGGTACCAGAGCGAGCCCCCCCAGACCCAGATCAAAGCACAGAGCCCCAGAAACCCTAGGGCTGCTCCTGCTACGGCTGGCCGCGCGGCGAGGGCTTCTTCCGTGTGGGATTCGTGGAGGAAGCTACGAAGGTAGTGCCTCCCTGTCCAGACCGCGCCCACAGCCAAAGCCAGCCATGCGCCCCAGGACTGGAACGCCAGGTAGGGAAACTCAGGAGCGGGCCCCTCGCCCCAGCCACCGTAGCCTGGCTGCCGCCAGCCCATCGTCACGCCCCAGACATTGAGCGCCTTGCGGACCAGAAAGAAGAACCAGAGGGAGAAGGCGACATCGGTATTGACGAGGTACCCCATCCCGACACCCGCCGGGTGCAGGCAGAGCGGCAGGTAGCCAATCCCATTCCAGGGAAAGGGTAGGTTGCTCCCGCCGTAGTCTACTGCGCGGTTGATGGGGAACGTCGGCAGCGACGGATAGAGGCTCGCCAGAGAGTTGAGCGAGTGGAACCCCAGCGGAACCATAAACCCAAGCCACATCAGGCGGTTTTTATAGAGTGCTGCGCTCTCGTCGGTCATGGCGAGCGGGAGGGCGAGCGTCGGGAAGGCAAGGTACTCCTGCTCCTGCCAGCGGCGACGGAAGATTGCGGCGAGGCAGAGGTTGGTCCAGAGGAGCAGAAAGAGAAAGCCACCCCAGAAGCACAGTGGCCCGGCCCAGGCGCGCAGGATTTCGGGCTGGAAGAAGCTGCTATGGCCCTCGTAGAAGCCCTTGAGTACGTCAGGATCGCGCGGGCCGATGATCTTGGGGAGAAGCGGCTCCAGCTCGCTCAGAGAGCCGCCCGGTGTGCGAAACGGTGCAGCGAGAAACGGCAGCAGCAGCCCAAAGTGCCCAAAACCGGAGACGACACTAGAGACGCAGAGAGCTGTGTAGATCAGCAGGAGTTCTTTCTGGGTAAGAAGACGGACCACACTATTGGCGAGGGTGAGCAGAAAAAGCAGAAAGA
>Ga0315904_10002850_pt1 | contig 26195 bp, 28 predicted proteins | sample LakEriMetagenome_6_FD_203529 | JGI IMG/M metagenome (GOLD analysis project Ga0315904, IMG submission 203529) | Freshwater fungal communities from buoy surface, Lake Erie, Ohio, United States - Buoy 12 MA120 | ecosystem: Environmental > Aquatic > Freshwater > Lake | place: USA: Lake Erie, Ohio...
AACCAATCTGAAACACCAAAATATTCTTTACTCTCATGAAGGATAATTGGATTATAACCTTCTTTTTTCATAGTAAGTGCCATTTGATAAATAAAACGTATGCCACCCTTTGCATTTCCTTTTGTGTCTTGAACTACAAAATACAATCGTGACTTTTTGTCTTTCATATTTTGTATCGATTTCTCAATTTTTTGAATTTGTTCTGTATTCATAATTTTACATTTTTTTAATTATACTTTTAACTAATAAAGAATTAAAGGCAATCTTGAAAGGTATTGTCAATTCACTACTTTTGAACGCCATGGTTTCATCAACTTCTTCATTTTCAGTCAATACAGTCTCAATCATACTTTTGATTAATTCATACTTCACTAAATGAATTTGTTTCTCTTCTTTCATTTGAGTCTCATCATCCTCAATATCATCCACAGGAACTTTCTCTGTGAATTGCACACATTCATCAACTGCGTCGATGTCAATGTAATAGTTCTCACCAACAATCTTAAACATAAACTTCTTTTATTTTTTCTAATAATACACTAACTTCACTCAAAGTGGATATTTCTAAATCACAACTCACATCTTTATTGTAGTCTGTATTATATTTGATGATAGTTTTACCATCAGGTTTATTTGTAATCAACTGTGGATTTGCTGTGATGAGTATATCTATTTCATCCCACATTTGAGTTTTTGTTATTTCACTATAAAACATTACTTTTTCTACTAAACATCCAAATTTAGACAAGAAAAATAATGTAGAAGGTTTTGACTTACCTATTTCATCAGAAACAACTTTGATGTCATAATTATCCCTTAACTCATAATACAAGTCGTTAAACGTATTAAATGTTGTCATTTCAGTTGATGGTGCGTGCCCGAATAATTCCATTGTATATTCTTCATACATAAAAGAATATAAATCATCTTTGGTAGGAAAAGAAAAGTGTTCAAGTAAATCCAAAGATGTTACATCTGACTTTATTTTATACTCAAAATAATTGTTATCGACATTTTCATCTATATTCAAAAGTTCTTCTGTATCACCTGAAAACTCAATATTAAATGTCCTATCAGGTAAACCAAGTTCATACTTACCAATCATATGTTGCTCATATAATTGTTTGAATTTACCAATAGTGTCTCTTAATACACCATTCACCTCAAAACCAATTCTAATCATTGTATTTGTCAAGTATTTTTCCTATTAATGGGTTTCTAACATTTTTTGCGTCCCTAAAATCATAAACACCAATATCATTAATGTTTTGAAATCTTTGTATTGTATCATACAATCCCGACTGTTTTTTATCTTTATATCTATCAGTTTGTTCTAAGTCACCTGATATAAAAAATTTACTATTGAAGCCTATCCTTGTCAATAAAAGTTTCATCTGATTTGGAGTTGCGTTTTGTGCTTCCTCAAAAATCAAAATAGAATTATCAATGTTCATTCCCCTCATATATGCAAGGGCAAAAACTTCAATAATCTCTGCATCTTTTAGTTTTTCTCTTGCATCTTTTCCAATTATTTTGTTAAGTAGGTAATATGATGGAAAGATGTAGGGATCTAATTTTTCTTCTAAGTTACCTGGTAATGAACCTAACTTCTCTTCTGCTTCAACTGCAGGACGAACAATTATAATTTTTTCATAAGAATTATTAACATCCATCAACAAATCAACAGCAGCTTTCATTGCAATGTAACTTTTACCAACTCCTGCGGGTCCTGAACAAATGGTTATTTGATTATCTTTTAAAATATTGTAATACTCCTCTTGTTGTTCGGATAAAAATTTATTTTTTTGTTTTTTCTTAATTATTGAGTTAATTAAATCTTTTCTTGAAAACGGTTTTGAATCCTGTTCATCCGTTGTTTGTCTTCTTCTTGTCATATTACTTTCTTAAAATTGTATAATTGTTTTCAAAGAACTCAATAGTTTTTTTTAATCCATCATATAGTGAAGTGAATATAAAGTTAGGTAAATAACTTTTTATTTTTGTATTATCACTAGGTTTTCTAAATTGTCCGTCAGGTTTTGTTTCGTCCCAAACAACATTACCTTTGTAATTCATTAGATCTACAATTATGTCTACAACTGTTTTGATTGACACTTCTTCAGATGTTGATAAAATAATTGGTTCGTCTTCGTCATAGTTTTCTAAAACCCATTTCGATAAAACCGCGACATCTTCACTGAAAATAAATTCTCTCAAAGGCTTTCCACTACCCCATATTACGAAATTACTTTTTGTTTCCCGTGCCAAAAAACACTTGTGTATCAAAGAAGGTATTACGTGTCCGTTTTCTATGTTATAGTTGTCATTAAGTCCATAAATGTTTGTTGGTATGACTGACTTGTAATTTAATCCATATTGTTCTCTGTATGCTCTTATTTGAATGTCAACCATTCTTTTAGCATAGGCATAAGCATCGTTTGAAAAATGTGGTGGACCTAAATGTATTTTTTTTTCTGTGAGTGGATATGTTGTATCATCAGGGAAAACACAAGTAGATAAAAAAGCGACTAAATTTTTAACCCCGTGGTTTTTTGCTGACTCTATAACATTTGTATTCATCGTTATGTTTTGATAGAAAAAATCCCCTTTGTATTTCATATTAGCACCAACACCACCTACTTTTGCGGCACAATGAATTACACCGTCAAAATTTTTAGAAAATAATTCGTCTGTGTTATCCTTATCTGTCAAATCATATTCATTTGATTTTGGTTTATAATAATGTTCACCTATAAACTCAGAACCAACTAATCCATTTCCTCCAGTTACTAATGTTTTACCCCTCATAATATTTTAACCAATAATCTATCATCTCATCTAACATTGTTTCAAACGTATATGATGGTTGCCATAGTAATTCTTTTCTAATTTTAGAAGAGTCGCCTTTTAAATTTTCTAATTCCTCAGGTCTAAAATGTTTTTCATCAACAACTATATAATCTAAATAATTTAAACCCAACGAACTAAAAGTATATTCACATAAATCTTTAACCGAATGAGAAACTCCCGTTGCACATACATAGTCATCAGGTTTATCCGATTGTAACATTAACCACATTGCTTCCACATAATCCTTTGCGTGTCCCCAATCTCTTGTTGCGGTTAAATTACCAATATGTAATTTATCTTGTAATCCTAATTTAATTCTTACCGCAGCTTTGACAACTTTATTAGTTACAAAGTTTGTTCCTCGTCTTGGTGATTCGTGATTAAATAAAATCCCGTTCCAAATCCTCATACCATAAGAGTTTCTGTAATTTCTACAAATATTATATGAGAATACTTTTGCACAACCATACGGTGAAACTGGTGACATTGGTGTTGTTTCTCTTTGAAAACCGTCATCGTCTATGTTGTTACCAAACATTTCGGATGAAGACGCCTGATATATTTTAGAATGTGGAGAAACCAACCGAACCGCCTCCAATAAATTCAAAGCACCCATTCCAGTTGCATTTACAGTGTAAATGGGTTGATCGAAACTTATACGAACATGAGATTGTGCAGCCAAATTATATATTTCATCAGGTTGTATTTTTTGTAAAACACGTATTAACGACGCCATATCTGTAATATCGGCATACTCCAATTTAATTTTATTTTCTTTTCTTAAATGCTCTATTCTTGAGGACTGTGTTTCTGAAACTGAATTTCTTTTTACAATACCCCATACTTCATAACCTTTTTCATAAAGTAACTCAGCTAAGTACGAACCGTCTTGTCCATTAATACCTGTAATCAAAGATTTTTTCATAGTGATTGTATTAATTTATTATATTCTTCATCTGTAATTAGAATACTTTTACTTCTATTTCCTATGTTAAAAGGTTCTATTTCCATTAAATTTTTTGGACAAGCTAAAATAAAACCATCGTGTTGATATGTTTGACTATTAAAATCACACGAACATAATATTTTGTAACCATTGTCTTGTAAAAGAGATATACAAGAATAATGTAAATCATCACTGTGGGTTGAAACAAAAAAGTATTTGATTTTTTTATTTTCTATCCAAGGTTTTATTTCATTTAACATATAATATTCATTTCCCTGTATATCTGAATGAAGTATATCAATTTCTGTCAATTGTTTATCCTCAAAAAACTTCAACAAGTCTATACCACCTTTTCCAACACTACCTTGTGTTAAATCACCATTCAGCTTATTCAATTCAAAGTTCCTTACACCTAAGTTGAAATTTTCTAAATCTGGCTCAATACAAAATGATTGTGAGTTTTTTATTGTTTTCATAAACCAAATAGAATACATACACCAATAACTTCCCAACTCTACCATTTTAGAACTATCAGGTAAAACACTAAGAACCTTTTGAAAAGCTCTTTCTTCGGATGGTTCGTGAACCCCTAAGTTATACTTGAAAACATCTATGAAATTACCATAATAGTCGGCGTATAACTCTATTCCATTATGTAATAGTATTTTATCGTCAATAACTTTACCAGCATCTTCAGTACGTTCTATAAACAAATTATTTGGATCAGAAATTATTTCTTTAAATCTTTCTTCAAAAGTATGACTTTTAGGTGTTGGCGTTGACTCCTTTTTTTCAAAACATTTGAAAATATCGTCTGTGTAATATTTTTCTCCATAGTTTATATTTGACGTTGTGTAACCACAGTCATTCAAAACTGTTTTCATAAAATTGTGCGGGGATTCAACTTGTTTCAAAAATATTAAATTTTCACCGTTGGTATGTACTAAAACCATATTGAACTTAGCTAAATAATTCACGTAATCCTCTTTTCTTTTACCATTAAACTCAACACAAAGTATTTTACAAGCTACTTTATCTAAGTCTATCTGTGTAAGAATTTCATAATCAAGTCCTTCCACATCAATACTTATAATGTCAAAAATTTGGTTTTCTAAATTATATTTTTTTGTAAATGAAACCCAAGTTAGACAATCAACGTCATATTCCTCGAAAAAGACACCTCTATTTCTCCATCTTATCGTTTCCTTCTCTACCAAAGAAGATAATAAACCACTTTCATCTAAACTTATATGACTACCACTTTCAAAAAATTTCAATTTTTTATCTTCAACGCCTATGGCAATGTTGTAACAAATACTTTCATTCAATTTATTTAATATTAACTTCTGAAATGGTTTTCTTGCGGGCTCAATTAAAAACCCAAACCAGCCATTTTCTATGAAATATCGTGAATTACTCAAGGTTACACCATCATTGGCACCAATTTCTAATATTGTGCCTTTATAATTTTCACCGTAATTTTTTTTTATATATTCATCAAAAATGAAGTCTTCTTTGTTTTGTCCGTAATACATATTTTTTATAAGTTAAAATTATTTATTAGTCTTTCTCTGAATACTTTTTCGTCACCACTTACGTTGTTTTTTTTATATGTGTCATCATATTCATTATGAACGTCATTTGTAATATCGGGATGAAAATGTTTAATTATACAAGTATCTATATACATTTGCCTATTTAGATTTTTGGCTACAATCATGAATTCATTGTCCGCATAAAAAGATACATAATCAGGATGATATATGTAATTGAATCTTTGATAATATTTTTTTCCTAAGATGGTCAAGGTGTTCAAATCTTTTCTGTAACCATCAAAATACCATAAAACCCCATCGGTATCAGGATAAAATTGTTTCATATGATTCCTTATTATAGTGTCATAACCTTTGATTTGAGGAATCATATCATCAGAAGCTAAAAGAATAATATCGTAATCGTTATGTTTATCAATGTCCAAATTTACTGCTTCTATTTTTGTTTTAGCATCACCAAAGTATAAAAACAAATTTTTATAACCACTCAATTTATTAATAACCTCATCGTTATTCATATTCAAGTCGTCATTATCACAAGTAATGACAAATACCGTATTATCAATGTCGTCTAGTAAATTATAATATTTATCAAGGACATCAAAAAATATTTCTTTTCTCCCTCTTGTAGGAAACTTTATCAATAATTTATATTTTTTTTCCATACTGTTTAATTAACAAAAATTTATTTTTAACCTCTTTAACCTTCAAATACTTACTTGGTAATCCACCCCAAAGAACCTCTTGCGGGTATTCCCAATTATCATAATGATTAACTAACTTATCTATTTCTTTAGAAAAATTAACTGATGCTGAACTATTTGTCAATTTAGTTCTGATATTATTTCTTATATATGAACCATGATGCATCTCAATTTGTTCTCTTTGTAAAATTATTGGCGATTCACATAAAGACATTCTTCTTGTTGGATCTACCAATACAGGACAATTGTGTGCAAAAATAAATTTAGAGTTTTGTTTTATTTTATAGATGAGTGATACATAATAATCTTCAGGTGGATCTAATTGATAATCCCATGTTTTATAGTAAGTTCTCATTTGACAATATGAAGAATCATAATCGTTTTCTTCTATTAATTTTTTCACACTAATAAAATCTTCTAACAAGTAATATTCATCAGTATCCATAGACATATGATGTGTGCAATTTTCTTTTTTGGAAAGTTCTAAACCAATATTTCTTTTTGTTATTTCATCAAAATGTGGATTTATTCCTATTGGTTTGTATTCTTCGATATAATCTATCAAACCATTTTTTTGTAACCTTTTCAATAATGGAACTAAATTTTTATCACATGAGTTTCCCAAGTTTGATTTAGTTTGATAAACAACACTTACATAATCAACTTGGTTTCTGATTTGTTTGATAGAACCCTCTAACAATTCTTCTCCATCAAAAACATTGTAACTTACACCTAACTTCATGCTTGTGGTATTATTTTATTTAATTTTTCTCTATTTTGAATATAAAAAGGAAACAAATTATTTGTATAGTCGTATTGGAATTTCTCACTTTTTTCTGTGTCTAAATTTCTTGTTTGTGATTCATAATGATATGCAACAGAACTACTATCACATATATTGTCAAAACCTACCATTTTACATTTTAAGTTTAATTCTACATCTTCTAAACAAGAAATATAATTTTCATTGAACATTCCCAATTTTTCAAATAAGTTTTTTCTTATCATCATAAGTCCTCCTGTGTTTCCAATTACAGAATTTACATTATTTCTATAGTTAAAATAATTTTTGAAATTCTGATGTCCCAATAAAAGTTGTCCGTTTTTCCTATATACAAAAATCCCATCATGTTGAATTGTGTTGTCACCGAAATGTAATCTTGCACCAATTGTCCCCACTCTATTATTTTTCTTCATCAAAGACAACATATTGTAAATCACATTGTTTAATACCTTAATATCATTATTTGAAAACAAAATAAATTCATAATTTTTTCCAATATGATTTTTTACTACATCGTTATTAATTTTTGCAAAGTTGTAATAATCATACTCAATGAGTTTTATATTACCTAAAGTTAATATATTTTCATTTATGAATTTTTTTTCTTCATTTGTTGAGCCTGTATCTGCAATAAAGACATCAAATAAATTTTTATCACAATTATCATAAAATGATTTAACACAATCTAATAATAGATTTGTGTTTCCTTTTGTTGGTATTACAACCGCAACTTTACCTATCTTTTTTATTGGTTTTTCTTTTATTTCAGGAACGAATATTTTTTCAGGTTTCATGTCAATTGGTAATTTATGTCCCCACTTCTCCAAGAATTTTGTTTTTGATTGAAAAAATTCTTGATTCGGTTGCCCAACTGATTCATGGGTAATCTCAAAAGAAGTTGTAACTCCTATTTTTACCCCATCAAAATAATTCGGAACACAAAATAAATGATCATAAAAGTGAAACTTTCCTATTGTTTCATCAAACCTGTGTTTTATTTTTCTTTTGTCAAATGATATAAATAAACCATCAATAGTTACTACAGGTATAACAAACGGAAATTTAGAAGAATACTTACTTAACCACTTTTTTTGTCCTTCAGGGTGATGATAAACTTGTCCAACCATTGTTTGTTGCATCTTATCCCAATATACACCACTTTCAGGAAAATAACACGAACCTGCTTTACCTATAATACCATATTCATTACCGTCATTGAAGTCTTGTAAGAGTTTTACGCCCCAATTTTTTTCTAACTTGATGTCATTATGAATACAACAAACAATGTTGAATTGTGATTCATCAATACCTCTATTATAAACTTCTGATAATTTGTATTCATTATGATTTACATATTGGAGCACTTGAACATTTTCTAAACCTACGGTATCTAACAAATGTTTTTTGAATTTGTTGTTATAAGTTTCGTCTTTATGTGTAGAATAAACAATGGTAATCATATTCCCGTGCTCCCAAATCCTTTATCGGCTCTATCTTTGTCCTCTATTTTGTTTATCCTAACTAAATTAATCCATTCACCAGAAACAACTGGACATAAAACTGCTTGTGCAACTTTTTGTCCTTGTTTGATTGTAACTGAATGTGGATTGGTATTAAACATAATTACTTTTATTTCACCAGTATAACCTTTATCAACAGTTCCTGGTGAGTTCAAAACCATGAGTCCCTCTTTTATTGCTAAACCACTTTTAGATCTTACTTGTATTTCATAACCATCAGGTATGTCAATGTGTATTCCTGTTGGAACTAAAACCCTACCAAAACCACTCAAGGTGATTTCTTCTGTCGAATACAAATCAAACCCTGAGTCAGTGGGGTATGCATATTTAGGGACTTCCAAATTATTATCAGTCAATACATAGTTCAAATCCAATTTGGGTTTGTAATTACCCATTTCTTTTTCCAATTGTCTTATATCCAAACCCAATTCTTCAATTATTCCGTTGTAGTCCATATTAGAAATTGAATCATCAAACATATCTTCAATACCACTCATTATTTTAATTCTTTTAATCTTTTTATAAACTCAACTAAAACATCAACGTCTTTCTCACAATATTCTGAAATACCCTCAAGATTTTGTTTGTCCCAATATTCAGAATGAACTCTATCTCCTGTTATTTCACCGTCTTTCGGTGTGGGTATACCCATTGTTGAACACACCAAATCCAAAGAACCTATTGATGAATATGCACCGTATTGCCATATTTCTTTTGTATCGATAGCTTTAACCTCCCATGGTTTTGTGTCGTAGGATGGTAATATTTTTGATGGTAATATCCCATTAATAATCGTTCTTTTTGCAAGCATTGGGATGTCAAAATTTTTCAAGTTGTGTCCGCACATATAAAAATCTAACTTATTACATCTATCAAGAAGATTTCTTACTTGTATTAGTAACTCCTTTTCATCTTCTTTTGAAAACGTTTGTTTTTTAACATCGCCCCCATCTGTCACAAATGCCATAGAAACACAAACTATTTTTGCGAATTCAGGCACAAGTGCGGCTCTTTTTTTGAATACCTCATCTTTGGTAAGCCCAATGTCTTCGGGAAATCTTTTTTGAAACCAATCAAAATATTTTTCAAACTGCTCCGCAATTTCAGGACTAAATCTTTCACACGATTCAAAGTCAGGACAACCACCAACGGTTTCAATGTCAATGAATAAAATTTTTGTTATTGGGATATTAATCATAATTACTTAACTAAAGATTTGTAAAATTCCGCTCGTTCTCTCGTGACAGTTGTTAATTCATATTTGTCTTTTACTGTTTCGTATAATCTTTCACCCAAGTCTTGAATCATATTTGGATTATTAACTAATAGTTTTATATTCTTTGCCCAATCACTATGACTTCTAACCTCATCAACTAACATTGCGTTTCCATCAACAAATTTACCATTACTTACCGAATGTTTCAAATCTATTGTGTAAGGTCCTACATTTGATGCAATCAAAGCTTTTTTATAGAATCCTGCCTCAATAACTTTCAGTTGGGATTTCATCCTATTAAAGATATGGTTTTTGATTGGTGCTAATGAAATATCAAACTTTGAATAATTTTTTGCGTATGTCTGAACGGGACGTGTCCATACCCTAACATAGTTTTCATCCAAAACACCTGGATAGTCATTTTCTGTAAATGTATCAAGATACTCTTTATACTTTGGTGTAATGATTCTGTAATTGTTTGTGAATATTTGTTCATACTTTACCCAAACTGTTTCTTCTGGTTTGATAGCACGTTGTTTCTTTTCACCTGTTTGTTTATTTATTTCTGTGATTGTTCCCCTTGTATCAAACCCACACAAATGATACTGTAGTTTGTTTTGAAACGGAGACAATTTAGAAACCATACCATCAAGTAACTTTAAGTCATGTAAGTGTGATGAACCACCTAACCAACCAACTCTAATTTTTTCCGACTCTAAAGTGGGCTCATTGAATTGTGGATCTTCACTATCTACAGCGTTCGGAAATACTAAAACGTTTTTATTGTATTTTCTTATTTCATTTGCAAATAACTCCGTTGTTGTCAATACATAATCACATACTTTAAGATTTGCAATAATCTTTTCGTGTAATTTGTTTTGTAGAATCAATTGTTGTATGGGATGTTCTTTTGTTGGTAACCAATAATCATCGATGTCACCAATCACAACAATACCCATTGCTCGTAATTGTAGAATGAATTTTTGTGCAAATTCATAATCAGGACCGATTGTTCTATGAAAATGAACAATTTGATACTTTTTCCAATAGTTTAAGTCATTTAGGTTTGGTTCGTAGTCTATATCGACATGAAACTCATTGGGATAAAGATTTTGTAATTTTACGTGAGGATCGACAGAACGAAACTTGCCTACTCCTGATTTGTCAGAGGGGATAACTAAAACTGATATTTTTTCCATTATTAAGAATATTTGATTAAAATATACCGTAAATAAAAAAGAATATCAACCAAAAAATAAAAAACCCCACATTTTATATGTGAGGTTAGTTATATGTTATAGATAAATTTATTTTTGAATTTTTTTGATTTTGGTTAATTTACCCTCAAAGATGTGATTACCAACCCTGAACTTAAAAACTTCGTCACTTCTTGTAGATGACTCAACTAACAATCCATTTTCTTTCAAAACATCCTCTACAGTTTCTCTGACAATGTTTCTAATTTCATTTGAGTTTATACCTACTTGTCTTTGTGTATTTTTTTGTTCTGTAATTTGTTTTTCGTTCTTTGGTGTTGTTCCCATTAAACGTGACGCTTTCTCAACCAATTCATTTGATATTGATGGTCCAGTACCCATACCAGGTTGTTCGATAGGATGTTCCATCATTAACCTTTTAATTTCATCGGGTAATTTAGAATTCATTATTCTATCCTCTGTTGGAGCCTGTGGTTGTTGATTGACGTTTTTTGTTTCCATTAAAATGTCTTGCGGTAAATTATAGTTTGCCGACACTGGTTGATAATCCTCAACTTGGATGTTACTTATCCCTTCACTTGTATTTTGGTTTCTTCCCATATTGTTGTGTCTATCCATAATCTTTTTTGAGATTAGGAGTTTGTTCATTAAATCATTTTCTGTGCTCATATAGTAATAATAATTATATTTTTATATTAACTGAACATTATTCTATTTCAAAACGTCGCATTAATTATGACTCTTGTCATACTTTTATCTCCCGAAGGATTATAATTAGGACGGGGTTCGTTAAATGTTTCAGCCGTTGGTTTGAATGTGATTATCTTATCAACTCGAAACAACCTCCAACTGGGTAACGGTTTTTTCCCAAGGTAAGCTCTATGTGAAGAACCTTCCAAATCCCATGCTCGCAAAACAGGATTACCCGCTTTACTATAACCATAACACACTGGTTCAACTATTCTTAAACCTTTTCCACCTGGTTCATCTCCATCGTAATAAACAATAACTCTTTGTTTCTTCTTGATAGCATCAACAATACTATCAATAGAAGCAACCTCCTTGAGTAAGTTTTTATACGTTTTGATAAGTTTCATTAAGCAGTTGGTGTTGTGTATGGCTTATCTTTTTGGTATTCGTTAATTTTAATTTCATTAATTCTTTCAAAAGTGTCAGTAGAAGAACCACCATTTGCGGTGTCCAAGAATATACCCGTCCCCTTTCCAAATTCATCACCATCACCCAACGCATCAGGATTTGTTGCCGAATATTCATTTGTTTGTTTGTAATCGTTTTTTGGAAACAATTTTTTTCTTTGTTCTTCACCAATCACACCAAGTTCATTCATTGGCTGACTAAAATCTAATCTTTCCGTTTGTGCCATTAGAGTAGTTTTTTCATTATTTCGTTTATTCTTTTCAAACTTTCAGTAATTGCAATATCTTTTGCAAACTTACTATGTTCTTTAGATGGACGGTTCATATCTGCCAACCATCCCATATCATCATATATTTCATCATCTATGGGTTCAGGAGCATAATCTTGTTGCACTTGTTTATGCATTCCATCACCACGTCGCATAGTATCAAGTGTGTTGTTTGCCCAATTTCTCATGTAGTCAGCACCATTCAAAATAAATGGAGCGTCCTTTCCATCACCCTCATATTTGTCAAACCAATTCTTTATCCTTCCCAACTGTTGATAAGTAACATAACCTGTATCTCGTAATTCTTGATTTCTGTTATGTCCTTCTACGTTTGCGTCAGAATTACCAACATGATTGAAACAGGTTTCAAGATACTCAACCATTTCTTTTGGTAAATGAATAACTTTTCCGTATAAATCCTTATTCACTTTGTTTAAGATGTTTGACAAGTTTATCTATACTAATACCTTGTTTGTCTGCAATTTTTTTAATTGATTCTAAATTACGCATCAATATTTTATTTATTATTGTGTCCTCATCAGATTTTTTCACAACATCTTTATCTTTTGTTTTTTTGTCAAGAACAAGTTCGTCAATCATTTTTTTCATCTTGTCTTTTTGTAACTCAACAATTCTTTGTTTTCCCTCCTCATCTAATTCGGGATCATAACCAAAAGACATACACCTTTCATATCTTTCAAACGGATCTTTTATTTCTAAATCCTTGAATACTTTTATACACCCTTTGAATGTTTTAATATTTTTGTCATCTATTTCTTCATATCCGTATGCGTCTGAAAAGTTTTCTTCATCCAATACTTTTTCTTCCTCTTCTGATTCACCATAATAAATCCTTGCTTTGAATGGGAATCCTCCGCTTGCCATACGAGAAAGAGAAGCTCTCATGTCTTGTGTCCAATGTGTGTGCTGACTTCTATCTAAAATCGGAGTACTAGAATTTGAAAAACTACCATCATAGTCAATTAATTCCTCTATCTCTCCGCCTTTTTTATCATCAATTTCTTTTTTATATTTTTCAGGTATTTCACTTTCTAATCTTATTCCCGCTTTTTTCCCAAGTTGTATTAAAAAAGGGGTTGCTATTGCAGAACCAGGAACTAATTGAAAAACAACAATTGGTATTGTTTTTATAATATCTCTTGATTGTGCCTTGAGGAATTTTACATCTTCTTTATCTAAATTAAACTCCCCATTCTTCATAAAACTGTTAAGAGCTTTAGATACAATTTTTGCAACTAATTTTGTTTCCAAAACCTCATGTTTTGTATCATCCATTAATTGTTGTAATTTTTTTTGTAAAGTAGTTTGATTAATTTCTCTTTTACCTCTGATTAAATTTTTGATAAATGTCTTCAATCTACTCTCTTGTTTTTTTGGTATGTCAATTTTTTTGTCTTCTTTCTTTGCTTCAGTAAGAGTATTAGAAACTGAATAATATAGAGAAATTTTATCTCCTTTGTCTTTCAAAAAGAAATAATAAGGTTTTCTGAAATACTCTTTATCAAACTCAATCATATGAACAGTTTTTCATATAAATACTTTCATTAGTTGTATTTATTAATAAAAACAATGGCGGAACAAAATATTAATCAATATGTCTATCAGAAATACAAAATCAACATGGTTTCTGATAGTATGGATATGTCTTTAGCGTCTGACGAAAGGGACTACATTGAAGAGGTTATATTTTCACCGTTTCTAATTGCACAAACCCACGGTAATAAATTACCATTGTATTATGACTTAAATAGTTCTTTAACCGCACAAAAATTAAATCTAACATATAAAAATTTTAATCCAAATAATAATTTTGTATCTCAAAACTATTATAATCCTGATAACATAAACATATCATCATTGAGTTCTTCAACTGCTTGTGATATTGGTTTGACTGGTATTGATAATGGTTTAACTAATATTATGTATGGTGTCAATTTGAATTTTACGGAGGGTTTATATCCCGACAGTGTTAAATTCAACAGACTATTCATGGATAGGAGAATGAAACTAATTCAAGTCACAAGTAATACAAAACTATATAATAAATTTGAAGGTGTTCCTAAATATACGTTATATGAAGTCGTAAGTAAAAACGATCCCAAAGTTGGTTATTACCATCAGTTATATGGAGGATTTTATCAAGGATTTTATAAACTCTTTGGTTATGATTATGACATTTTACCTGACAGGGTTAATAAAGGTTGGTCCGTTGAGATGGTAATGAAACCAAGATTTGTTGATGAATACGGACCTGGTACAGGAGAAACGACACTTAATTTAATTTATCCTCAAAATAAAGAAACTTTCTTTTATATGGGGACACGTGCTGAAAATAAATTCTACCATCACGCAGATGGATCTCCGAAATGTTTTCCGAGTTATACAAGAGTCACTTCACCTTTAGCAAACTGTGTGCAAACTTGTGCTTGTTGTAATCAGACAATAACTAATAGTAGATGTATATTTGTGTATCCACCAAGAACTACTACAGGTTCATATGATCCACATATAAACTATGGTTGTAATGTATGTGGTGGAACAAAAAAAGATTTAACTTGTGGATGTGAATGTAATGATACACCTTGTTTAGAGTGTGGTTGGGAATGTTTTAGTCATCCGTGTGAGACAATTATACCCCCAACACCAACACCTGTCCCACCACCTCCACCACCTACAGATTGTTACACACCAACACCTACTTGCACACCAACTTGTACTAGTTGTCAAGAATGCACAGAGTGTATTGATTGTGTCTCAACGGGATTTACGTCGGTAGAGGATACTTGTGAGAAAGATCCTTTGATAGATGTCTTGTCTAATAATATTTCATTCAAGTTATGTGGAAATAAAAACAATCCAAGTATCGGCATAAAAGTTTTAAGAATTACTGGTGATTGCGTTACAACAGGAACATCATCAACAAATTCAGGAACAACTTTTGTTTCAGGTTATACAGTTCAAGAATGGTGTAGTCCTCCGATATATACGTATTGCGAACAAGTAAATCCTGCGTTTTTAAGTGAAGAACATTGGTTTTATGTCAATGTAACATGGGAAAGAAATACTTTCTTTGAAGTCTGTGATTTAGGTTCAAAAGGTGGGTTAGGTGAAATAACGGAAACACAATACTTACAATCGTTGGCTAATAACTCCGCAAGTTTAATTAAACCTCCTTACACAAATGATAAGTCAGTTTCAGAATTAATTACAATTGTAAAATTAAATCAACAATGGGTATTAGATAAAAAATATAGAAAGGGAAAATTAAAAATTTATGTTAATGGTAAAAAGATTTATACGATAGATGACTTCGAGGAAATAATACCACGCGCATTAAATACAGATAAAGAACGACAATTAGGCGTTCCTTTTAATATATCGTGGGGTGGTGGAACACAAGGATTACATGAGAATTTAACATTTTCTTCTTGTACTAATTTAACTTCAGGTTACATACAAGACCCAGAATGTTTTCCTACATCAATTCTGAATAATTCACCATTAGCAGGGTTACAAACAAATATAGTTTTAGAAGAAGAATTTGGAGGAACATTCGATGGTGCAATATCACAATTCAGAATGTACGTTGAACCTTTGACGGCATCTGAAATTAGACACAATTTCAAAATACTAAAATATAAGTTTGATTTGTTCGATCCATTCTGTCCTGATTGTGAGACACAAGTGTGTCTGACAAATGATTTTTCTTATGTAATAGAAGAACATCCTACAGGAACAACATCGGCATCAAGCATAACTACCGAAGCTTTACCATTCCAATTGGGACGTGAATATAAAAAAGATATAAGAGATGAATTATATCTTATTAAAAACCACATGAATAAGTTATCTACTCTTATCAAACCTAACACATCTACCACAAGTAAATATTGGGATGATAATGGTTGGTGGGGTAATCAACTTAACACACCGCATTGTGTTGGTTATTCATGGGCACATTGGTTAGAAGATGGACCTGTCCAACAATCAGGAACACCACCTATTGTTCATCCATTTACTATATACACAAACGCACAAAAACTCGATGAGTGGCCTGGTGAAAACTACAATGGAACTTCAGTGAGAGGTGGTGCAAAATATTTACAAAACATAAAAAAAGTAAAATCATACTATTGGGCGTATGATATACAAACTTTGATAGATACTGTGATGAAAATAGGACCTGTGGTTGTTGGGACAAGTTGGTATAATAATATGTTTTATCCTGACAGAAATGGTTTAATTAGAATTAGTGGAAGACTTGTTGGGGGACACGCATATGTAATAAACGGTGTTGATACAAAAACAAGACAGTTTAGGATTAAAAACAGTTGGGGAAGAACATGGGGTAAAAATGGTAGTGCCTTTATCTCTTTTAGTGACATGGCAAAATTAATAAGAGAAAGAGGTGAAATTTGTTTGGCAACAGAAATTGGTTCATAAAAATTTTTTGTAAAGTGAATTTAAAGATATCACTTTATATTTATTGATAATAACTAAAATTAAAAAAAAAACAATAATTATGGCATTTGTAATAATTGATGATCCTATAGGTGGTGTCACATCTACGGTAAGATGTGGTAATAGCAATTTAGCATCTAACCAATACGCTACGGTTTCGGGTGGTTTAAGAAATACATCAACGGACAGATTCGGTGCAATTGGTGGTGGATACTTTAATACAACCGCAGGATGTATGTCAGTTGTATCTGGTGGAAGATGTAATAGAGCAACAGGTAGCTACTCAATAATAAATGGTGGATATTGTAACCGTGCAAACAATGGTTTTGCAACTGTTGTAGGAGGTTTTAGAAATTCCGCAACAGGTTTATGTTCATACATTGGTGGTGGTTCTGATAATACTGCAATTTGTGGTGGAACTTTCATCGGTGGTGGAATAAACAACACAGTTGATGATTGTTATAGTACAATCGTTGGTGGTTACTTGAATACTTCATCCTCTCTGTGGTCTTTCATAGGTGGTGGTTGTTGTAATGAGAACTTAGGTAGTGGTTCGGTAATCGGTGGTGGTTGTCAAAATTGTTCCGTATCAACTTTCTCTACAATAGGTGGTGGAACATTCAATAAAAACTTTGGTAATAGTGGTACTATTGGTGGTGGATTTGCAAATACTGTGATTTCTGATGGGACAACAATTGCGGGAGGACAAAGAAATACAGTAAACGGTTTTAATAGTGCAATAGCTGGAGGTATTCAGAATACAGTTTCAGGTTACGCTTCTACAATTGTTGGTGGTGATGGCAACAGACTAAATGGAGACTGTTCAATGATATTTTCATTTAATTCTACATTAAATGCCGATAGAAGTGTTGTCCTTGGAGGACAAGGTGTTTCTGCAACCACTAATGATACAGTATATGTTCCTTATTTGAATATTCAAAATGTTCCAACTGGCACTTGTACTTTTAGTTTAGCAATTGACAATCAAGGAAATGTAATTAGAACAGTTGATGGAACAGGTTTATATGAAGAAGGACCAGGACTTAACTCAACACAAAGAATAGGTATCGCAAGTTTTGCTTGTGGTGGTAACTCAATTGTTGCTGCGGGAAGTAACAACGTAGCGTTAAACACTCACACAGTAATAAGTGGTGGTAGAGCAAACACTACATCAGGTGATTACTCTGCAGTTGTTGGGGGTCAAGGAAATATTACAGGTATTATTGGTGGAATTGACACTCTTTTTAATCCTGGTGTGTCAAGTGCAAACACAATTAGCGGATACTTCAATAACATAAGTCCTTCATCTACTCTTTCAGGTTATGGATTTGGTGGACAAGTAGATCTCAATTTTTTTCCAGCAGGAACTTTAAGTGGATATTATATCTCAAATAAAGGTAGTGGTTATGTAAATAATGACACATTAACATTTTTGGGAACACAATTTGGTGGAACTTCACCAGCCGATGATGTAACACTTCAAATAACAACAGACAATTACGGTGATTTAAATTTTGTTGGTGGTGGTAGCCTTAATTTGACAAGAAGAAATCATGGAACGATAAGTGGTGGTTTTAGTAACACAATTGACGGAAACTGCTCTACAATTGGTGGTGGACGTGAAAATACAATAACAAGATGTTCTCAATACTCTACAATAAGTGGTGGTAGAAGAAATTGCGCATACGGTTGCTATTCTACAATTTCAGGTGGAAGAAATAACAATGCAGGACTTTTTGGAACTGTAAGTTCTCTTTATAGTTCTTTTTATTCAGGAGGAACTTTGAATGGCATATTCAGTTTTATTCAACCGACATCAACAAACTCTTTATATGGGTATGGTGGTGATTTTGAATTTGACTTTATTCTTGGTTCATTAAATTCTGTTAACATACAATACGGAGGACAACAATATCAAGGTGGTGATACGTTTTTCTTTGACGGTTCTCTTTTCGGTGGTACGTCTGGAATAGATGATGTCACACTTCAAGTATCCACTTCAAACTATGATTACGCAACTGTTGGTGGTGGAAATGATAATACTGCATCATCAGAATACTCAACAGTAAGTGGTGGTTATTGTAATACTGTATCAACTAGGTCTGATTACGGAACTATTGCAGGTGGAGCAAATAATACAATATCAACAAATTCTGAATATGCAACAATTGGTGGTGGTGATGACAATACAATTTTATCAAACAGTGAAGTCGCAACAATTGCAGGTGGTGAAAACAACACAATAAGTGGTTGTTATGCAACTATCGGCGGTGGATGTTACAACGTAATAGAACCAATAAATACTAATAGTAGTTATTATGTGTATCCTTCTATTATTGGGGGTGGTTCTTGCAATACCATCTCATCCTACAGTGGCAACTATGATATGTATGGAAACACAATTTCAGGTGGACATTGTAATACAACAGTTTCTTCATATTATAATGGACAAACAATAAGTGGTGGTTTTAGAAATATAACAACAAATGATTTTGCATCTATTGGTGGTGGTTGTAATAACTTTTTAAATGGTATTGCCTCTGTGATAGGTGGTGGGTGTGAAAACACATTAAGTAGTGGATGTAACTCTGTCATCGGTGGTGGATTTGCAAACAGTATAAGTGGTTATTACTCAACAATTAGTGGTGGTTATTGTAACACAACCACTTCAGGTTACAGTTCTTTAGCTGGAGGTCTTTTCAATACAATTTCTGGTGATTATGGATTTATTGGTGGTGGACGTGCAAATGCCGTTTCAAGTATTTGTTCAGTAGTTGCTGGAGGTTCAGGTAATCAAGCAACTGGTAATTATACATCGGTTATTGGTGGATTGTTCAATACGAGCTCATTAAGTTATGCATTAGTTGGGGGAGGTTGTTGTAACACGGCAAATGGAGACAATTCAACAGTAATCAATGGACTTTGTAATACGTCAATTGGAACTTTTTCAATTGTAAATGGTGGACAACGTAATACGTCAATTGGAGTATATTCAAACGTAGGTAATGGGTGTTATAATACTTCAATTGGAACATATTCAACTGTGAGTAATGGGTGTTGTAATACTTCAATTGGAGGTTGTTCAACCGTTTTCGGTGGTTTTAATAATACCGCAACTAACGATTGTACATTCATTTTGGGACAATCAATTTGTACAAACAGAAACAATGCCACTTTTGTTAATCAATTATCAATTGTTAATTTACCCGATGGAAGTGGTGGATTACCATCAGGTGCGGTGTATTATTGTTCAACAGACAGTAATAGAATGTATTATGTTCCATAATTAAACTAATAAAAAAATACAAAAATGAAAAAAACACTTTTTAAATACAATCCACCAAAGGAATTTGGTGAACATACAATAAAGAAAATAAAAAGAACTGAAAATGGTATAAAGTTCAAAACTACAAAAGGTAAAATTATAAAAGAAATTGTAGAAGATAAAGAAAGTTATACCGAGGAAGAACTTCTTGATTTATTGAAATAAAAAAATTAACCCCTCTCTTAAAGAGGGGTTTTTTATTTTATATACTTTTTTTTATTTCATACTATATTAGCATTATGTTTGTAACTGTATGTAATAAAGAATACCTCATAGGATTTGAGGTAATGTTAAAATCTTTAATTGAAAATAATCCAAGAGTTGTTAATGAACATATTCCTTTTACAATTATAAGTAATGACATAACTCAAGAGGATTTGATTGTATCAAAAAAAATTTACAATAACATTAGTATAAAAAATTATGATACAGGAAAATACTTCGAAATTGAAAAACTTAAAGAACAACAAAGGGCTTTTGGTGATTATGCGAAATATGAAATATTTTCTTTAACCGAATACAATAAAATAATTTTTTTAGATTGTGATATTGTTGTGTTAGGTAACATTGATTATCTAATAGATTATGATAAACCTTTTGGTGCTGTTAGAGAATTATATATAGATCAATACAACACAGGTGTTATGGTTATTGGTAAAGAGTTTTTGAATGAAAAAATTACACACGATTTGATTCATTTAACAACCATTTATGGTATAACCGAACATTTAGATCAAGACATTATAGATTTTTATTTTACTGATGTAATAACACCAATCCCTATTGAATATAACTATCTAAAAACTTACTCTAAAGAAATTTTTAGAAATAGTGGATTACCTAAATACATAAAAATATTACACTTTATTGCAAAAAAACCTTGGCAAAATAAACCCTTGGTTTTTTTAGAAGAGGGAACCATATGGCAAGAAAGGTATTGGTTCAACTATTATTCAAAAATTTTTAAATATAGATATGGTTAAAAGACATTATGACAATTCAGAACTTTTAAATTACAAAGAAAGAGAACCCAATTTAGAAAACTTTGAGGGTAAAGAAATTTTAATGCACCTTGACTCATTTTGTTTGGGTGACACTATTTGTTTTGCATCATTGATTGATGCTTTTATGGAATATCACAAACCTAAATATGTTTGGATTACAACATTCTTTCCCCATCTTTTAGTTTCTAATAGAGATGATTATGAATTTGTTAATGCAAATCAGGCAGGGTTTTTGGAGATTGATAAGTTGTTAGATGTTGGGTATAACAAAGACGACATGGCTCACACAACTGGTGGTATGTTTTATGCGGCAAAAGATACAATGAGATTACCACAATCAACACCACCTGGTAAATGTCCAGTAATACCAAAGTTTAGGATGCCCAACCCAAAGAAAGTAACAATGGGTCCTGAAACGGTGAAAAAAATATCACAATGGAATTACAATGGAACTGAAGGGTGGCAAACGGTTGTGAATGCTTTACATACAACAGGATATGAAGTGTATAACATTTCATATGAAGACACAATGAATTTAGAAAACGTAAAAAGTTTTCACGGACATGATGACTTAAATGTGGCAATCGATCATATTGTGAGTTCAAGATTTTTTATTGGTTTATCTTCAGGATTATCTTGGCTTGCATGGGCTTATGGTGTTCCTGTTGTTATGCTTGCAAACTTTACAAAAAAACAAAATGAGTTTGATTGTTTCAGGGTTACAAATCCAAATGTGTGTAATGGTTGTTTTAATATATTCCCAAATATAAAATCAACTTGTCCTATGTTTTTGGGGACAGAAAGGGAACATGAATGTCATTTATCTATAACCCCACAAATGGTTATAGAAAAAATAAACGAGGCAATCGTATTTACAAATTAAAAAGAATATTATAAATTAAAACTATGGAAAAAAAGTATGCAATTTTTCACCTTGAGGGTGGTTTAGGAAAACACGTATTATCAACCGCTGTTGCAAAATGTATCAAAAATAATCATCCTGATAGAGAATTAATTATTGTTTGTGCATATCCTGAAGTTTATTTGAACTTGGACTTCGTTGATAGGGTTTATAGAATAGGAATGACACCTTATTTCTACGATGATTACATTAAAGATAAAGATAGTTTGATTTTCAAACACGAACCTTATTTCACAAGTGATCACATCAATAAAAAATTACCACTTATCATGAATTGGTGTAAGTTGTATAATTTAGAATACAACAACGAACAACCGTCCCTATCTTTTAACTTACGACAACAACAAGTAGGACATAACAAGTGGGCTCGTGAAAAACCTGTTATGGTAATCCAAACAAACGGTGGTCCATTACAAGAACAACCTTATCCGTATTCATGGACAAGAGATATTCCTTTTGATGTTGCACAACACATTGTAAATCAATTCTCAAATTATTATCACATTATTCAAATTTGTAGAGATCAAACTAACGCATTACAAAACGTAGAAGTTCATACTGAAGCTATGTCTAATATGGAATTGTTTTCGTTATTAGCGTTTTCACAAAAAAGATTATTGATTGATTCTTGTTTACAACACGCAGCGGCAGCACTTAATCTACCATCCACAGTGTTGTGGGTTGGGACATCACCAAAAGTATTCGGATATCCAATTCATAATAATGTTGTTGCGGAACTTCCAACCACAGTAAAATTGCCTGATAGTTACCTGTTCGATTACAACTTCAACGGAACAGTACATGAGTGTCCAATGTTTGACACAAACATTTTCAACATAAACGAAATTATTCAATCATTAAAAAATTAATATGATTAAGGAAATTTTTTATCAAAGCTCGTTACCAAGAGCAGGTTCTACGTTACTTCAGAACGTAATGGGACAAAACCCTGAATTTTATGTAACACCAACATCAGGTGTTTTAGAATTAGTATATGCCGCAAGAGCAAATTATTCAAACTCTCCTGAATTCAAGGCACAAGACAACGAACTTATGAGACAAGGATTCGCAAACTTTTGTAAAGAAGGTGTATTTGGTTTTTTTAATGCGGTTACAGATAAACCATATGTTTTAGATAAAAGTAGAGGGTGGGGTATTCATTATGGTTTTCTTAATTCATTTTATCCAAACCCTAAAGTTATTTGTATGGTGAGAGATTTAAGAGGAATATATGCCTCTATGGAAAAAAACTTCAGAAAAAATCAACATTTAGATTCAGGACTTGTGAATCACGCAAAAATGGAAGGAACAACAACAGAAAAGAGAATTGATATGTGGAGTCAGTCACAACCCGTTGGTTTGGCAATAGAAAGATTATATCAAATTTTCAAAGAAGGAATTAATGAAAATATGTTATTTGTTAAATTCGAAGACTTCACATCCAATCCAAAAACAGAAATGGAAAGAATCTACAAATATTTAGGACTCCCTTATTTCGAACATGATTTCAACAATGTCCAACAAATTACAGTTGAGGATGATACTGTATATGGTATTTATGGTGATCACACTATTAAAAGTAAAATTGAACCATTAAAAACGGATTACAAAGATGTTTTAGGTATTGGTGCTTGTAATTGGATTAAATCTAAATATCAATGGTTTTATGATCAATTCGGGTATTTTTGATTATGAGAAATAAAAAAATATTTTGGTTTACGGGACAACCAGGTTCAGGTAAAACCGTTTTGGCTTTATTATTAAAAAAACATTTAGAAGAAAAGTATAATGATTTTGTTTTTCATATTGATGGTGACGAATTAAGAACCTTATTCAATAATATGAAATATGATAAGGATGGAAGGGAAACAAATATTACAAGAGCACAGGATGTTGCAAAGTTTGTTCATAACAACGGGTTTGATGTTATTGTAAGTATGGTAAGTCCTTTTAAAGAAATCAGAGAGCAATTCAAAGAAGACATGGGTATGGACATTTTAGAAATATATGTCCATACTTCAAATGAAAGGGGAAGAGAACATTTTCACACAGAATATGAAGAACCGACTCACAATTTTTTTAATTTAGACACAACAGATATTCTACCAAAAGATTCATTAACTCAACTATTGGATTTGATATGAAATGGCGTTTGAAGGAACACGGAGGTTATACAGAAGTTAATGAGAATAAAAAATATGCGGTATTCATGGGAAAGTTCCAACCTTACCATAATGGACATATCGAACTTATTAATCAAAAATTAAAAAATGGAACTCCTGTTCTGATAATGGTTCGTGATGTAGTTCCTGATGAAAGAAATCCTTTTACCGCAGAACAATCCGCAAACATGATAAAAAAATATCATGAGTCAAGAAATGAAGATGTTAAAGTAATAATTATACCTGACATAGAATCATTTAATTTTAGTAGGAACGTAGGATATGAAATTAATGAATTTATTCCACCAAAGGGGTTAGGATGGGTTAATGCAAATACAATAAGAAATTGTATTAACAATGGTGATGACTATTGGAAGACAATGGTTGATGATGTCCTTCATGATGAAGTTTTAAAACACATATCTCTAAATAATTAATGACTTCTGATGTCAAAAGACATATTCTAAAAACAATTACTTATAGACTTTTGGGGACTATAACAACAGTATTGACGGCATATCTTTTAGGTGCCTCTTTAACTGTATCTTCACTGTTAGGTGTTGGTGAATTATTAATCAAACCAGTCATATATTTTTTACACGAAAGATTTTGGTATAAATTTGTTCGATTCAAAAAATAGCATTTCTCTTTGTATTTATATAAAAATACAATGAGTCAATCTATTTTAATACAAAGTGCGAATAATGTAGGAAAAACCGCAAACATATTATTCAACCCCGCAGGGACGGATATAACAATTAATTTAGAAAATCAAGTATTACCTTATTTATTTGATGCGGGGGAATTAAACCCTCCGAGGGAAGTGTATGGAACTTACACAATTCTTGTAATTGGGGATGACTGTCCTTATGTAATGAATGTTCCTCAACCATCAACCACGACAACCACAACACTCTCACCTGATGAACCTGGTGTATATTTTGGAAAATTTACAGGAGAAACTATTACCCAAGACGATGTAATTCATTTAGATTTTTTTTATACAAATAAAATTGTTAATAAATACGTTACATTTCCGAGTGGTGAAGGGTTTGGTTATATATTAGTGCCAACTGGTTTTATTCAACCAACTAAATTTAAAAATAGTTCTAATGGTTGTTATGGTTTAAACATACCAACAAACTTAATCGGACAGATAATTATTATAGACGGAAATGGATTCCCGATAAATTACAATATATATAAAACATATAACGACTTTCTCGGTGAGATTGATTGTTGGTTGTGTAATTAATATATGTCAAGTTTTAGTCTTTCAGGTGGTGTTGAGGTTCTTGGGTTTATATCACCCACAGACACAAATGATACGTATGCTGTCATAGATCCATTATATGGTATAGACGGATGGAGAAACGTAAATAATATACAAGAACTCAATTCAATTCCAAATTTACGAAGACGAGCGGGTATGATTGTTGGTGTAAGTGGGGGGACACAATATTACAAATTGAAACAAAGTCCGTGGAGTGGTAATACAAATGATTGGGAAATATTTAGTTTGGGTTCAACGTTTACTGGTGGAACAATTACTGGTGATACCATTTTTACAAATCAATTAACTGCTAACATTCTTTCTGCAACAACTTACCTTAATTTACCCTTAGATGTTTTTGTTACGGGCGGAACGTATCAGAATGGAAGCGCCACATTTAGGAATAATAATGGTGGTTCTTTTACAGTGACAGGATTTTATACAGGAGAAACAACATTTGTTAGAACATTATTAGCAAGTTCTGGTTTGTCCGCTAACACTACCTCAGGTAATGTAAGTATTGTGAATACCGCCCCTGATAGAGTAGTAGTTTTGAATAATGGAACAGGAATCTTGACAAGTGGAACATATCCAAATTTTACTATAACAAACACTTCACCAAATCAAATTGTTACACTATCTGGTGGAACAGGAATATTAACAGGTGGAACATATCCCAATTTTACAATCGCAAATACACTACCTGATTTAGTTGTAAATATTACAGATGGAACGGGTATATCAACAACGGGAACTTACCCAAATTTTACAATCGTAAATACACTACCTGATTTAAACGTTACTTTAACAG
>Ga0315904_10002851_pt1 | contig 26191 bp, 25 predicted proteins | sample LakEriMetagenome_6_FD_203529 | JGI IMG/M metagenome (GOLD analysis project Ga0315904, IMG submission 203529) | Freshwater fungal communities from buoy surface, Lake Erie, Ohio, United States - Buoy 12 MA120 | ecosystem: Environmental > Aquatic > Freshwater > Lake | place: USA: Lake Erie, Ohio...
CTTCGGTGCGTACGCGTATGGGTGCAGGACTTGTTTTAGAGTCATTAACCTTAGCCATTTCCAGACTGCTTGCTCGCTTTCCCTTAGCAGATAGTCCGAGATTTGCCAAGCATCGTCCAATTGCAGACGTTTCACAATTTTCAAACCAAAAATCACGATCAACGCCACGATCCTTGCGAGCGCCACGCGCATAACCAATAGCGGAAGGTTGAGAATCAAGATAGACACGGTAAGCCATCGCCTTAAATATGACCGTTCCTTTTTCCTCATTGTTCTCAATGAGCTGCGTAGTGATAGCGCCGTCAGGATGCGCCTCGTAGAAGTTGTGGATCCTTGTGTCAACATCTTCATAGTTCTCCAAGTTGAACATCTAGTTTTTCCTTTCCTTGTGCATACTCGATTTGCTCTCGTAGCGTCCAAGTTTTTGAATTCCAATCTTGAACGTAATTAGCGCAAGACTGACAGTAATGTCTGACAATGATTTGGTTGTGCCGTTTTGACGTAATTTGCCAAACGGCTTGTGTTTGTCCCTTCCAATGCGAAGTCCCGTATTGCATCTTGCAGTAATCGCACCAAGTACCTTTCGGCGATCTACCAAGCATCCAGATCATGCCAATCTTTGACTGCGAGTTCTCCCGCAATTGCTGCATAGGCGCAGAAATCCACCCAAGAATCGTGAACTGTTGGAGTTTCCATAATTCTTGCGAGCTTGACCAATGCCATACAGATTGCAACGTCAGCCGGGTCGATTGATGTACCCAAGAAGGTTGCCCAAAGCTTTGAAGTTCTGAGCATTGTTTGGTCGTAATGACCATGCGTGAGTCCTCTTTCAGAAATCGTATCTGCCGCATTAGTCAATAAATCTTTCGCTTTGAACGACTTTGCCTCTGACGTACCCTTTTGCGAACCCATTTTGATAGCCCCTTTGATAAATAGAAATGATTACTGAATAAATGATCCAAAATAAAACAAACAAGCCTAAGCAAACCATGACGATTTGTTCGGCAGTTAAATTATTCGACATCTGCGCTCACCCCATGAACATCAAGGAAATACGCAGCCAAGACTTCACGGCTTAATCTGCCGCGCTCTTGGCTAATGCCTAGCTTTGATTTTGCATACTCACGTATAAAAGATGCTTTTACGTAGTGTTTACCGTCCGTGTATGCACCGGACTTACGATCAAACCTGATTGTCATTTGACACACTCACAACAGGTTTTGCCTTCAAGGTGCATACAATCGATGCCGTTTGCGTAATGCCAGCAACGTTCTAAATGTTCCTCGACTGCCATCCAGCGATCTTCTGGATAAATCCAATCACACTTAATGCAGTAACGTGGATTTCTTACTTTTGTACCGCCCATGATTTTCCTTCCATGACTGACCTTCAGTCATAGATAAAGAATACCCATTTCAAATAGGATTTCAAATCCCTATTCGGCGTGTCTAATTTAGAATTGTCGACATTTCCTGGAGTTAGCCAAATCGCTTTCCTTCAACAATAAAGCTGCCATCACGCTCAACAGGTATGGCAACAGGCTGCACACGCTTACGATCAACGTAAATGATGCCAAAGCCTTTCTGCCAATTCATCGTACCCTTGGTGTAATACGCCTTGGTTTCATCCATCAAATGACCTACTTCAAAACCTGTCAGGATACCCGTTAAAACGCCCCCAGAAGCCGTTGTAAAGGACGAAATGCCCTGCCTGTGGGTGTGACCACATACCACCGACTTTCCATGCCTCTTAGCGGCTTCTAGGGCTGTTAAACCCCCTTGTGGCTTGGTGCTTTGCTCGTCTCCGTGAACCATTACCCAATCCTCATGGAACTGATAGGGCTTGTCGTGGTACTTGATGCCTAGTTCATCTAGGCGTAGGAACCGCTCGATTGTCAGCTCAGGCAAGCCAATCAAGCCGGGTAGGCGCTTGCTTAGGGAGTTGTAGAGTCTTGCGCTGTGGTTTGATCTACTGAGATGTTGAACTTGCAGTTCGGATAAAACTTCGACAGTTCTGTCACGATCTCGACCAATGGTTCCAGACCACTCATCCCGACCGGAACTCCATCGGCTAATTGTTTGGAAGTCGATTTCATCGCCCACGCATAAAACGTCATCAGGCTTGTATTTTCTGATGAATTGGGCGACATTCTTGACTGCTTTCTTATCTTCAAAGGGAACCTGTAAATCCGATATAACGACAATGCGCTTAATCGTCTTCTTCCTCATCCTCGTAGGGCGACTGATCTGGATTAGGGATAATCCAATCGGGAAGGCGCATCTGTTCTTCTATATACCAGCGCGACTTATCTTCACCATAACCAGCCCTGACTAGAGCTTCATAACACTCAACAATTTGTGTAGCCCAAATGTCTATGGGCTTTAGCGGTTCGCTTGTCTTTCGCGCTGCGCTTTCCTTGCGCTTACGCTTAGCGGCGAGTTCGCTTTTTGTTGGTTTTCTTGCGCTCATTAGTAAGCAATTCTAGAACCATGCGCTCTAACTTATCGATGCGCGACACGATGTTTGATGCTTCCAAAATGCCGGGTACTTCATGACGAATAATGTAACGAAGTCCACCGACAATAAGTGCACAGCAAGAAAGGATGGCTGCAACAAAGGCAGCCCACTCAGCGGGAGTCATCGCCTTCCGAAAGCTGTGTCGTTAGGATTGAGCCAGCGGAGAATAACCGGCAGACTAGCGACCAGAGCTGCATTGACAATTGCAGGTGCATCCCAACCCACCGCTAGATATGTTGCTATTCCTGCTGCTAGAAAGGATCTTGCCCAACTTGCGGCGACTGCTTTTGCTTGTTCCATTTATTGGCTCTCCCGTGAGTAGCGGTATTCTGAACATACTGCGATCTTCATCGCCCTTCGCAGTAAAACTAACGTGGATGTGTGTCTTGTGTGGGTTAATACCTGTGTATTTACGCCACTTGTAATTTTTTCTCCAGCTAGCGATTTTTCCGTTGAAAATTATGTAAGAAATTCGTTTATCAGATCTGGCAAGTAATCGAAGCTGATCAGCAAGGTCGTATGCTTCGTGTTTGCTTGATCCAAAATCAGCGTTAAAGTCGTAGGCACGTACAATTTGCGTAGCAGGGTCAGGGTTATGATCGCTAACTCGGGCGGCATGGCGTGAATCACCGAGCCAGCCCTCAGGCGCGTTTCGATTTCTATCGGGGAACGCATCGTCAATCTGCTCCCGAAGCTGTTGAGCAGCTTTGCAAAGTTTCGCCATATTCCTACGAGATTGTGCCGTTTTCTTTGGCGGCTTCTAGTTCATCCCAAACTGCCTTAGGCATTGAGGTAAATTCGCCGTTGCCTCTGTCAATAATGACGTGTTCTGAGCCGTCTAAACTACTTTCAATTATCTTGATGTTGTCCATTATAACTCCGCACTAAAGCCAATATACCCAGCGGTATTATTAGCGTTTCTTAGAAAATAGGGGCGATACTGGGTAGCGCCCGTGACTGCTTCGTCAAGAACAGCCATACGATTAGATTTTTGAGCAAGACCAGGCGCGGAAACTGTTATTGTGCCGACACCATCTGAATACTGTAAGTTGGAAACATCAAAGGAAGTTGGTGCAGTTCTCATTGGGACTGGAAAAACTACCTGTGTGCTGATAGCCGTTGTTTCTCTCGCAATGCCCATCGCGTGACCAGCATAAGCAGAGTTATCTGCGCTGCGCCAATAATACCTTTGGCAAGCGGCTAACTCGCCTTGAATTGTTCCCCCGCTTCTGCGGAAGGTTGGAGCAGTAGATGCTGTCCAAGTGCCGAAATCCACCTGAACGCCTGTCACCTCAAACCAATCATTAGCGCCGGCAGTACCCGAAGGAGTGTAGTTAAATCCAATCTTAAATTCTGTCGCGGTCGCTCCGATTGTGCCAGTAAAGACAAAACGCTGATAACTGGTAGTCAATGTGACATTTCCAGAAGCAACGCTTACATTTCCTGTGTAAGAACCGCTCGGGCTTTCATCTGTTCCCGTTCCACTATTTAAGAAATAACTTAAAATATTACTGCTTGAAGAATAATCGGCTCCGCGTTTTGCGTAAAAAGAAACTGTTATCGCTTTACCGGCAAATGGCAACGCGTTTGCGGTTTCAATTCCGGTGTAAAGATAAACTGCTGTTGTGTTAGTTTGACCCGAGTTTCTTTGAAATCTTAATCCGTACTGAATATTAGGCAGATTGGTTGTGTCACCTGTTGCTTGTCTTGAAATCGTACAAGCAGGAGTAGAACCTTCGGCTTTCCATCGGTCTGCCACATAAACGGCATTAGGACTAGAAAAAGAAGTGCCTCTTTGCCAAATATCAAATCCGCCATTTATCACCGGATTGCTTAGGCTGGCAACTGGTTTTGCCCAAATTAACCCTGTGCTTTCGGCACTATTCGCGACAAGTGTGTCGCCATTTGAGCCGACTGCGAGACGAGCTGGAGTGTCTGCTGCGGTTGCGGTGATTAAATCGCCTTTGGCGTCAACGATTGTGTTTTGAATAGCATTAGGGTCATCGGAGCTAACCCAGTTAGAACCATCATAAACTTCAACAGCGTTGGTGTCTTTAAGGTAAGAAATCATTCCTTCGCTTACCACACCGCTTAGCGCTGTTGTACGCGCTGCGGCATTGGCAAACACCATGACGGTTTGCTCCATCAAATAGGTGTTTACCTGAGCCGCCGTTAAAACGTCTCCGGTGTTGAATAACTTATATCCTGCGCCTGCCATGTTTCTCCTTAGTAGCTCAACACGTTCGTGCCTAGTATACCGCTAATTGATGAATTTAATACGAATCCAGCCAATAAAGGCTCAGCCGTAAACAAGGTTGTATTCCAGCTTGATTTCGTAATGTCGTGATGGATGCCGTTAATAAGACTTGCTTGTGTGATGGTGGTACTGCCCGGCATTGTCTTTGTAACCGTCACACCATCAAGCAATTCAATGTCCACACCAGCCTTAGGCTTGTTTGGGTTGGTGTCGTCATACAGGTTAAGGGCAATGCTGTCAATACGGATTTCAGGATCCTTACGGGTAGCAAGGATGCCCTGAGCCTGATTTAAAGCTTCGGTGTCAGTTTGAACAAGGATGCCCGTACGGTTGCCTGAGTGTAAGAAATAGGTGTCAATGCTGGTTTGATCAAAAGCGTTCTGAGCTGTGCCACCTGAACGGGTAACGGTGACATCATTGAGGATCTGAGTGTCATCGAAAGCTACCACAGCGTTTGTATAACTAATGTCTGAGCCTGTATCGGAGAAAGCGTAAACGGATGTGGCTGGACGGCTAATCAGGTTGGTTCGGCTAATAAAGGTGGCTTGCCCTTCGGCATCAATAAAGAATCCACCGAACTCGCTATTTTCTACCGTTTGCAGGGCTTCTAAGGCGGTTCTGGTGGTTCCGGGATCTGCTTGTAGGGTTGAGTCGCCCGTGTCAATAGATCGTAGGCTTACAGGGAAGGCTATGTCGTCTAGTATGGCATTGACGCGAGCGCCTGAGAGCTGTCCCGCAGGAGTTGAAGCCACCGTGCTAATACTTGAACCAGCAAGCAATTTGGTGGCATCCACGCAGCGTAGATTGACAGTAGATAAATCCTCATTGCCTTGACGGAAGCCGGTATCATAGTTTGTGATAAAGCCTGAAAAAAGAAAATACTGAACACCAAGGTAATCGGCATAGATAATGATTTGCCGTAAAGGCACTAGGTTTGGGTAATAGGCTCCCGCTGGGTTAGTAGGGTTCCAATCGCCATTTTGATCGTAGAGAATTACGTCTGCTGAACCAAACTCAAATTTGGATGTGATGCGGTTGCGACCACGGCGTATAGCCACACGCGTGACTAGATTTGTTATCTCTACCGGTAGCACACCTGAGCCAAGCCGATTAGTTCCTAAAATGCCTTTTGTGGCTGACCCTAGGATAAGTGGGTTAGTCTCATAGGCAGTATCAGAATCAAAGTCTACAAAGACTCTCAGCGTTGGTGCTGGCATTAAATAGCCACCGAGCTAAGGAGCAAGCCCTGTCCGTTACGCTGATTGCGGTAAAGCTCATTGATAAGGGTTTCGGCTAAGTCGCCTTCACTAATAACTGTGCCTTGGACATTGACCGTGATGTTTGTCTGCGCGTTCATAGCACGGCGCTTAGATAATTCATCAACGGGTTCTGTACCAAAACTATCGTTAAGAATGGTGGAATATTCATCAATTTGTTCTTTGAGTTTTACGCCTAAAGGAGTTCCAACGCCGACATCCTGTCGCATTGCAGTCAGATCTGTTACGTGTGCTGCGAGTGCCGCAGGGGTTGTTAATGCCGTGGCGAGCGTTGAATTAGCTGTTGCCGCTGGCGTTGTAGGCGAAACTATGGGAGCCGATGGGCTAGAGATTGTAGCCACAGCAACCTTGACCTTACCAAGTTCAGTAAGGATGCGATTGATAATATCAAACCAATCTTCAAACGGATTCTTGGCTTTTGGTATGTCTTTGATACCAAGATCAACCAATGCAAGTTTTGATTGTGCATCGAGAATCTTTTTGATTACAGCATCGATGCTGTCGCCTGATTGAATAATGACACCCAAATTCGCCAAGGCTGGTGCATTGATAGCCAATACGGCTGCCGCTGCCTTTTCGGCTGCATCGGCGACACCTGTGTTTAATGCAAGCAAAGCGGTTAAACGTAGACGCTGATCTCCATCAATCTTGCCCTGCATAGCGGCAACAATTTGAATATTCTCAAGATCAAAGACCGTACCAGCGCGCTTTAATTGTGCAGCTTCTTTCTCACGCTTTAAGCGTTCTCTTTCAGCCTTAGCCGCAAGCGCAGCCGCCTTTTTGCGGTCTGCTTCAATTTTCTTTTGTAGGGCTTGCTGCTTGCGAAGATCTGCTAGAAACGCCCTGTTAGCAGCAGGATTGTTTGCCATCCGATTAGCGGCAGCCTGTGGGTTTTCAAAGCGGGCACGGATTTCTTCCAGCTTGCGCATTTCTTCTTCATCAATGCGCAATCCTGTGGACAATAGCGTTCTTAGGTATTCAAATGATACTCCAGCACGTCTAAAAACATCACCAATGGCAGTACCAAAATTAACTAATTTCTGCAAGCCATTATCGTAGTTCCCATCGCCTAAACTAGTTAAAAAGGCAACTATTCCTTTACCAATTTCCTCAGCCACATCACCGAAGGCTATTTTTAACGCGTCAATTTTACCTGCGTACGTCTCAGCGTTTCTTTGTGCCGCACCCGAATATTGTTTTCCTAATGCTGCTATTGCTTTTTCAAAACCCATAGCCTCTAATTCAGCTGTTGTGTAGGCTGTCTGCAATCTTCCTAAAGCTGTGAAGTTCCCGTTATATGCGCGGCTTAATGCGGTTGTGACTGATTGTAAATCGCGAGTTGTGCCTTGGCTCAAATCCATCGCAACAGCCAATAAATTCATAGACTTTTCAGCATTTAAAGTGGTGCTAATCAATTGTGCAATAGCAGGTGATAACTCATCCTTGTTTATATTTGTGGCTTTTTCACTAGCTTCTAAGTAATCCTCAATGGCTTTAGTGTTATATGCCAAGCCTAAGTTGCGTAGACTTGTGGCAAGTCTTTGTGCTGCACGATCTTCGGCTGCAAAGGCTTCAACGGAACGCTTAAGGGCTTGGAAACCAGCAATGGCGATAAAGGTGCGCTTTGCGGTTCTTGTTAAATTATCAAACTTGCGTGTAAGGCTTGTGGTACGTTTTTCGGCTGCTTTGAACCCTTTGTCTTTAAACTCAGACGCAATATCAATGCGGATATTTGACATTAGGCTGCCTTTCGTAGCGTTGCCATGGCTTTAAACGCCTTGGATGCTTTATCGATTGCTTTAAACGTGGCATCGAGAGCTTTGCCTTGGTTTTCATCGTAAGCTGCAAAAAGGATGCGACCGCGAGCCATCTGCGTATTATTGTGTGACTTCATTGGACCAATGCCGTTCATGCGACCAATGAAATGCGCACCTGCATTGGGGTTGTTGCTGCGGCTCTCGCTGCTGCCCTTCATGCCTGATTCGCGTCCAGCGGTTTCAGCAATAGCACCAGCGGCGGATTTGTTTAGCAATGAGTAAAGGCTGGAGAAGCCTGAGCGATTTCTTTTGCCGCGACCTAGTGAATATGTTAAGCCACGCTTAATTACTTGCGAATTGTATTTAGGAAAAGCCCTGCGCCCTTTGATTCGGCTTACAGGCTCATAACCTTTGTCGTCCCAATTGTAAAGATTGCCGGGAGCGTTGGCTGGTACTTTAGCCTTGGCATCGCTTGTAACTTCCTTCAAAGCCACGCGAATCTCAGCGTTCATTTGCTTCAAAAGGTCAGGCGCGTATTTCTTGAGAGCTTTCTTCAGCTCAGGTACGCCTTCGACCACGACCGGCATGTTTCGCTTCTTCCGCCTGTTTCTTTAGAACCTGATAAATCGCTTTCAGTAGATCGCGATCCATATTGATAAATTCGCTAGGCGCAATACCCAGATTGACCGACAGTTCAGCTATTCGGTACGTCCAAGCATCGCGCGTTAGCCATTTGGGGAGTCATCCCCCAAAACCTCTACTGATTTCAAGGTTTCAAGGAACTTGTCCCCAAACGGAAATACATCGGGAGCCTGCGCCCTGCGCAGACATTCCCAAGCAAGCCAATAAATGTCTGATTGCTTTTGATCCTCTTGAAAGGCTCGGTAAAAGCCTTTCTTGGTGTGCATCTCAAACGCGTACTCAACGGCTGGTGTGATGTCGTGTACCGACTCTGTGCCGTCTGCCCTAGTTACTTTAAGTCTTGCCATTGCCCATTACTCCTTGTTTAGAACGTGCCGCTATCGGCGATTGTCACGACTGAGTTTAGCGTGAAAGTGATGTCTTGTGTACCAATGTCGCCTACTGCGCCGTTGATAGGTGTCAAGTTATTGACCAAGATATCAAAGGTGTAAAGCGGGTTGGTTGCACCAACAGCAGTAAGTTTTTCCTGCAACATCTTTACGGCAACGGTTGTGCCGAAAGCTGCGCGTAATGTCGCCATCACGTTTGCAGCAGCAGTATCGTTTAGGAACGAAACTGTAAGTGTGCCTGATTCCAAGCCCTTAACGAACTTGTGCGCTGTGTCGCCCATAGCAGTAACTTCAAGTTCATCTGCTGCTTGGTTAAGGGTGACGCTGGTTACGTGGTCGCTGAGATCAACGGCGTTAATCTTTAGACCAACTTTGTTATTTAGGAAAACAGCCATTGACTATTCCTCATCTTTCTTGGCGGTTGGTTTTGGTTCTGCGGGCTTTACCTGACCGATCTTGGCAAGAAAAGCCTCGCGCTCTTTGTCTGCATCAGCCATGTTTAGCTCCAATCTGAGAGAACGCTGATAGATACTTCACCGGATAGCAGATCGCCTGCCACGCCGGTCAAGACTGCTGGTGCGCTGAAAGTCCCAATGGAGTATGCGATACTCGATGCTTCCAGCTTGTTTACTATGTTCAAATAATAATCTTCAATGTTAATTAGGTTGCCTTGGTTATCAAACATAGGCGCAAGCACAATGAGTTTGAAATTGACCTTCGGCTTAACCGTCTTGTAATGATCGTTAGACGGTTCGATATAGGGGTCGCCGGGTTGTACCACGATGCTGTTAGCAAGGGGAGTGGCAGGTGGGAAGGAAAACACCTGCCACACCGCATTATCAACTAGTGCAGTCGCGATTGTTCCTCGTAGGGTAGAGATTGCTGACATTATCCTACTTGACCGCCCGGTGCTAGATGATCCGCAAGCAAGCCTCGAACGCGAGCCATAAGGGTATTACCCATGCGATACGGTGATGGTTGAAAATCAGGTGAAATGCCGCCAGCGTTGGATGCTTGGCGAGCTTGCCATATATCGACTGCAACCATAAGGGTTGCTTGATTAACTTCTGGCAGCGTAGCGTAATCTACTGCTTGCGCTGCAAAAATCCGTCCGTACGGCACTACTTGGTGGAATGGTTCTGTCACAGGTTGATTTAGATTAAACGTAACTGATTCCCCGTTAACGGCTGTAAGCGTTTTGGAGCCGTTGAAATGCGCTCTAACATTTTCTACTGTGACAGTTTGTCCTACATAAAATTGATCGGCTGTGGTTGGCAAATAAACTTTGCCGTATGAGCCAAAACCTTGTAAAGCCACTACGGGCTGGTTGTTAAACCATAATTTTTCTTTGACTACGTTTTCCGCAGCTTGACATACTTCTTCAACGACAGCAGACGTGTATAACGAACCGATGCCAAGTGCGCTGCGCAATTCGGCTTCTGTTACGTATGTTGCTGGCATTGTCTTTCCTTTCCTATGTTAGCCCCGGCGCAAGGGCTGTGCGCCGGGGTAACTCAAACGATCTATAAGTTAGATCAGGACTTGTTGTACCAATTTGCGCCGGCTGCAACTTTTGTCGCAAGTGCGCCGAAGCCGTAGTAACCAAGATCCACAGTTCCATCGCTATTAACGTTGGTGCGTAGCTGGAATCGTGGTGATTCGTACCAAGTGTAGGATTCTGGATTGACGATACACATTGAGTAATCGCCAAGACCTGTTCCGCCTGTTCCGCTGATTAGGCGTGAAACGCGGAGCTGCAATCCTGCTACTGTTCCCGATACTGCATCTGGAGCAAGTACGCCACCATTGTTAGATGGGTTGCTTGCAATGTAGATTGGGCGACCATTATCAGAATATGACATGATTTTTGCCCATGCCTCAGGGCTTACAACGATGTTGCGAGCAAATCCAAGTGTTCCTTTGTAGATTGCTGCTGCTGCATTTGAAACGTAAGCAAGCAATCCATCTTTATCTTCTGCTGTTGCAGTTGCAGAAAGAACACCGTTATTTGCTACCTCAGTAGTAACATAATAATCAGTTTCTTTTGAGTAAGCGAATTCAAGCTGGCGTACCAACTCGTCAAAATATGTCGGCGATGAACGCTCGATGAGTTCCACGGTTGTAATGGAACGACCCTTGAATGACTTAACGTTTACGTTGATAAACTGTGCTGTTAATTGTGAGTCAGCAATTGGATCGTTTTCATCAATTTGATCAACGACAGGTACAGCGGTGATCTTCGGGATTTGGAAAACAACGCCGGCATCTGGCAATGTGCCACGGCTGATTGAATCAATAAATGGACGATCAGCGTTTGATAGTGGGTTGATTACTTCGGTCAATTGACGTGTAGGAACCATGCCCGGTGCTGTTGTTGTTTCGTTGTCTGCTGCACGAACGTACATTGCAGATTCTTCGTCACCAAGGAACTTTGCGCGTAGAGTGTTTTCAAGGTACTTAGACTTTGTAAACTCTAAGCGTGGCTTGGTGTAAATAGGTGCGCTAACAGTTGGGCGAGCAGCCTCTACCGCAGGGGTTTCGACCACAGGCTCAACGGTTGCGGTGTCTGGAGTGTTCTCCACGACTGCCTCGCTTTCGTTTTGGGTTGTTGTTTCTTTTGCTGCATCTTCTTCCGATGCGGCAACGCTCAACACTTCCGCGCTCTTAAACGCGGCAGCTTGAACAAGACTTGTTTCCATCATCTTGCTTGACAATACGCGATAAACATCGCCATCGCGCTTGCCATCGACAACTTCTACACCAACGGATAAACCGCTGCGTAATTGTTCTGATGCTTCAATGAGTGCATCATTTCCACGGGTTGTATTTGAAACCTTAAAAGTTGCGTAAATGCCATCTTCTTTTTCGGAATAACTTACAAGGCGACCAATTGGCTTTTTTGGATCATGCTCAAGTAATAGTTTTGGCTTAGGGCTGTCTGGAATCTCAATTGATCCTTTTTCAAATACTACTTTACCGGCTGACGTATGCCCGATTTCGCCGCCAAATGGCACAATCTTTCCGCTGATTGTGCGCTCACTTATTGAGCACTCAATATCGCTAGAGAATGTTAGGTGCATCTGTGTTTCCGTTCGGTGATAGGTTTTCCATTTCCATTGCTTGTTCAACGGTAATTAAACCAAGGGCAAGCATCTTTTCAATGACGGCTAAACGCTCCAAGGCATTAACAGCCAAGAAAGCATCCTCGACATCAAACTTTACAATATTTCCACGCGCTGTAATGTCATCCATACTCAAACGATCTTCAATTGCGTGAATATATGGAGCAAGCGATAGAGAAACAAACTGACGGCGTTCATCCTGAACGTTTGCATAGGTCATGCTGTTATTCATATCTGCTGAGATGTAATAAGCAGGGACGTTCATTAAACGTGCGACTTGGGTTGACATGTTTTGTATTAAATCAACATAACCCATGTCCTTCGGGCTAAAAGATGTCGGCACGTAATCTAACGTGCTTGTTAAGTAAGCTGTTGAACGCTGTGTTCGCGCCGACTTCCATGCTGCAAGGATTGCGTCTACTTCTTCCTTGCTAAGATCTGCACCAGAGTTTTTGATTACACCAGAAGGCATTGGTGTTGCAGTTGCAACGCTTGTTGCTTTATCTAAATCGATTGCCGCGCGCAAAGTACGAGCTCCGCGAGCTAACACGCCTTCATCTAATCCTTGGAATGTAATGAGCGAGCCAAGACCTGTATTTGGAACTTGTTTGCCATCAACGTAATAACGTGTGATGTATTCGCTTACAGGATCGGTATCAAATGAAACGCGACCCGGCGCAATCCATTCAAAACGCGCAGGGCGACCATCATCAAAATAAACTTCGGTGACGCGCCAATATGCAACGCCATAGAACAACAATGAATCAACAGTCCACGCAATTGTTACTGATCGTGGTTGAGCTGCTGCTGGTTGTTCTAACCACAGTGGTTTACCAAGTTTTTCACCGGTGGACTTTTTGTAAAGTTCCATGGGAAATGTGGCAATCGTTCCCGACAAAAGGTTCCTGCACCGTGCAACGCTTGGTACACTGATTGCTTCTTCGCGACCTACGGCGGTTACTGCAATTGGGAGAAAATAGTTAAACGAATCCGTCATCAATGGCGGATTGAGTTGCGCCTCAATTTTCGTAGGGCGGAAACGATCAAAAAGACCCATCGCTATATGTTAGCATACAAATCGGACATTCCCGACATTTCACACAATAATTTGTGGCTTGCTTTGTGGCTTAAGCAGCTGGTGGACAACCATAGCCAAACTAATTGCTGCCGATACGTCCCCGGCTGACTTTCGCCTAACGATTCGCCAACCCGCATCGGTTTCTTTAGCGGCGCAGTTATTCATCGAGTCCACCAAGCTAGCCTGTCCGATGTGAACAATTCGCGCGTTCACCAGCGCATCATATAGATCAGAACACGCTTGGTAAAACACCGTTCCTGACATATCTTGGATTTTGTGTCCAGATTGGGCTAGACGTTCGGCTACGCTCATGCTTGAGTATTTATCAAAGCAAATCATCCGCGGGCGGTATTTGTTAGCCCATTCGTTTACTTCAATAGCCATTTTGAGTTCGTCAATAGCAACTTGGCTTTCAAATTGAGCAATAACGCCAACGGCAATCTTGCCATCCTCTCGGACTTGCCCTGCCACAAGGCTTGCCATTTTTTTATTGACTGAAATGTCCATCCCAAATATCGTGGCAGTTCCCGGCTCAATTTTAAGATCCTGCACCGTTAAATCTTCAAATGCTCGATAGGGCCATGGCGATTTCAAAGCTGAAACCCATTGGCATAAGGTTTCGGTGCGGCTTGCTTCTACGCTAGATGTAGCAATGGCTTCCGCTATGGTTTCTTCATCGATTAAGTAGCCTAAAGCTGGATTTGCCTGATACCACGCGTCCTTATCGGTGATCTTGGCGAAATCATCTGCCGAATACTCCCAAAAGCCTAGGCTGGCAGGTGGGTAGGACAAAGCACGGCTGCGTAGGTCGTTTAAGACGCTTGAGAACGCATCACCGGCATTGCTAGTCATAAATATCTGACTATTAGGACGTGCGCGCGTAATTGGCTTAGCCGCAGTCCACGAGTCTTCATCGATTTCACGTAATTCGTCTATGTAGAGCAGATCCGCGGTCTTACCACGGCTTCCATCTCTTGTAGCCGCGACTATTTCGTATCTTGCTCCCGATAGAAGCTCAACGGATTCCTGCCCATTGGCAACGCGAATCTGCCTGACCTGCGCCATAAGGTGCGGGTTGTCCTCAATCACGTCCACGACCTTGCGAAAGGTGTCCAAAGCCATGCCGCGATTAGATGACATTGCAACTATATTCATTTCACCGAAAATAAACAACCCTGCAAGGATGCGGATGCGCGCTAGGTGAGTTTTACCGTTCTGTCGGGCTACAAGCAGCAAATTGGTTTTACGCCGCCATTTGCCAGCCTTATCAACCTTGAGTAAGTCGGTTAGCACGTACTCTTGCCACGGCAGCAGCTCTAGCTTGCAATCGACTAGGAATTTCTTGACTTCATCAATCCTTGATGCGCCTTTGAGCGGTGCGTTCTGTAATCGTGGCTTCGTGCTGCCCTTACGTGCCTTTTTCAATTAGCCCCCGACTGATCTGGACTGATAAACGGTGAGTCTGCATCAATGCGGATTGTAGTATGTCCGTTTTGCACCGATTTGGACTGATTTCCACCGATCGGAGAGTTTTTGAAGCGAAAGGCAGGGGGGGTAGACCGCCGTGCTAAAAAAACAGCCTCATCTTGATCTTTTTTCTGTATATTGCACCGTCTACACGCAGCAACAAGATTGTCCAACGTATCTTCCCCGCCCTTGACTTTTGCAACACGATGATCCACTTCATTAGCCACATCACCGCAGTAAGCACACGTATAAGCATCACGTTTGAGTACCTGTAACCTTATCTTCTTCCAATGGCTTGTAGCTCTATATGGCTTTAATGCCATCCCTTACGCTCCCAATGTGCATAAGCCTTACACGCATTACCTTGATAGCGATGCTTTATGTATTTGATATGAGTATCTATTTGCTTATAAGGGCTAAGTGTGCCATACCATTTAGATCGCATCTGACCTAAACCATAATGGCTACCATTTCTAGCCTTATAGTTCCATCTACTTTCGTGATGTATCAGATAGTTGTAGCATTGAAACTGTTCCCAACTCATTTGATTGTATGCATATAACTTTATGTTCATAACGTGAAGTGGCTTTTGTTTAGCATTTGTATAACTTGTTCCGGCAACGCTATGTGTCATTGCTAACGCCAAAATGACAATAGAGCGCCCCAATGCTCGCCGCGCGGCGCCGCTGCCTTTCAGGCGGCGCGAGCGTCTGAGCATACCAAGCGTGTCAAGTCTATTTACAAAACCGCAGGTCAGATGGCGTGTCGCGTTTCTAATTGTCGACATTTGAGCAAGACTCACATTTCTCACGTTGACCGTAGATCCATAGTCCACAGCCTGTGCATCGGTGAATTAGTTTGGATTCAGTAGCCATTAGCCTTGAGTAAGTAAACAAGATCTTCAACTCGGAGAACTGCCACCCAATCATCGATGGCAGCTTCCCCTTGACCGTTTAGGCGCATGACGGCTACGCCTAGTCCCTTGGTCTTGCGGTCTTTCAGCTGCTGCATTGTTGCCTTAGGATCAAACTTAGACCGGGCTTTGACTTCAATATCTAATCCGTCAATGCCTTGAATATCTGATCCTGCTGCACCTGATCCGACCTGATGGGCGTGTGCCCATCCATGATCACGCAAATATTGTGCTAATATTCGCTCGCTTTCGCGTCCTCTTACCTTACGCGATTTGCTCACTAGTTTGTCCTCACATGACAGGTGCGACACTCGCACGGCTTACTTGCCCCCGCAAGTATAGGCTCATTGCAATTGTCGCACACGTCTAATCGTGCGTCTAATACCAACATTATTCATCACCTGCCTTTTCGAGCATATCTTCCCAACACACCCGGCATATATCGATCACTTCATCATTGTTGGTCAGGATTGTCCGCAATGGAACTGTTTGTAAGCACACATCACATGCTAATTGTTTGATGCGTACTTTCTTTTCATAGCGCGATTCACACGCCGTACATAAATCCGTTACAAGCAATGCCATGAGCTTGCAGCCTAAACATTGTGCGATTCTCATCCGGCAACCAACCCTTCATCTTCCGGTCTGAAATGCCATTTCCCACTAGCATCTATCACCATCCACAACATCTTGCATTGTTCGGCTTTGCGCTTCATAGGAAGACTGCAACCCCAACCACGATAAGCACCATTTTTACCAACGCCTTCACGCAAGACGCGAGAACCATGCTTGCATTGCGGCACAGGCTCGGCAGAAAATGTCTGCTGAACAAGATCAACTGCATCCTTAAAAGCGGGTTCAATGTCAGCCGGTGGCTCAATTGTTGTATCCCAGATGATTTCAGTTTCTTTGTTGGTAGCACTTAAAAACTCCTTTTGTTCTTCGGTGCGTACGCGTATGGGTGCAGGACTTGTTTTAGAGTCATTAACCTTAGCCATTTCCAGACTGCTTGCTCGCTTTCCCTTAGCAGATAGTCCGAGATTTGCCAAGCATCGTCCAATTGCAGACGTTTCACAATTTTCAAACCAAAAATCACGATCAACGCCACGATCCTTGCGAGCGCCACGCGCATAACCAATAGCGGAAGGTTGAGAATCAAGATAGACACGGTAAGCCATCGCCTTAAATATGACCGTTCCTTTTTCCTCATTGTTCTCAATGAGCTGCGTAGTGATAGCGCCGTCAGGATGCGCCTCGTAGAAGTTGTGGATCCTTGTGTCAACATCTTCATAGTTCTCCAAGTTGAACATCTAGTTTTTCCTTTCCTTGTGCATACTCGATTTGCTCTCGTAGCGTCCAAGTTTTTGAATTCCAATCTTGAACGTAATTAGCGCAAGACTGACAGTAATGTCTGACAATGATTTGGTTGTGCCGTTTTGACGTAATTTGCCAAACGGCTTGTGTTTGTCCCTTCCAATGCGAAGTCCCGTATTGCATCTTGCAGTAATCGCACCAAGTACCTTTCGGCGATCTACCAAGCATCCAGATCATGCCAATCTTTGACTGCGAGTTCTCCCGCAATTGCTGCATAGGCGCAGAAATCCACCCAAGAATCGTGAACTGTTGGAGTTTCCATAATTCTTGCGAGCTTGACCAATGCCATACAGATTGCAACGTCAGCCGGGTCGATTGATGTACCCAAGAAGGTTGCCCAAAGCTTTGAAGTTCTGAGCATTGTTTGGTCGTAATGACCATGCGTGAGTCCTCTTTCAGAAATCGTATCTGCCGCATTAGTCAATAAATCTTTCGCTTTGAACGACTTTGCCTCTGACGTACCCTTTTGCGAACCCATTTTGATAGCCCCTTTGATAAATAGAAATGATTACTGAATAAATGATCCAAAATAAAACAAACAAGCCTAAGCAAACCATGACGATTTGTTCGGCAGTTAAATTATTCGACATCTGCGCTCACCCCATGAACATCAAGGAAATACGCAGCCAAGACTTCACGGCTTAATCTGCCGCGCTCTTGGCTAATGCCTAGCTTTGATTTTGCATACTCACGTATAAAAGATGCTTTTACGTAGTGTTTACCGTCCGTGTATGCACCGGACTTACGATCAAACCTGATTGTCATTTGACACACTCACAACAGGTTTTGCCTTCAAGGTGCATACAATCGATGCCGTTTGCGTAATGCCAGCAACGTTCTAAATGTTCCTCGACTGCCATCCAGCGATCTTCTGGATAAATCCAATCACACTTAATGCAGTAACGTGGATTTCTTACTTTTGTACCGCCCATGATTTTCCTTCCATGACTGACCTTCAGTCATAGATAAAGAATACCCATTTCAAATAGGATTTCAAATCCCTATTCGGCGTGTCTAATTTAGAATTGTCGACATTTCCTGGAGTTAGCCAAATCGCTTTCCTTCAACAATAAAGCTGCCATCACGCTCAACAGGTATGGCAACAGGCTGCACACGCTTACGATCAACGTAAATGATGCCAAAGCCTTTCTGCCAATTCATCGTACCCTTGGTGTAATACGCCTTGGTTTCATCCATCAAATGACCTACTTCAAAACCTGTCAGGATACCCGTTAAAACGCCCCCAGAAGCCGTTGTAAAGGACGAAATGCCCTGCCTGTGGGTGTGACCACATACCACCGACTTTCCATGCCTCTTAGCGGCTTCTAGGGCTGTTAAACCCCCTTGTGGCTTGGTGCTTTGCTCGTCTCCGTGAACCATTACCCAATCCTCATGGAACTGATAGGGCTTGTCGTGGTACTTGATGCCTAGTTCATCTAGGCGTAGGAACCGCTCGATTGTCAGCTCAGGCAAGCCAATCAAGCCGGGTAGGCGCTTGCTTAGGGAGTTGTAGAGTCTTGCGCTGTGGTTTGATCTACTGAGATGTTGAACTTGCAGTTCGGATAAAACTTCGACAGTTCTGTCACGATCTCGACCAATGGTTCCAGACCACTCATCCCGACCGGAACTCCATCGGCTAATTGTTTGGAAGTCGATTTCATCGCCCACGCATAAAACGTCATCAGGCTTGTATTTTCTGATGAATTGGGCGACATTCTTGACTGCTTTCTTATCTTCAAAGGGAACCTGTAAATCCGATATAACGACAATGCGCTTAATCGTCTTCTTCCTCATCCTCGTAGGGCGACTGATCTGGATTAGGGATAATCCAATCGGGAAGGCGCATCTGTTCTTCTATATACCAGCGCGACTTATCTTCACCATAACCAGCCCTGACTAGAGCTTCATAACACTCAACAATTTGTGTAGCCCAAATGTCTATGGGCTTTAGCGGTTCGCTTGTCTTTCGCGCTGCGCTTTCCTTGCGCTTACGCTTAGCGGCGAGTTCGCTTTTTGTTGGTTTTCTTGCGCTCATTAGTAAGCAATTCTAGAACCATGCGCTCTAACTTATCGATGCGCGACACGATGTTTGATGCTTCCAAAATGCCGGGTACTTCATGACGAATAATGTAACGAAGTCCACCGACAATAAGTGCACAGCAAGAAAGGATGGCTGCAACAAAGGCAGCCCACTCAGCGGGAGTCATCGCCTTCCGAAAGCTGTGTCGTTAGGATTGAGCCAGCGGAGAATAACCGGCAGACTAGCGACCAGAGCTGCATTGACAATTGCAGGTGCATCCCAACCCACCGCTAGATATGTTGCTATTCCTGCTGCTAGAAAGGATCTTGCCCAACTTGCGGCGACTGCTTTTGCTTGTTCCATTTATTGGCTCTCCCGTGAGTAGCGGTATTCTGAACATACTGCGATCTTCATCGCCCTTCGCAGTAAAACTAACGTGGATGTGTGTCTTGTGTGGGTTAATACCTGTGTATTTACGCCACTTGTAATTTTTTCTCCAGCTAGCGATTTTTCCGTTGAAAATTATGTAAGAAATTCGTTTATCAGATCTGGCAAGTAATCGAAGCTGATCAGCAAGGTCGTATGCTTCGTGTTTGCTTGATCCAAAATCAGCGTTAAAGTCGTAGGCACGTACAATTTGCGTAGCAGGGTCAGGGTTATGATCGCTAACTCGGGCGGCATGGCGTGAATCACCGAGCCAGCCCTCAGGCGCGTTTCGATTTCTATCGGGGAACGCATCGTCAATCTGCTCCCGAAGCTGTTGAGCAGCTTTGCAAAGTTTCGCCATATTCCTACGAGATTGTGCCGTTTTCTTTGGCGGCTTCTAGTTCATCCCAAACTGCCTTAGGCATTGAGGTAAATTCGCCGTTGCCTCTGTCAATAATGACGTGTTCTGAGCCGTCTAAACTACTTTCAATTATCTTGATGTTGTCCATTATAACTCCGCACTAAAGCCAATATACCCAGCGGTATTATTAGCGTTTCTTAGAAAATAGGGGCGATACTGGGTAGCGCCCGTGACTGCTTCGTCAAGAACAGCCATACGATTAGATTTTTGAGCAAGACCAGGCGCGGAAACTGTTATTGTGCCGACACCATCTGAATACTGTAAGTTGGAAACATCAAAGGAAGTTGGTGCAGTTCTCATTGGGACTGGAAAAACTACCTGTGTGCTGATAGCCGTTGTTTCTCTCGCAATGCCCATCGCGTGACCAGCATAAGCAGAGTTATCTGCGCTGCGCCAATAATACCTTTGGCAAGCGGCTAACTCGCCTTGAATTGTTCCCCCGCTTCTGCGGAAGGTTGGAGCAGTAGATGCTGTCCAAGTGCCGAAATCCACCTGAACGCCTGTCACCTCAAACCAATCATTAGCGCCGGCAGTACCCGAAGGAGTGTAGTTAAATCCAATCTTAAATTCTGTCGCGGTCGCTCCGATTGTGCCAGTAAAGACAAAACGCTGATAACTGGTAGTCAATGTGACATTTCCAGAAGCAACGCTTACATTTCCTGTGTAAGAACCGCTCGGGCTTTCATCTGTTCCCGTTCCACTATTTAAGAAATAACTTAAAATATTACTGCTTGAAGAATAATCGGCTCCGCGTTTTGCGTAAAAAGAAACTGTTATCGCTTTACCGGCAAATGGCAACGCGTTTGCGGTTTCAATTCCGGTGTAAAGATAAACTGCTGTTGTGTTAGTTTGACCCGAGTTTCTTTGAAATCTTAATCCGTACTGAATATTAGGCAGATTGGTTGTGTCACCTGTTGCTTGTCTTGAAATCGTACAAGCAGGAGTAGAACCTTCGGCTTTCCATCGGTCTGCCACATAAACGGCATTAGGACTAGAAAAAGAAGTGCCTCTTTGCCAAATATCAAATCCGCCATTTATCACCGGATTGCTTAGGCTGGCAACTGGTTTTGCCCAAATTAACCCTGTGCTTTCGGCACTATTCGCGACAAGTGTGTCGCCATTTGAGCCGACTGCGAGACGAGCTGGAGTGTCTGCTGCGGTTGCGGTGATTAAATCGCCTTTGGCGTCAACGATTGTGTTTTGAATAGCATTAGGGTCATCGGAGCTAACCCAGTTAGAACCATCATAAACTTCAACAGCGTTGGTGTCTTTAAGGTAAGAAATCATTCCTTCGCTTACCACACCGCTTAGCGCTGTTGTACGCGCTGCGGCATTGGCAAACACCATGACGGTTTGCTCCATCAAATAGGTGTTTACCTGAGCCGCCGTTAAAACGTCTCCGGTGTTGAATAACTTATATCCTGCGCCTGCCATGTTTCTCCTTAGTAGCTCAACACGTTCGTGCCTAGTATACCGCTAATTGATGAATTTAATACGAATCCAGCCAATAAAGGCTCAGCCGTAAACAAGGTTGTATTCCAGCTTGATTTCGTAATGTCGTGATGGATGCCGTTAATAAGACTTGCTTGTGTGATGGTGGTACTGCCCGGCATTGTCTTTGTAACCGTCACACCATCAAGCAATTCAATGTCCACACCAGCCTTAGGCTTGTTTGGGTTGGTGTCGTCATACAGGTTAAGGGCAATGCTGTCAATACGGATTTCAGGATCCTTACGGGTAGCAAGGATGCCCTGAGCCTGATTTAAAGCTTCGGTGTCAGTTTGAACAAGGATGCCCGTACGGTTGCCTGAGTGTAAGAAATAGGTGTCAATGCTGGTTTGATCAAAAGCGTTCTGAGCTGTGCCACCTGAACGGGTAACGGTGACATCATTGAGGATCTGAGTGTCATCGAAAGCTACCACAGCGTTTGTATAACTAATGTCTGAGCCTGTATCGGAGAAAGCGTAAACGGATGTGGCTGGACGGCTAATCAGGTTGGTTCGGCTAATAAAGGTGGCTTGCCCTTCGGCATCAATAAAGAATCCACCGAACTCGCTATTTTCTACCGTTTGCAGGGCTTCTAAGGCGGTTCTGGTGGTTCCGGGATCTGCTTGTAGGGTTGAGTCGCCCGTGTCAATAGATCGTAGGCTTACAGGGAAGGCTATGTCGTCTAGTATGGCATTGACGCGAGCGCCTGAGAGCTGTCCCGCAGGAGTTGAAGCCACCGTGCTAATACTTGAACCAGCAAGCAATTTGGTGGCATCCACGCAGCGTAGATTGACAGTAGATAAATCCTCATTGCCTTGACGGAAGCCGGTATCATAGTTTGTGATAAAGCCTGAAAAAAGAAAATACTGAACACCAAGGTAATCGGCATAGATAATGATTTGCCGTAAAGGCACTAGGTTTGGGTAATAGGCTCCCGCTGGGTTAGTAGGGTTCCAATCGCCATTTTGATCGTAGAGAATTACGTCTGCTGAACCAAACTCAAATTTGGATGTGATGCGGTTGCGACCACGGCGTATAGCCACACGCGTGACTAGATTTGTTATCTCTACCGGTAGCACACCTGAGCCAAGCCGATTAGTTCCTAAAATGCCTTTTGTGGCTGACCCTAGGATAAGTGGGTTAGTCTCATAGGCAGTATCAGAATCAAAGTCTACAAAGACTCTCAGCGTTGGTGCTGGCATTAAATAGCCACCGAGCTAAGGAGCAAGCCCTGTCCGTTACGCTGATTGCGGTAAAGCTCATTGATAAGGGTTTCGGCTAAGTCGCCTTCACTAATAACTGTGCCTTGGACATTGACCGTGATGTTTGTCTGCGCGTTCATAGCACGGCGCTTAGATAATTCATCAACGGGTTCTGTACCAAAACTATCGTTAAGAATGGTGGAATATTCATCAATTTGTTCTTTGAGTTTTACGCCTAAAGGAGTTCCAACGCCGACATCCTGTCGCATTGCAGTCAGATCTGTTACGTGTGCTGCGAGTGCCGCAGGGGTTGTTAATGCCGTGGCGAGCGTTGAATTAGCTGTTGCCGCTGGCGTTGTAGGCGAAACTATGGGAGCCGATGGGCTAGAGATTGTAGCCACAGCAACCTTGACCTTACCAAGTTCAGTAAGGATGCGATTGATAATATCAAACCAATCTTCAAACGGATTCTTGGCTTTTGGTATGTCTTTGATACCAAGATCAACCAATGCAAGTTTTGATTGTGCATCGAGAATCTTTTTGATTACAGCATCGATGCTGTCGCCTGATTGAATAATGACACCCAAATTCGCCAAGGCTGGTGCATTGATAGCCAATACGGCTGCCGCTGCCTTTTCGGCTGCATCGGCGACACCTGTGTTTAATGCAAGCAAAGCGGTTAAACGTAGACGCTGATCTCCATCAATCTTGCCCTGCATAGCGGCAACAATTTGAATATTCTCAAGATCAAAGACCGTACCAGCGCGCTTTAATTGTGCAGCTTCTTTCTCACGCTTTAAGCGTTCTCTTTCAGCCTTAGCCGCAAGCGCAGCCGCCTTTTTGCGGTCTGCTTCAATTTTCTTTTGTAGGGCTTGCTGCTTGCGAAGATCTGCTAGAAACGCCCTGTTAGCAGCAGGATTGTTTGCCATCCGATTAGCGGCAGCCTGTGGGTTTTCAAAGCGGGCACGGATTTCTTCCAGCTTGCGCATTTCTTCTTCATCAATGCGCAATCCTGTGGACAATAGCGTTCTTAGGTATTCAAATGATACTCCAGCACGTCTAAAAACATCACCAATGGCAGTACCAAAATTAACTAATTTCTGCAAGCCATTATCGTAGTTCCCATCGCCTAAACTAGTTAAAAAGGCAACTATTCCTTTACCAATTTCCTCAGCCACATCACCGAAGGCTATTTTTAACGCGTCAATTTTACCTGCGTACGTCTCAGCGTTTCTTTGTGCCGCACCCGAATATTGTTTTCCTAATGCTGCTATTGCTTTTTCAAAACCCATAGCCTCTAATTCAGCTGTTGTGTAGGCTGTCTGCAATCTTCCTAAAGCTGTGAAGTTCCCGTTATATGCGCGGCTTAATGCGGTTGTGACTGATTGTAAATCGCGAGTTGTGCCTTGGCTCAAATCCATCGCAACAGCCAATAAATTCATAGACTTTTCAGCATTTAAAGTGGTGCTAATCAATTGTGCAATAGCAGGTGATAACTCATCCTTGTTTATATTTGTGGCTTTTTCACTAGCTTCTAAGTAATCCTCAATGGCTTTAGTGTTATATGCCAAGCCTAAGTTGCGTAGACTTGTGGCAAGTCTTTGTGCTGCACGATCTTCGGCTGCAAAGGCTTCAACGGAACGCTTAAGGGCTTGGAAACCAGCAATGGCGATAAAGGTGCGCTTTGCGGTTCTTGTTAAATTATCAAACTTGCGTGTAAGGCTTGTGGTACGTTTTTCGGCTGCTTTGAACCCTTTGTCTTTAAACTCAGACGCAATATCAATGCGGATATTTGACATTAGGCTGCCTTTCGTAGCGTTGCCATGGCTTTAAACGCCTTGGATGCTTTATCGATTGCTTTAAACGTGGCATCGAGAGCTTTGCCTTGGTTTTCATCGTAAGCTGCAAAAAGGATGCGACCGCGAGCCATCTGCGTATTATTGTGTGACTTCATTGGACCAATGCCGTTCATGCGACCAATGAAATGCGCACCTGCATTGGGGTTGTTGCTGCGGCTCTCGCTGCTGCCCTTCATGCCTGATTCGCGTCCAGCGGTTTCAGCAATAGCACCAGCGGCGGATTTGTTTAGCAATGAGTAAAGGCTGGAGAAGCCTGAGCGATTTCTTTTGCCGCGACCTAGTGAATATGTTAAGCCACGCTTAATTACTTGCGAATTGTATTTAGGAAAAGCCCTGCGCCCTTTGATTCGGCTTACAGGCTCATAACCTTTGTCGTCCCAATTGTAAAGATTGCCGGGAGCGTTGGCTGGTACTTTAGCCTTGGCATCGCTTGTAACTTCCTTCAAAGCCACGCGAATCTCAGCGTTCATTTGCTTCAAAAGGTCAGGCGCGTATTTCTTGAGAGCTTTCTTCAGCTCAGGTACGCCTTCGACCACGACCGGCATGTTTCGCTTCTTCCGCCTGTTTCTTTAGAACCTGATAAATCGCTTTCAGTAGATCGCGATCCATATTGATAAATTCGCTAGGCGCAATACCCAGATTGACCGACAGTTCAGCTATTCGGTACGTCCAAGCATCGCGCGTTAGCCATTTGGGGAGTCATCCCCCAAAACCTCTACTGATTTCAAGGTTTCAAGGAACTTGTCCCCAAACGGAAATACATCGGGAGCCTGCGCCCTGCGCAGACATTCCCAAGCAAGCCAATAAATGTCTGATTGCTTTTGATCCTCTTGAAAGGCTCGGTAAAAGCCTTTCTTGGTGTGCATCTCAAACGCGTACTCAACGGCTGGTGTGATGTCGTGTACCGACTCTGTGCCGTCTGCCCTAGTTACTTTAAGTCTTGCCATTGCCCATTACTCCTTGTTTAGAACGTGCCGCTATCGGCGATTGTCACGACTGAGTTTAGCGTGAAAGTGATGTCTTGTGTACCAATGTCGCCTACTGCGCCGTTGATAGGTGTCAAGTTATTGACCAAGATATCAAAGGTGTAAAGCGGGTTGGTTGCACCAACAGCAGTAAGTTTTTCCTGCAACATCTTTACGGCAACGGTTGTGCCGAAAGCTGCGCGTAATGTCGCCATCACGTTTGCAGCAGCAGTATCGTTTAGGAACGAAACTGTAAGTGTGCCTGATTCCAAGCCCTTAACGAACTTGTGCGCTGTGTCGCCCATAGCAGTAACTTCAAGTTCATCTGCTGCTTGGTTAAGGGTGACGCTGGTTACGTGGTCGCTGAGATCAACGGCGTTAATCTTTAGACCAACTTTGTTATTTAGGAAAACAGCCATTGACTATTCCTCATCTTTCTTGGCGGTTGGTTTTGGTTCTGCGGGCTTTACCTGACCGATCTTGGCAAGAAAAGCCTCGCGCTCTTTGTCTGCATCAGCCATGTTTAGCTCCAATCTGAGAGAACGCTGATAGATACTTCACCGGATAGCAGATCGCCTGCCACGCCGGTCAAGACTGCTGGTGCGCTGAAAGTCCCAATGGAGTATGCGATACTCGATGCTTCCAGCTTGTTTACTATGTTCAAATAATAATCTTCAATGTTAATTAGGTTGCCTTGGTTATCAAACATAGGCGCAAGCACAATGAGTTTGAAATTGACCTTCGGCTTAACCGTCTTGTAATGATCGTTAGACGGTTCGATATAGGGGTCGCCGGGTTGTACCACGATGCTGTTAGCAAGGGGAGTGGCAGGTGGGAAGGAAAACACCTGCCACACCGCATTATCAACTAGTGCAGTCGCGATTGTTCCTCGTAGGGTAGAGATTGCTGACATTATCCTACTTGACCGCCCGGTGCTAGATGATCCGCAAGCAAGCCTCGAACGCGAGCCATAAGGGTATTACCCATGCGATACGGTGATGGTTGAAAATCAGGTGA
>Ga0315904_10002853_pt1 | contig 26173 bp, 24 predicted proteins | sample LakEriMetagenome_6_FD_203529 | JGI IMG/M metagenome (GOLD analysis project Ga0315904, IMG submission 203529) | Freshwater fungal communities from buoy surface, Lake Erie, Ohio, United States - Buoy 12 MA120 | ecosystem: Environmental > Aquatic > Freshwater > Lake | place: USA: Lake Erie, Ohio...
TCATCGACTACGACGGCATCCATCACGATGTCGGCATCGGCGACACCGGCAGCCCCTTCTGCCTCGGCGGCGACTCCGTCTATGTCAAAAACGGCCCGCGCTGCCTGCACATCGATCTCGCCACGGGCAAGCTCCTGCGCGAGATCGCCACGCCCGTGCCCGCCGATGCTGCGAATCGCAACTGGGGCTACCTCGCCTTTGAAAACGGCCTGCTGTTTGGCTCCGTCGAAAACGCCGCGCACAACGTCAGCCCGCGCTACCAGCTCACGAATCTGCGCACTGAATCCGTGCTCTTCTTCGCCGTCGATCCCACCACTGGCGCGGTGAAGTGGCAGTATCAGCCGAAAGGCAGCCTCCGGCACAACGCCATCGCCATCGCCGGGGAGCGTGTCTATTTGATCGACCGCCCCATCGTCGAGGCCGACCGCGTCACGAACCCGCGACGCGATGGCAAATCCGCGCCGAAGCTCACGCACAACCAGCTCCCGCCCGGCACTCTCCTCGCCATCGAGGCCGCCACCGGCAAAGTCTTGTGGGAAAACCGCGACGACGTGTGGGGCACACAACTCGCCGTCAGTGCCAAGCACGGCGTGCTGCTCATGAACTACAAAGCCGTGCGGCATAACTTCTTCGAGCTCCCCTCCGAGGTCGGCGGACGCATCGCGGGCTTCGACATCACCTCCGGCAAGCGTTTGTGGGACCAGGACGCGAAGTATCAAACGCGCCCGCTCATCAACGACCGCACCATCTACGCGCAAGGCGGCGCATGGGACCTCAAAACCGGCTCGCCCGTCGAATGGGAACTGAAGCGCTCGTATGGCTGCGGCCAGATCGCCGCCAGCAAAAATTTGATGCTCTTCCGCAGCGCCACACTCGGCTACGTCGATCTCACGCGTGATGCCGGCACCGAAAACTACGGCGGCATCCGCCCCAGTTGCTGGATCAATGCCATCCCCGCCTCCGGCCTCGTCCTCGTCCCCGACGGCTCCTCCAAATGCCACTGCAGCTACCAGATGCAGGCCTGGTTTGCGTTGCAGGGGGAGTGAGCGAGGCATTGACGATTCAAACTCCAATTGGCAGAATCGTGAAATGAAAGCCCTGTTCGCGACATTGCTCTTGTTTCCAATGCTGGCCTTAGCGACTCCAGATTGGAGAGTCTTTCTCGACCAAGAAAAAATTCCCGAACTGCCGAAGCCACTTACTGCAAAGTGGGAGGTGAAAGGCGAAGAAGTACATGTGACTGTCGAGAACACCACAGGTGTGACGCTTGCTTACGCCGGACGCGGCTCTGACTGCCCACAACTCTTCGAAGAGACAAAGAAGAACGGCAAGTGGAGTCCCTCATTCTGGGATTGGTGTGGCACAGGCATGGAGATGTATCGCTTTCCAAGTGGCTCGAAGGTTATCTTCAAGCTACCTGCTCCAACTCAGAATCCCCCGACTCGGCTTTTCACAATCTTCTCCACAGCCGACTATAAACAGCGCAGCATTGTGATGATTTTTTCAGGCGAAGACACGGCCAGAAAATCCAACTAGCCGTGAAATGGCCGCTCATATCTCTCATACTCGTCGCGGCCCTATGTGGCGTGCTTTGGCGTACTGAGCTCGAATGGCGCTGGGGTTGGGCAGGGTTGAGCTGGGCTTGGCAGTATTACTGGGCTTTTCTCGTGGGCGCGGTTGGCTTTACAAGCTGGGCGGTCTCCGTGGCCCAGCCACACAGACGGTTGAGGTTTAGTTTTGCCTTGATGGTGATGTTTGCTCTGACCTTGGAGGTATTCTGGACTTTGCTTCAATCACTTTTCACACGTCGGCTTGGACCACCGCCGGACAATATCCGTCAAGTTATCTGGTTCACTGTCGGCCTGTCCCCTGTCCTGTGGGCGCTGGTCCCTCTGATGTTTGGCTGGATATGCCGCTGGCACGGCATCCGCATTCATTTTGGCTTTCACCTGCTTTCCTCGATCTTGTTTGTCGCAAGCTGGCCTGCCGCCGTCTGGCTGCTGGACGTGGTCGATCATCGTGGCGGCGCGGACCTCATTCATGCGCTGAAGAGTGGCTTCGTGATCCCTCTGCTTGTTGTCTCGCTTGGCTTTCCACTGCTGGCTGCACGACGCTCCGCATAAACAAGCCGCCCAAGTCCGTTTGGACCTCATGCGCTCTCTATTCCTCGCGTTGCTCGCCATGCCTGCTTTTGCCGCTGAACCGATCGTTTTTGTCTCAGCCTTCGCTTCGGGCGAAAAGGGCGGGATTCATGCCTTTGGCTTCGATTCGGAAAAAGGCACATTGAAGCCGCTGAAACGCACCACGAGCATTCAGAGCCCGTTTTTCATTGCGATCTCGCCGGACAAGCGATTCCTGTATTCGATCGACGAGTTTGGTGGGAAGGACAATTACGTCGCTGCTTTTGCGATTGAAGGTCGTGGTGGGGATTTGCGACCGCTGAACCGCCAAAACACGCGTGGAACGGCCTCGTGCTTTGTGGAAGTCGATCCCTCAGGCAAATCGGTGCTGATCGCGAACTACAGCAGCGGCAATGTGAGTTCGTTTCCGGTGAAGAACGACGGCTCGCTCGGTGAAGCGGTCTCCTTTTTCCAGCACAGCGGCTCAAGCGCCGATCCGCAGCGGCAAAAAGGCCCCAACGCACATTGCTTCGTCATCAGCCCCGATGGCAAACACGCTCTCGCCTGCGATCTCGGCATCGACAAGGTCATGATCTACACGCTCGACGCCGCCACCGCGAAGCTCACCCCGCATGCCACGCAGCCCTTCTCCAAACTCACGCCCGGCAGCGGCCCGCGTCACCTAGCCTTCCATCCGAACGGCAATCTCGTCTATGTCATCAACGAACTCGCCAACACGATCACCGTCTTCGACTGGAACGCCGCCGATGGCACGCTGAAGGAGAAACAAACCATCGCCACGCTGCCAAAGGATTTCACCGGCAAGAGCTACACCGCCGATCTGAAAATCACACCCGATGGCAAGCACCTCTACGGCACCAATCGCGGCCACGACAGCCTCGCCAGCTTCCGCATCGCCCCCGACGGCACGCTCACGCTTCTCACCATCCAACCCAGCGGCGGCAAAGGCCCGCAAAACCTCCTAATCACCCCCGACGGCCGCTGGCTCCTCTGCGCGAACATGCCCGGCAACAACGTCGTCGTCTTCCAAATCGATTCCGCCAGCGGCTCAATCACCGCGAAAGGCGATCCCGTCGAAGTGCCGATGGCTTCGTGCATTCGCTGGATGGAGTAACATTATGAAACACCTTCTCTGCGCCCTTTTAATCTCCGCGGTGCAAACTCTGCCCGCCGCCGAGTCCGTGGACTTCACGGTGAAGCTCGAAACGGTGATGAAGCATGATGATGGGAAATTCCTGTGGTTCCATCCACGCGCCGCGCCGGTGCCGGGTGGCGTGGTGATGACGATTCAGAAGCACCTGAAGGTCTCCGACTACTACTCCGGCCTGCATTTCATGCGACGCGAGGGCGTGGATGGCCCCTGGAGCGGGCCGATGCTGCCGCCGGAGATCGACTGGCAACCGCAGGCGGATGGCGTGACGCTTAGCGTGGCCGATGTCACGCCGGGCTGGCATGAGCAGACGGGAAAGCTTCTCGCCATCGGTGCACGTGTCCGCTACAGCCCAAAGGGCAAGCAACTCGATGATGTGAAGCGATCGCATCAGACCGTGTATGCCGTCTTCGATCCGAAAACCTCAAAGTGGACGCCGTGGCAGGTTTTGGAGCTGCCGGATGGCGAGGAGTTCAATTTCGCCCGCAACGCCTGCGCGCAATGGGTCGTCAAAAACGACGGAAAGCTGCTCGTGCCGCTCTACATTGGCAAAAGCGCCAAAGACCGCTACAGCACGACCGTAGCCGAGTGCCGCTTCGATGGCGAAAAGCTCGTCTATGAGCGAAACGGCAACGTTTTGCGCCTCGATGTGGCCCGCGGGCTTTATGAGCCGTCGTTGATCGCGTTTAGCGGTCGCTACTACCTCACGCTGCGCAATGATGTGCGTGGTTATGTGAGCGTGAGTGATGATGGCCTTCACTTTGCCGAGCCAAAGCCCTGGACCTTTGACGACGGTGCGGAACTCGGCAGCTACAACACCCAGCAGCACTGGCTGGCGCATCGCGACGGCCTTTTCCTCGTCTATACCCGCCGCGGCGCGAACAACGACCACATCGTCCGCCACCGCGCGCCGCTCTTCATGGCACGCGTCGATCCCGAGAAGCTCCAAGTCATCCGCGCGACCGAAAAAGTCGTCGTCCCCGAGCGCGGCGCGGAGATGGGCAACTTCGGCTGCGCCCGCATCAACGAAAACGAATCGTGGGTGGCCGTCTGCGAAGGCATGTTCATGAAGGACTCCAAAGCCCGCGGCGCCGAGGGCGCGACGTTTGTGGCGCGCATCCTGTGGTCGAAGCCGAATCCATGACGCGCAAGAGGACCGGGCGGGCGCTGCGTATGATGAGCATGAAGAATGAGACCTCCGTGCCGTTGAACCGGCGCCGCTTTCTCTCGCACACCGGCGCAGCGGCTCTTTCGGCGCCGCTCCTGGGCGCGGAGGGTGCGCTGAATGTCATTCAGCGGGAGAATGCTCAAACTGGCACGCGCGACTGGATGCTGACCAAGACCGTTGTCGATCCGGAGACGAAGTATCGCTGCCCGTGGATCGAGGGCTACTGCTCGCGCACGAGTGTGAAGGCGGGTGAAAAGCTCAGCATTCATGTCAGCACGAATCCGCTCTCGCCTTTCACCATTGATCTCTACCGCATGGGTTACTATGGAGGTGATGGCGGACGTCATGTGATGACGCTCGGGCCATTTTCCGGTGTGACGCAGCCTGATCCGCCTGTTGGGCCGAATCGCGTGCGCGAATGCCGCTGGGACCCGTGCACGGAGATCACCATTCCAGCGGACTGGGTGAGCGGCGTGTATCTGGGCAAGCTCACTGCGGAGCGTGATGGCTGGCAGAGTTATGTGATCTTCATCGTGCGTGATGACCGCCGTGCGGATCTTTTGTTTCAATGCTCCGACACGACGTGGCAGGCCTACAACCGCTGGCCGGATCAGTTTGCCCTTTATGACGATGGAAAGGACAAGTGGTATTGCGGCCCGGGCGTGGATGTCAGCTTTGACCGGCCCTACGGCAGGTATTGCCAGATCCTCGATGCGCCGCTGACCACGGGCTCGGGTTCATGGTTCTTGTGGGAGTTTCCTTTCGCCTTCTGGCTGGAGCAGCAGGGCTATGACGTGAGCTATGTCTCAAACCTCGACACCCATGCCGACCCAGGCCGCCTGCTGCGCACGAAGGGCTTCCTGAGCATCGGGCACGATGAGTATTACTCGATCGAGATGTATGAGCATTTGATGGCGGCCGTGAAGGCGGGCGTGAACGCGTGCTTCTTTTCCGGCGACACCTGCTGGGGCCGCATTGATCCGCGTCCGTCATCGACCGGCGTGCCCGATCGCATCTTCAGCCGCATCGATGCGTTTGGTCCGCTGCTGCCGGGTGCCGAGACCTGGTCGGGCGTGAAAAAGTTCCCTTATCAAACGCCCAGCGAGTCTTTGCTCATCGGCGCGCGCAACGCGCCACCGGTGAGCGGCGGCGGACCGTGGGTGTGCTCGCTGCCCGATCACTGGATCTTCAAAGGCACCGGCATGAAGAAGGACGAGAGCATTCCGGGGCTCGTCGGTTTTGAATACAATGGCATGCCCGCCGACATCCCCGGGCTCGAAGTGGTCTCCGTCGGCCCGACGAGCACCGGCCCCAAGGGCAAAAAAGGCGAGTATGCCGCGACGATCTATCCCGGGCCGAAGAAGAACTTCGTCTTCAACGCCGCCACCTGCTGGTGGGCCGACGCGCTATCTGCGCCGCCCGGCTATCTACGCCCGAAAGTCTATACCGAGCCGCAAGGGTCTGACGCACGTGCGCAGCGCATCACGCAGAACATCCTCGGGCGCATCGCTAACAGTGCCTTCATCTGATGAGTGAACCCCATGTTTATCTGAATGACCGCTTCGTACCTGCGTCGCAGGCGAAGCTGAACATCTACGATCTCGGCATCGTGCTCGGCGCGACGCTGACGGAGATGACGCGCACGTTTCGTCACCGACCGTTTCGGGCCGAGGAGCATGTGGCGCGGCTGTATCGCTCGCTGAAGTTCTCTGGCATCACGGTGCCACTCAGTCCGGAGGAGATGCTGGTCCGCACGAACGAGCTGGCGGAGGCGAACTGCCAGCTCATCGGTCCCAACGAAGACATCGGCATTGTGCACTTCGTCACGCCGGGCGAAAACGCGCTTTACGCCGGCAGTGCAGGCGCTTCAGGGCCTTTGCGGCCGACCATTTGCATCCACAGCTTCCCGCTCCGCTTTGAGATGTGGCGGCATTTGTTCATCGAGGGCGCGCATGTCGTCACGCCATCGATCCGGCACATCCCTCCGCAGTGCATCGAGCCCAAGATGAAGAACCGCAGCCGTCTGCACTGGTGGCTTGCCGACAAGCAGTCGCAGGCCGTCGATCCGCGTGGCATCACGCTGCTGCTCGATCTTGATGGCAACGTGACCGAGTGTGCGGGCTCCAATTTCGTCATCATCAAAGGCAATACGATCCTTTCGCCGACGACACGGAACATCCTGTGGGGCGTGAGTCTGGAAACGGTGAAGGAACTCGCGCCGCAAGTTGGCATGGAGTTCGTGGAGAAGGACTTCCAGCCCTACGACGTGGTGAATGCTGATGAGGCGTGGCTGACCACAACGCCCTATTGCTTGGCCCCATGCACCAAGATCAACAACAGCCCAATTGGCGATGGCAAGCCGGGACCATGGTTCAGGAAGATGATCACGGCGTGGAGCGAGCGTGTGGACCTGAATATCGAAGCGCAGATCATGGGAGGCGATGTTTCATCATGAAGCTGCTGGCATGGTTAATCTTGGGAATCACTATCGCCAGTGCCGAGCCAGATTGGGTGCTCGAAGGTGCCGCACCGTGGCAGGCTCGCGATTCGCAGGCGGAGTGGGTGTTCAAAGACAAGCTGTGGATCGGCGGCGGATGGTTTCAGTCGTTTGAGGAGCCGCCGCGGGATGTTTGGGCCTCCGCCGATGGCAAAGCGTGGTCTTTGATCGAAAAGAGCGCGCCGTGGCTGCACAGCGATCTGCCGATGAACGTCACCTTTGCCGACAAAATGTGGATCATGGGCGGCTGGCACAAAGGACGCCTGCCCGGCCACTCCGCGAGCAACCAAGTGTGGTCATCCGTCGATGGCGTGAAGTGGGAGCAGGTCACCGCGAGCGCTGGATGGTCACCACGGCTCGCTGCGGCGCTGGTGGAGCATCGCGGCCGGATGTGGATGCTCGGCGGCACGGAGAACTACTACTTTGGCGACGAGAAGAGCCTGAAAAATGACGTGTGGTCATCGGCGGATGGCAAAACGTGGAAGCAGGAGACATTGAAAGCGCCATGGTCACCACGGGCGTATCATCAAGTGGTCGTTTTGGGCGACAAAATCTACGTCCTCGGCGGCGGTAACTACGTGCCGTCGTATCACGCCAAAAACGACGTTTGGTCATCCAGCGATGGGGCGAACTGGACCTGCGAGACCGAGTCTGCGCCGTGGGATCCGCGTTTGTGGTTTAGCGCGACGGTGTATCGCGGTCGCATGTGGGTGCTCGGCGGCTGGTCCAAAGAGAAAGACAACTTTGGCGACTTGTGGCACAGCGCCGATGGCAAGAACTGGCAGCGTCTTGAGACGAAGACGTGCTGGAAAGCGCGGCATGAGCATTCGGTGTTCGTCTCTCAGGACAAACTGTGGGTCGCGGGTGGTCATGCGCGGCCGCTTTCGAGCGAGGTGTGGTCGCTGAGCCTGCCGAAGGATTGGAAGCCGTGACAAAACAGCTCGGTGGGCGCTGTATTGGCTTCATGCGCCTTCTCCTGTCCCTCATTGCTCTATTTGCCTCGCTGAACATTGCCCGCGCGGAACTCCGTGCCGGTGCTGCCACGTCGAACATCACGCCGGAACTGGGCGGTGAGGTCGTCGGCGGATTCGCGCCGTATCCGTGCACGAACATTCATGATGAGCTGCATGCGCGCTGCCTCGTGCTCGACGATGGCAAAACGAAGCTGGCGCTGGTGGTGTGTGATTTGCTCGGGCTGCATCGCAGCGTGTCGTTGAAGGCGCGTGAGCTGATCGAAAAGGAAGCCGGCATCCCGGCGTCGAATGTGCTCATCAGCGGCACGCACACGCATTCCGCGGTGAACGCCCTCGGCGGGCCAGTGCGCGGCTACTTTTCCGATTTGGAGCTCACGGATTACCAGAAGTTTGTCGCGCGACGCATCGCGGACGGCGTGCGGCGCGCTGCGAACCTGCTGCGCCCGGCGGAGATCGCGTTTGGCACGGTGGACGTGCCGGAGCATGTGCACATCCGCCGCTGGTTCCTCAAAGAGGGCTCGATGCCGCCGAATCCCTTCGGAAAGATCGACAAGGTGAAGATGAATCCGGGCGCGGGCAATCCAGCGCTCGTCGAACCGGCGGGAGAGCCTGATCCAACGATCAGCCTGATCGCCCTGCGCGAGCCCGGTGGTCGTATGATCTCGGTTTATTCGGCCTACTCGCTGCATTATGTCGGCGGTGTGAATGGAGCGGACATCTCGGCAGATTATTACGGTTACTACTGCGAGGCTTTGAAGCGGTTGCAGACCGGTGGCGGCGAGTATCCGCCTTTTGTCGCGATGATGGCCAATGGCACCAGCGGCGACGCGAACAACATCAACTTCCGCACGCCGCAGCCGCGCAAGAAGCCGTATGAGCAGATGCGCTACGTCGCCGACGACGTGGCTGCAAAGGTGAACGCCGCGTTGCAAAATCTCCAATGGCAGAGCGAGGCTCCGCTGGCCTCCCGCTACCGCGAACTCGATGTGAAGTGGCGCAGCATCCCGGATGAACTCATTGCCTGGGCAAAGGAAACGGAAGCCAAGGCTCCGCGCATCCAAGGCGGTAAAGCAGATCTGCCGCTGGCCTATGCGGGCCGCGTGCAGCGCCTCGCTCAAGCCAGTCCAGAGACCAAATTCCCCGCGCAGATCCTGCGCATCGGCGACATCTGCATCGGATCCTCGCCCTGCGAGACCTTTGCCGAGACGGGCGTCGAATTCCGCAAGCGTAGTCCGTTTGCGAAGTCCTTCATCGTCGAGCTGGCGCACGGTTACTACGGCTACATGCCCACGCCGCGTCACTTTGAGCTCGGCGGTTATGAAACATGGCCTGGAACGAACAACACGGAGTCGCAGGCTTCGGTGAAACTCATGAATGCGCTGCTGGAAATGGCCGCAGAGGTGAAATGAACCCGTTATGACCGTTCGCATGTTAGTTCCGATTCTGGCGCTCGCGGGCACTTCCGCGATGGCAGCCGGATTGAGCCTGGAGGAAGGCCGGAAGCTCTGGAGCCTCCAACCGCCTCGAATCGTGCCGGGCGCGAGCATCGACAGTCTCGTGGACGCGAAGCTGGCGGAGAAAAAACTCAAGCCAAACGCGCCTGCGAGTCGTGCGGCACTGGTCCGCAGGTTACATCTCGATCTCACGGGGCTGCCGCCGACGGAGGTGTCTGACAAGACGGATCTTTCCGACCTTGTTGACGCGCTTTTAAGCAGCGCCCAGTTCGGCGAGCGCTGGGGGCGGCACTGGTTGGATGTCGCGCGTTACGCGGACAGCAACGGACGCGACCGGAATGTCATGAACTACCACGCGTGGCGCTATCGCGACTACGTGATCGCGTCGTTCAATGCGGACAAGCCTTACGATGTCTTCATTCAGGAGCAGATCGCAGGTGATTTGATGCCGGCAAAGAACGCCGCGCAGCTTGACGAGCGACTCACGGCCACCGCCTTCCTCGCGCTGGGCGCGAAGGCCTTTGAGGAGCTGAAGCAGGACTTGTTTCACATGGATGTGGTCGATGAGCAGATCGAGGTCATCAGCCGCGGCGTGCTGGGGCTGTCGGTAGCTTGCGCGCGGTGTCACGATCACAAATTCGACCCCATCCCCACGGCCGACTACTACGCCATCGCGGGCATTTTGCGGAGTACACAGCCGCTTTACGGCCACGGACCTCGCGGCATCAAGGCGACGATGTTTCACCACACGGAGTTTCATCCGCTCGGTGGTGAGGCGGGGCAAAAGCTGGCTCCTGCGGCGCTCGCTTACTTCACGAAGCTGGATGCGGACATGCTCGCCATGCACACGGCGCGCAGCGATCGCTACCGCATACAGAAGCGACTGCCGGAAGCGAAGCGCGCGGTCGAATCGGCCACTGGAGCTGCCATAGCGAAGGCGGAAGCCGATTTGAAGGCCATGGAGGCCGAGATCGCCGAGTGGAACATCAAAATCAAAAAACTCGAAGACGATGTGGAGGCGCTCAAAGACGCCGCGCCGCCGCAACCGGCCTGGACGATGGGCGCACGTGATCGCGAGGCCATTTCGGACTGCCGCATCCACATCCGCGGCGAAACGACGAGCCTCGGCGACTCCGTGCCGCGCGGTTTTTTGCAGGTGATTTCGATTCCTGGTGCCAAACCGCCTTCGAAGTCGCAAAGCGGCCGCCTGGAGCTGGCGCAGTGGCTCACGCATCGCGACAATCCGCTCACCGCCCGCGTGATGGTGAACCGCGTGTGGCAGAAGCTCTTTGGCCGTGCCCTGGTGACCACGCCGGATGATTTTGGCGTGAATGGCGCGAAGCCCAGTCATCCCGAGCTGCTCGATTACCTCGCCGTGCGCTTCATGCAGCAGGGCTGGAGCGTGAAGAAGCTCATTCGCGAGATCGTGCTCAGTCAGGCCTATCAGCGCAGCACCGATCAATCACCCGGCGGCCTGGAAAGTGATCCTGACAACGTGTGGCTCTGGCGCATGGCACCGCGTCCGGTCGAGGTGGAGGTGCTGCGCGATTCGATTCTCGCGCTCAGTGGCCAGCTTGATCCGTATCCGCCGCAGAAGCCGTTCCTTGATCGGTTTCATCCGCAAAAGGACGCGGAGCTTTTCACCTTCAAGCCCTTCCTGACGGTCGAGGCCATCGTGGATCATCATCGCAGCGTGTATCTGCCCGTGGTGCGCGGCACGCTGCCGGAGATGTTTCCGCTCTTCAACTTCGCGCCGCCCGAGCGGCCTGTGGCGCAGCGCGAAGAGAGCCTCGTGCCCGCGCAGTCGCTCTTCTTGATGAACAACGCCTGGGTCCTCGAACAAGCCCGCCACACCGCCACGCGCCTGCTTAGTGACACGACTCTTACCGACGATACTCAACGCCTGCGCAGGCTTTACGAACGCGCTTTCTTCCGCGCTCCCACTCCTGTGGAGCAAGCCCGTGCTCTCGCCTATTTGAAAACCGGCGGCCCCGAGACCGCGTGGACAAGCCTTTGCCAAACCATCATCGCCAGCGCGGAGTTTCGCGTGGTGAGATAAACTATTCTTCTGTCATGCACACCCGCCGCCAGCTCCTTCAGCAAGCCTCCGCAGGCTTTGGTTATCTCGCGTTTGCAGGCATGGCTTCAGCGGAGAGCAGGCTGGCTTCGCACTTTCCGGCGAGGGCGAAGCGCGTCATTTTTCTCTGCATGCGCGGAGGGCCGTCGCACATGGAGACGTTTGATCCGAAGCCGGAGCTCACGCGGCGGCATGGCGAGCCGGGACGCAACAAAGGCACAAAGATGCTCGGCTCGCGGTGGAAGTTCGCGAAGCATGGACAGAGCGGCATCGACATCGTGGAGCTGTTTCCTGAGCTGGCGAAGCAGGCGGACAAGCTCTGCGTGCTGCGCGGCATGCACACGGACAATGAAAACCATCCGCAGGCGCTGCAGCAGCTCCACACGGGCAGTTTTCAGTTTGTGCGGCCGTCGATGGGCTCGTGGACGGTTTACGGACTCGGATCGGAGAACGAGAGCCTGCCCGGCTTCATCAGCATTAATCCGCTCACCGCGCTCGGCGGCCTGAGTTACTACTCCAGCGCGTTTTTGCCTGCATCCACCTCCGCGACGTTGCTCGGCAATGCCAATCAGCCCGGCGCGAAGCTGCAACTCGGCAACATCACCAATTCGAGGCTCGACAAAGCCGCGCAGCGTCAGCAACTCGACCTCTTGCAGGCGATGAATCGCGATCTGCTCGCCCAAACGGGCGATCCGCGCGTGGAAGGCATCATTTCATCCTACGAGCTGGCCTTTCGCATGCAGGGCGAGCTGCCGCGCGTGATGGATCTCAGCGGCGAGAGCAAAGCCACGCTGCAACTCTACGGCGCGGACAAATCGCCCACCGAGACCTTTGGCCGCCAGTGCTTGCTTGCGCGTCGATTCGCCGAGGCGGGCGTGCGTTTCATCGAAATCAGCCACATGGAGTGGGACCTGCACGGCTCGCTGCAAAGCGGCATGACGCGCAACTGCTCACAGATCGACAAACCCATCGCGGGCTTGCTGCACGATCTCGACCAACGTGGTCTGCTGGAGGACACGCTCGTGCTTTGGGGCGGTGAGTTTGGCCGCACGCCCGATGACGCCACGCAGGATGGCCGCGGCCACAACAACAAGGGCTACAGCATGTGGATGGCCGGCGGCGGTGTGAAGGCCGGGCATATCCACGGCGCGACGGACGATCTCGGCATCGAGGCGATTGATGGCAAAGTGCACATCCACGACTTGCACGCGACGATGCTGCACCTGCTCGGCCTCGATCACGAGCGGCTGACGTTCCGTTACGGTGGCCGTGATTTCCGGCTCACCGATGTGAAGGGCAAGGTCGTGAAGGAGGTCCTCGCGTGAAGCTACTTTGCTTTCTTTTGATGCTGCCACTGACCTTGCAGGCGGCTTGGCAGGCAGGTGTGGCGAAAGCGGACATCACGCCGACGGAGCCGGTGCCGCTGGCGGGTTACGGGGGCAAAACGCGCATGTCGCAGGGCGTGGAGCATGCGATCTGGCTCAAGGCGTTGGCGCTGAAGGATGATGAAGGAGCTGTTTCAGTGCTCGTCACGGCTGATTTGGTCGGACTGAGTGACAAGATGATCGCGGTGATCGCGAAGACTGCGGCGAAGAAGCATGGCGTGGCGAGGGAGCGGCTCATTTTAAATGCTTCGCACAACCATTCATGCCCGGTGACGGAGGATGTGCTGTGGTTGTATTATGAATTCACGCCGGACGAGGCTGCGGCGAAGGATCGATACACGGCGATGGTTTATGCGAAGTATGATGAGGTCATCGGAGCGGCCATCGCAGCGCTGAAACCGGCGGAGTTGAGCTTTGAGCAAGGATTGGCCGGTGTGGCGGTGAATCGGCGGCGTTCACGTGGTCCGGAGAGTCGGGCGCTCGGTGGACAGGTGGATCAAGATGTGCCGGTGATCTCCGTGAAGAGCGGGAATGCGCTTCAGGCGGTGGTTTTCGGCTATTCGTGCCACACGACGGCTTTGGGCGGTTTGAGCCTCAATGGCGACTACGCGGGTTTTGCGCAGTTGGAGCTCGAAAAGTCGATTCCGGGCTGCACGGCGCTGTTTGTGCAAAACTGCGGCGGAGACGCGAATCCGCTGCCCCGCATCCGCGGACGCGATGCGGAGGCGACGCAGCTTGCGGGCATGTATGGGCACATTTTGGCAGAAGCCGTGCGCCAGGTCATCGCCGCACCGATGAAACCGCTCACCGGGCCGCTCACGGTGGCGATGGACGAGACGGAGCTGATGCTGCAGGCGGGATTGCCGCTCGAAGAGTTGAAGCAGCGCCTTCCCAACGTCACCGGCATGCCGAAACGCGAGTTTGAGCACTTCATCCGTCAATACGAGACGCTCGGTTCACCGCCGGACCGCGTGAAGTATCCGGTGCAGGTCTGGAGCTTCGGACCGGAGCTGACCTTCATCGCGCTCACGGGTGAGACGGTGGTGGATTACTCGCTGAAGTTCAAAGCGGCACACGGTTGGAACACGACTTGGGTTTGCGGCTACAACAATAACCTGCTCAGCTACGTGCCGAGCCTGCGTGTGCTCAAGGAAGGCGGCTATGAGGGCGTGAGCGGCATGTATGAGTATGGCCATCGAGCGACCTACACGGAGGATGTGGAGGAGCGGATCACCGCGAAGGTCGAGGAGTTGTTGAAAAAGCTGCGCTGAGCCTTTAAGACCGTCGCGCCATGATCCTCGACACGCTCGACAACGCCGCCCGCTACGAATCGCTGAACTCTCGCTTTGCGAAGGCCTTTGCCTTCCTCCGCACCGTGGACGGCACGCAGGAACTGGGCCGCCATGACCTAGACGGCGACGCGTGCTTCGCGCTGGTACAGACGTATGAGACGAAACCGCTCGAAAAGGCGAAGTTTGAGGCACACCGGAAATACATCGACGTGCAGTTCATCCATAGCGGTCGCGAGACGATCCTGTGGGCACCGCTTTCGACCATGCAGGAGGAGATGATGGCCTACAGCGAAGAAAAAGACGCCGCGCTGTGGAAGCTCACCGCCGACACCACGCCGCTGCACGTCAGCGCCGGACATTTCGCCATTTTGTGGCCGCAGGATGCGCATGCGCCGTGCGTGGAATGGGAAAAGCCGGAGCAGGTTTTCAAAGTGGTCGTGAAGGTGGCGGTCGAGTGATCGTGGCGGAAAATTCACGTTTGCAAGAAGCGGCGCCGGGCGCGAATGCCAGCGCATGGCTCCCTCGCTGACCTTGCGCTCCGGACTGATCCTGCTCGCCACCTTGGTGACGGGGCTCGTGGTGCGCGGATGCGGCTGGGTGCCGGCCAGCGCGCCTGCGAAGGAGCGCGCGCCGCAAGAGCGCAGCACCAAGAACTTCCCTGACGAATAATGTCCATGTCCATCACCACACGCAAAGGCGACGAAGGAGACACCGATCTGCTCTACGGGCAGCGCGCCGCGAAATCGCATCCGCGCATTCACGCGCTCGGCGCGGTGGATGAATTGAATGCGGCGCTGGGGCCGTTGCGGGTTTCCGCGTTGAAAAAAGAGACGCAGGAATTTCTCCCGCGAGTGCAACGACGGCTCATTGAACTGATGGGAGAGCTCGCCACGCCCGCTGGGCTGGAGGAAAGGTATGCGCAGGCTCATCCGGACCGGATCGGCGGGCAGGATCTCGTGTGGCTGGATGAATTGGTGGCCGCGCTGGAGGCGGGCGGTGCGATGCAATTCAAAGGCTGGGCGCTGCCCGGTGAAGCAGGCGTGATGAGCGGTGCGCATGCTGATCTGGCGCGTGTTGCCGCTCGCCGTGCGGAGCGCGCGGTGGTGGATCTGGATGGAACTCCCGAAGAAGTGCCGAATCGCGAGGTGCTGCGCTTTTTGAACCGGCTCAGCGATGTGCTGTGGCTGCTGGCGCGCTGGGAAGAGCGGGAGTGATCAGGACAGGCGGTCGCGGAAGTGCTCGTAACCGAATTTCTTCACCACGCGCGTCTGTTTCGTCTCCGGGTCGTAGATGACGATGTCGGGATGATGCACGCCGTTGAAAGTGGTGGTCTTCACCATGGTGTAGTGCGCCATGTCCGCGAAAACGAGGCGTTGGCCGACCTGCAGCGGCTCCGGGAAGGAGAAGCCGCTGAGCACATCGCCGGCGAGGCAGGTCATGCCGCCGACTTTGTATTCGTGCGGGAATTCACCCGGCAGCCCGCCACCGAAAATGTGCGGGCGGTAGGGCATCTCCATGGTGTCCGGCATGTGCGCGTTCGCGGAGAGGTCGAGGATCGCGGTGGGGATGACATCCGGGCACGCGCCGGTCTTGCAGGCACCGACGATGTCCTGCACTTCGGCGATGAGGTAGCCGGTGTTGAGGCCGACGGCTTCGCCGGGTTCGAGATAGACGTGTTCCTTGCCCCAGCGGGTTTTGAAGGTGCGGAGCACGCGGATGAGGCGCTCCAAGTCGTAATCGTTGCGGCTGATGTGGTGGCCGCCGCCCATGTTGACCCATTTCACCTGCTCCAGGAGTTTCGGGAAACGCTTCTCGACCGCTCCGACGACGCGCTCCAGCACATCGCTGCCTTGTTCGCACAAAGCGTGGAAGTGCAAGCCCTCGATGCCGCTGAGGTCCTCGCCTTCGAGTGAATCGGCGCGGATGCCGAGGCGGCAGCCGGGGGAGCAGGGGTCGTAAAGGGAGACCTCGACCTCGCTGTGCTCCGGATTCACGCGGATGCCGGGGCTGGGCGTGTGTTTGCCCGCGGCGCGGTTCGCTTCGAGCACGGGCAGGTACTTGCGGAACTGCGCGAGCGAATTGAAGCTCAAATGATCCGCGATGGGGATGATCTGCTCCATCTCATGCGGTTTGAAGGCCGGAGCATAGACGTGGACTTCCTTGTTGAACTCATGTCGGGCCAGAAGCGCCTCATGCAGGCCGCTGGCGCAGCAGCCGCTGAGATACTGGCGCACGAGGCCGAAGGTGCTGAACATGGAAAAGCCTTTGAGAGCGAGCAGGACCTTCACACCGGCCTCCTGTTGCACATAAGCGAGCTTTTCGAGGTTCTTTTTCAGCAACCCGAGATCGACGACATACGCGGGCGTGTCGATCGAGGCGACATCGAAAGCGGGAGGCGGCTGGTCAAAGACGTGCGGAGGGGTGAACATGGCAGGGCGCGGAGTGTGAATGACGAATGCGAATTGTCGAATGACGAGTTCGCCGTTCTCGGCGCAGGCCATTAGCTTCACGAAACGGGCCACCATGTTGAAATTTCAGCATGGCGTGCTTGACAGGTTGTCTGGGTGCTGATATTTCAGCAGGCATGTGGGAAGAAAATCATTCTGCCGAACTGAGCCGTCGTGAGCGACAGGTCATCGAGATCGTTTTGAAACACGGGCGGGTTTCCGCGCGGCAGATCGAGGAGGAGCTGCCGGATGCGCCGACGTATTCCGCAGTGCGCTCGATCGTGCGGCTGCTGGTGGAGCGCGGCATGCTGGTGAAGACGGCGGAGGACGGTCGGGACTGGTTCGCGCTTCCGGTGTCACAAAAGAAGGCCCGCGTAGGCGCGCTGAAGAACTTCGTAGGTCGCTTTTTCGAAGACTCGGTGGGCGAGGCTGCGCTGGCGCTGCTGGGTCAGAAAAACGTGAAGCTCTCCGCGGAGGAGGCTGACCGGCTGATCGATCTGATCAACGGCGCACGCGAGTGACAGCTCCGTCATGAGGCCTCGCGGCTCCCCAACTCATTTCAATCTCAAGAGAATCTCCCGATTCATCCCTCAACCCAACCTTTGCCGGACATGAACACGTTGAACCCGATCCTTGAATCTTTTTTGCAGGCGCTGACGCGCCATGAATCGCTGGCGTTGCTGGTGACAGCCATTGCAGCCACCGCGGCGCTCGCCGGCGCTGCGGAGGCAATGACGTGGATGCTGCGGGAACGTTCCGCGCGGGCCCGTGTGGTGCTTTGGCGGCTGACGGTTGTAGGATTGCTTACTTTGGGCGTTTGGAGGCTGATGCCGGATGTCTCGCCGTCTGCTGTGGTGATGGAGTGGGAGGTGATGGTGCCGTTGGAGAGTCCGGTGGACGTGAAAAAGGCGGATGAAACGTCGCAGCTGCTTCTTTTGCCGGAAAAGACGATTGGGGACGATTTGGTGCAGTGGAGCGATGCGCATGTTCTGAGCGTGTGGCTCGCTGGAGCGGCTGTTTGGCTCTTTTGGCGTGTTTTGCGCTCGCTGGCTGGAATGCGCTGGTTGCGAAAAAACAGCGTGGAGGCTCCTGCGGCCGTTTTGCGCGTGCTGAGTGGTTTGACGGCCGGAAAGTGGCCGCAGTGCCGGTTGGTGCGTGGTTTGAGCACGCCAATGCTCACGGGCTGGTTCAAACCGGTGATCTGGCTGCCTGCGGAGGCGGCGGAGTGGCCTGTGACGAGGCTGCGCAGCGCTTTGCGGCATGAACTGGCCCACTTTGAGCGCGCGGATGTGCCGTGGCACTGGCTGGCGCAGATGATGGTGTGTCTTTGGTGGTGGCAGCCACTGGCGTGGCGCTCACGTGCGCGGCTGCATGCGGAGACGGAGCACGCGGCGGATGATCACGCGCTGATGGCGGGTGAGGATGCGGCGGATTACGCGCGCACCTTGGTGGAGATCGCCGCGGGGATGCCGCCGGGGGCGGTGCATGCAGGCGGCGTGCCGATGCTGGGCCGCTCTTCCGTGGGTAATCGCGTGCGGGAACTTATGAAGCGCAATTTGTGGCGCGGACGCATTGGTTTTGGCGCGCTGGTGGCGCTGGGTCTGGTTTCCGTGCTCATCGCGGTGGTAGCGATGACGAAGATGGAGTTCATCCCGCGAAAGCCGATGTATGAGAGCCGGGCGAAGCTGGTGGCGGGCGGGCGGATGCAGGCGGTGGACGAAGTGCGCTGGGAGGAGATGATGCAGGACTTTTATGGCACGATCATCGAGACCTTGGAATCTGCGGAGATGCAGAAAAAGGCGAAGGAGAGGGTCAAGGCGCTGAATCCCGAGATCGGAGTGACGGAGGTCACGGTGCACGTGATGCAAAACAAGGGCTCCTCCATCTTCCATCTGAGCTGCGTCAGTAGTGATCCAGTTTACACGCGGAGATTCCTTGATGCGTTACTCGATGAGTTCATGTCCTTCCGTCAAGCCATCCGCGAGCAAGCGCAGGGGAAGGTGTTGAGCACTTTTTTGCAGGAGGTGGTGAACAAACAAAAGGCGATGGAAGAGAAGAACGATGTTTTCTCGAAGTGGTGCACGGCACACAACATCCTGACCACGACGAACGCGAACAGCGAGTCCGCGCAATTCTTGACGAGCCTCAAAGCCCAGCGGGAGGCGTTGCGGCAGGAACTGGCGGACCTGCAACTGGCGCAGACGAATGTGACGGCGGCCGTGTCATCTGCGGAACGTGACGGGTCCGGCCGGGCTATGACGCAGGCGGAGAAGGACTTCATCCAATCGCAAAGCGAGCTGCGCCGGATGCGAAACGAGCTGAGGTATCTGACTCAAGAGCACAATGAGTCCCATCCAGAGGTCGTGGAGGCGAAGAAGAAGGTGGAGAAAGCCGGGTTTCTTTCCATGGAGCTGCAAGAGGCGCTGAAAGTGGAAATGATGGCGCGGGAGGGAGCTGTGGCCCGCAAGATCGAAGTGATCGAAGGGCAGATGGCGGAAATGGAGAAGGCGGCGCAGGGTGCGGGTGCCTTGATGGCGGAGCACGCCAGGCTGAAACGCGAGGCGGAGATCGCGCAGGAGGCCTACGAGACGATGTTCAAGCGTGCGGAGAATTTTCAGCAGATGTTCAACATCCAGAGTGACTACGTGGCGATCATGGAGCGCGCCACGCCGTCAGAGAAGGTGGTCGCGAGCAGCCTGATCCCGGTTTGGAAGCTGTGGTCCGGCAGCGCGGAGCCTGCGGCGAAGGATGCGAAGTGATGCTTGCACGCGCAGGTGGATGAGGGCAGGAGCTTGGCGCTGTCATTATGTCTGCTTATTCCTCGCTCACTGACCTGCTCTCTGAAATCGCGCTCGTGAACTCTTCCGCGGACGTTTTGTCTTGGGATCAGGAGACTTACATGCCGGAGAAGGCGCTGGAGCATCGCGCGCGGCAGATGGCGTGGCTGTCTGGCAAGGCGCATGAGCTCATGACATCGGCGAAGATGCGCAAAACGCTGGAAAAGGCCGAGGCGGAGGCTCCGCAGGATGCCACGCAGGCGGCGAACGTGCGCGGAGTGCGGCGTGACTTTGATCGGGCGACGAAGCTGCCCTCCAGCTTCGTGCGTGCGGAGACGGAGGCCTGTGCGCTGGCGAAGGCGGCGTGGGTGGAGGCGCGTGCGAAGTCGGAGTTCGCGCTGTTTGCGCCGCATCTGGAGCGGTTGCTCGAGTTTGCGCGGCGGAAGGCGGATTGGTTTGGCTACGAGGACGAGCCGTATGATGCGCTGCTGGATTTGTATGAACGCGGGGCGAAGACACGCGAAGTCGCGGCGCTTTTCGAGAAACTGCGGCCGCAGGTGGCGCAGATCGGCCGCGAGGCCGTGGCGCGTTCCGCGAAGGTGAAGCCAGGCGCGCTGAAGGGCCGCTATCCGGTGGAGAAGCAGCAAGTTTTGAACCGCGAGATCGCGGAGAGCCTGGGCTTTGATTTCGAGGCGGGGCGCATCGACACGACGGCGCATCCGTTTTGCACGACGCTGGGCCAGGGCGATGTGCGGCTGACGACGCGGTATGATGAGCGTGATTTTCTCTCGTCGCTGTTTGGTGTGATGCACGAGGCGGGGCACGGTTTGTATGAGCAGGGGCTGCCGGGACTGGAATACGGTCGCGCGGCGGGCAGTGCGGCATCGCTGGGCATTCACGAGTCGCAGAGCCGGCTGTGGGAGAATCATGTGGGCCGTAGTCGCGTGTTTTGGCAGAAATGGCTGCCGCGTGCGGCGGAATTGTTCCCTCATCTGCGCAAGGTGAAGCTGGAGGCGTTCATGAAGGAGATGCTGCGCAGCGAGTACAGCTTCATCCGCGTGGAGTCTGACGAGGCGACGTATGATCTGCACATTCTGCTGCGCTTTGGCATCGAGCGCCGGTTGGTGCGCGGTGATCTGGCGGTGAAGGACGTGCCGAAGGTGTGGAATGAGGAGTTCCGCGAGCTTTTCGGCCTGACGCCGCCGGATGACCGCCGAGGCTGTCTGCAGGACATTCATTGGAGCATGGGCGGGCTGGGCTACTTCGCGACCTACACGCTGGGCAATCTGAATGCGGCCCAGCTTTTCCAAACGGCGAAAAAGCAGCGCAAGATCGCTGCCGCGCTGGAAAAAGCCGATTACGCGCCGCTGCTGGCGTGGCTGCGCACGAACGTGCATGCGCATGGCGCGGCACTGACGCCGCATGAGATCATGAAATCAGCCACAGGCAGGCCGACGGAGGCAAAAGGCTATCTGAAGCACCTGCGCGAGCGCTACTGCGCGTGATGAGGTCAGTTGATACGGACTTCGATGTCCACCATCCCTGATTTGACAGCCTGGATATTCGGGTTGGTGCGCTGCAGCTTGCGCGGGCTGCCTGCGTTTCCTTTGAGCTTTCGGCTACGAGGCTTGAGCGAGACACGGCGCTTTTTCAGGGCCAAGGAGTCTCGATTGAGCACGAGCATGCAGGTTTGTCCGTCGTGGGGACTCGGACAGAAGGGAGAGCCGGAAGGGTCATCAAACTCATGGATTTCGACGGACGCGTCAGGAGACCGCAGCCGGAAGGTCGGAGTGGCGGTATTGGCCGTGTTGAAGCTCTGGCAGTTGCTGACTTGAGTCCAAGCGCCGGTGGAGGCGCGCCAGACCACATCGCCAGTGATTTTGAGGACGCTGATGTAACGGGGCATGGTATTGAGGTGGGTTAGTGTTGGTGGGTTCAACCTTCGATGCCGATGCTGAAGTTTCCGTCCTCGCAGGTGTAAGGATCTGTGTTGCTGGTCGCTGGATCGGGCTCTTCGAGGATGTCGTCGAAGAGGGAAAGGTCGAAGGAGATGTAGTCTTCGAAGAAGTCGTAAAGGATGGCGTTCTCGTAGTAACCGCCGTCCGATTCATAGCAGTCGACCTGGAAGGATTCGACCTCGGGGAGAGTGCCGGGCAAATTCGGGTCGTCTGAGGGATTGTAAGTGCGAATCGTCTCTCCGGTCTGGAGGTCGTAGGGGAGACTTTCCACACGGATATTGCCAGCGGCATCCTCGATCCAGATTTGATCGGCAGCGATGTTGACGCGTGGTTTGCCATTGGAGGTGAGATTTGGCAGTAGCGTGAGGTTGGTGCGCGAGGCACGCACGATCACGTAGCGGCGTGTGACGGGCGCGACTTTGATCCTGCGGCGGCGATTGGCTTGTCCTCCGCGTTTGCCGCCCTTTTTACTGAGCGACGTTTTTTTCGCGCTGGGGGCCTTTTTCGATGAGCCGGCTTTTTTCCGGCTTTTGGCTGTTTTCGAGGCCTTGGCAGACTTTGCTGACTTGGCGGCCGATGTTTTGTTTTTCGGTTTCATGACTGCGGGTTGCTTGGGCTCTCTGCATCTTGATCCGATGCCCCTAACGGCGTTTGGCGCGATTCGTTGCAAAAAACCTCGGGCTGGCTCCAAGGCACCTCGTAAACGGCGACAGGCTGCTGAATGCCTTTGACCTGATGTTCGCCGAAAAAGCGGATGTTGGAGGCAAGCATGGGGTCCTCCTGCCGGATCGTCTCCAGAGTGGCCTGTGATATGAGGATGCGCCCGCTGCCTGAGAGGGACTCGAGCCGGGCGGCGAGATTCACTTCACGGCCAAACACGGTGTAGTTGGAGAGATGGGCCTCGGAGCCCATGAATCCAGCGGTCATCATGCCGGTATTGATGCCGGTGCCGAGGGTCAGCAGCGCATGAACGGGCAACGGCGGCTGACCCGTGGCTAGTCGCCGCACGTTTTCCTGCTCCAGTCGCTGATTTTCGCGCGCACGCGATTGATTGAGCTGATCGATGAGCTGCTGGGCCTCGATGGCTGCGCGCACGGCGCGTGATGCGTGCTGCGGGTCGTCCAGTGGAGCGCCCCAGAATGCCATGACGCAGTCGCCCATGTATTTGTCGAGTGTGGCACCGTGCTTCTTGATCGTGTCCACCACGAGGGCGAGGTAGAGATTGACGGTCTGCAACGCGTGCTGGTCGCGGATGGCGTGGGCACGGACGGGATCATCGCCAGCCTCCTCCGGCGAAAGACCGACGCGATCGAGGCGTGAGTCGTCCGTGAGCGAGGTGAAGCCGCGGATGTCGGCGAAGAAAACGGTGAGGACTTTTTGCCTCGGAGCCCAGGAAATCTGAGGCTGGTCGAGAATCATGTCCAAGAGCCGCGGGGAGACGAGTTTTTGGAAGATGCCGCGCAAGCGGCGCTTGTGACCTTTTTCGATGACCACTCGGAAGAAAACCATGGTGAGATGGGTCATGGTGGTGGCACCGAGTAGAGGCATTGCCAGCGGCAGCCAGAGGCCATGCTGGTCGAGCACGCGCACCGAAAGCCACAGGTAGCCTGTGGCGACGAGCAGAGATGCCAGAGCCGCCCAGACCGCCCTTAGCTTCCACGATAGCAAGCTGACGAGAAGCATGAGTGCGAGGGTGATGGCCATTCGCAGGGCTGGAGCCGGCCGGTGGATGCCTGTGCCTTGCTGCAAAGCATTGGCGATGTGCCAGTGCGTCATGCAGTAAGGAGTCAATGTGTCCAAGGGGCTAGGGCCGCGATCTGCCAGCGGTGGAATCTTGCCGAATGAGCCGATGATGGCGATCCGGCCTTTCCAGAACGAGCCGGGTTCACCGCCCTTGTCGCGCCGAGAGGCAGCTCTCAGGACCGAATCAATCGACTGGCACCACGTTTGCGATGAAGCATCGACCGGACGCCATGGAACCATCAATTTTCCCTTTCCGTCGAGTGCGATGCGGTGAGCGCCTCCATTGCGAGCGGGGGCGATGATTTCCCACGGAGTGATCTCAGCGCGATCGAGATCCAGATCCATGGCGAGCGCGGCGGTTTGCAGCCCTAGCTGCCAGATGCGGCCGTGGGCCGGATCATCGACGAATGGACTGACGCGTCGCAGGACGCCATCCTCGTCCGCATGGCCGCGTGCATGACCGGTGGCGGATGCAGCGCTGGCAAACAGTTTCGCGGGCATGAGCAGGCCGTTGCGGCTGCGCGATGGGTCGATGGGCGCGCCAAGGACGACTTTTCCATGACGCCGGATGGCCTGGGCAAAGCTGGTGTCGGAAACCGATGTCCCGGGCAAGGCCACAGTCTCGTTTGCAGCGATGCTGTCAGGGACAGGATCTTCCGGCCTCAGCTTCAGAAAGAAAAAGTCGTAGCCCACACTGCGCACACCCTGGTCAGTCAGCTCATGAAGAACTTCACTGTGCAGCCATCGTGGGGGCGGCCAGCCGCTGACACCGGACAGCTTGATTAGAGTGCTGTGGCTGGCTTCATCCACATAGACGATGCATGCGGGGGGCGCAGCCAATGTGGGGGAGATCTGCCGGAGTCTCCAATCGTAGGTGGCCAGTTCAAAACGGCGGACAAATGCGAGGCCGTCCGATTCATTCATCCACCAGTCCAGCCCGCATAAAACGACGGCCACGCTGAGCGTGATCAGCTGAGGAGCCAGACGTATGACGCGGAAGTTCACATCAGCAGGACCTGTTCTATGTTTAAGGCCTCTGGGGGGGGCTTAGGCCCCGATCATTCGCGGCGGAAATGACGGATCATGCCGACCATGACGCCTTGGATGAGCAACTCGCGCGCGGGGAGGAGATCCGGATAGCGCTCGTTTTCGGCTTTGAGGAAAGGCTGGCCGTTGGCGACGAGATAACGCTTCAGCGTGGTCTCGCCGTCGATGAGCGCGGCGACGATGTCGCGCTCGCGAGGCTCTTTGATTTCGAGAATGACGAAATCACCGCTGCAGATGTGCGCCTCGATCATGCTGTCACCACGGACACGGAGCGCGAAGCTCTTTGAAGTGCGAGGGATGCCGAGCGTGTCCACATCCACGGAAATGCAGCCTTCCGCGTTTTGCACGGAGTCGCTGGGCATGCCGGCGGGGATGGTGCCATAGACGGGAATGTCCACGATCTCCGGACGGTCGAGATCCTCCGGAAAGACAACGGCGCGCGCTTTGTGCGCACGGCGCTGGATGACGCCCTTTTTCTCCAAGGCGCGGAGATGGCTCATGGCGGCGGTCTGGCTGGAGAATCCGAAGTAGCGCTGAATGTCACGCGTGGAGGGCATCACGCCCTCGGTGCGCTGATAGCTGCGGAGGTAATCGAGCAACTGCTGCTGACGAGCGGTGAGCTGAATGTCGCGCTTGCGGATCATGGTGTGCGAAAGGTTTGTTGTTGTTGCTTTGTTCGCGCGAACAATCCGGCCTGAGGGGCGGCTTGGCAAGGACTTTTCACGAGGGAGATGACGCTGGAAGGCCCGTAAAATCAGGCTTCCGGAAGCATTGAGGCCAATTCGGCCCGCAATTGTTTCCGTGCGCGGTAGAGGCGCAACTCGACCGCTTTCACGCTGCTGCCTTGCACGCGGGCGATCTCCTCATGGCTCATTCCGTGCCAGGTGGAGAGGATGAGCATCTCGCGCATGTCTTGCGGGAGCGCGGCGATGGCTTTTTGCACGGCGGCGAGGCGTTCGCGGGCCTGCGTCTGCTCATCCGGCGTGGGCGCGTTGTGTTGAACGGGCAGCGAGGCCATCTCATCGTGCTGCAGGAGGGTTTCCGGGTGGCGTTCGCGCCAGCGGGCATGATTGCGCGCGAGATTGGTGGCGATGGCGAAGAGCCAGGTGGAGAATTTTTTCCCGGGGGTGAAATCGAGGCGGTGGCGATACACGCGCACGAAGGTTTCCTGCGCGAGATCCTCTGCGGTGGCTGCGGCGCCGGTGAGGCGCGTGAGGTAGGCGATGAGCGGCGCGCTCCAGGCATCCATGAGATGATTCAGCGCGTCATCGGTGCCCTCGGCGAGGGCTTGCATCAGCGTCTGGTCGGACTCATCGCGGGAGAGCGTCATCAGCGGGTGCTGCGGGAGATGCGCTGGTCGTGTTCCAGACGCTGGCGGTGGATGGTGGGTAGGATGTCGGCGAGAAATCGCCGGCCCTGCTCCGCAGGCATGAGCGCGGCGACTTGCTCGAGGTGTTTCGTCGCTGCGGTCTCGCAGTCGGAGCACAGCGCGCGCTCGGCAACGATCTGCGCGGGCAGATCCGCCGGTGGTGGGCCGCTGCGGCGACCGCGCCAGACCAGGGGCCTGTCGGCCGCGTCGATTTGGCGGCACATGTTTTCGCAGCGGCGGAAATAATCGCGGTGGAGCGCGTGGATGCGCTCAAAGGTGGCGTCGTCGAGCTGGTATTCGTCACGCAACCACATCAGGCCGGCCTCCTGCGGCGGGAGCTCGCGCGGGCGCACGCTCTCACGGGCGATCCACAGCGCGATGCCAGCCGCTGCGGCGGTGAGCAGGGCAAACTGGGCGAGTCGGCGGATCGGGCTGCTGTTCATGGACGACGAGCGCCGCTGTGATGCGGATCAAACGGGCTGATGGACTTCACGTAAGCATCCTGCGGCGTGAGACGCGCGGCGGGTGGATGCGTCACGCCCCACGCGACGGCGAGGATCACCACTGCGGCGACGACGAGTGTCTCGCGCGCCGGGCGCAGCAGCCACCACGCGAGGCGGGCGAGCCAGCCGGGCTCCTCCGCCTCCGTGGCAGAAACGCGCTGCCACACCTCACGGCGAAAGCTGCGCGGTGC
>Ga0315904_10002859_pt1 | contig 26137 bp, 81 predicted proteins | sample LakEriMetagenome_6_FD_203529 | JGI IMG/M metagenome (GOLD analysis project Ga0315904, IMG submission 203529) | Freshwater fungal communities from buoy surface, Lake Erie, Ohio, United States - Buoy 12 MA120 | ecosystem: Environmental > Aquatic > Freshwater > Lake | place: USA: Lake Erie, Ohio...
CCAGAACCTTTGGAGAATAAGTTTCATTCTGAAATCATTCAAGGTTATAATACAGCAATCAAAGATATTGTGGAGAACTTCTGATGACTTTTAATTCTGATATTCAAAAAACGGAAGCAGAAATCAAAGTGCTTCAAAAGAAACTTGAACTCCTCAAAGAGATTGAGACACATAAATCTCAACTACCAAGAATGACTTTTGATTATGGTGGAAAGTTTGAGATTGTTTCTTATAATAAAAAATCTTATTATCGTTTTGAGTTTCCTGATGAGGTTTATTGGTATAAGAGAACTAGTCACGAGACCTACTTGGATTTGAAGTTAGAACGGATTACTGATGGTGAAACTCATCGTCTTCTTGAAGGACTTTGGTTTAATGATGTGCGAAAAGGAAGATATACTTATGTGGGTGAAGAATGGTTGCCTGATGAGTTAGAATATGAAGAAGATGAGATGGGATATAATCAAGGATGGAATGATTGTTTGAACGAAATCAAGAGGAAACTAAATGACTAACCCAGAAATCATCGTAGAACGAAAAAAATACGGAAGTTCTGCTATGGATTATACTATGAGAGTTTATCAAAAACTTGATGAAGAAACCATAATGATTGATGGTGTGAAGTATCAAAAAGTAGAGGAACCAAAACCAAAGACACTTTATGAGATGTTCTGTAAGGAACACGGACAATTTATAAACAGAGATGTTATTTGTGAGATTGTTGAAAGATGGTTGCCTGATGAAGATGATGGTGATGATAGATATGCTTGTGGTTGGAATGATTGTGTTGAAAAGTTGAAGTTGAGGTTAAAATGACTGAACAACGACTAAATCATAAACTTGATGTAAGTAAAATCAAAACACTCAAAGATGTAAAGAATGTCTTTGAGTCTATGAGTTTGGTTACTAATGCGAGTGAAGACAACGAACAGTATGAACTCATCAAAGAATACTTCACCATTCCAAATGAACCACAAGAACTCAAACTTGAACTACCACGCAAGTCATTAGAAGAAATATCGCAGGAGTTTGATGAGAAGATTGATAAACAGATTGAGGATGTAGAGTATAAGTTCGCACAACTCAAATACTATCAAGAGTATCAGTTTAGTAAAAAGATTACAAGGATTATTGAGGATATTGAACACGCAAAAACTTATGGTAGTTTTCCAACTAGAATTACAATAGGTAATTTAGATTGTTCTAAACTTACTGCGACTGGTAGTAATATTACTTCCAGTTTTGTAATTAAAGAAGGTGGTAAAGAAGTTGGGTATTATACTTTTGGTTCGGGATATTTTAGATATTATAAAAGAGATAAACCGAATTTTATAGTGCGTTTTTGTATGAATAAACTTTTAGATTTTAGGTGGGTGGATGAGAAATGACCCACCCATCATATTGTTGCCCTAAATGCGGAGAACAGATAGGATATATTGGAAGGTTCTTTCAGTTTCTTCGTATTCCTTTACATCGGTGTGAGAAATGACTAATCCTCTCATAGAAAAATATAATGAACTCTACGGAAAGAAAGAAGACCCAAAACCAGATTATTATAAGGGTGAAAAGTCATACGCAGAAGAACTGGAAGAACTTCGGGATACTTCTACTATTCCTGTTAGTAAAATCAAATCTTATGACCTTGATGATTTGAAAACTTCTTTTCAACAAGTCGCAGAACAACTCCAAAATGATGAGGCACAGGTGGTAAGTATGAATATGGAATTTGGAGACCATATGAATAAAATAACCTTTGAGGTTTATGTCTATAAACCTTGAAGAACTCCAAAAATACTTGGATGATAATAACATCACTTTTGAAGAGTATATGAGAGCAAATATGATTACTGATGAAGAACGGAAATATATTGATAAGATATGGGTGGATGCGATTTATAAGAACTTGGGTGAGGACACTTGAAGAACTGGCACAGGAGCATCCCACAAGTGCTCCTTTTGGTCTATAATACTCTCATAAGCAACCAAACCGATGGACTACGAAACTCACATAGACATCCACCAGTATTTCCCTGGTGATAGATTTTATTACAAACTCAAAGTCACAGATGTAATGAATATGGATTACTACTATGATGGTAGTGCTCTAACTCTTGATAATGTTATGGAATGTATCCAACTTCACCTCAAACAACATCAGAACTGAAATGATTGACCTTTCACAACTGACTGAAGAACAACTCAACGAACTTGAACTTCAAATCCAAAAGCATAAGGAACAACAGAAGGTAAAGGATGCTTTGGAAAATCTAAAAGGTTATAAAGTAACTTTTTATATGAGGTTTGACCCTGAAAAGCATAAAGATAATGATATGCTTACAGATGATGGAGAACTTGACCCAAACATTTTTGCTGATTATCTGTGTGATAATCTTGTTACAGACCTGATTAGAAATTTTGAATTGTATGGTTATGAAGATGTGAGTTATCCTATTGTGGAGATAGCAACAGAAGAAGAAATTGAACACCAATTTTGAGGAAACTGAAATGACTGATACACAAAAACTCCAATTCCTTCTCACCAAACTTCAAGAAACTGCAGACAGTAAGCATTGTTATGATGAATGTGGTGATGATTATTCTCCTTCAGATGCTGGAAATTATGATGATGCTTTTGATGTAGGATGTGAGTATGGTGAAATCACATTTGCTCGTGATTTGCTTCAACAACTTAAACTTCAAACACAAATTGAACCTCATTTGAAATGACTGACTTCTCTCAAGAACGATTTGTTGATTTAGGACAAACACTCTATGTTGAGTGGTTAAAAACTTGTTCTAATATGCAAAGTGCTACTGAACAAGAACGACGAGAAATCTTTAAGTTTTGTGCTGAACTTTCATTTGAAGCAGCAGAAGAGTTTGTTAAAGTATTCCGTCATCAAGAGGACAACTGAAATGACTATCAAAACAACTGAACTTCTCAAACTCTTTTCCAAAGCAAAACAACTTGATTTAAGTGTTGAGGTTTGTGAGGACAAAGATGGTGATTATGTAATTCGTATCTATGAAATGTTCCGTCCAGAAAACTTTGATGAAAAGGTAGTCATCACTCAAAAAGGTGATAGTGATTGGGATAAGGGTGATTATAGTTTTGATTGTATGATGGATATTCTTGATGAACAGTTGGAAGAAAAACGACAAGAAGAAATCAAAGAACAAAAACGACAAGAACTTCTTGCTCGTTTGACTGATGAAGAAAAGGAATTGCTTGGAGTAAAATGACTGAACGAGTAAAATTCAAAACTATCACACGAGTGATTGACCCAAAGACACGCATTCATTATCTTGATGCTGTTGATGAGAATGGATACCACTGGACTGCCGAAATGTCACCACACGAAGAGAGATGGTTGTGTTATACTGATATTTGGAAAAAAGACCCTCAACAACCTTACGATCTATGACTTACAAGTGCCCTCGTTGTTCTACCAGAGTAAAAGACTGGTCTGGTGATGATCCTAAATGTGGATTTGATAAGAATGGAAACTTCCTTGAACATAACTGGAACTGTGCAACTCTCAATGCTCTCCGTGAGATGAATGGAGAAGAAACTTGGTGTGATAACAATTATGTGAAAGTTGTAAGTTGTTCTGATGTTGGATTTGGTATCCTGACTTGGTATAAACAACGTGGGCAAACTGATGACTTCCGTGATGGTTATTTTGATAGAGGAACTCTACGCTATGCACAAGAACTTTTGGGTGACGTAGAAGTTGATTATAGTGATTGGGATAATGTAAGTCTTGATTGGGAGGATGATAAAGAATGACCCTTGAAGAAATCCTAGAAGAATACGGACAGGAAGTATTAGATACTTACTATGAACTCTTCCCAGACAAAAGTATTTCAAAGTTTCCTGACCGTTTCTGTGGCTTTGTTGGTGAGTATGAAGATTTTGTGCTAGACTGTTATCATTCAACTGGTAGTGATGAACTGGAAACACTTGAAGACTTTATGAATGGTGTATTTCAGGAGTATTATTACTATTGCGAAAAAACAGCAACAGGATTTGTATTTTATAATGAAGACCGATGATTAAACATCCAGCAAATGATTGGGACTTTGATGATACAATTGAAGAAGCATTTCAGGAATGGTTCAACGACCTTTGTGGTGGTTTTTCACTTCGTAGTGAATGGTTCTATGGTGATGCGGAGGTAGAAGATGTGAAGACCCGTCAGGATTTGATGTATAAGTGGTTGCACTCTGCGTTCGTTGTGGGGTATAATATGGGAAGAATGGAAGGACTTGAAGTAGGACTGACGAACAATGACTGAAACCGACATCTCAAAAGTTCTCATAGAAGGAGACTACGCAACCATTATGGGTGTGAAGTATAAGAGAGTGGAAGAACCAAAGACACCAGTAGAAGAAGCATATAAAGAAGTTTTCGGCAAGTATCCTGAAACTGGTTCAGATGCAACTAAATTTGATATTCAATCCTGGAATATTTTTCGGTATGGTTGGAATGCAGCACAAGTAAAAGATGGGTGCCCTGAACCACCTGATGAACCAGAGTATTATGATGAAGTAGAGTGGGATGAGAAAGATAATCCAAACCTTCAAAAGATTATTGATAAAATGGTAGAGGAACGTAAAGCACAAAAACTCTACAATATCCTAAAAGATAGATGGTGTTTTTCCAAAGATGCTTGTGAAGAGATTGTAGAGGCAGTTGCTGAATGGTTGCCGAAAGAACAATCTGCTGCTGGTTCACAGAATGTAGATACTGAATTGCTTGTGGATGGTTTCAACGATTGTTTGCGTAAAATGAAGGAGATGTTGCGATGAACGATGATATGCCGTGGGTCAATCTCACACAACAAGAAGTTGATGAACTCCGCAACAAAAAGCACGAACTCACTGAATATGGCAAAGAGAAACTGAGGAAACTCATCTACGAACAGGATATGAAAAAAATGGAAGATGCAGCAAAGAACCTTGTTCTTCAAAATCTCACGCACGAAGAGATGTTAGAAGAAGCAGAACGTCGTGAAGCAGCAAACAGAGAACTTGCAAAGGAAGAATGGGAACGCAAAGAACGAAGTGATACTGTGCTGCGACGTTATAATGCTTTCTATAATGAAGAATGTTCTGGTCTTCCTCACGGCACACCAATCACACCAGAACATATGCAAGCAATGACACTTGAATGTATGATTGATGCACTCATTTGTGAGAATATGAATGTGGAGTATAATGTGATTGCGATTGATGATATCAAGGATTTGATTGCGGGATTGTATCAGCAAAGTGACGAGTTCCTGAAAAGAGTACAAGAATTCAAAGATAGTGCAGATGGAGTAGCATAATGAATATTACATTTAAGCAGCATATTCTCTTGTTAGCAGGACTTACTTTACTGTATGATGAGTCTGCAAAAGTGAATAATACACAAATGCAACATGAGATTTTAGAACTTTCTGATATTATTCAAGAGTATGCTGAAAGAAAGCAAAGGGCAGATGAAAGACGTGAGAAGAAAAATGAAACTCTGTAAAGATTGCAAGTATTATCGTAAAGATTGGTTCTCTCATCTTATGGGAATGGGACACCGACACGATACTTGCAAATCACCAAATACTTCACAAAATCTTGTAACTGGTAATGAGAACAGATTTTGTGATATGTTGAGATCAAATAGATGGCAAGATCTTGATTACTCCTGTGGTCCTGATGGTAAGTTCTGGGAAGCAAAATGACTAAACTAGTAAGGTGGGAAGAAAACCCAGACGAAATCGTGTTGGAAGAGGTGGAAATGTTTCATCTGGAAAGTATGAACGAACGCAGCCTGTGGGTGGGCATTTACACACAAGACAAAAAGATTTACCACTTGAATATTCATGCCGATGGTGATAAACTTCGTTATTATTGGAGCGATGAAACGCCGTGAGATTTGAAGAACCAACAAAATGGGAATACTTTCTTGATGGATTTCGTAATGTCCTGTATATTCTTGACTGTTATGATGACGGTGATGAATGGGGTTATGGTGAGTTCTGGGAGAGTTTGAGTATTGGTTGGATGCAGGAATACATCTATCCTTATGATGACCCCTACAATATAACTATCAGTCCAGAACGCAGGTTGCGATTGTCAGAAGAACCAGAAAGGATTATTGTATCCGCAGAAGCATATGATGAACTTGTGCGACGAATCAATGAACCACCAGATCCTGCTGTGGTGGAAAGAATTAAAAAACTTATGAACCGTAAAGCGCCGTGGGATAATGAATGAAAAATCTAAAATCTTCTATAATGTCTGGTGCTGTGCTTATCAACGCAGGGGATTGTATCGTGGCACACAACGAGAACAAAGAGAGCATGATACAATATTAATGTGCTTAAATATGAAAGATGTTAAGTTCTATCAATTTGATACCGAAAAACCTCATTATCTGAAATGAAAACCTTTAAGCAAACTTGTGATAAACCTTACGATCGTCACGATTATAAGTTAATTTGTGAAGATGGTAGGGAATTTATTTTTGACAACTATGAAGACATTCAAGTGTCTTGGTTCCAATGTAGTGGAAGATTTCTGAGTCACGTTGAAGTTTTGGATAAAGTTGTTGAGAAGCAAAAGAGTAAAGGGTTTAAGTGATGGTGTCAATTTTTAATTTATTTCATGATGAAAGAAAGTATGGGTGGGTCGTAGATAAACACTACGATTGGATTAATATGCTTTCAAAAATGCAAAAAAACAATCCACAAAGATTTAAAGAGTTTAAATACTCACAGGAAACAATCTATCATTACTTAGATAGAATCCAACAAGAACAAAACCTTTACGACTAATGAACTTTACACAAGAACAGTATAAACTGATCTTCAATGCTGTACGTAGATGGCAGATTGAAAAAACACTCCTGAATAGTCAAGAATATCAGAAGTGTAACGAGGTACTTGACGAACTCTTCAAATACGTTTATACTCAGAACGTAGAGCAACCAACCTAATGGCAACTAACGAAGAAGAATTTCCGTTTGATCAATTCCCCTGGAAACTGATTCACAAAGATGGAAAAGAAACACGTAAGTGTTACTTTCAAACGGAAGAGCATCGTAAAAAGCACATTGAACGCTACAATCTTAAAAAGAAAGACATTCAACTGAGTTATAAGTATGACTGAACGCACATTTGTCGATAAAAATGGAAATTCTTGGTCTTGGGAAGAAACTCCTGAAACCATTGAAGCACTGAAACAACTTCACGAAACTGTAAAACAAGTAAATGACCGAAAAGAAACTAATTGATGAGTGCTTTTACATTGAACAAAAAAAATATGGACTTTGGGACTCAACAGATCTTGATGGAAAGGGATTGGTCACATCTCTCACTGAGGAGCAATGTATTTCAGCAACCCGTTTTTATCTTAAAGGACGGCAGGAAGGTTTCTCTGAATCCAAAACTTATGAAGGTCAGGTAGGTGGAAAACTCTGATTATCCCTACCACGTATTAGATCCTACTACTCCTTGGTATGAATGGTTATGTTATTGTGAAATTTGCCATCAATTGGAAATTCAAGGACAACCGAATTGGAATCGTTTTATGAGATACAGAAACTATCTTAAAGAAGTTGGAGTGATCTAATGTGGAGAAAACTCAGAATATTACTCTGGCAAATAGTTTCTGATTGGGAACAACGCCTGTATCCTTATGAAAAAGAGGATGCGGGCGACTATTATTATACGGTTAAAAATGAAGAAACTGGTGAAAGTTATATGATTATCGAATGGATTAAATCTTTCGATGAGCGTATACAAAGACTACAAGATGAAATGTTGTGGGTTTTAAGTGAAATTCGTGAATTAAGAAAATGATTAATAAAATTATAAATTGGTTCTTCTCACCTTCACAAAAACCAATTGTTGAAGATATTGATGTTTATGAAAAACTCATTGACTTAGAAGAAAAGTATAATAATCTTCTCTACGATATGGTAAAACTTGAAGAAGAAAATATAGAAACTTCTAATGTTCTCTATGAAGTTATGAATTCTATTGAGGCAGTTGATCGTCGTATAGATATTCTTGCAGAACGTTGTAGGATTAACTTCGATGTATGAATTTGACGAATTTGAAAAAGCAATTGCTCACTTTGGTACAAGGGTTGATATTATCATTGCCCTTGAAATGGGAGGCAAAATTGATGCTAATTCTGCCTATAAGGAAATTAAAACAGAACTCAAAGAACTCAAACGAGCAAAAAAACAATACGGGAAGGACTTGTAGTAAATGTGGTGAAACTAAACCACTAAATGAAGAGTACTACCAATCAGTAAAACATTTCAAGCAAAAATTTAGTTTCTATTGTAATGAGTGCAACAAACCCAAACCAAGAGAATGATTCTCTCAAAATATCACAGAACGAAGATGGGTCTTTTACTATGGACTGGGACCCACAAGACCCAAAGTGGTCCTGGTTGAATGGGTTGACATCCAAAGAAGTTCAGGTTATTATGGATCAAGCAATCAAGGATTACATCAATGACCTCCGACTTTGATTATAAAAAGTATTCTCTTGGACAACTTGAAACTTGGGTAACAGATGCTTTGACAAGCGCAGAAGCATCTCCACAAGAAATCTATGATACTATCAAACGTGTTGTTGAAGAGGAATATTATCACTTCAAACATCATACTGAACGTTGTTATGAACTTTTGGCACTTCTGAATGGTAATGGTAATTCCATTCTTAAAGAAATGAAGGATGATTGTATGCCACCTTGGGGACATAGTGATATGGAAGCACTTCGATATACCGAAGAAGAATTGAATTCTATGTGCGATAAAGCGGCATCAGATGAAGAAAAGAATAAATGCCGTGAATATAATTTGCGTGAAGCAGAATACTACAACAAACGTGTAGAACTTGATGCTAAGCAAGATAAAGTAGTTAAGTGGCAACTTCCCATTGAGATTGATGGTGCGAGTGGAGAATATTATATCCAGTTTCCTGATGACTTGATGGAGGCAGCAAATATTAAAGAAAATGATATGGTAGAATGGGTAGATCAGGATGATGGTTCTTATCTTCTCAAAAAAGTTGAAAAGAGAACTGAAAAAGTTAGTCCCAATAATATGACTTGGGATCAAGCAATGGAAGGTGGTTGGTCTATGACTGATGATGGTTTTTGGATCAAAAAATGATCGAAACAATTCTTTGTGGTTATAATATATTCTGTCACGTAAAAAATATGATAGAATATCAAAACCATCAACCACCTGTGGTAAGATACTATGAACCAGGAAAATCTTGCTACGTTAATGGTGTTTTCTATACTAAATGTGAGGATCGATTAAATGGCACTAAGTGAATCTGTTGAAACTAGTTTGAAAGAAGCAGAGCAATCTTTGCGTAATGCACTAGCATATGCTGCTCGTCAAGAACGTCCGATGGTTTGTAGCGTTATTGCAGATATGATTTCTCGCATCGAAACACTGCAAACTACTGATTCTCTTCTTGATAAACTTGAAAATCGCAAACCAGGCGACTCTGGATTCTTTGGAACTATCTTTGGAAAAGATGACTGAACCTAACGAATTTGGTAAAGCACTACAAGAATGGTGGGATTCTGATTCATTCAAAGAGATGCAGAAGTCTCATCAAGAAAGTCTAGAAAGAGCAGTCGGAAAGTATTTTATGCTTTCTGAATCAGATAAGATTGATATGCTTCAAGCAATCTGCTATATTATGTGTAAGGCAGAGAGTGAAGGAACCAGTCATCGTGGTCTTCAAGATGCACTTGGAGTTTATCCTGCTGGTTTCTGGATAAGTGAACTAATGGATGTTCATAATGCTCTTTGGTCTTATTATCACGATAAAAAACAAGAGAAAGAATTACAAGATGATCTAGATTCACTAGATAATTTTATTAACTAATGTAAAGTGATCCCAAAGAAATCATTAAGTTTCTAGATAGTATGATATTGAAATGCTAACATTGGGACACAACGCAAGAAACTTATGACGCTAGCAAAAACTGGAACAGAAGTTCTTACAAAAGAAGAGTGGGATGAACTTGTTGCCCTCAAAGATGCAATTACTTATGCTCCACAAACAGTTTCTGCTGAAAAAATGGAGAAATTTACTGAATTAATGGTTCGCTCACTTGAAGGTAAATGCGATCCACCGCCACCAAAAAACTGGCGTGGAAACTCATTGAGTGAGTGACAAAATAAATATTATCATCACGATACAAAACAATGGACAACATCGATCAACATATTCGAAAGGATGAAGACCTTTTGAGTGATCCTTTGATTTCTCCACAATCTAGGAGACATACTGAGGAAGAATTAGAAGCACTAAAAGCATACAAAGAAAACCATCCAGATGATTCTCACGATCCTACACCATTAGAACTTTACTGTGATACTCATCCAGATGCTCCTGAATGTAGAGTTTACGAAGACTGAAAAATAAATAAATTTTAGTTACTCCTAATAAAAATGTCTAGATTTACTGATCTTTTCCAAGAACCAACTCCTACACCAGAACCAACCACAGAACCTGCGAAAGTAGAAGAGGTTGTGGAAGTTAAGACTGAAAAAGTAAACAAAGCACCTAAGAAAAAGTTCACAATGGATTGAGTGACACTTTAAAAACTGGCACACGGGGGTTCTCAGGGCACTGAGGACCTCTTATAATATGTGGGTAATCAACGAAACGCCTCATGGCAACCCGCTCTCGCATTGGTATCGAACTCTCTGATGGTTCGATTCTGTCTGCTTATTCTCACTGGGACGGTTATCCCGAATGGATGGGTCGCATTCTTCGCACTCACTATAACACCAAAGAGAAAGTCGCTGAACTCATTGATGGTGGAGATATGAGTTCTCCTTGGACTGAGGATCGTTTTAGTGTTGATCCCACACACGGTTGGAAAGTTCAAGAATATGGTCCTCAATACTATTCTCAGCGTGGTGATAATTGTCCTCCTCGCCTTGATGCAGATCTCTGTGAGTATCTTCTTCCCAATAATAATGAAGAATACGCATATGTCTTCCGTGCTGGTGAGTGGGTGTGCTACAATATGAATCAGTTTGATGATAGCAAACTCCCCGAAGTTGTTGAAATTCCCTCAGGAGCATTAGCAGTATGATTACTACAATTATGGCAGCATTTGCCTTCGGTTATTGTGTAACTGACCTTGCTTTGACTGTTTATTCTAAGGTGAAAAAATGAAATCTTCTACTGCTCTTGGTTTTGCTTTTGGTGTAATTGTCATTGCTGTTGCTGGACTATTCTTTGAAGCAGCATTGCTTGGATTGATTCTGTCTTGGTTTAATGTATCTTTGACCATTTGGCAAAATCTTGCTATTGTATTCCTTGCTAATCTTATTTTTAAAACTAACGTTTCTTCTAAATGAAAAACGGATTCACTCTTATTGAGTTGCTGATTGCTGTTGCGATTGCTGGTATTGGATGTGCTTTTTTGTTTAGTATTGCTACTGGCAACACTGCACTTCCAAACAAACAATCCTGCCTTGATGCTGGTGGAAAATGGTCTGAAGGCATTCAATATGGTCGTATTACTCAACTTTGTACTTATAACTGAGGTAAATTATGAAAAATCAAAACGGTTTTATTGATTCTGGTGTTGCTCTCGTAGCAGTTGGTGTTGCTGTGATTGGTGGACTTATCTTTATTGGTGGTCCACAATACAATGTATGGCAACAATCGCTCGCTGGTAAGGCAGAACTGCAAAAGGCAGAATATACTCGTCAGGTAGCAGTGTTGGAAGCACAAGCAAAGAAAGATTCTGCACAGCAACTTGCTGATGCTGAAATCATCCGTGCTACTGGTGTTGCCAAAGCAAACCAAATCATTGGTGATTCGCTGAAAGATAACCGTGAGTATCTCCAATATCTGTACATTACTGGACTGGAAGATGGTAGCAAGAATGGTAATGTGACCATCTATGTGCCCACGGAGAATGGTCTTCCTGTGCCAACTCTACAAATGAATAAGTGACACTTTAATAACTGGTACACGACCCGCCCACAAGGCGGGTTTTCTGCTATAATATTGAGGTAGTTGAGGAACTCTCCATGAATCTGACTGAGTTGATTGAAGAAATCCGTGAGATTGAAATCTATGGTTCTGATCCAGCAGACTGGATGGGTTATCTTGGTTCTGACGACTACTGGGTGCCAGATGAGGAACTGGCATACTAACCCTCTCAGGGGTGCCTAGGTGCCCCTATAATACTCTCATACGCAACCAACCGATGCCTACCCTCAACAAAGAGTTCAGCGCCTTCTGTGCCGAGCGTGATGCCAAGAACACCATTCAACTGAATGTTGTTAAGTGGACTTGGATGTTCTGTGATGCTCTGCGTGGCGGTGCTCCTGATGGTTATGACTACATCTTCGAGTCTGGTAAGAAGTATCACAAGGTCATTATGATTGATTCCAGTGGTGCTCGCTCTGTCCATTGCTTCATTGATAAGAAGACTGGTGAGGTTTACAAGTCTGCATCTTGGAAAGCACCTGCCAAAGGTGTTCGCTATGATCTTCGTATCATTGAGCAACGTGAATGGTTGTTTGAGAAAGCAGATTGGGCAGGTGGTTATTTGTACGCAAAATGATATACTTCCTGATTATTTCTGCTGGTGTTGCTTGGGTAGCACTAGCACTGTTTTCTCCTTGGTTCAATCATCTTGATGACATAGAAAAATGATCTCTTCTATTTTCTTCTGGTGGTTCATCGCTGCCATTGGCGCTGTGTTTGTTAATTATGCACTGATGCAATTCACTGATCATGATGACGACAACTGATAAATTGATCTTCATTTCTTCGTTCATTTGGTTTCTTCACTGGGGGCAATGTCTTACATCACTCTTTCTGGATATGGTTATTCTAAACTCCTCTGTAAGGATGTTACCACTTGGTTTCTGAATAAGTTTTTACCACGCCATAAGATTGAAGTAGAGATTCTGCACCGTGGATTGAAACGTGAGCAGGTTTATGGATACTGTGATTATGTGGGGGAATCTTATCGCCCTCGTGAGTTTCTGATTGAACTTCAAACCCACATGGATGAGGAGTTGTATATAAAAACTCTTTTGCATGAACTGGTCCACCTGAGGCAGTGGGTGGTTGGTTCACTGCGGATGCGACGTGGAAAAATGCATTATGGTAAAATAGCAGTCGAACTTTATGACTATTGGCATCAACCACACGAAATAGAGGCAAGAGAGCAAGAAGAAACCTTATATTATGAATACCTACGACGGCATTGGACCGTATCTGAGCATATTCTAAGTCAGATTCCATATGTGAAGTATGTGCCACCTACCAAAGTGGCACAGTTCTTCCCGAACCGCCTGATGGTGGCGCTATAATTACAAGGTAATCAAGGGAACCGCAATGGTCACCGACACTGCACAGGACGCTCAGATCCGCCGAACGATCATCAAATCGGTGAATGATATGGATCTTCGCCTTCTGCAACGAATTGCCTATGAAGTTCGTTGTGAAGAACTGGGCATTCGCCCTGATGGTTGGAAACTCTATCCTGAGAACTGATTCATGAAACTTGCTACTACCTCTGTCACCAAGATTGCTGATGCTCTCAAACCAGCAGTCATTGATTACATTTATGAAGATGAAGGATTCACTGAGTATATGCAGACTGCTGTGGTAGAGGGTATTCGCAATGCGATGGGAGATATGGATGAAGATTTACTTTTTGAACTGGGTATGCTAATCTTTGATCGGATCGAACTGAAATGATGAACGAGCAACAAAACAAAGTAATCAAATATGCCCTTGTTGCTGGCACTGTTCTTAATCTAGGAATGTGCCTGAATTTGTATCTTCAACTTGGTAGAATGCAATATCAAGTCTCACAGTTGGACAGTAATGTTGCATCTTCTATTCAAGCACTGAGTCGTTACATTTGGGAAATGAAAAATAATTCTGAAACTTATTCAGGAGAATTTCAATGATTGGATTGATCGCTGGTTTGACTTGTGGTATTGCTACATACTACGGTGTTGGCGATGGTTTCCATGGACAAACAACCGCGAATGGTGAACGGTTTGATGCTTATCGTTGGACTGCAGCTCATCCTTATCTTCCTATGGGCACAAAAATTAGGGTAACGAATCAAGACAATCTTAAACAGGTAATTGTAAGAGTCAATGATCGTGGTCCATATTCTCATGCAGACCTAGATCTATCTTATGCTGCATTTGCACATATTCAATCTCCCCGCAAGGGTAATGCCACTATTTGTTATCGTGTAATTGGATGAAAAAACTTCTTTTTGCTGCTGCACTTTTGTTCTCTGCACCAGTTTATGCACAACAGTCACCAACAAATTATCAACCATTTCGTTATGAAACGTCTTGTGCTTTGATGTATGAGGGTAATCCAATGACGGATTTGTGTGTGGTGATTGAAACCCGTGAAAAGGGTGGAGCACTTCGCACTCGTAATATCTTTTCAAATCGATTCAGTCTGACGATCAAAGGTCGATTTGATAAAGAGAAAGGTTATATGACCTGGGACAGTCATAATAAGTATGAATATAAATGGGACTATAAGATCGGTCAGGTTGGAGAACTTGGTAACTGGTCTGAGGTTATGCCTAGTTTTTATTTGCAAAACGTAAGTTGGGATTGAATAATGAAAATTACAGAAGCAACAGTTAATTTAAATGTACATGAGATGGGAGTGATTCTCTCTGCACTTCAAAATCTTGAACACGCAGATGAAAATCGTATTGCCAGAGAATATGGCAGTGTGCCAGCACTGTATAATAAACTTTATACGGTCTTCGAGCGAATGGACACTTCTGAAACTGGACTACGGTACGACGTGGTTCCCTCCTTCTGAGGTTATAATACAGAGGTAATCGGGACACACCCAATGCAAATGCCTCAACTAACCAGCAAGGATGGCAATATGGTGGTTGACTTCTATCCCATCAAGACCCCCTACGGTGATATTTCCGAAACTTGGGTTCTTCGTGCAGTCACCTTTGCCCCTCACGGTCAAGTGTCCAAGAAGTTTCTGAACAAAGTGGAGATGCTGCTGGATATTCGTGAGCGCATGGCATACGGTTACAATCAAACGGGTGATAACTCCAATCTTCCCCAACTTGGAAATCCGATGGCAGGTGCCTGCTGATGAAAACTTCTTATTGGTTTCTTGGTGTGATTGCCATTCTAATGTGGAATGGTGTTCTAATCAAACGTGATCAACAACTGTTCAAGGCATATGATAAACTATGTGCCGAACTTTCACAACCGCATCCTGATTGCCGCTACGCCAAATGAACGACGAAGACATTCAACAATTTATGAATGCATTTGATGATTTTATGAAGCATTCTGAGGTTGAGCAATTTAATCATGATGCCTGGGCAGTTGCCAGGCAATACACTGATCATTTTTATGAACAAAAAGCAGCAGAACTAGAAGTGACTGTTGATTATTACATTCAGGAGTTTGTATGAACACCGAAACTAAGATTCATTTTGCTCTCATGCAAATTGAGAATGTTTCGAATCTCATTGCAGGAAATGAATATGAACACTTCTTCGTTTCGCACTTAGTTCCAATTCAAATCGAACTCCAAAGGCAATTGACAAATCTCACTCATTCATCTAAAATTAAGGAGTAATTTAGAAATACCAATGAAATCACTTTACATTGTTGACTACTGGGTTCCGTTTCCTTCTTCCGAATATGGTGGTGTTGTATCACTGATTGCCGAGAACGATACGGAAGCATTTCAACTCCTTGCCGATGAGAATGGTTTTGATGATAGTTATCAGAATCTGATCATGCCCAATGTCGTCAAGGCACAGAAGTTCAAACTTGTGGATGATTATGAATCTGGTATCATTGATGCATTTACTACCTGATAAAGATAAACGTTATGGAAGAAAGACTCTATCGCATTGAAGAACTCTGTACAACTGGTTGGGAACTCGTTGATCCGAAGTATACTGATATGACAAAGGAAAGGACAAAAGAAGTGTTAGATCTTCTAATTGCAGATGGTTATAATCCAAATTCATTACGTGCAGTACCCAATCCACTCACATGATTGAGTTTCCTCATAAACCACCAGTAGGTTATTCTTATGAACAAGTTCCATTTAAACGTAATGTTGTTGCAATCTGGATTCATAATCATTACAGGTTTGTTTACAATAGCGGTGGGACTACTCGTAGCATCTGGGGATTCTACAATCTCAAAACCAAGTGCTTCCACTCTCCTGTCAACTCCAAAACAATCGGTGATCAAGTAAGTATCAGTCAAACGACACCATACTCTGCTATGATTCTTAAACGCACACCTCTTGAACTTGCTTATGTCTAAGTATAGTCCACGCCTGAATGATTATGTTTCATGGACCAAAGGTGTCGAAGGATGGGTGTATTTTGTTGATAAAGAGTATATCACCATCGAAACCAACGTCCGCCCCAAAGACATTCAAAACGTTCAGGCATGTTCTCTTCATAAGAATGATCGCCTATTAGTCTTATGTTATTCGAATCAATGGAGCGAATTAACTTATGTTGGACATCGTGTTGATCAGTATTCAACTACAATTATATGAAACAGAAGAGAACAGTATGGAGATGGTGGGCGAAAGCATTAGGAGAAAAGGCAAGTAAATGTGACAAAGAATCAGATCTCATTGCTATTATACGTACTGTTATATTCAGTACTTATCTCATTACTAATCTATTCATTATTGCAGGTGTAATTCGACATTGGAACAAAAATGAAATACCAGGTTGTATACTACAAATTGAAGAAGGACAACAAGAAAGCAAAACAAACGGCAATTTTCTATAACATTGAGGATGCTACATTATGGGAAGAACATATTCAGAAGAACGGTTTTCTGAACAGCGAAATTATACCTCTTTTTCAATGAAACCAATCTTTGTAGGTGCTTATTGTGTATTGTCTGCATTGTCTGCATATGCATTGACAGGACCAGTAACTGATAAACAGGCAGTGAATCGTACACTTAAAATGTGTAATGAGAAACCATTAGAGTGTAAGTTCAAGTATGATATTATTCGGTATAATGAGACAGGACAAGTACCTTATAAGGAAGAGAAACCAGTAGAGAAGAAAACGAAGTAAATGGTATTGATTTATACCATTTAACCTTAATTTAATTTAAAAAATATATTAAAAAACATATAGTTATTGTTTATACAGTTCTCAATAAGGTGTAATTAATTGAGAATCAATAAGGTTTTATTGTTGAGAATAGGGTGTTTAATACCTTGTTTTATGTGCTTATAATCTTATAAATGCTTCCTGGTATTATGATTATAAGACCTTATAAGACCTTATAAGACCTTATAAAGGGTGTCAGGTCTTGTGGACTTAGCGAGCGTATCATAAGGAGCGCAGTTTGTCAAGTCCGCCGCCCGCGAAAATTTTCCGAGACCCCACACAAGACTCATAAGCACTTGACATTCTTATAAGTTCGTGATAGAATCTAGACGAGATTATGTGTCGAGAAGAACATAATTCTCGACGAGACCGCATATATATTGGTATGAATCTCGACGAGACACTATATTGAATCTCGTCGAGTTTTATGGTATAATACGAAAGCGTTCACAAATCTCGACGAGCTTATGTACGACGACTACGATCTCGACTACACATACACAGGCAACGATTACGCGGATCTCGACGAGTATTATACACAGGATCTCGACGAGGATTATGCACGTGACGGGCAGGATTATCAAGATCTTGCGTATCGCCATTATGCATGATATAATCTCGACACACTACACATAACTATCATGCCTACACAAAAGCGCATAGTTACGGTTACATTAGACATAGAGTGTTATGATGATCTAGATGTGGAGGATATTAATTGGCGAGAGTTATTGCAACTCGAACCTGGTGAGGATGTCAAGTCTAGGGTAAAAGAATTCGATCCATCCTGGTAGTGTGCCAGTTTAAATATTGCCACAGGACCTCTTATTCTCAATAAGGGGTTTCTTATTGAGAATGAATATTTTATGGTAGGAGGAGTGGCGATGTATTGTCGTCAGCAGGGATACCTCTCCCCTCATTAGATTTCTTATAAGATAGCACGGCACCGGTGCCCAGATCAAGGGGTCTTATGCCAGTTCTTCTAGTGGCACAAGAGGGGTTGTGATCTGCCACGTGGCGGGTTATGTTGGTTTCGTTCCTGAGATTTCCGATGATTTTTCTCACTTCCACCAATCACGGTTGTGTGTATACTTTGAGTCAGGAAGATGGCGATGAGTTGTATTATGCTCCGATCTATGCAAATGGTAATATTAACCTCGAAGAATTCGCTCCCGTTGATATGAACGAAGTCGATATGGATGATATGGAGATTTATGATATCATGCGTCGTCTTAAAGTTATGAATGAGGTGTGACGGTTTAGCAAGTGGCACAAGATCGGTTGAAATCCGATCTTCCCCCTGATAAATTACATTCGTTCCTGAGAGACAAACCATGTTTGATGAACTCTGGCAAGAGATTCAAGACATGCCAGGTGAGATTTTCGACCTGGACATTCCCGAACTTCGTGAAGGTGAGAAGTTCGATGTCAATGAGTACCTGAACGCAAATTACGATTACTGATGTTGTTTCAAGTCACCGCAATCGAGTTTGATTTTGATGAGGATGATGACTTTCCCGAGCATCAATTCTCTAACATTACCGATGAAACGATTGGTATGATTTGGGAAGCAGATGATGAAGATGATCTAGTTGAAGAGATCACATGTGCCACAGGTTGGTGCATCAAATCCATTGATTATCGTCACGTTCTGAAATGACAATCAACCGCGAAGAACTCATCGCTGATTATGCTCAGCAGATCCTAGATGGAATGGACATGAAAACAATGGAGTGTTTCGTTTATGATACTTTGAGGGACAATCTTTCGTCCTATTCTGATGAAGAATTGATCGCTGAGGTTACAGAATACAATCCCGAACTGCTGGAGGATGTGACAGTCTAAGAAGTGGCACAAGGGGGGTTGCAATGCCCCCCGATCTGGTCCATACTACCTTTGTCAACGCGATTCAACCCATGCGTAAGATCGAACGTGAAATGAACGCCGCCATTCTGAACAATCAGAACTGGCAAAAAGACAACACTTCTGTTCAATTCGATTCTGAAACTAACGAGTCGAAAGTGTTTCTTTACGGCAACCACATTGCCACCATTGGTGATGATTTCGTGCAGATCTTTGATGGTGGGCATCAGTCCAACACCACCAAATCCCGCCTGAATGCGATTCTTCAAGAGCATGGAATCAAGGGCGAATGTGTATTCCAACGCAACTGGAATTGGTTCGTTCATAAGTTCGTTGGACAGGCAGGAACTTCACCTGTTTACAATGAGTATGAATTCAAAGATGGGTTCATGTTCGCCTGACGAACTGGCACATCGGGTGCCCCACACGGCACCCTCACCCCCTATACTAACTTCAGTTCAATCAAACCAATGGAAACCTTCCTCGAGACTTCCTTCCAGAACGTTCGTTCTTCCAAGCGTACTGATGAGTTTCATAAAGTTCTTCTAGATGAAGTTCTGAATGCTAATCCTGCGTGGGCAGAGTATGATTGGCAGTATGAATACCAACTGCCCGTTGACGGTTTTGGAGGTACTTTTGACATTGACATTGCTGGGTTTCGTGATGGTCAACTTAAAGTTGCGATTCTTGGCAAAGCACTCAACAGCAACATCAACAAAAACATCAAAAACTACGCTAACACTAGTGTAGGTGAGGCAGCACGATTGATGTATGCTCCTGACATTCTGCTCGAGAAAGTGTTGTTCGTGAGTGTTCTTCCCCGTGTGGCACCACGTTTCAACAAAGCAGGCGAAGTTCAGGGTTACGATGATGTCGTAAGTGCCAAAGAGCGTACCAAGATTAACACCGTGCTGCACTTTCAATACGGTGGTAAAGTGGAAGCAATCGACCTGTTCTTTGACATTGAAGGTGTCAAGACTCTGCAAGAGTTTCACACCGTTAGCATCACAAACCTGGATACTCTGACTCTGGTGTGACAGTAGGATAGGTGGCACAAGACCTCTTGTGCTGCCTCCCTGTTCGTGCCATACTACGTTCATCAGCAATCAACCCGACCGATGAAACTCTACATCCTGAAAGAAGTCCTCTACGACTACACTGACGGAATGGCAGTTATCGCTGCTGAATCTATGCCTCAGTGTGAACAGATCTTTATGGAAGAGTTTGGGTATTTTACTGACTGCAATGGTGAACGTGTGAAAGATGAAAAGGTGCAAAAAGAGTTCAACAATGCTAAGGTTACTATCATCGAAAGCGTAGGACTTGACGAGGCAGGTATTGTAGAGTATGTGTACGGTGGGGGGTGACACCCCGACAAGTGGCACACACCCCCTTGTGCTGCCCCTTGATTCGTGCCATACTGATTCCATCAACACAAGACCGATGCAAAACAAGCACCAAGAGCACCCCGAAGATACCATCCTGACAGGTGATCTGTCCGTGCTGGATTGGTTCACTGCTGCTGGACATCTGAGCGTTAAGATGGACGGTTCTCCTGCAATCGTGTGGGGAATTGATCCTGCAACTGGTACATTCTTCGTTGGTACAAAAGCAGTATTCAACAAAAAGAAGATTCGTATTGCACACTCTCACGATGAGATTGACCAGCATTATGAAGGCGACGTTGCAGTCATTCTTCATTCGTGCTTTGATCATCTGCCCCGTGTGAATGACATCATTCAGGGTGATTTTATCGGGTTTGGTGGTGACACTGAGTACAATCCTAACCTGATTACGTATCAGTTCCCTGAGGTAGTTTCCCAAGAAATTATCATCGCACCTCACACCCGTTATGAGGCAAACGATGACCTTCGTGATAGTTGGGCAATCCCTCTCACTGTGAACCTGGAATCTACCGATTCTGTTCTATTCGTGAAACCCGATGCCTGGATTGCACACGGACAGACTTCGTTCGCTGATGTCAAGGAAGTGTGTAAGTTTGCCCGCCAAATGGCAACCACCTGCCAGTTCGTGACTGATAAGGAAGCGGCAAAGATCAAGCAACAGATTAACGCTTGCATCCGTGCTGGTGAAGAGATCAACCCCGAAGATTTTGATTGTGACACTAATCTGATGCGCTTGTGGGCATTGGTAAAGTCAATCAAAGACGATTGTTTGTTCCTCTGCCGTAACAACGGACCCGCTGCTTATCTGGGTTCTCCCTATAAAGGTTATGAGAGAATTGATGCCGAAGGTTATGTGTTGACCAATGAGTTTGGTATGTTCAAACTTATCAACCGTGAGGTATTCTCTCACGCTAACTTTAACTTCGGTCGGTTTCAGGTAGCATAAGATAGGGGGCACAATCGCCCCCTTTTTTTATACTTTTATTTTTTATTATTTTATGGCAGGGGGCGTGGCGACCGTTTTCGTCATCAGGGCTACCCCGCCCCTCCTTCGCTTGTGACCTTAGTATAGGGCACCAGGCACCCCATACAACCCACCTTGTGCCACCTTCTGAACTGGCACTCTGCCCCTGACTCTACCCCCACTCTGCCCCTATACTGATCTCAGTTCAAACGACAGCGATGCGCTTTGAAGTCCGTTACCAGACCCCCTACAATGCCTGCGAGTGGCGCTCACAGTGGTTCCCCACCCTGGCAGAGGCAGAGCGTATGGTAGAGTTCTACCGCTCCTGTGGGTCACCCTCCCACGTCGCACCGTCCTCCCTGGCACAACTGGAACGATGATCACCGTAGCGTTCTTCCTGATCGGTTATACTATGGGAGCAGGGCACGTCCTGATCCTGCAACGTATCCTCCGCCGCCGATGATCAACGCTCTGACCCGCTCACGATCCCCTGAGTTTCACCGCGCTACGATGCTCCGCCTGACGATCGCTGCTCTGCTGCTCTGGGGGTTCTGGGGTCCACTCTACCCCGTGCGTAGTGTGACAGCGGACCTACTGGACACTACCGCCGACTTCCTGCGCCGCTGACCCCTTATACTGATCTCAGTTCACAAGCGAACCCGATGACCCGCACCAACGTTCTTCCCATGGACCTCTGCACCGTCACCCTGACTGAGGCACAGTGGAGCACCATCCGCACCGCCGTTCTCTGCCTGGCAGTCGACTGCCGTGTCGCTGGTAAGGGCACCGACGCAGACTACTACCTGAATGCATACAACCTCCTGCGGGATGCGATGGGGATGGACGCCTGAGGCACTGGCACACGGGGGGTGGAACCCCCCTACCCTCACCCCTTATACTGATCTCAGTTCAAACGAACCACCAATGGCAACCGCAACCTACCAGACCAACCTCACCGATCGCACCTACAACGGTTGGACTAACTACGAAACCTGGAATGTTGTGCTCTGGATTGAGAATGATGAGAGCATCTACAACTTCATTCAAGAGAATGAGATCTGCTGCTATGAGGAACTGCTGGACGCATTCTATGAGTTTGGCACAACAGAAACCCCTGATGGTGTAAAGTGGAACGACCCTAAGATCAACCGCGCTGAGATCAACGGCGACGTGTTCGACTTCTAAACTGGCACACGGGGGGCACCAACCCCCCATCCTGACCCTCTATACTGACCTCAGTTCACAGACCGACCATGACTTCTACCCTTGCCCTCTCCCTGCTCCGTCGCGGTGCCAATGGCGCTCAGATCCTGGAGATCCTGGACTCTATCACCAACGACGTAGAGCAGGCAGGGATCGACGACTGCGCCGCCCATTATGCTGCCATCAGTGCCCAACCTACTCTGAGCGAAGTCCAGTTCTGATAGCGGCACAACGGAGGGGGATGACCCTTCCCTTTTGCCCCTATACTGATCTCAGTTCAAACGACACCAATGACCCGCACCCTGCAAGACGACCTCTACGATCTGGCAAACGCAATCGCCGCTGAGATGTATGGTTGCGACCTGGACCGCCTGGACCCTGAGGAACTGGAATGGTATGGTTCCCAACTGACCGAAGACAACCTGGAAGAACTGGCAAACGACCTTGCCGCTGCCGCCTGGCAGTCCTACTGATCTGCTACAATACTCTCAGTTCAGACGATCCCATGTTCATCACCAACGCCACCGCTGATAAGGACCCCGCCTGCCAGGCAGCGATGGCAGCATACGCTCAGCGCCTGCAACGGGAGGAGGAGCGCCGCCAGCAGATCCTGGCAGGCACCTACATCCCCTGCCCTGTCCAATCCGACAACTGGTACATCAGCGACCGCGACTGATCCCACCGACCGACTAGGATACTTTCAGTTCAAACGACAGACCAATGACCAAGACCGACAACCTCCGCTCCCTGATCGCTCACACCCTGACTGAGATCGACCGCGAGTTCCACGGTTGGACCTTTACCGCTGATGACTTCGCTGGTGAGTCGATCCACGACCTGCGGGAATTCTGCTACCGCCACCACTCCCCCATCGTTCGGGCACTACCCACGACGGTGATGATCTGAGGACGGTTGGGGAACTGGTCAGAACCCCTTGACCAGGACCCCTTCTACCCCATACAATACTCTCAGTTCACAAGCGAACCCGATGACTAACCTCTCCACCCTTGCTGCTGCTCCTAGCATGGACCTGCTGCTCGCTGAGATTCAAGGGCAAGTTAAGGTCACCCGCCTGCCCCGTCGCGGTCCCCGTAAGGGCGAAGCGATTGCCGACCGCGTTGGCGGTGCTAGCACCCGTTGGCGCAACTCTACTGGTGGCAACGGTCGCCTTAAGGCAGGGCAACTCCGCGCGGATGAGATCGCCCTCAAGTCCGCACTCCGCTGACAGACCTGCTACAATACTCTCAGTTCACACGACACCTGACCGATGACCTTCCCTCAGATCCTCTGGAATGCCACCAACCCTGAGAATGGCACCATCCGCTGGAGCACCGCTTGCCAGGCAGCAAAGGAGCATGGACTGTGGGACGACTTCCGCACCGACTACGGGACCGTCCCCTTCCGCGTCGACACTGGCGAATTCCTGGTGTGGTTGGGGTATTGACCCCTGCCCCTGACCTGCTACAATACTCTCAGTTCACAACCCCAGACCAATGACCGAAGCATACGCGATCTTCACCACTGGCACCGACTACTACGATCGCCCCGAACTGTTCGGACTCTACGCTTCCGTTGATAAGGCAGAGGCAGAGGCAGCAGTCCTACGCGAGCGCCTGGAGGATCCCGACTGTGCCGAATTCGAAGGGCAGCGCCTCTATGATCAGGTGACCGTGACCTACGTTCCCATCCGCTGAGATCCTATGGGGGGTTGACCGATCGACCCCCTACCCTCTACAATACTCTCAGTTCACACCTCCGAACCGATGGCACTCTACAACATCGCAACCGACCTCCAGACCCGCCAGACCGTATGGGTCATGACCAACGTAGAAGGCGGTCGCCCTCAGTTAAACTCTCACCGTGAGGGTAACGCTGGGCGCTCGCTTGCTGCCTCTGGTATTGACGGTCTGCCCGCTTGGGAACTGGCAGCGATGCACCATGCCTACCGTGGACGGGGTTGACCCCCCATCCTAGCACACGGCGGGGCGCTTATGGGTTGGTGCGTGGCAGTCGCAGTGCCCCCGCCGCCCGCCCCGTGCGGTCGCGGCGCGTGATGGGGGGTTGTTATAAAAACGCACCACTACCCTAGGCTATAAAGTGTTACGGAAGCGATCTAAATATCAGACTCAATAAACATTCAAAATCAAAAAATTTTTCGCCAATAAAAAGTTCTCATAAGGTTGATATATAAAAAAATAAAAAAATATCAAACGAATGAGAAAAAAATCCGGAGAAGAAAAACGCCCCGTAGAGGTTGATCCAATTACTGGTGAGTATTCGATTAAACTGCCAGAGTGGATGGTTAACGAACTTTCGTGGTATGAAGATACTGAGATTACGTTTACCTTAGAGGGTAGTGAACTTATACTTTCAGAATCAGAATGAAAAAATATGATATCTATGTAAAAGATAGGTGTATCTTTCATTCAGTAACTGAAAGTGAATTCAAAACGACTTGGAATACTTTGAACATTATGGTTGGAATTATGAAGACTGAATATTGTTCAGAGGACCTCCATTATCAAGAAGTGGTTGATTGACAACCGCTACATAATACTGTATGATATGATTGAAAATTAATCAAGTTATGACAAAAGGATTTACTGTAAAGGCAAAGAGTCCAGTAGTCGCAAAAGAACCTGAATGGGACTACGATAAGGCAAGGGAAATGGTACGTGGAAAGACAATTGTATTTTGTCTTCCTGGACGTGGTGTTTCCTATACATATCTGAAAAACTTTGTTCAACTTTGTTTTGATCTTGTACAAGCAGGTGCAAGTATTCAGATTTCACAAGATTATAGTTCAATGGTGAACTTTGCACGTTGTAAGTGTCTGGGTGCAAATGTTCTGCGTGGTCCTGATCAGAAACCATGGGATGGTAAGTTGCAATATGATTGGCAACTGTGGATTGATAGTGATATCGTCTTTAACAGTGAAAAGTTCTGGCAACTTGTTCTAATGGAAAAGGATATTGCTGCTGGTTGGTATTGTACCGAAGATGGTATGACCACCTCAGTTGCACACTGGTTGGACGAAGATGATTTCAGAGGTAATGGTGGTGTCATGAATCACGAAACTCTGGAAAGCATTCAGAAGCGTCGTAAACCATTTACTGTTGATTACACTGGATTTGGTTGGGTTCTGATTAAGAACGGTGTATTCGAACACGAAGATATGAAGTATCCTTGGTTTGCACCGAAGATGCAAGTCTTTGAATCTGGTGAAGTTCAGGACATGTGTGGAGAGGATGTATCCTTCTGTTTGGATGCAAAAGAAGCAGGATTTGAAATCTGGTGTGATCCTCGCATTCGCGTCGGTCACGAAAAGTCAAGAATCATCTAAAATGGCACAAGAGCGGTATAATATTCTCTGTAAGGGACGGAAAATATACCAAAACCTTACAGAGGAAGAATACTTCGATACTATGGAGGATCTGTCCCAACAGTTTTATGAGACAGGTTCTCCAAACCCAAGCGAACTTGAAACTGAAATTTATTTGGAGAATTAAACAATGGCA
>Ga0315904_10002865_pt1 | contig 26105 bp, 55 predicted proteins | sample LakEriMetagenome_6_FD_203529 | JGI IMG/M metagenome (GOLD analysis project Ga0315904, IMG submission 203529) | Freshwater fungal communities from buoy surface, Lake Erie, Ohio, United States - Buoy 12 MA120 | ecosystem: Environmental > Aquatic > Freshwater > Lake | place: USA: Lake Erie, Ohio...
AACTTTGTTCCTTTTACTATTGAACTCTCTCCTAACTTTTGGGGGTTCTGTATATGGATATGTCTCTTATTCAACTGAATTATTTTTTGTATGATTGTCAGACTTTTTGGAAACTGCTCTGCCTTCCATCTTCTCCCAATCTCTATCCCATCTCACTGCATCGTTTGTCCTTTGTGCTGCCGATAGAACATTGTCGATAGTACCCAACTCCTTCGTCAGGTAGAGAAATGCTGCCAGGTCCTTCGGGAAGCAGTGTCCACCGAATCCAAAATCTCCATCATGTCCCGGTACTCCCCAATGGGAATCTCCTAATCTCTCATCCATAGTAGCATACTCAATTACCTTATCGTAATCTGCTCCTACCTCATTACACAATTGATATATCTCATTAGCAAAGGATACCTTTACAGATAGGAATGTGTTGGTTACATACTTCACCATTTCTGCGTATGTCGAATTCGTCTTAATGATATGTGCCTTTGGGAATACCTTTGAGAATATCTGTTTTAGTTCCGTTGTTGTCGGTCTCGGTCCACCTAATATAATTCTGTTTTGATTCTCATAATCACTCACCGCATTCCTTTCAGTCAGAAACTCTGGATTGAATACGATATTCGTCTTATACCTTTCATTCCACTTTTCAGTAGTGGTTGGTGGTATGGTAGATTTAACCACAATACCATTCGTCTTTCCAATCTCGTCGATTTGTTTAATAACTCCCTCAACAATGTCCGTATTGCATGACCCATCCTCATTCATTGGGGTTGGTAAGCAAACGAATACATAATCGGATTCAGCTACGGATTCAAATGTGGAATTCGCTTTACTCGAATCCAAATCGAATGTACTTACTTCATAATACTTTTTGAACTTCTGGTAAACTGCGTTACCTACGAACCCTTGTCCTACTATTCCTAATTTCATCTAAAAAACTGATTTAATTTATCTACTACTTCTGCTTTTACTTCTACTTTTTTATCACTTTCTTCCTTATATGGATTACTAATTTCATAGTTTATTCTATTTTCAGCAATCTCCATATATTCTTTTTCTCTTTCAATACCAACGAAGTCAAAACCACCTCTAATTGCAGCTTTTCCAGTAGAACCACTACCCATAAAGGGGTCAAGAGTTGTTCCACCTTTCGGTGTCACTAAACGGATTAGATATAACATCAAATCGGTTGGTTTGACGGTTGGGTGTATGTTTCCTTCGTTTCTGTCACCTTTAGAAGTTTTGGGACAATAGAAGAAACGAGATACTCCTTCATATTGCTCATCTAATATCTTACCCGCTTCCTCATCAAAGATTATGTTTGCAGGAAATCTGCCAAGAGTTTGAGAGTGTTCTACTTTTTGTTTCATTTTCTCACCAAACTCTTTCATCTTCTCTTCATCGTGCATCCACGGTCTATCAAATCCTTCAATATCCAATACTGAACCATTTGTTGCACCACCACCAAGATTATCATTAGTAGGTATTCTACTATCATCTATATTTATTCCACCAGTGCCCCACTCTAATACATTATTGCCTACCGTTTTTTCACTCAATGGTTTTCTTGCCATTACAATAGGTTCATGTGCGGGTTTAAGAGCAGTTCCCCAACCTCCCCATTCGTTTGTTATTTCATATACAGGTATATCACCAGATATTTGTTTTCCACCCATAGATTTACCAGGAACATATTCTTTTGAGTATGAATAACCACTTGTACCAGTTTCTACTTTAATTCCTTGTTTTGTACCAATCTGTTTTAAGTTTTTTATACCACCAACTTTAATCTTTTCAATATCTTTACCAATATCTCTTGATTTAGGAAATCCGGAACCATATATCCACATCATTTGGTCTCTAATCTCAAACCCAGCATTTTCCACTCCACTTGCTAATCGGTGATACATTCTACTTCCACCAAAGGCTAACATATACCCACCTGGTTTTAGAACTCTCATACATTCTATAGACCATTCGGTCACCCATTTCTCAAACTCAATGTTATCGGCAAGGGTGGTCATTTTCATACCAGCTCCTAAACCTTTAACTACTTGTGATTGGGTTTCTCTAGTTGCCTTTACTTTATCCCAATCTTTACCCATAAAGGAAAGTCCGTAAGGTGGGTCTGTTACGATTGAGTCAATAGAATTATCGTCTAACTCTTTTAGTTTATCTAAACAATCTCCTAATAATAATTTCATAACCTATTTTGTGATTTTAATTTACTAATTTTACTCCATATTTCTTCAAAAATGCGGGAATATCTTTGGATTTGATTACTTCAACATTTTGGTATTTGGATGTCAATTTATCAATTAGTCCTTTATTCGAAGTTAGGGCACTTTTAGCAGCTAAACCTATACCATAACTATCTTCAATTACCCCAATCTTTTCTACTTTAATTTTACTTAAAACTATCTCATTCCAATTTGCTCTTGAACCTAGGTAAGTAGAATTGATATATTTATTTTGAAAGGATTCTTTATTTTTCAACATTAACTTATACGCAGTATCTATGTAGGTTTTGATAAAGTATGCCTTTTCTTCCTTTGTCAAATCAGGTTGATTTTTATGAATATCATTGTATGAGGATGTGAATTTTTCCCATTTTTCTTTGAGCGGTTTTAATTGAGGAGTAGAATCTATGGTTTTGATTTCTTCACTAAATTCTTTATAAAAAGCATTGCCAGGAGCAACCCATCTTCTACCACCTTCATCTGGTTTTGTCCATAAATCTTCAACACTTTCTGCTAAAACTATACCAGAAAGTAGAACCAAAACTCCACCCTTCGTCCACATTCCAGCACCTGTGGCAGGACCTGAATCCGTACTCGTAGTTACTTTGTTAAATGCGGAAATAGATTTACTCTGTCCTTCCATACTTACTAATTTTGGAAGATTATCAACATCTGTTACATGGAATGCAGTTGTCCGTTTCGTTTCTACCATTTGTTTTATAATTGGTAGTGATAGAGGAATCATGCCATTCATACACATTTCGAGTGTGGATGCCTGCCATTTGATTTCTTTTAGTAGTTGGGCAAGTTTCATAGAAAAAGGTATATACTATAAATATAGATTATATTGAGAAACTTTCTCCACAACCACAAGTTCTACTAGCATTTGGATTGACAAACTGAAATCCTTTACCATTCAATCCATCGGAGTATTCCAATTCAGTTCCGATTAGATACAATAGTGACTTTCTATCTATTAGTATTTTCACACCCTTATCTTCAGCGAGTGTATCGGCTGGGTCTTGTGTATTATCAAAAGAAAGGTCATACGCTAATCCACTACACCCTCCACCTTTTACGGATACTCTAACATACGGATTCAATGCTCCACCCTCTTCTATTAAAGAGTTTAGTTTTTTAGCGGCGGATTCAGAGACTGTTACCATTACCTTTCTAATGTATCTAAAATCTGTTGAATACTTTGGATTCGCATCTTATCTTCTACTGAATGAATTTCTTGTAGTTTCAATTTAAGCAGTTCCATTTTCAATTTTTCTTTATTCTCTTTTGTCAGTTGTATCATTATTGAAAATTAAAATATGCATCTATATTATCGTTCATTGGTTTGTTCAATATCTCCAATTCAGTTGTCAAACTCCTTAAAAATTCCTCTGACATCAACCCCCACGTTCTATTTTTGTTTTCAGAGAAATAGTAAAATCCATCCACATTAATGAATTGTCCGACTATAATACCAGTAGATTTTAAATTTATATTATAAACTTTATCTTTGACCTTTTCTTCTATAAATATCATTCTTTGGTAGTAAATTTTATAACTATTTTAGTTCCATAATCTTCAATACTATATCCACTCCATCTATTATCCAATAGAAAAAACTTTGTAAAGTTATATATAATAACTTCTCGTCCGTTCAAATACGACACCAATGAGTTTAGGGCGTAATCTATCGAATATCCACCTTCAAGTTTGCCACCTAGTATCAAATCTGCTATATGAGGTGCTAAATCGGTATGAGTTGATAGTACTAACTGCATAGTTTAGTTTGAAAGAGGTGCTTTGATTTTAGGATGTGATTGATAACCTACCAACTCAAAACAATCAGGTCTATAACTCATAATCTTTTCACTAAAAGTTTTTTCACCCAATCTTTCTTTTACCAATTGGTGTTGATACCAATTTCTTTCGGTTATTTGTACCTTTGGTAATTCAAATGGTTCCCTACTGATTTGTTCTTTCGCTTGCTCAATGTGGTTTGAATATAGATGCACATCTCCCAAATTACCAATCAATTCGTCCGCATACATCCCCACTTCCTTTGCAATAATAGCCAATAACAATCCATAAGAAGCAATGTTAAATGGTAATCCTAAAAATGTATCCACACTTCTTTGATTCCACATTAAAGAGATTGCTCTCTTTGGTGTTGAATCGTAATACTTGTCATCAAAATCAGGTATCAGTTCATCGTTGAATTCCATACCAGTCTCATAGTTCTTATTGAACCAGATTCTGTATCTTTCCTTATTACTCAACTCTCTTGTATAAACCTGGAATCCATAATGACAAGGTGGTAAAACCATTTGGTCTAACTCACCTACATTCCAAGCAGATACCATCAATCTTCTACTATCGGGATTTGTTTTGAGTTCGTTGATTAGGTTTGTGATTTGGTCTATATTGATATTATGATGTGTTGGTTGACCCGCCATCACATAATGATTTTTCTTGCTTTGATAATTCCACTTTCTCCATTGCTTACCATAGATAGGTCCTAAATCACCCCACTTCTTTGCAAACTCTTCATCGGTTTTGATTTTGTTGGTAAATTGTTCCTTTGTTAATGGTATAAGTTTATCTGAATCGCTGAACATAGATTCAATATGTGGTTGTGTTCCGATAATGTCACCAGACCTATACCCATCAATGATTTCATCTACTGCTTTAGTGTAGTTTTTAAATGCATCACCATCCCAAATGTGGCAATCGTAATCCAATAGAAATTTGATGTTTGTATCTCCTCTTAAAAACCATAGGAGTTCGGTTACAATTGAATTCCAATGCATCTTCTTTGTAGTAAGTAATGGAAACCCTTCACTCATCTTATGGCGGATTTGATGTCCGAATTCAGATATAGTACCTGTTCCAGTTCTATCTTTTTTTTCTACTCCAAACTCAATAATATCGGAAAGTAGTTGTTGGTATCTTTTATCTAATGTATTCATTTATTAGTCTATAATGATATGACATTCAATCCCATCTTCACTGTGGAATATCCATTCAGTAAATTGAAGTGTTTCACCATCGTCAAAAGTTTCCAAAATAGGGTTTTCCTCAACAAATGTGAATCTTCTACTGTTATTAGTTTTTGGATTATGAATGTAGAATTGTTTCTTTTGACTAGGGAATGATTCAGGATGTATGCCTCCATCTGGCATAACACAATCTAAAAACATTGCGTGTCCATAGAAAGAATTATGCTCTTTTTTCCATGTAAATTGTCGTATATGATATATGTAATCCATTTTGTTAAATTAGTTTATTTAATGCATCTAAAAATTTATTAATTCCTTTGCTATGATTCGCATCCCAGTCATCCGATGCACCACTATCGCTTATGTATTTATACGAAACGAAATCGAAACGATTTAGTTTACATACTTTTGCGATTGAGTATGCTTCCATATCAAAAACTCCGTTTGGATTCATCTCAAATTTATCTTGAGTTCTACACACTTCCCCATCACCAAATGTTAATACAGATTCTTTAAGTTGAGAATGAGTAATTTCATCAAATGGAGTTGAATACTTTTCTCCAAAAGGAGTGTCCATATCCTGTTGAACAAAATGTTTACATTCAACAAGTGTTCCAACTGGTAATGTATTTGAACCAGCAGAACCATAATTTATTACCAACACATCATTTGAGTAATTTCGTATCTGTGATAATACTTGCGTTGATTTGATTGCTGCATTTACTTTACCCACACCTGTGTAATATACATCTACGGAATTTGGTATTATATCCTTTGGTAATTCGGATTCCAATGCTACAAATAGTATGATTCGTTTATCCATTGTATTGAATCAGAGAATGTACTGGCTTCCCACCAACTAGAATTTCACCATGTAGGTACTTCAAATCAATTAGTACAACTGCTCCTAACACATTGTATCCTGCCATAGTTAATAGAGTTTCTGCTGCTTTCAATGTTCCACCTGTTGCCAACACATCATCGATAATCCAAACATCACCACTTCCAGCTTTGACCTCCAACACCTCATTACCATATTCTTTGGTAGAATCAATTGACTCAACTGGTGGAGGTAGTTTACCCGCTTTACGAATAGGTATAAATCCACACTCATTTATGGTTGCAACTGCCGAACCAAATATAAATCCCCTGCTTTCAATACCAGCAATCGAAACATTTTCATCTATAAACATAGACATGTCATCGATTGCTGCATTAAACATATTTGAATTTGCGAGTAACGGTGTAATATCTTTGAATAGGACACCTTCCACTGGCCAATTGACAACATCTTGGATATAATCTTTGTAATTCATTTGATTTTACCTGTATTATTTAACTGAAAGAATTTTGAAGAAATTGAACATTCTCCATCCCTGCTTATCCAAATCAAAGACCGTGATATTATCACTTACTATTGGATTACCTTCTGAATCGGTTTGTGGTGTTTTGTTTCCCTTCGGATGAAACTCTTCTGGAATGCTTGTAAGCATTTGAGTACAATTCATAACTCGTTCCGAACCATCTGCTTTGATAAATGTAACTTCAATTGATTCGGTCTGTAACCTATCAATCAACTCTTGTTTTGTAATTTCTAACTCTGCTATCATATTTGTTTTATTTTGTTTGTAAATTATTCCTCATCAGGTTCAATCATAGATTTAAAAAGTTGAGTCAATGGCAATGATAAACAATATATTCCAATTGATTCTAAAAAGTTTAAATCGGGTACTAAATCCGATAGTAATGTTGCGTAGGATATTGCTAATCCAACTACAACAGTTATTAAAATTACATGCAGCACTGCTCTTATTCTATACATCATAACATATTTTTTATTTTATCAAATATAATAATAATTTATTAAAATTACAAGTCAAAAGGGGAAATTTAATTCCCCTTTATTAGTTTACTTTCTTATAAATTCCCTTTTTCTGTTGGGACTTTATGGTCTTTTTAGCCATTCGTTTACGATTGGCGGTTTTACGTTGTCTGTTTGTCATTTTCTGTTTCTGTTTTAGCTTCCTGAATTAGATTCACGAATACATATTCATTTGTTTGATTACTTTTTAATATCTTTTCACAATTATACAATTGTTTTAAAAAAGTAGTGGCTTCACCTTCTATTGAAATTTTGAATTTACTGAATGGTATTCGTTTTACCACTTCGTATAATTCTTCTCCAACGGTTAATAGTTCAAATTTTCTCATTTCCAAAATATCTGAATACCCAATATACTTGCTGCTAATAATAAACAGATTAATGTTTTAAAAGTCAAAGGTTCTTTAAAAAGTAGGATACTCAAGCTCACAAAAACTACAATCCCAATACCAAACCCTATCAATCTGCTAGGCCATAGTTGTCCATTGAAGTGATTGACAAACCCTTCAACAGATTTAATGTAGAACCATGCACATGGAATTGATATTAATAGTAATATAATTGGATACTTATGATACCAACCATATTTTACACTACCTTGTAGTTGTAAAAAACTAACTACTTGTCCTAATATACCAAATATAAAACCTTTTAATAAATCATTCATAAACAAATATAACAAATTATTATCAAATACACAAGTTGTATATGATTATACTAAAAGTATTTTAGAAGTAATTAGATTGAAGTATCTTCGTCATCCCATATATCTATTACAGATATGGCATCGTCTTCGTATATTTCTTCTTCGATTTCAGTTAATGAATCGTATATTGAATCCAACAATTCATGTTGTACTCCGTCATTATCTATATCTTTTAAGTCTTCCTTAATACGATTTACGATTTTTAATATGTTTTCTTTCATAATGATTTTTCAATAAGTATATCATTTAATTAAAAACATTAAATCTCTGATTTCTGCACACTTTTCATACTCTTCGATTTCCATAAAGTATTCCATTGCCAGATTCAGAGTTAAATCTAACTCATCTCTTTTTGCAATTAAAACAATGTTGTCAGATAAATTTGATATTAATAATACCTGTATCGATTCTTCATCGCTCTCTAATAGTATGCGTATATAACGGAGTATTTCGGAAAATATTATGTACTTATTTTCCTTTATCCAAGTCGATAGAGATTGGTTACCCAAGTCTATGTGTAATATAATGGGTTCTCTGCTCATGCAAACAAATGTTCCAATCCGTTTGTATTTGACCTTCTTAACTGAATATCAATCTCGGAGTATGTTGTCACTTCTTTAACTTGCTTCTTATACCACCAATACAGGTCTTCTATCGTACCCTTACCTCGTTTTTTGCTCATTGCCTTATCCCACAAATCAGTACCGAATTCGGATTCCAATTCCTTTCTCAAATCATGTAGGATTTTCAATTCGTTTTTATGAGCTTCATCCATTAGCTTTAGAGCCTTTACTCGCTTCATTCTCGCAGAATCCTCTGCAGCCATTCTACGGTTTGCTTCATCAGTTCCAATGTAATTTCTGTACGCTTTATCGTACACATCAATTGCTTCTTGTCTAACTACTTTTACTTCATCAAACATATATGAGTAATCGTAATCACCATTTCTGATTTTAAGTAAAAGTGGTGCTTTAGATGGTAGTGGTTTGTTTTTTCTACCTTTTGTCCACCATCTGAACGGATTATATCCCATAGTTTTTAAAGTTTTTCCTCAACAGATTTTTTCTTATCCTTCTCACCGTAGTATTTACTAACTACATTTGTTATAAAAGAAATACTTTCCGAATCACCAGTAATAGCATCGTATTTGTGGTATCTTTCGGCGAATTTTTGTAATCCCAACTCATCCAATTCTTTATGGATTTGTAATATATTACTTACATAACATCTGTTAAATCCCATTATCAGGCATCAAAGTATTTCTGAAGTGCTTTCAATCTATCATCTGCATCCACCAACATTTTCAATGCTTCTTCAGCATTGTTATAGAAATCTGTAGTAGAATGGTCACCAATGCCAACACCGGTGTTTCCCAATAAATCTAAAGTTAGTAATGCTTTAGCTCTATCTGCTTCTGCTGATGTTTTTAACATCAAAATTAAATTTGTATTCATCATTTTATCGTTTAGTATTAATCAAACCATTGCGAACGATGGGTTTTTACTTTTATCGTACTATCTTTAAATTTAGGATTACCACCTAATTTAATTTCAGCATTAACAATTTCTTCCATTTTAGCTTCATCACCTGCTTTACCAATTTGTTTTGCTCTTTTCAATTCTTCAGTAGTAACTTCACTACCTTTGGTAGCGGCTAGAAATTGCTTGGTATGGTATGTATCTAATGGTTGAGTAAATTGTTTTAAGTATTTAGCCTTCGAATCTAAATATTCAAAAAAAGAATTTTCATCCAAAGAATCCATCTCTTTATCTGTTAATTCATTTTTAGGGTCATACTTCATATCTGTTTCTGCGCAATATCGTTTGAAATAGTTTCTAATAATTCAACTTCATTTTGAAAAACCGCATTTTCAAATTCATCTCTACTCTTTTCAATAGCAGTTTCTACTATCTTAATTAATTTCGATTGATAGGTTTGCGGAGCCATGTGTGTAAATGTAAATTTATGGTTTGTGATTGTAATACCATCTTCCCACACACGCACCCAATACTCCAATTTTTTATTAACCAAAAAGTATCTACCGGTAAGCGGAGCCATCTTAATATCGGTTTCGGAATGAGTACACAAATGTGTAATAATATCCAAAATCAATTGTTCTTTTGAATTTAATTTGTAAGATGGAATTAGTTTGTTTTTTATCCAATTCAACATAGTGTTATAATTTAATGATTAAAGATATGATGGTCCGTATGTACTATAACGAGCAGTTCCATCCATAATGTTACCTCTCGCATGCTTTGCTGGTGCTTTCCAACTGGCTGGTTTTAACAAGTCACCTTTCTTAATTGGTGCACCTTTTAAATCACCATCAACTCTACTGATGAATCCCCAACAGGTTGAACCTGTCCACAATCGAAGGAATTTGTTACCAACTTCCAACACCAAGTGTGTAGGAGTTAAACTACTTAAATTTTTTGCGTAATACGCATCGATGTCAGCGTTTACTTTTTTAATAAATTCAGAAACGGCTGGATTGTTCTGAAGATAATCTAGGGATTTTTGTGTCATTACTCTCATTTTATTAGGGGGTTTAGGTTTTAACTCTCACTACTCTGTAAAACTACAAAAAAAACTTGGTAATTCCAAGTCTTTTGTTAAATTTAATTTAAGTATGCGTAATCACACGCTGCCACAATTACTTTGAGGTTCTGCAAACATTGAGTATCTGCATTTGAAATTGCACCTGACAAATCATTATCTACTACCGATTCAACGAAACTACCACCCCGTATTCCTTTACCATCTCTTGTCATCATTACCGATGCAATGATATTAATGATATGGGGATTGGTTACCTCATATTCCAATGCAAACTCTTGTGCTGCTGATTGATACTGATTTACTATGTCCATATATTATTTTTTATAAAATTGATAAGAGTATAAAGTTTTACGGTCATCATCGTCAAGTTCATGCTCTACGATTACCGCTTCATTGCCAACAATTTCTTGCAGTTTATTAAAATCAACTCGTCTTCCAAGTGGAAATTTGAGAAAGTTATTATTAGTACCGAGTACTCTATCTACTACAAACGAACCAATTTCAGTTTCAATTTTTTCAATTACTTCTAAAGAAAAATACATAGTTTTAGGGGTTTAAAGTTTTTGTATTTTTTCCATTACATCTGTTACATCCTCTGGTCTTAAATATCCAATCACATCGGAAGTAATTGGTGTATCATAGCAGATACTACCATCTTTGAGTACTGCCAACTCATACAATCCTATTCTACCACCATAGCTATATGCGTGTCTAACTACACTAGCACCATATCCATTATCAAAATGTTCTCTAGCCATCTCCCCACCACCAGGGTATGGTTGAAAGTTTAAATCTTTAAATGTCTTCATAACTTCTTCTCTTTCTATTTCCTCTAACTTTATAGCAATTTCTAAATCTGTTAATTGTTTAGGTTTTTCAATAAACTTATCAAAACCATAACCACCAACTGTAATCTCTGAACCAAACTCATTTACAGGAATTAACTCAATTTTATTTTTCATAACTTTATAGGAGTTTAATTAAGCGTTTTCAAATATGTAATCTATTTCCGTTTCATTTAAGGAATCCACTAGCTCTTCCAATTCATCAGCTGCTTCTAAATTAGCAGAACCTGTCAAATCAATCTGGAAGTTAATCATTTCTTGCAATTGGAAAAATCGTTGTACTCTATCAGTATTCATAGTATAGGGGGTTAAAGATAATCGTATCGTGAAGCTTCTAATTCGTAATCGTACTCAACTGCGTTATCCACATCCCAATCGTAATCATGGGACTCCTCAACAAATGTGGAGGTTTCTCCGGAGATGGTATCGAGTCCATCCCAGCACTCCTGGTCGGTGATAGAACCATTCACATAAAGAGCAATCAAATCGTTTAATTCAGTATTCATATTTTTAGGGGTTAGTAGTATCTCTCTCATTACCTTACAAACATACGAAATTCCGCTGAATAATCCTAGCACTTTCTCAAATATTTTTTAATTTATTTTACCCATTCCATATATCCGTAATCAATGGCATCTAAATAATCTGAAATGTTTAGATTATCCCATCCACCTTTTAATTCAGAATCTACTTCTAAATGCCTGTGTGCAAACTCCATTACTTCGTATAACACACCAGTTTCATCGGCATTGAGAACAACATAATCAAAAGTTCCATGATATTCAGGATATTCATCACACATTTTATGTTTGAATAACCAAAACCATTTACTTAAATTATTCTCTGCAACTTCTTTTGTCATATTATTATAATTTATGTCCTAATTTTTGATTTATTGATTTCATGTGTTTGCAGGGTTGGTATCTTCTAAACATCCTAGCATCACAACTACAATCTTTGATTACCCAATCTTTAACTACCACTTTGTAATACTTCAACTTACCGGTTTTTTTATCCCGCGAACCCATTTCATTATAAAACCATTCCATAGTATATTATTTTAGAGTTTCGATAAATTTGTTTTGATTCAGTATCAATTCATCGGATAGATTAAAACAACTATCCTCCGTCTCAAAATACTTTTCTTTAGGGATTCTACCATTTTCCGATAGTGGGAAGTACAAAAATTTGGATTTCAATAGTGTAACAATATCTTCTCTATACAATTTGAACCTCCTATCACAAATGGAATCGTAGTTATTCATTTTTGTAGGTGAACTGATTACAAAAAATGGGATTTCGATACCCTTGTCCAAACATTCGGAGAATATTTCAGCAGCATTGGAAATTGCTCTACCCAAAAAGCAAGAATCAATATAGTGACCTTTGTCCTCTTCGAGTATTAGTACTTTATCACCTTTTTTGACAACCGTATCACAATTGTAAGATGAACCAAATACTTTCTTACCATTACCAATAGTAAACCCACAGGTTTGGTAATACATCCTCCTAAAGGATTCGTACTGCTCTCCGATAATATCTTTACCTGCTTTTTCTGAATCTACTCTCCAGCGTTGGTAGGATTTGTCATAGAATTCGGAGTTGAATAAATTTTTGAAATCTTGAATTTCCATAGTTTGGGGGGTTAAAAGTTATCTCTCACTAACAAATTAAATGTAGTAAAAATAATTCACAATTCCAAGTTATCGATTAAGTTTCTTTATACATTCATCAACCTTATCTCGCAACATTCCACCATTACCCCAATCACCACTAACCTGTACATGATGCCATTGTGGGATACCTAATGATTTGTATTCAAAGTTTAATTGCATATCATCGATAGAAATCCAATTGGTAGGTTTGAATGATTTGACCCATGTCTCAATCTCGCATGCCCTATCCCATTGGCCAGATGAACTCAATTTCTTTTTAGGATTGAAATGGGTTGTGGTATCTAATAAGTTCCATCTACCAATACCATAGTATTCGAATATCATAGCCAAATCGGGAAGAGTATAATGCTTCCTCCAATCAGATGATACTACTAATCTAGCATCGGTTTGTTTTATGATTTCACTCAATGCATCGCAATTCTCCTTATCCCAAGGGTATGGTATTGTAAACTCGTGTGCGGTATTTTTCATTATCTTAACTTTACCATCTCCCCAAGTTCCCCAAGCTAATGGACCATCAACATCAATGAATATAATTTTCCCTTCCATCATTTGTTACCAAGAAGATGTGTAAGAAAAATCAGCAGGATAATAATCTCTACCCTTTTCATTTACTACTTTTTCTAGCAATACTTGCTCTAAAATTTCAATAGTATATTCAATATCTCGCATATAGTATTCATCATAATCCGTTCCACCAAAGAAAAATCCTTCAGTTGTTGGCAGCAATTCATCTGCTTTCGATGGGTTTTCCTTTACTTGCTTACATACTTCTAGCAAATTTATCAAATCGGAAACTTCCACATAGTATTCTCCGCAGTTATCATTACCATCCTGAACATTATCTACGAACCATTTGTGAATGTGGTTTGCCTTTCTCCAATATCCAGCTTCTTCTACAATGTACTTTACTCTTTTTGGTTGTATGTGTTTTACTGGCTTTCCACCTCTGGTAATCTCCACATCATATCTTTCTTCCGGAGTGTGATGCTCCCAATTTTGAACATAAGTTTTTTTGTTCAAATACATATCTAGTCCCATATCTTTATTTTTGTTTATTTTTCAAAAACTTATCAAGAGCATCAAGCATTCGTTGTACCGGATAAGTACCTTTTTCAGCAGGGTCCCATAAATGATAATCTTCACAAGCAATGTAGTAGAATTCTTCCAATTCACTAACTGGCATCATGTTTGTAGTTTTAGTTTTCATAACTTTATTTTTTAGTTTTTAATTAATTTGTAAATTTAAAAAGGAAGAGGGGACAATTTGTCCCCCCGTCCACCATTAAACTATTACTACCACACAATAGTATTTTCAGGTTCTTCGTCCTTAACCTCGTTGAAAAGTGTTTCATTAGAATCACTTACAATATATTTTTGAATCAATTGCTTCATAAACACTCTTTCAGAATCCAACCCACCATCATTAGAGAAGTAAGGTAGGATTGCGATTTCCGCTGCCTCCATAAGTGAGAACCCATCGTAAATCAACCCAGCAGCTTCCACATTGGTACGGGTAGAAATCATAGTTGAAATCTTACTCGCATCCGTTTTAATCAAATCACGAGTGGTAGATGCAATCTCTGCCAATGCGTTGAGTGAGTAATCATCTGCTTCAGAATAGATAGTTTTTAACAATTCGTATTCTGATTTCTTATCTAGCAAATCCATTTCGATAGTTACAAATCGGTCCATCATAGCTCTATCCATGATGCGGGTAGATGTGTATTCATTACCCACGTTAGCCGTAGCGATAAAGGTAACTCCTTCAGCAACTTTCACAATTGGTGAACCATCTGCCTCATCCAATCGTAGGTATCGTTGTCCTGCATCCAACACAGTCATTAGGATGTTCCAAGCCTCTGGGTGTGCTCTACTCAATTCATCCAATAGAATGATTGCGTTTGGAGTTTTGATTGCTCTAACAAATGCGGATTCTGAAAAGAATGTACCCTTAACTTTGTCGAAGTGAGTATTACCAATTAGGGTTGCTCTCGGGTCTTGTGTTGCTCCCAAGTTGAAGTAGTAATCAGGTCGGTTAAGTGATTTAACCAATGATTGAGCTGCCAATGTTTTACCACATCCAGTCGGTCCAGTCATCATAATGTTCTTACCTCTAACTGCTGAACGAAGTAGATACTTCCACTTCAATTCATCCATAAACAACCCATTAGGTTTTAGTTGGTAACCTGTGTTGTGGATAAATGATTTGAGTGCCTCATGTGTTTCAAACACTTCATTTACCGATTCCGCTTTGGTTTCTTCAGTAGAATGAGTCATTTTTTTGAACTCGTCAATTTCAACAAGTTTGTAAGTTGTTTTGCCAGATTTGGAAACATAACCACGAATGGCTTTGTTTTGGTCAAACGCCGTTTTCATACGGGTTTTTGTAACACCTGCCACTTTTGTAGCAGTTTGGTTATCAGCGGTGAGCATTGCGAATGTACGTCCTACTTTGATAACTTGGTAGATTTCATTAGTGAAACCTACAATAACATCGGATTTTCTTTTGGTAGTAGCCATAATGGTATATTTAAGTGTTTTAGAGTTTAAATGGAGAACCGTTCCCTCATTGTTTACACAATATATGAAGAAAAATCGGTTTTTCCAAGCGTTTTAGATAATATTTTTTTAATTAATGAGATGTGAAAATGGGGAATTTCACCCCAAGTTCACAGGCTTTCCGAGCCATTATTTTTGTAAGAATAATTCGTTCATTGTTCTGGCAACATCAAACATATTTGCTACATTTACTGATTTTGCTCCCTTGCCATAACATTGTTCGAAGATTCTCCAAGCTGCAGATTGTTTAACATCACCATGATAATCACTAATAAAGTAAGATAGAGTCTTAATACCTGCTTCTTGCATTTTATTAATCTGCTTTCTAGTATGTTTAGCAGCTGCCATCCCACCATAGTTAATTTCATCATCATTTCTGTTAATGGAAAAACAAGGTTCACCATCGGAGAAGTTTAAGAAATATGAATCCGAATCATTATTAGATGGAATCAATTGCTTCTGAATTGCTTCGAAACACAAACCTTCTGGTGTGGTGTTGTTTGCCTGTAAGATACTCATGTTCTTACAGAACTCTTTGAAACTTTTTTTAGTAGAATCATGTACAAGTGCGATATAAGGTAATCCACCATAACTCGAATCCGTAGAACGAATCGATACTTGCACATTGATGTTTCTTGCCATCTCACAAGCTTTAACAATCGCCACAGTCGAAGTAACTGCTTTTCTTAACTTCTCACCACTCATTGAGCCAGAGTAATCGATTGATATGTGTAGGTTAGCTTTCTTATACTGGTCAACCTCACGAGTGTAAAACACGTTGCTGTTATCGTATCCCAAAGAAGCAATCATTCTACCATCAATCTTACCTTTAGTCAGTCTGGAGTAGATGGTTTCACGACTCTCATTACGAACTTGCAATTTCTTACCCAACATAGTTCCTAATACAACACCACTCTTAACTTCTTCTTCTGCCCAACGATACGCTTTCTTTGTACTCCAATCCAATGAACTGAATGGGAATGATTCATCATTGATTAATGCTTCAGTTAGATTTTTAACTACAATACAATCTACACCCTTTCCAATAGGTCTACCACGCTCATCAACATACTCATTACCAACACGTACCATTTCAGTGCCTGATTCGTTTATGTTTTCTAATTTTACAAGTTCACCTTTCTGAAGTTTTTTCTTTCTAACTTTATTGTTTAGAAAATCCTTCTGTTTTTGGAATTTGTTACTCAATTGTTTGGATGCAGATTTGGTTGGTTTACCGTTGGTATCGGAATCGGATGATTGAGAATCAGAATCACTATCTGAATCAGATTCCTCTCCTTCGATACCTTCGGAACTGGCATTCACACCACCTTGTTCATCTGATTTCTCATCACCACTCTGTCCACCACCTTGTCCTTCTTCTCCATTGGAATCATTACTTTGCTCACCATTTTCTCCATTGGATTGTTCTGATTCTGATTCAGAGATTGGTACATATTTAAGGATTTCAGACATCACATTAATTGCCAACATAAATGCATCTTCGGTGGATTTTAATCGGCCGATGTTTTTCAAATCAATCATACGATAGATTGCTCTCAATCCTTTCAACTTACTCAAATCAGTTTTCTCATTGTGTAAGTTAATGATACGGAACATATACGATTCGAAATTCTCATCAGTATACTCGTCTGAAATAACACCTTTGGTAATTACTTTATCATTGAAGTAATAATCGTACATAGATGTATAGTAATCTCTATATCCAGGTGCAGTTGTAAATATATGATAATCAATTCTTCGGTCCTCAATCCAATTGGTTAGGTTACCAATTAAACCATTAACTTCATAAGTTAATCTACCATACGAACCAACTTTACCGGTAGATAAATACATTTCTTTGAATCCAGCATAGTATTTTAGATTGCTCAACAATCTATCTATTTTGTAATCGATAGAAAATGTGGGGTCAGCAATACTATTTTCATAAGAAATATATGCCCAGTCCACTTCTTGCCACGCTTTACCCATCTCTTCTAGCAATTTGAAGTCAGAAAGTACAATGTGAGAACCTTCGTGTAATGCCAACCCAACGGATACATCAAAGTTATCATTTACATCCGCTGATAGAATTACCTGCTTACCATCGGTTTGGGAAGAGGATTTACTCGCAAAGGTAACAGGAATGTTCTTTTGTGTTACAATTTGAACGAAGTTTGCAATTGCTCTCCTAGTCGCGGATAGCTTATAGAGGTCATTTGTTTTCTTAAATGCCTCCAATTTGGTGGAATCCATATCGGAATATGTATCCAAATAATCGTATGATGTGTTGTAATCATCATACCAAAAGGAACTGGCTGATTTCTTTGAATCACCCTTAAATTTGTTGTACCAACTCATAGCTCGGAAATTTATTTGTTGTTAGTTAATTACTGATTGTTCCACAATATACGACTAATTTGGCAAATAAACAAGCTTTAGTGGATTTATTTTTAAAAATTAAAATTCAAAATTTTCATCCGATTTTAGTCCTTTGGTAGTTTTCTGTCCTTGTCCGTTTCCGACTACCGTAATTTTTGTTGTTGGTTGTTGATTCAGTTGTTGTTCTTTTAGAGTATCTCTAATTTCTTCCAACAGCTTTTTAATCGTAGTAAATTGTTCTAAATCCATATTTGTTTATTTTATGTTTGCTGGTAAGGATGGATTCGAACCACCACGAGGACTTTAGCCAAAGGACATTGCATGCATTGTGGTCAACCCATTATCCTTCGTTTATCAGTTACTCCCCACCCCCGAGACAGGAGGGCTTGTCTGCCAATTTCAACACCTACCAAAAAGTGTTGGTTGATTTGGGTTCAACCAACAAAACCTTGAGAGAAGACCTACCAATGGTAGAACTTTCACAAAAAAAGATTATAACGTCTGTACGGTTTGTTTCCCATCTACTCCTTTATACGAGTTTCAAAGGTTACCATTTCATTCATAGCGTCCGTTCCGTCATTCGTTTCCGAATCGTTACAATCTTTTACTTATAACACCCTATGTGTATAGTACCCTTACTTCCAGTTCCCAATCGAGTTCCTTCGTCATAGGATGTTATATGCAGAGGAGGAGGGATTCGAACCCCCGTTACCTTTCAGTAAAACGGTTTTCAAGACCGCCGCGTTCGACCGCTCTGCCACTCCTCTTAATAAAATTTTTTATTTTCAATTTTTTCTAAAATTTTGTTAGCTATATAAATATGCCCATCATTATTTAAATGATAATCGTTTGGGATACCTTCTATATTATGTTCTGATATGTCTGCTATCCTTAATTTATTCATGCATGCGTATCCATACAAAGAATATGTATTTTCAAATTTTATAAAATTATTCAGTTCATAAAATGAATTTGTATAATACTCCGAGTCCGCATCGTAGTCCATTGCAAAACAAATAAACTTTACATTTTTTGAACGTAACCATGCGCACATTAAATCCACCTGTTTTCTAAATTCCCTGATTCTACCTTTTCTTGAATAAAAGAACTTTAACCAATCATTATAAAAATTAATAAATATTGATTCAGTGTAATCATCTGGGTTTTCTCTCTTACACATTGAAATAAATTCATCTACCAAATCCGAATATATACCAAATCTATCATTAAAACTAAATTGAACTATATGAATGTCATCACCATTCATACTAGAGTTGCAATGGGTATAAACATCATCTATAATTTTTTCATTTGAATTTCCTGCGTGAGAATGGTCCTCACCAATATATTCAACTTTTTCAGAAACTATATTTCTAAAATTATTAAATACATGTGTGGTATCACTATTTTCTAATCTAGTAAATGAGCAACCGAAAAAATGCAAGGTAGGTTTATTCATAGTTTAGAGTTAATTTTTATTTTTGTAATTCATATTTACAATCACTAAATTTCAATCCCCACATCAAACAAATCATTCCCATTTCTTTTTCTGCTGCGATTTTCTTGTATTTGAATCTTTTTTGGATTTCAGTTACACCCCATCGTTTCCACTCATCATTTTGTTCTACGGTCATAGTCCATTCGGTATACCACTCATCCGTTCTACCAACAATATCATCAAAAGTTACAGAATGACCCGCAATTTCAAACATCTTATTGATTGAATCTTTGATAAAGCAATCTTGCTTTTCTTGTAATGTTAATCTTTTAGCCATAACCTATAGTTTACCAAATTGTTGATGATTTTGTTTAATATCACTCGATACTTTTATGCCCAACCATACATCACTGAAAAATCTTTTGAGTTTTTTCATAAATGTATTATCTTCTTTATAGTTTTTAATCACTTCTTCTTCAAGTAATTCTACCATTCTACCATATGAAATTTTTTCTCTCCCAACTTGAAGTTCTAAATCTCTAACAAATGCGGTTTTAAGATATTTTGCCATATTTTTGTTAATTTAATCCCACCAATGTCTGATGTTATGTTCTATGAATCTCCAAAGTAATTTCTCTGCTTTCTTTTGTTTTTCCCGCGATTGTTTTACGAGTTCCCTTTTTACTTTTTTAATTTCTTCAGCATTATCCCACTTTTCGTATTTGTTTGTAATAAAAGATGAACCAGTACCATCACCAGTATCTTCAAACTCCCAATCTAATGCGTCTTCACCGAATTGTTCTTCAATTTTAGCAACCCACTCCGTCTCATATCTATCATCATAAACTCTATCTATTAATTCGATTGCAGTTCGGATTCGGGATGCAGTATTTTTTGCATCTGAAATATATGCTTTACCACTTTCGAAAAACTTTGCCTGTCTTTCTAATTGTTTTTGAAAAAGTTCCAAAGAATAACGATAATCAAAATCAAATCCCTTCCAAATAATTGGTAGAAAATCGATTACTCGCTCAATCTGTCTGTATTTTCTCTTAAAGAAGTAACTTATATTAGTATAGCTCATTTTATTGTATTGTAATTTGGTTCTAATCGTTTGTTTAATTCATCTAACAACCTAACTTCCAATTTATCAGCAGTGGTTGTACCTAATAATTCACCATATTTGCGAGCTATCTCTATACAATAGATTAACTCATTTAATTCTCTCATTGATAATTCCATACTTTATCTAATAGTAGTAAATAGATATAGTATTATAGTAACCAATCCAATTAATGCCCAAAATGATGGGTCTTTGATGTTATCTTTCATTATCATCAATCAATTTGATACATTTTTTGATTGCTCTAAATTGCCCATAAGTAAGACCCAAATGTCTCTCACCACTAGAATCGTAAATATGAATATCATATCCTTCACCATTAGACCATTCAGTAACTTCCAAAAAATCACCTTTATTCTTTCTATCTTCACCTACAGACCCCACGCACCAATCTTTCAGTTCTACGAATGCGGCTTTTCGATTTGTTAAACTAATTTCTTTTTTCATAACTATTATTTTCCTCTACCTGCTTTTTTGATGCCTGTATTTTTTATTTGTGGTTGATTCTTATTGATTTTTACCTTCGTAGTTGGTAAGGATTTCCAATACGAATTTGATTTAGGTTGTGTTAATCCACCTATTAAATTATAATCTTCCAAATGTAAGTTTATCGGTTCTGGGTTTTCTTCTTCTTCTTTCATAATTTAATTAAAATGTAGTATGTACCCATATAGGTGTCATTTCTCCAACGAATGTATTAAAGGTATTGTATTCTAACCAGTCTATTGCCTCTTCTGGTGTTGTATTGTACTCTTTAGTATATATTTCAATCATCTTTTCAATGGAATACACCAATTTACCATCGTTGGAAATTCCAATCAACGCATCGTCATACAGAGAATCATTTCCATTTTCACCTATGGGTTTAAGTGATTCAAAATCTTCTGCCATTGCCAGTATTGCCTTTTTCATATCTTATATCGGTTCATCTGGATACCATGTATTTGAAGTTTCTACAATTTCTTTAATCCTTAACTCACTATACAATTTTTCCAAACTTTCTAAATTCGTATTAGTAATTTTAGCAGTAGGGTCTAATCTTTTAATCTCACCTATCACTTCTTCAATTCTACCTCTTTTGTGGAATCCCCTTTCTATATCATCTGCCAATTCTTGTAGATGTTTGGGTGCAGATAGAGTAATTCTCAAATCATAATGACTCCATTTGGTTTTATAATCCCATATAAAAATACCTTTGGTTAGTTTTTTTTCTAAATTGTGCAATCTAAAGTTTCGGACTCTCACAACTGATTTATCACTACCAAAAGTGTGTAGAAAACGAAGAAACCATCTTGGACAACTCTTTGGTCTTGCCTCATAATCCATTGCTAGAATAAGTGGATACATTGCCTTAAATATCTCACTATCCTCTCTGTATGGAACTGAACCCAAGTACCCATACTTTTCTTCAAACGATTGTGGAAAAAAGATTTCTCTAATATCATCCCATTCAATGTTTCTAGTGTATATCATACCTCTCTTTCTACCTCTCCAAAATAGGAGGGATTCCAAAAAATCTACTACCTTTTCTTTCAAAGGTCTCTTATCTTTAAATACAAATCGTTCTTCAGTCATTTTTTTCATCTGCTAATGCCAAAAAAAATACAGTCACAAGAGTTGTCAATAACCATCTATGTGGTTCAACTGGTTTGTTAAATATGAATTGACTTGAGGTGTATAAACCCAAAGTAAATATCCCTATAAACGGTAAAATCTTTAATAACTTATTTCTCATTTACTTTTTTCTAAACGGTTTTTGACTTTCTTTCTTTTTTCAATTCTACTGCATTCATCCGAAATCAATTTTACAAGCTCTCCCATAGGATTGTTCGCTATAAAAAACCTAAATCTTGTATCCGATTCTAACATTCTAACTTTCATTCTGTAATAATTAAATACCCTTCACTATTTGATTTAAACTCTTTAATTGTTTTGTTCATAAATTCCTGTCCAGCTGAAAGGTATGGACCTCCACTAGGGTCTACCATATCAATTACATCCATATTGGATTTTACTAATGGACCATATACTCTAGCAACATCAGACGGTCCTACCAACTTTCCATCTTCAGTATAAATATATCTATGAACTTCTTCTTTGAATTCTTTCAAATTCATTTCTCCACCAAAATTGAGATACGCAGCGTATGCTTTAGTGTAATCGTTTGGGAATCCAAATCTAGAGTGCTTAAAACTACCCGACCATTGAATGTTACCATCTTCTAATAGAGTGAATGTGTATTTATCACCATATCGATTAGAGTAAGTTGTTTCAGTTATCCTATTTTTCATCTACTTTTGATTTAAAAGCGAGCATTGCTACTCCTGAATAATACCCAAAAATAACTCCAATTAGAATATCACTTACGGTTATGGGTCTACCGGGTGTTTCAAACGCAATAATTATTCCTATACACATAGTTACGGGTAGGAAATTCATAGCAATAGCATTTCTAAATCTCTTCATTTTTTGATTGTTTATATTTTTTAGCAGCTTCTTTTAAAACTTCGTTTGGTTCTTCTTCACTTTCAAGAGAATCAAAGAATGATTTCGCATCTTCATCAGATAACAATATCGGGTCATCAGATGGTTCCAACTCCTCATCAAAAAGGTCCTCACCCTTATAATCGGGATGATTCTTATGCATGTAGTCAATTCCATTGACCCATTGGATTCCGATAAATACCGATACCAATACACATACAAAAATACTAATTATTAATTCCATACTGCAATATATAATTTTATTTTTAAAATTCCAAGTACTTTGTTTTTTATTTTAAAGAGTTAATCAATTGTATTAAAATATAAGAAAGTTTGTATCCTGTAAATGCACCAAAGGTTGATGAAAATGGAAATACTATTAGTTTTCCCAAATCTGTTACATATTTAGGTCTATTCACAATTTTACCCATAAAGAAATAATAGGTTAGATAACCTATCAGAACTGCTAAATCCGTACGAGTTGCGATAAATACAACCAAAGTTGCTCCCAAAAACCCAAATATAAAGTTATCTCTGATTCCTTCGAATATTTCATACGGAGTTGCATCCTTCCACTCCTTTATAATCTTACTTATTCGTTTTTGTTTCATATTGATTGGTTGAACTTATTTATCTCATTTATATCTAAATCCGGATTATGATGTTCTCTATGGCAGTTTGCGCATAAACAAATGACTTTACTAAATTCATTCATAATCCAATCCATATTTCTGTTTGATAATGTTCTAGCAGTTAATGTTCCTTCTTTTTCATTTGGGTCAATGTGGTGGAAATCAATCGCTCCTATGTTTTTATTATACCCACAAATTTCACATCCACCACCTCTTAACTCAATCAATTTTAACTTCCGTTCTATTGCCCGTTTTGTTTGTGAATGATATGTATTTTGTTGAACTTTAACTCTATGCCAATGTGCCTTTTGCTTACAATTATTTGAACAATATTTTACTTTTTGCCCACTTATTGGTGTATCACATACTTCACAATTTTTTAAATACTCATTTTTCATAATATATCTTTTAATATAAATATAAAATTATTATGAAAAACTTCATACCTAACCAATTTTTGTAGTGGACCAGATAGGACTCGAACCTATGACCTTCTCGTTATGAGCGAGCTGCGCTAACCAACTGCGCTACAAGTCCAATTATCATTTAATCTAACGATAAAATCTAATATCATATGTTTCAACGATTAATGCGGTGTTGGAGGTGAGATTGGTTACTCACACGGTGCCCTTTTCGGAAACACCACCACTCTAGAATAGGTGCGTCTATTTTCGCCACTCCAACGGATGCTATTATTTATGAGTATCAGGAGAGGGACTCGAACCCTCACAGCCTATGGCCAACAGATTTTAAGTCTGTCGTGTCTACCTATTCCACCACCCCGACATGTTAACACTATCGTTCTATTTATTAATTATTTACTAAATTTCTCCTTTACTGGCTCACAACCATTTTTGATTGTATCCATAAGTTTTGATTGTAATTTATCCAATCTAGAATCTAATTGAGAAAAGATTTCTCTTTCATTAAAATCTATTTTAGAGTTTAGTTCTCTTACATCATCATCTATCCTTCGATGGACCTCATTATCAAGTCTGTGATTGAAAATATCTTTTGTATCACCGATAAAATCTAATGTATCTTTAATCTGAACTTTTAATTCTCTTACTTCTTCATCAATCCTACGATGTAAACTATCTGCTACATCATTTGAACCTCTTTCTAAAAATTGAACTTCTTCTTTCAACTTTTTTACCAAAGTACCTACCCTAACAATAACCACAACCCCTAATACTAAAAGGACTGTGACTACTCCTAAAACAAAATATACTATTTCCATAATTTTTCTTTTTTAAGTTATACAATATGTGAAAGAACGATAGTGTTGAGCTCCCACTCGGAATCGAACCAAGTTATCATGATTACAAGTCATGTGCATCGCCAGCAATGCTTTAGGAGCAGTTAAGTACTCCGTACGAGACTCGAACTCGTAATCTTCACCGTGAAAGGGTGACGACTTAACCAATTTGTCCAACGGAGCGATTATACCTTTTAAAGAACTTAAACAAATATAATAAAAGTTTTTCAGAATATCAACTACTTTTATATATTTAATTTTTTTATTTTTGGGTGTAAGGACGGTATCGAACCGTCTTATCGAGCTCCACAAACTCGCGCTTCACCTTAAAGCTTCAAACACCATATTAATTGTAGCCAGGACGGGTTTCTAACCCGCTCTTCAATTAGTTATTGCGTGCTGCCATTTACACCACCTGACTAAATTTAGATTTCTAAAACTCATCCCTAACGGGGTAAAGAAACTCCATCTTATTTGTTTTTTGCGTAGTCAGGACAGGATTCGAACCTGTACATACTCTATCCCGTCATCAGCGGGAGGCAACCTTATTCCAATTCAGCCACCTGACTATTATTATTTCAATGATTTTGACCAAATATTAATTACCATATCTCTTTGTGGAGATGGTTTTAATTTAGACCATCTATCAATCCAAATTTTAATTTCATCTTTACTCATAACTTTTGATTTTAAGTAGTCAGGACAGGATTCGAACCTGTATAAGAGTTACTATCCTTCACTCTTTCATTTAGTTATCATCAGACTTTTAATGAGGTCGTATCTCGTGTTGAACTGTTTTACCTAAATAGCGTCTACCATCGGCAGGGGACACCCCTACCCTTCCGCCACCTGACTATAAAATGAATATACGAAAAAGATTTCATATATCCAAGTGATAAATAAAAAACCCCCAAACTTTTATGTTAGAGGGTTTAAAAGGAAATAATGGTATCCGGCTTTGGTCCCTACTGGGGTAGGTCACACATTCGGTTTTATTAGATGTTGGCTTCAACCACTATTTCGATTCGTTAAGTCAAATATAGTAAAAGTTTTTCAGATTTCCAAGTACTTTTTATTTTATAACATTTGCGTTTCTTAACATCAGTTGGGTAGTTACCCACTGCTTACCAATAATGTTTTTAATTGGTGCATTAACGAACATATCAATGTGTTTTCTGGTATCAGAACTCACATTATTACCATCCTTACTATTATCTACGATTCTGAAATTAGCCGCACTGAATACGGTTTGGAACTTACCTAAATTGTTCTGACATTCTTTCCAAGAACCCAATAACAAATCATCAGGCAATCTTCTACTTTGTCTA
>Ga0315904_10002867_pt1 | contig 26095 bp, 20 predicted proteins | sample LakEriMetagenome_6_FD_203529 | JGI IMG/M metagenome (GOLD analysis project Ga0315904, IMG submission 203529) | Freshwater fungal communities from buoy surface, Lake Erie, Ohio, United States - Buoy 12 MA120 | ecosystem: Environmental > Aquatic > Freshwater > Lake | place: USA: Lake Erie, Ohio...
GGCCGCGCCTGGCATGTGCGCAGGGGCCCGATGGGGCCGCGGCGGCCCGCCCGGGGGGTGGTGGCGGGGGGGGGGGGGGGGCGAGTACCCACCAGTCCCTCCAGAAATATTCACCATTGGTGGTGGCCCGGTGGTGGCCCGGTGTGGATAACTGTTGTGTTTTTTGGGGATAACTACCCTGTTTGGTTACAACTTGGTAACAATGTGTGTCAGTTCGTTACAAAGGTCCTTTCGGCTAGGATCATGTTCTTATAGGGGTTCCAAGAGGTGTGTCCACCTAAGAGGGACGAGCGAAGCGAGTCCCGACGACGGTCCTCACTACGCTCGTCTGATGGGGGTGAGAGGGGCCATGAGCCCCTTGAACCCCCTCCTCGGGGCAACGGAGTTGCCCCTCAGGTTCCCCCAGTCGATCCCCTCCTCCCACCTTGGCGGTGGTCGGGGGAATGTTGTCCGATCATCGGACGAGCAGGGTACAGCCGGTCGGGCTTACTCCCTCCCGGCTGCTAGGCGAGTTTCACTCGCCGACTTACATCTCGCCGCTCTGCAAGGTTCATGTACTGGGTAGAGCCTTGAGGAGGTGTCCGTGGCGAACCCACACCGCCGGGACAACCGCCCGGCTGAGAAGGTCAAGTCCGATCTGGTGAACCTGCTGAGGCAGGGGTCCAACATCGCTGACGGGCTGAAGATCGTAGGCCGCTCCCGCTCGTGGTACGAGGAGCAGCGGCGCAAGGACAAGGACTTCGCTGCACTGGTCGACAAGGTGCGGGGCATGGTGAACAGTCCCGACATGCGTGAGCAGGATGCGGGGGAGTTCGAGGAGTTCGCCGAGAAGTACCTCGGCATCAGGGTCTGGCCTCACCAGCGGAACATGATTGACCTGCTGGAGGGCCGGGAGCCGTCATGGCTGCATCCGTCGATGCAGTATTCGCGAGGGTCGGCAGGGCACACACGAATCTTGGTGAACGTGCCACCCAACCACGCGAAGACCATGACGGTCTCGATCTCGTATGCGACGTACAGGATGATCAAGGACCCGACGCTGTCCATCATGATCATCTCCAAGACGCAGGACATGGCGAAGAAGATCCTGTATGGCATCAAGCAGCGCCTGACTCATCCCCGCTACGCGGATCTTCAGTTGGCGTTCGCCCCGGTGGATGGCTGGAAGGCCGATGCGGACCAGTGGTCCGCCACCCGCATCTACCTCGGTGGGGATTCCCGTGACACGGGCGACAAGGACCCCAATGCGGAAGCACTGGGCATGGGTGGTCAGGTATACGGCGCGCGTGCAGGGTTGATCATTGTCGATGACGCGGTCACGCTGGCTAACGCCAGCGAGTGGCCGAAGCAGATGGAGTGGATCCGGCAGGAAGTCGGCACCCGGCTGGGGCCGGGGGGCCAGTTGCTGGTGGTGGGCACCCGCGTGGCGTCCACGGACCTGTACTCGGAACTGCTGAACGAGGAGCACTACACGGACGGTCTGGTCCCGTGGACCAGCCTCGTCATGCCAGCGGTGCTGGAGTATGCGGAGTCCGAGGAGGACTGGCGCACCCTGTGGCCGTGGTCGGAGATGCCGTTCACTGACGCGGATGAGCCGAACGAGGATGGGGACTACCCCCGCTGGACCGGATCCCGCTTGGCGCGGGTCCGCAACGAGGTCGGCCCCCGCAAGTGGAGCCTCGTGTACCAGAACGTGGGCGTGGAGGAGGACTCCACGTTCGACCCGGTCTGCGTGCAGGGCTCCGTGGATGGGATGCGCAAGGCTGGACCGCTGAACCCGGAGTTGAAGGGCCACCCGGAACGGGTGGAGGGCTTCTACCGGATCTGCTCGATGGACCCGGCTATCGCCGGGAACACGGCGGCGGTCGCCTATGCGGTCGACAAGGCCACTGGGAACAGGTACGTGCTGGACGTGAAGGTCATGACCGGCCCGACACCGGCCATGATCCGTGACCTGATCTACGACATGACGGAGATGTACAAGCCGCATGAGTGGATTATCGAGACGAACGCTTTCCAAGGCTTCCTCGTGTATGACGAGGAACTGAATCGCTTTCTGGCGAACAAGGGCATCACCCTGAAGCCCCATTACACGGGCAGCAACAAGCAGGATCCGGACTTCGGCGTGGCCTCGATGGCCCCGCTGTTCGGTTCGGTGGCGACTGTGCAGACGATCCGCAGGCATCAGGGCGACAACCTGATCTCCCTGCCGTCTACCCAGTCGTACGGAGTGAAGATGCTGGTTGAGGAACTGATCGCTTGGTCGCCGCTGGTGAAGACCAAGAACCGCCGTCAGGACACTGTCATGGCGCTGTGGTTCGCGGAGACCCGGGCTCGGGAGGTGATCCAGACAGTCTCGAAGAGGAACTTCTTCGCGAAGGCCTCGGGGTTCACCAGCCAGAGGGATCTGGACCGTAGGTACGTCGTCAATCTCGACGACGTGCAGCAGCAGAATCAAGCAGCATGGATCTAGAGGAGGTGGCGAGTGGCTGAGTTCGCCAAGAATCTCGCTGACCGCGTCGAGGTCACCCGTCGCAAGAACGTAGACCGCGACCAGCGCATGAAGGCCGTTGCTCTCATTCGCACCGGCCATGCGGAGCAGGTCTTCAAGGGGATCTTCCCCTCAGACTGGCCGAAGCCTGTCATCGCCAACTTCATCGACGTCGTTGCCAAGGACACTGCCGAGATGGTGGGCGTCCTGCCCACGCTCTCGGCTGCTGGCGACTCTGTGCTTGACGAGTCCAAGCGTTCCAAGCAGGACAAGTTGTCCCGCATCATCAACTACCTCGCCTACTCATCCCGGCTGGGCACCAATCTGGTGACCGCAGCCGACCGGATGGTGACGTACGGCTTCGTCCCGCTGCGCGTCGAGGCCAACTTCGACTCCCAGCGTCCCCACATTCACGTAGATGAGTGCATGGGAACGTACTTCGAGGAAGACCGTTGGGGCGAACTGGTCTCCTACAGCCGCGTCATGCGGCACCGGATCTCCACACTGATCGCCATGTACCCGGAGCATGAGGCTCTGCTCTCAAAAGACTCCTCCATCGCGGGTACATACTACGGAGTCGGCAAGAACGACCCCACGGTAGATGTGATCAAGTGGATGGACAGGGACAAGACAGTCCTGTTCGTGCCCCAGCGCGACGCGCTGGTGCTGAGTGTCACCCCGAACGAGATCGGGCGCATCCCGGTTTCCATCGCGAAACTGCCCAGTCTGGACGGTGAGGCGCGCGGCCAGTTCGACGACACCCTGTGGGTGTACGCCGCCAAGGCCCGACTCGCTCTGCTGTCGCTTGAAGCGACGCAGAAGGCGGTCGAAGCGCCCATCGCCGTTCCGCAGGACGTGCAGGACTTCGCGTTCGGGCCGGATGCCATCCTCAGGAGCCAGTCTCCTGAGCGCATTCGACGTGTATCGCTGGAACTCCCGCAGTCAGCGATGATCGAGAACCGGACACTGGACGACGAACTGAAGTTCGGTGCCCGGTTCCCGGAGGCACGGGCGGGTCAGGTGGACGGATCCGTGGTCACGGGTCGCGGTGTGCAGGCCCTGATGGGTGGTTTCGACCAGCGCATCAAGGTGGCACAGGCCATGCTGGGCGAGTCGATTTCCGAGGCGCTCAGCATCGCCCTTGAAGTGGACGAGAAATACTGGCCCACCCTGAAGAAGGACGTTCACGCTTCCGTGAACGGCTCGCCGTACGAGTTGACGTACACCCCGGCGAAGGACATCAACGGGAAGTACACCGTCACGCAGGAGTACGGGGTCATGGCTGGCCTCGACCCGAACCGTGCACTCGTGTGGATGCTTCAAGCACTCGGCCCCGGCCTCGTCTCCAAGTCGTTCGTCCGCCGCAACCTCCCCGTCAACATGAATGTGACGGAGGAGGAGAAGGTGATCGACGTGGAGAAACTCCGCGACGCCGCAATGATGGGTGCACAGCAGTACGCGCAGGCGATTCCCGCCATGGCTGAGCAGGGCGGTGACCCTGTCACCGTCATCAAGGCGCTCGCCTCCATGATTGAGTCCCGCAAGAAGGGCGTCCCCATCGAGAAGGCGATTGAGACCGCCTTCCAGCCCCCCGAGCCCACCCCCGCCGAGGTAGCACAAGGCCCAATAGCACCCGAGGCTCAACCCCAAGGTATGGGCGAAGCCCCCGGCGGGGGTGCACCAATGCCCGGCGGTGGCGGTCAGCCACCCGGGGGCCAGAACATGATGCAACTGCTTGCTCAGTTGGGCAGCAGTGGCAAGGGAAGCATGAGTGCTCGCACCATGCGACAGTCACCGATCTAGAGGCCGGGAGGAGGAAGCACATGAGTGAAGCAGACTTCGGTCTTACCAACAAGGGCGGTCATGTCATGGAAGGTCCCGTACCGACCGTGATCGACGCTGGTATGCCAACTGCCGGTAGCCCCGGCAACGGCGAGGTGGTCGGCCTGTTCGCAGGCGAGCACAGCCTCGGCGGTCCCGTCTCCAGCGGACCCATCAAGTAACGAGAAGGGGCTGTAGCCATGGCTAAGGAAAACAACATTGTCATCCGTGCAGGCGTCGGCGACGCATTCGCCATGATCGCCGCCGAAGGCAACGGCTACAGCCCCGATCTCGTGCACGACATGATGGCGCGTACCCACGAACTGCTGGGTCAGGTGCTGAAGGAAGCCATCGAGACGGGCTATATCCGTACCGATATCGACGATGACATCGATGATGACATCGACGAGGACGTTGACGAAGACGTCGATGAGGACGCTGACGAGGACGTCGAAGTCCCCGAAGAGGAGGTGGACAATGGCAGGCGCTGGTGGATCTAGTGGATTCAACGGCAGTGGTATGCCCATGTCCCCACCGGGAGCCATGTCGATGCGTACCGACATGCAAGCACAGGGAGCGATGGATCTCCCCGATGCCGCATACGGAGAGCAAGCCCAGTTCCAAGCCGATCAGGCCGGAGCCCCGATGGCCGGAGCACCCGCAGCCATGCCTCCAACCCCTATGCGCGCACCCACACAGCAGCCCGACGTCCCGCTGACCGACGGTGCCGACTACGGCCCCGGCGCGGGAAGCGCCGCCCTTGGCGGCAAGAGCACTGTGGTGGACGCTGACACGAAGATGATCGCCAAGTACCTGCCCCAGATGGAGCAGATGGCACTGGCCGAGGACACTCCTGAGTCGTTCCGCCTCTTCGTCCGCTACCTGCGAGGCGCTCGTTGAGCGACACCTCGTTCGTGAAGAACATCGCCGCTGGAGTCGACAGGATCGGACTCCAGAACACGCCCCTCATCTGGGCTCTGGCGAAGATGCCGTACCCCTCCGCTGAGGAGCGGGACGCCCTATTCGATGAGATCGGCGGTAACCAGAATGGTTAGGCCCGCCGACGATTGGCGTGCAACCCTCCGCCCACCCGAGCCGGTGGTGGAAGAGGAGAAGGCGTGGTGGGAGACCGCCGTCGATACGGTCACCGACGCCGCTTCCACCGGCCTCGGCTTCATCATGGGGCGTTCGCAGGACATTGGCACCGTCCAAGGTGCCGGGTTGCAGCACGCGGTCAACTCGATGACCCCGGTCGCTGCCTCCAATGGCAGGTTGACAACTGGTTCCACCTACGCCAAGCCGCTGGAAGATCCCCGCGTGCTCGGCGCTGGTGCCCGCCTCGGTGCCGACCTGCGCAATCCGGCCCTCTCCATCGCTGGCCCGGTCCTTGCTCCACTTGCCCTCACCATCGCCGCCCTTGACACGGGCACCCGTGCTCTGAACACGGGCATTGGCGGCACCACGCTGCTGTATCAGGGCGCTATTGCGAACAACACCGGCCAGTTGGACAAGGCTGCGAACCCGCTTCTGCGTGACGACTTCCAGCCCGAGGACGTCGTGCAGACGTTCAAGATGATGTGGGGTGGGGACGAAGCCGTCAAGGACGGCTTCGGGAACGAGATCATCGACCCAGCAACGGGTCAGCCGGTGATGGTGCAGAATTCCGTGACCGCTGGTCAGGCGATCTCCCTCACGGTCGGTCGCTCCGCCCAGAACATGATCGACTTCGTGGTGCCGGGTGACCAGTGGGCCGAGTGGGACAAGGCCATCATCGCTGACACCAACGCTGCGCTGAAGGACCCGGCGAACAGCCGTGGCCTGTTCTCGTGGGCCTCCGGCCTGTATTCCGAGTTCGACATCTTCAACTACCACGAGCGCGAGTCAGCGTTCAACCAAGGCGCTGGCCGGTGGATCTCTGGTGCCTCTGACGCCGCGATTCAGTGGTACATCGGTGTCGATGTCATCGCCGCGAAGGTGGCTGGTCACGCTGGCCGCTCTCTGTTCACACAGACCTTCGAGTCGCTGGGCGACCTCGACACCCTCGCCACGCAGACGGCACAGCACGCTGCGTGGAAGGCAGGGCAGGACGCCGCAGAGGTCACCCTCATCGACGGCACCGTGAAGACGGTGGAAGCGCAGCGCACAGCGGCTGGTCAACTCATGGAATCGCTCATGAAGTTGGACGCCAAGAAGGTCGCACGCCACGAAGTGGCACGTGCGTCCAACAACGGGCTGCTGGTCTCCCGCGTGCTCGGCAACATCAAGGACTACGACACCATGGTGAAGGCGTTCCGCGCCTTCGCTGGTGACGTACAGGCCATGGACGAACTCTTCGCAGCGGACGCCATCGCGATGGACGCCCTGAAGATGCAGAAGAGCGAGATCGACCACTACCGGGCGATCTTCGACATGAAGCCTGAGCAGATGATGGGCTTCTCCGTTGGTGACGTGGCTGGGATGCAGGCGCGGGCTCGCGCCGCTGGCATCGACGAGGCAGCCATCGCCCAGATGGACGAGGTCTACCAGCAGGCAGTGAAGGAGAACGCACCGCTGCGCGGTGCCATCGAGGCTTTCGGTGGTCGCAACGCTGGCGTTTCCGACATCCAGTTCTCCGGGCTGCGCCTCTCGCGACTCCAGTACGGCCCCAACTCCGTGGCCCGGCTGGAAGCCAACGCAGAGAAGGCAGCGAACCGCGCCATCTCCGGTGGCAACTGGGCTGTCGGTTCGTACAAGGCTGGCGGGGCGTTCGGTCGTCCCATCATGGTGTTCAAGTCCTCCCTCGGCTACATGAAGACGATGCGCCAGAACGGCGTCGTCAACCTGTCCGACAACGGCGACGATGCACTCGACATCTTCGCCGAGGCGGACGCTATGTTCGGCGCGACCAAGATGTTCCGCGTCCTGTCCCGGCAGGGGACGGACGTCACCATGAAGGCTCGCAGCGCCGCTGATCAGGCCGAGGGCATCAAGGTCGAGACTGTCATCGAGTTCCGCGACGACTTCTACCGTCGCATGGTGCAGGCCAAGAGTGCCAACGAGCGTCGCGCAGTGATGACGTGGTTCGAGAACCGGGCCATGGAGATCATGGCCGCGTACTACGGCATCGAGCGTCGTCAACTAGACGACATCGCAGCGAAGTACCGGGACACCAAGACCACCGTCGTGCACACGCTTCAGCGTCACGGCTGGTTCGACGACAACGGCACCATCGTCGCCATGCCGGAGGCGAAGGTCGCACTGGATGATTTGGAACTCCAGTCCCAGATGGCAGAGAACTTCTACCTGATGGACTTCGACTGGCTGGAGAAGGTCGTCCGCATCGACAAGGGCTCGTTCTCCGCCAAGACCGGCAAGCGTGGTGACACCTTCGCTGGTGCGCTGGACGCCGTGTGGCGTCCGCTGGTCCTGATGCGTCTGGGCTACACCCAGCGCAACGTGGCTGAGGGTTGGCTGCGTGAACTCGCGTCCTACGGATCCATCGGAATGCTGGTGGATCGCAAGATGGGAACACGCGGCATCGACGAGTCCGACAAGGCTCTGCTCCGCTGGGGTCAGCAGGGTGGCCGTGCAATCGACCGCACCTTCGGCAACGCCAAGCGTCTCCTCACTCATGGCAGCCTGCGTCGCGCCGTGCGCGAACTTCAGGCTGGACAGGAGTCAGCCTCCAAGATCCACGCGACAGCAGTGGACAGCGAGCAGCGCCTCTCGGCGCTGGACGAGAAGATCGCTGCCCGTCGCGCGAAGGTGGAGAAGCAGGCCCGGATCGAGGAGACCGAGAACCGCCGCGACATCCACCACACCACGGCTGGTGCCGTGTGGGAGGACATCGACACGGAGTGGCGTGGCCGGGTGGACGATGCAATGCGTGGCGGCATGTCCGTCATCATCCCGCCCCGTTTCGTGGAGCCACTCACCAAGAAGCCACGGCGTGACCGTGTCAAGGTCACCGCGTTCACGGACGAGGAAGAGTCCTTCGCCGCTCAGGCCACCGCTGACGAGAACATCACCTCGATGTTCGATGAGGTCGCTGGTGGTCCGGGCCAGTACAACGAACTGGCTGAGGCTGGCGACTACGACGAACTGGATGCTGGCTACTCAGCGTGGCTGAGTGCGTCGGAGAACCAGCAACTGCTGAACCTCCGCGCCCAGATAGATGCTGGGGCTGACGTCGGCCAGCAGGTCATCGACCTGTACAGCAGGGCGCAGTTCCGTGCAGCCGAGCGCGCAATGCGCGACGGCGACTACGTGGTGATCGTGAACGGCGACGGTTCCGTCTACCGTGTCCACGACCTGACCGATGTGGCTGTCGAGGACGTTGACGCTCTCGCCGTCATCAAGCAGGCGAACGCCAAGTACGCCACCCATGTACGGGCCACGGTGTACGGCGACATGCTGGACCTTCGCCCTCGTCAGATCACCCTCGAACAGGAGTCGCTGGACGCAGTCCGAGCGGCGACTGCTGAGGACGCGGTCTCCTTCCCCTACGGCGGGGCTGATCGGCAGGCTCTCGACAAGCACCTTGACTTGCTGTTCCAAGACTTGGGCATCGTCAGCACCCGCAGTTCCACTCTGGGGAAACTGGAGGAGATGCACCTCATCCTCGACATGGCCGAGAAGGATCCGTTCTTCAACGAACTCCTCGCATTCAACGCGATGATCAAGCGGCTTAGCATGACCAACCCGCAGATGGTGAAGTGGTTCGAGGACAAGGGCCTGCTCATCGACTCGCACGTGGTGAAGTCCGTGGAGAAGATGCTGGCCCGTACACCCAAGAAGCAGAAGGAAGCGGAGGACGAGTACACCGCTGCCTACGACGAAATGTGGCAGAAGTTGCAGGATCCCGACTTCTGGCGGGACCTGCCTGAGGCCAACGACATCATGGAGTGGGGCTTCTCCTTCCACGGGGGTACCCGCATCCCGGGTGACCGGATCGCAATCATCCCGCCGAAGACGCAGGAAAACGTCGAGAACCTGCACGGCATGGGCTTCTACACGACGCAGGATCCCGGAGTGGCGGGCGAGTACATCCTGAACCGTGGCATCAGAGGCGACGGTGAACCTGTCATGTACATGGTTGCTCACGACCCGGAAGACGAGACCCGATTCCTCAATATGGATGAGGACTACTTCCCCGTCACGTTTGGGCTGGAGACTGACGCTGACTCGTGGGCTCTGGCCGACGAGATGCGCGGCATCTACGACGACATGGCTGAGTCCCTTGGGCTGGATGTCCGCGCCGATGACAACGTCTGGGGCGAGGTCGAAGAAATGATGCCGATGGCCGCTGCCGGTGAACTAAACGGGCAGGCGTACGACAATGGCATTGAGACCCTGCGGGTCGCCATGACCTACCACATATCCATCCACTACGCCGAGGCCAAGGGCCTGATCGGGGATGCAGCAGACATCGCCAAAATAGGTCGCGGCGACGAACTTGCTGAGGACGGCCTGACTGTTGCCTACGACGTGCAGAAGGCGTGGATGGATGCGTTTGTGAAGCGCGGCCTTCTCGGCGTTCGGCATGAGGGTGGGTCGCGCACCGGGAACGAAGCCCACAACGTCTTCATCTGGTACGCCGAGCCTGACGATCTCGTCCCGATTGAGTCCCTGACTCAGGAGGCGATGGAGGTGCAGCGTCTTCGGAACCGCCTCCACGCCCTGAACGACAAGATCCGGACTGACAAGGGCAACCTGAAGATTCTGAAGAACGCCACCCCGTTCGATGCAGCACGCATGGACGCCTCCCGCATGGGCGACTTCCATATGCGTGCCATGACCCAGTACATGAACGAGTCGGGTCGCGGTGGAGTGTTTCTGCCTGACTCGGCTTCGCCTTCCGGCTACCGCCTCATTGTCAACCCTGACCGCATGTCGGTTGCCTCTGAGTCTGCCGACACGGTGCTGCCGTCCTCTCTGGTTGGTCGCGACTACGGCGACGACGTCGCTGACCAGATGTGGGGGGAGACCCTGAAGCAGAACACGCGAGTGTTCAGCGCGGAAGGGATGCACCCGGGTGACCTGTACAACATGACCCGCAACGACGAGGTCTCGAAGTACCTCGCTGGCGAGACCAAGTCGCTGAGCAAGAAAGGTAAGGTTGCCCTCGCTCGGTGGATGGAGGTCAACAACCACACCCACGTGGCTACCGCCAAGGGTGAGACGAAGACAATCTCCGAACTCATCGGTGGGAAGCAGACCGGCTCCATGTACGGGGCGATGCTCGACGCTGACGAGATCGCCCAGCGTCAGGTTTTCCTCGCCTCGCAGGACGACACGCTCCAGACCCTGCTGGCCGAGCGGTCTCAGGTGATGCAGGAAGCGCAGGCTGCACGTGGACGGCTGTCCAAGGCCGAGGAGGAGAACAAGGCTCTGGTCGCCAAGTTGGAGGCCCGCCTCGGCAAGCGTCGCGCCAAGGGTGGTCAGGTCAAGGCCAAGGTTGGCACAGGTGAGGAGCGGTTCCGCTCCCAGCACCTCGACGATGAACTAACTGTCAGCGGTCCCCTGTCTGACGCAGAGCAGGGCCAGATGTGGGCCACGCTGTCGGGCTCCGACCGCCGCGTGATGATGGATCTGATGGGCTACTCCGACCGGAACATGCGTCGTCTCCAGAAGACGACCGAGACGAAGAACTTCGTCCCCGGTGAGGACGGCTACTTCGAGGTCCTGTCCGAGCAGATCAACCGCTTCTGGCGTAACGACCCGGTCATGCAGATGCTGCTGTCCGGGAAGACAGAAGACGAGGTCTTCGACGAACTGATGAAGACGGCCCGTGGTCGTGCATGGGTGCGGGATCAGGCTGGCGTGGACATGGACAAGGACCTTATCGACGAGGACACGCTGTCCGAGGTCGCGGCAGAGTGGACTCGTGGAGCAATCGAGGAGTCCTCTTCTGTCATCAACGACTTTGTCCCAGACGGGGAGATGCGCGAGTTCCTCGCCAACAACGACGTCAGCCCGATGTGGCTGCGTCAGCAGTTGGGGTGGCGTGGGGATCTGCCCTCGATCCGTGGCTTCCGCTCCGTGCACAAGTCGCAGACGGAGTTCCGTGGCGTCACCTCTGCGGTGATGCACGCGCTGGGTACCGTGCCGGAGAACCACCTCGTGCGTCATCCGTTCTTCCGCGCCCGCTGGCGCGAGGAGATGCAGCGTCAGGTGGACCTGTTCGGCGAGCAGTTGGGGAAGAAGGGTGACTGGGACGGTCGCTTCACCGAGGAGCAGATCAGCCGGATGATGCACTCATCTAAGGCCTACGCCCTGAAGCAGACCAACGAGACCCTGTACTCGATCACACGCATGAGCACGCCTGCTCATGCCATGCGGTTCATCATGCCGTTCTACCCGGCGTGGTTCTCGTCGATGAAGTACTGGCTGGGCCGTGTCCCTGTGGAGAACCCGCAGAACATCGTCCGGTACGGCATGGTGTGGAACGCCCCGAACTCGATGGGCATGTACCAAGACGAGAACGGCCAGCCGGTCAAGAGCGCCAGCCAAGAGGGCAACGGCATCCCAGCCTTCATCGAGAACCTGACCAGTAAGTGGACTGGTGCGGACGACGGCAACATGGTCATCCAGTTGACTCCCGCCATTGCCGAGAAGATGGCGTTCCTTACGGGTGGCAACTCCACCCTGTCCATCTCCAAGGGCAGCCTTGACGTGCTGCTTCAGGGTGAGACGTTCTTCATCCCCGGCCTTGGCCCGCTGGTTGCCATGCCGTCCAACTGGATTGCCTCGCTGAAGCCCGACTGGGCAACGACTCTGGAGACTGGCGAACTAACTGGCCCGCTCTACGACGCCATCCTCCCCTTCGGCCCCACCAAGGAGAAGGACTTCATCGACGCAGCCACGGAGGCTTGGACTCCGGCTGCGGTGCAGAGGGCCATTCAGGGCATGAGGGGCATGGACTCGGCGGCGTTCTCGAACGCCACCAACTCCATCTACCGGGACATGATTGTCGACTGGGAGATCAGTGGACGCACTGGCCCCACTCCGTCCTTCCTCGACGCTACTGATCAAGCGTCAGACTTCTTCAAGTTCCGCATCGCCGTGTCCCTCACCTCGCCGACTGCTGTCGGCTTCCAGTCGAAGTACAAGTTCTACTCTGACGAGTGGCGCAGGATCGAGCGGAAGTTCTACGACCTTCAGGACTCCAACCCGAACGACCCGTCCATCAAGGACGGGGCGAACAAGGCTGCGCAGAACGAGTTCCTCACCATGTACGGTCCCCAGTTCTACGCCATGACTCAGAGCCTGTCCGGCTCTTCGTCTGGCATGGGTGCCAACGTCGGTGAGTTCAAGGAGTTCGACGCAAACCCTGAACTGATGGCTGGTCTGGCAAGCATCGGTGATGATGCGTCCTACATCACCATGGCTACTCGACCGTTCGCCAACGCCGGGAACGAAGAGGGCTTCGACCCGGCTGTGTACGCATGGCAGTTCAACCGCCACATCGAGGGTGCTCCGAACAAGACCATCAGGGCTGGTGCGACGAACCGTCGAGACATGATCCTCGATGTCCATGAGCAGGTTGGCTGGTACGAGTGGAACAAGATCAACGACCAGTTGGAACCGCTGTACGAGGCGAAGCAGATCTCCCATGACGTCTACACCGAGGTGAAGCGTCAGGCCGCTCAGGCCATCGGCAAGCAGTACCCGGCGTGGTTCGTGGCCTACAACGATAGTAACGGCTCGCGTTCCATGGGGTCCGACAAGGCACTGGACACGCTAGTCAACAACAAGCAGTGGATGGACTCTCACGGCGACACCACCTACGCCAAGTCGGTGGTGGAGTTCAAGTACAACCGGGATGCCATCATCGCTGAACTCCAGCGTCGGGCCACGCTGCCCGACGGTTCGTCCAACATCGAGGCGAAGTCAAACGCGGACCTTGCTTTGGTCTACGAGGAGTTGGTCAAGTATTGCTCCTCGCTGGATCCCGGCGGTGACTTCATCAACATGCACTCACGGTTCTTCGGCTCTGACAAGTTGAAGGCCATTCCCGACAAGAAGTACGGAGGCTGACATGGCAGTGACAGCCGATGATAAGAGCCTTGGTGGTCAGGTCACCGACCCCAACGCACCCACTGGAGGCTTCCTCAATGGTGCCGCAAACGCGATGGGATTCGATCTCGCTGGTGCTATCGCCAAGGCGCAGGCTGCCGCTGGTGCGGGCACATTGAATGCGTACGACCCGTACGTCACTCTCGCCCAGCAGCAGACCCGCGTGGGATACCCGACTTTGGTCGGCGTATCCAACGGCAGCCCCGCCTATGTGGGCAGCACCCTAGATCAGAACGCTGGTGCCAGCACCGCTCAGTACGAAGAACTGCTCGCCCCGGGCTCGTACATCAAGTTCGCAGACGACCCTGTCCGTGAACTGCTGATCAAACTGCTAGGCAAGAACGAGGAGAAGTACGACGGCTTGTTCCGCTCTGCTGCGGAGCAGGCGGCGTACCTGACATGGAAGACGGGGAAGCCTGTCTCTATCGAGGACGTCCTGTCGGGCAACGCCCCGGGCGTCAGCCCCGGCGATCTGGTGAACAAGGCTGGCTCGGACAATGGCTACGGGACAAAGACGAACTCGTACACCAACAAGACCGTCAGCCTGTCGAACCGTGGAGAGGCGAACCGCATCGTGGATGCGGCGCTGACCACTGCTCTGGGTCGCCGCGCGACACAGGCTGAGCAGGCGCAGTTCCTCGGGCTGTTGAACCAGAACCAGCGAGCCAACCCGGAGATCCAGACACAGAACTCCACTGTCACAACGTCGGAGGGTGGGACGTCCTCGTCCTACTCCACCACCCAGAAGGGTGGCTTCGACGCGCAGAACTTTGGCGACCAGTACGCCCGTGCACAGGATGGCTACGCGGAGTACCAAGCCGCCACGACGTACATGGATGCCTTCGCCCAGACGCTGGCGAAGAAGACTCAGGAGAGGTTGGTGTAATGGCGAACCTCAGCAGGAACTGGGAGCAGGCTGCCCAGTGGGCTCAGCAGGCTTCCAGTTCTGGCAGGACGTGGTCGGGTCTGTGTGACCGCTACGTTGCCAACGTCTACGGTCAGGCTCACTCGGGCTACGAGTCTGCACTGGTGCACTGGGGCAAGACCCCAGCCAACCTGCGCCGTGACGGTGACCGCAACCCGCCCATCGGGGCACTGGTGTACTGGCGTACCGGCAAGCCCGCAGGCCACGTTGCCGTGGTCGTGGGCAAGAACGCCAACGGTGAGCCGCTCATCTCGACGACGCACACCAACGATGGCGTCCCCACCACGATGACCCTCGACGAAGCAGGGATGCAGTACCTCGGCTGGGCCGTGCCGTACTTCCAAGGCAAGACCGCGAAGTTGGATCCCAACGCGCAGATCGCTCCGTACGATCCGACGGCTCCGCTGGAGAATAACGGGCTGCCGGATGCAGCCCCCACCTCCACCATCGAGGGTGACTACAACAACGACGGCGTCGTCAACCAGAAGGACAAGACCCTCCGGCAGGATGACATCTCGTGGGATGTCTTGGAGATGGACTACGAGACCGCATGGCGGGTCGTGGATGGTGTTCCTGAACTTCGCGAGTTGCTGAAGCAGGCGGTGAAGGAAGGCTGGGACGACAAGAAGTTCAGCATCGAACTCGAAGGCACCAAGTGGTACGGATCTCAGGAATCCTCCTACGCCGCTGAGGCGTGGTTTGCCAAGGAGAAGGGCGGCAAGAACTGGGAGGATCAGGTCGATCAGGCAGCCGAGACGGTGCAGCGGATCGCTGCCTCGATGGGTGCTGAGATCCCTGACACTGAACTTGCAGCATGGGGTGAGCGGTACATCTTCGGCGGTTGGATGAACGACAACCGCAAGGGCATGATGATGGACGAACTGGCCCGGTACATCGACCCCTCGAAGGGGTCGGCTGCGACGGTCACTGCGAGCCTGAAGAAGCAGGCACTAGACAACGGCATCACCCTTGACGAGGGCTGGTTCAAGGATGTGGCGAAGTCGATTGCCCGTGGCGAGTCGGCTTCGACCGACTGGGACATGTGGATCCGAAAGCAGGCTGCTGACAGGAACCCACTGTACGCGGAGCAGTTGATGGCTGGCGTGACGATGAAGTCGATCACGTCTCCGTACCGCAGTCGGTACGCAGACCTGATGGGTGAGGACGCGGAGAACATCAGCCTCGACAACCCGGACGTTCAGTCCGCCATCGGTCAGGTGGACGAGAAGGGCAAGCCCAAGCCGATGAGTTACGCGGACTTCGACACGATGATCCGCAAGAAGCCTGAGTGGTTGAAGACGGAGAAGGGCAGCAAGGCCTTCATCGCCACTGCCACCCGCATGGCACAGGACTGGGGGTTCATCTCTAATGGCTAACCAGTACCAGATGGGGATTCGAGTTCCCACCACTACTCAGGTCTCGGTTCCCGGTGGACCAGTCGGATACATCCCGACATGGGATCAGGCCAGCACATCCACTGCGACCGCAACTCCCACCTCCGCCGCTGCCCCTCCCGCTACTCCAGCCAAGACGGCGGAGCAACTGTACTGGGAGAACCGCACTTCACTCGAAGCGGCTGAGGCTACCGCTCAGCGGCTGCGTGATCAGGAAGCCGTCAAGTCGTTCTTCGACACGTATGGCATGTCTGCCCTGTGGGGCGGTGCGTGGGACTACATCACGCAGGGCTACACCGATCCGAACCAGATCGCCATGATGCTGTCGAACAACCCGACCTACCAGCAGGCGTACTACGCCCGCTTCCCTGCGGTGCAGGCTATCCGCGAGGAGAACAAGAAGCGTCTCGCTGCGGGGCAGCCCCCGAAGCCGGAGCCGAATCCGGCTGCGTACGTCGCACTGGAGGACGGCTACCGCAAGGCCCTCACGGGCCTGCCGGAGGGAATCTGGGGGGACAGCGGTGACATCACCGAATGGATCCTCGGAGACGTGTCGCCCACTGAGGTGGCCGACCGTGCACAGAAGGCGAAGGACTACATCAACTACTCCGCCAACGACTCCATCAAGCGAGAACTCCGCGAGGTGTGGGGCATGTCGGACACGGAGATGGCTGCCTACATGCTGGACCCGGACAAGTCCATCGACTACCTGACGAAGGAGTACGAGAAGCGTCAGTCGCACGCGACGGTGGAAGCAGCGGGTGAGGACTCTGGCCTCACCCTGTCGGACTCCTTGTACTCACAGGTGGCTGGCAATGACATGTACGGCAGGTCGTACGGCAACGCTCTCGCTGGCTTCCAGTCAGTGGCTGAGATCGAGGATGCATACAACCGCCTCGGTCGGCTGTCGGGGATCACAACGAACACAGACGAACTGGTGACTGACCAGTTCGGTCTGGCTGGTGCTGCTGATGCGGCAGCGAAGAAGAAGGGTCTCGCGTCGCAGGAGCGTGCGCGGTTCTCAGGCCAGTCCGGCCTGAGCAAGAACTCCCTCTCCGCGAAGAGGGCTCAGTAGGAGGTATGGCATGACGACTGCGGCAGCACGCGATGAGTGGGAGCGGGTTCAGGACCGGGCTAACGGCCAGAACAACCCGCTCACAGGCAAGCCGAATCTGACCGTCGCCAACGACGGCGACAAGGATGGTGTGCCGAAGGCGAAGGATCCGGCGAACATCAAGTCCGGAGAAGACCTCGACGACACCAAGCCCGAGATCGGTGCAAAGCCATGAGCACTCCCGACCCCGAATACACAGTAGAGGTTGACCACGACTTCGAGCCCTTCGTTGAGGGCGAGGAGAACGACACTGACGAGGAGGCCACTGATGCGTAAGAACGTCAGTGAGGTGATTGCGTGGCTTGACCATCAGGTCAAGCACCCCACCCAGAACTGGCAGCACATGTGCATGTCCTCCGCCCGTCAGGCGTGGGGGCAGGCACCGTGGGCTCCGTCTGCTCGACTCGCCTACGCGAGGGTTCCGAAGAACCGGCTGCATCGCAGCCTCCCGAAGGATGTTCCCGCTGGGGCCGTGTGCTTCGGTCTCCTGAACACCACCTACGGACACGCTTGGATCTCAGCCGGTAACGGCATGGGCTACTCGGTGGACTACAAGCGTCGAGGCCAGATCGACAAGGTTCCAGTGAACCTTCCGGGCTGGACGAAGGACCCGAAGGTTACGTGGACTGACTGGTCCCCGTTCGGGGATCTGCCCATTCACAAGCCACATCACTGAGCATCGGTAAGAAAGGGCAGTAACGGTCATGAGCGACGGCAGGCGCATCATCATCTTCCTTGTGGCCCTGATTGGCTTGCTGTCCCTGACGCTGGTGGCGGCTGTCGTGGCTAATGCTGGGGTGTGGCTTCAGCAGTACGGCAAGGCTGAGGGTGTGGCTTGTGACGAGGGCTGGTCTGAGTCGTGGGCGATGTGGGTAAACGACGGCACGGGTGGTTTCGTCTGCACCCGTGAAGTGGACGACCCGTCGCAGCCCGTCCCGGCTGCTGCCGAGCCTGCCGCTCCCGCGCCCACGACGTACGTTTGGGTTTACGGTGGCGACTTCACCCTCCCAGCAAACTACGGCCCCGGCTCGAACCGCTTAGCCTTCAACATTTGCAGCGCCCACACATCAGGCCTCTACACTGGCAACCCGAGGGCGATGAGGGTCAACCAGCCCACCTCCGTGGTGGCGTTCTCCTACAATGCCACGACCCGCGTGTACACTCTCCAAAATCTCACGGCGTCCGTTGTTGTTGCAGGCGCTGAACTTGAGTGTGAAGTCTTGTGAAACTTCCACGAGTTCACGAACCCATCTGGTGCGCCGACGTCGTACGAGATGGAAGTCGAGTGCCCCTGACCTCTAGTTCCCCGTTAGGCGGGGGTGGATTGGATTCGACAGACTTCTAGAACCCCACGAGGGAAGAGTCTGGACCCCGGTTCGATTCCGGGCACCTCCACACAGCACAGGATCCACCGGCCCCTGTGCTCGTATAAGTCCGGTAGTCACTTCTTCAACCCATTCCCCTGTGGGCTGGACGTGTGGCGAATCAACAGTTAGTTGACACCAATAGGGAGTAAGTATGACTGGCACCGAGTACAACCTGTTCGACGAGTCTGACAACTCTTCGGATCTTCCGAAGAAGTTGCGGGCCAAGATCAAGGAACTTCAGGACTCGCTCGATGAGGCCAATGGCCGCATCAGTGAGTACACGCAGCGTGACCGCACCGAGTCCATCGGACAGGTGCTTCAGCGTTACAACCTGAACCCGAAGATCGCCGACCTCGTACCCAAGGACATTGAGGGCGAAGCCCTCGATCAGTGGGTCGCGGACTACGCCGACGTGTTCGGTGTCACCCCGCCTGCACAGCAGGCTTCACAGCCTGCTTACGCGGGCGACGTCAATCGGATGGCCGCTCTTGAGCAGAGCGGGCAGCCCTCAGTAGCGATGAACGATCTTGCACAGATCGAGCAGATGTCGCCTGAGGAACTGCTTGCGATGCTCGGCGGTCGCTAACCACTCTCTCTCTGGAGGTAACATACTATGGCACTTTCTGGTGCAACCCCCCCCACGCCTGACGGCGAGGGCTACAAGGGCGGCGGCACTGCCGCTCCCCCCGGTCGTTCGCTCAACGCCGACCAGCACGCTGGCGGTGGCCCGGCCCTGACGGGTTCTGGCGTCGGCGCTGGTGGCAACCTGTACACCAACGGCAAGTCGACGGAACTGGCCTTTCCGACCGCTGCTAGCGGTCTCGTCGGTGCTGGCGGCGTCGCTGACGGTTCGCTCGTCATCGAGAAGACCTTCGACAAGGTCATTCGCTGGCGCAACCGGCTGGAGCCGATGTACCGCAACTTCGCCGGGGTCAGCCTCGTTCGCGATGCTGCGTTCCCCGGCTCGAAGGTCACCCTGTTCCGCACTGGTGCGGCAGGGCTGGCTCTCGCCACCACCCCTCTCTCCGAGTACGCGGATCCCGATGCGGTTCCGCTGCCCGGCCTTGAGGACAAGATGGATGTGTCGGTCGACGAGTACGGCAACAGCACGGTTGTCACCAACCGGCTGAAGCGGTTCTCGTGGCAGGACATCAGCCCCATGCAGATCGAGTACGTGCGGCGCAACATGGCCGACACCACGGACGCGATCTTCGCCAACGCTCTGTTCTCCCTCACTGGTGGGTGGAACGGCGGCGGCGTGCGGCAGGCTGTCGCAGGCGCGAGTGGGAAGATCGGCCTCACTGGCAAGGGCCAGATGAACGACGACAAGTTGTACCCGGCAGCGGGACGTCACGGCCTCATCGGCACCGACCTTGCTGGTGCTGCTGCGACTACCGCTCTCGGTGGTGCGGCGGTTGCCGCTGCTCCGGGTAGCGTCCTGACTCCGGCGCACATCCGGAAGATCGTCGCGCACTTCCGTTCGCTCGGCGTCCTTCCGTTCGGTGATGGCACCTACAAGGCGACCATCACGCCGGATGTCTCCATCTCGCTCCGTGAGTCCACGGATCTTGCTGGATGGCGCTACCCCCATCTGGAGGAGAACGCGAACGGCAACATCTGGCGGGGAACCGTCGGGGTGTTCGAGGGCGTGACCTTCATCGAAGGCGGGCAGTTCCGTGGCATGAACAAGGGTCAGACTGTTGGCAACGTCAACAGCATGATCAACATTGCCCCTGAGATGCCCGTCGGCACTGCCCAGACCGCGTGGGACAACATCCTCTTCTTCGGCCCCGAGGGCATTGGAGAGGTCGTCGTGGAGGAGTCGCACGCTGTTGTGACTCCGACCAATGACAAGTTCGGACGCCTGTTCGGCCTCGGCTGGATTGGCTGCTTCGGTGCGACTGTCTACGACAACAACGCGATCCTCGCTGTTGCTGCTCTGAGCAGCAAGTAGCAACCTGCTGTCGGACCCTCGATGCTATGATGCGTTGAGGGTCCGACACAGGAGGAAGCATGAAGGCGTGTACGAAGTGCGGCGAGACCAAGCCGCTCAGCAAGTTCCCCACCGAGAAGCGAGCGAAGGACGGTCGACGCTCGCAGTGCACCAAGTGTCGCTACGAAGCGCGTAAGGCTGTCAAGACTGAGGCCGATCTAGCGAAGCAGCGTGACTACCAGCGCATGTGGTGGGAGAAGAACAAGCACCTGAAGAAGGCGCAGATGAGGGACAACCACCTCCTCACTCGCTACAAGATGAACCAAGCCCAGTTCGATGAGATGCTCGCGGCACAAGGAGGCGTGTGCCTCCTCTGCGGAAGCGACGATCCTCAGGGCAAGAACTGGCAGGTAGACCACGACCACTCCTGCTGCGAAGGCAGCAGAACGTGCGGGAAGTGCATCAGGGGACTGCTGTGTGCACCGTGCAACACAGGTCTCGGGTCGTTCAAGGACGACCCGGATCTGCTTAGGAAAGCGATTCACTATCTGGAGGGCTAATGCCACTGCTCCGCCCCATGACTCACTCAGGGATCACCTACCCCCTGACACCGGACGACAAGGGCAACTGCCCCGCTTGCCCAGAGAAGTGGTTCCACGTCAACTTCGACAGTGAGTACAACGGCGGGCATCAGGGCTTCTACATCCAACTGGACGACGGGCAGTTCCGGTACGTCACCACTGGCACAGTGAACGACGCACTTGACGCTGGCTTCCCGCAGGACCGCCTCTACGAGGTCGGTCGCGACGGCTACTACCTGACCATGGACGAGGCTCGCAGGGCGATCCCCGCGCCCGTCCATGGAGTCCACTACGTGGACGACTTCAACACCGAGTTCCAAGACTTCTTCGTCGTCTGCGATGACGACGACCACACCCCATACGCCGAAGCACACGTAGCGGAGTTGATTCGATGAGCCACTTCAAGGCTGGAGATCAGGGCCACCTTCAGGAGCACAACTACTGGGCTGACTTCATCGACGACGTGAAGGATCCCGCTTCCCGTGGCAAGTACCCCGGCATCGCTGGTGCTGATGGCCCTCCCGGTGATCCGGGTCCGGGTGCGATGTACGAGCAGAATCCGCCGACTGTGCGAACGGTCGGCAAGATCGGTGGGCCACTGGTCACGGGTGACCTGTGGATCGACAAGGACGCTGTCCTCACCGCGTACGAACTGATCGGTTCCCCGACTGCCCCGGCGAACCCGGTTGACGGTCAGATCTGGTACAACACGGGCACCGCGCTGATGTCGCACTGGAATGACACCACCAAGGCGTGGGTCCCGATGGGCGTCACGAACGGCCCCGCTGGTGCAACTGGACCGCAGGGTCCGCAGGGTATCCCCGGCAACAAGCCGGTCATCGGCTGGACTTCGGTCACCCTCCCCGCTGGGTCTACCCCGACTATCTCGTACTCCGGTGACGGCTCTGCCGCCACCCCGTACATGGTGGAGGTTGGCCTGCCCATCGGCCCGCAAGGGGCGAAGGGTGACAAGGGTGACAAGGGTGATACGGGTGCAGCGGGTACGAGCATCCACATCACGGGTGCGGTAGCAAACGCTGCTGCGCTTCCCGCTACGGGTGCTCTGGATGACGGTCACATCACGCTGGACACCGGACACCTGTGGGTGTGGGACGGCACGGTGTGGCAGGACGCTGGCAACGTGACGGGCCCTACGGGCCCTCAGGGCGTTCAGGGCGTTGCCGGTCCCACGGGTACGGCTGCCACGGTTTCGGTCGGTACGGTGGCTACAGGAGCCGCCTCGGCGGTAGTGAACAGCGGCACGACTAGTGCAGCGGTTCTCGACTTCACTCTGGAGAAGGGTGACAAGGGAGACAAGGGCGATAAGGGCGACATTGGCCCGAACCCCGTCTTCACGGTGGGCACAGTCACGGAGGGCACCATCCCCTCCGTGACGATCAACCCTGTCGCAGGGAAGCCGACGGAGTTCACCGTCGACTTCGTGATGCGGAAGTCGCTGATCCCCCCGTACACGGTCACCGACAAGGACAAGGTTCTCACCGTCAACGCGACGGGTGCCGCGCTGGAGTGGGCGAAGGGCAGCAGCCTTGAACTGGCTGACGCCACGATCCCCGCTGACGACCCCCACAGGCCGGGGAACACCGCCGGGGTCGGCGTCGGTATCCGCGCTGCCCGCAGCGATCACGTCCACCCCCGAGAGGTCCCGGCTACCGTTGCTGCGGACATTGGCAAGTTCTTCGTCGTCGGCGCTGCCGCGACAGGTGAATGGGCACGTCCCACATTCGGTCAAATGGCAGGAAGGTAGATCATGGCATCGCAGGAACGTACCTGCACCAAGTGCAAGGTCGAGAAGCCGATCACCGAGTTCGGCGTGAAGCGCCAGCGCAAGGACGGAATCAGCCCGTGGTGCAAGGCGTGTAATGCTGCCGACGCCAATCGGTACTACCACGAAAATCGTGAGGCTGTGAAGGCTCGCCGCCCGAAAGACCCTGACTCTAAGGCTAGGGCGGTCGCACGGTCAAAGGCTTGGAGGAAGAACAACCCTGAACGGGACCGCATCAACCGCCGCCGTGAGGAAGCGATCAGGCGTGACCGGGAACTCAACAATGGGGTGTTCCACGTAACACACAAGGATTACCGGCGGATTCTTTCCTCACCATGCCAGAAGTGCGGGTCCCTAGAGGACATCACCGTTGACCACATCATCCCTATTGTACGTGGGGGTCGGCACGCAATCGGAAACCTGCAAGCCCTGTGTCGGCGTTGCAACTGCTCTAAGCAAGGGCTTCTGGAAATCGAGTGGAAGGTAGCGGCCTAATGCCAAGTCACGTCGGGTACGTGTGGGACGGAGCAGCGTGGGTTCCGTTCACGGGTCCAGAGGGCAAGGCCGGTCCCGGCATCCACTTCCTTCCCGCTGTCGCTGACTCCACCCTGATCCCCCCGACGGGGCGTCCCGGTGACGCGATTGTCACGCAGGACAACGGCCACATCTACATTTGGGACAAGGCTTCGACGTCGTGGATTGACGGCGGCAGGTTCCAAGGGGAGAAGGGTCCTGCTGGCGACACGTTGAAGATCAACGGGTTCGTCGCCAACGCGCTTGCCCTTGACCCGAACCCGGTTCACCTGTCGGTGTACATGACGCAGGACACGTCACACCTGTACGCCTTCGACCCGACGAGCCTCGCTGCGATCCGGCAGATCGACATTGACACGTGGAAGGCCGACCCCAACAACGCTGGTCAGACCTACGACGGAGCCCCAGCGGGCTACGTCGATCTCGGCAAGGTGCAGGGACCGGCTGGCCCCATCGGTATGCAGGGCATCCAAGGTCCTCCCGGTGTCAAGACGGTTGGTAAGCATCCGGGTGAGATTCTGGTGTGGCGCACCCCGGACCTGATGGACCCGACTCAGGACAACTGGTTCGCTGAGGACGCCACGACGAAGTTGATGGACGACATCGCGTGGGCACCTCCCGGGCAGCGCCACAAGAAGACGCTCATCTACAACGAGAACCTCGACGTCTGGTACATGCAGGACGAGAACTTCGCTGACCTGTCTGAGGTCAGCAAGGCTGGGACTCCCCGTGCTGGTGACGGCCTGTACTGGGATGGCCGGAAGTGGACGATGGGTGCCACCCTCAACGTGCCCATGTCGGCGGTCAACTCCTCCACCGTGTACGTCGGGACGCTGCCCCTCGTCGGGGCTGAGATCAACAACCCGGCCAAGTTGTACGGCATGGACGCGGACACGCTGCCGTCCCCCGCCACTACCCCACCTCGCGTCGGGGACATGTACCTCAACCGCACCGACGATGACATCGTCCACTTCGAGGGTACGTCTGTCACCGAGCGCGTGATGGCGAAGATGACGGACGAGATCACTCGGTTCATCAACGGGGATCAGGCGCACCTGATCGGCAACCAGTTCAACCATCAGGGCGGCGAGACAACTCACGTTCGCCGTCAGGGGCTGGATGTCATCATCGAGCAGCAGTTGACTCCCGCACCGACGGTCATCACGATTGTTCCAAGGGCACCGTACGAGAGGCCTTCCGACGCATCTGCTCTCGGTGTCCGTTTCTATGGCGAAGACCCGGACCATATGAAGTTCGGTATCCCCGCGCTGGATGTCAATGCGTGGTTCTTCGACTACACGGTTGGTGCGGCGGAGGCCGGGAACTGGACCGCAGTCAAGGCTGCGTTCAAGGCTGCGTTCGACGCTTCCACGATGTCGCGGGGCTGGACCTGCGATGTCGGCCAGCAGGCCAACGAGTTGGCTGTCCTGAGGACGAAGACGAACACGGAGAAGTCGGACTCCAACGGCAACGTGCTCGTCAAGACCATCAACTTGGAGAGCAATGGCGACACCAGCGCCCGCTGGTTCCTGCGAGCGGATCAGGTCGGTGTTCAGGACGTTCTGGCGGGGAAGATCACCGTCGATGCTCCGCTGACGGTGACGCATGATCCGGGCCGTTCCATCATCCACATCCCGTCTGGGGTGCTGCCTTCGACCCTGACCTTGCAGATCGACGGCAACCGTATCTCCGTCACCACCCCCGGCAACCTGTCGTACTACATCGAGACACGGCAGGGAGCGATGCGTGGTGACGCTCTCGTGTACGACGGGCGGCATTGGCACCCGCAGTCGATGGCGCTTCTGCCGTCTACGGCGACACATGCTGCTGGTGAGCAACTGGTCCTCGATCAGGCGCTGCTGCCGGTGTGGTCGGCTGCCGGGTACACGAAGGCTGAGATCGACGACAAGGTCACCAAACTTGTCTCTGGGCTGGAGCATGGTGCGGCGGTCAAGTCCATTCAGGACAACCCGCCTACGGCCCCGGTGCAGTACGAGTTGTACATCGTGGGGAAGCGCCCGTCTGGTGCGTGGGCTGTCCACGCGAACGAACTCGCTGAGTGGGACGGTACGGCGTGGGTGTTCCGCGCTCCGACTGCGGGCGAGACTCACCTGAACGAGGTTGACGGTGGGTCGTGGACGTGGAACGCGACAGCGGGTGTCTGGTCGAAGATCAGCAACGGCGTGTTCCAGTTTGTCACGACGGTCCCGGTCGGCACCATCGTTCACTCGGTGCTGTCTGAGGCTGAGTTCACCCGTGAGATGGGCGCGATGGTGGGGGAGTGGGTGCTGTGTGATGGGCGTGCGGTAGCGGGCAGCGACTACGCGACCGCTACGGGTCGCGGCAACGTTCCTGACCTGCGTGGTGCGTACTTCCGCATGGCTGGTGTCCACGCTCAGAACCCGGCGTACGACGGTGGGACGCTGAACCAGTACTACGATCAGCGGACGAAGATGCCGTTCGCCCCGTTCACTGGCACGACTAGTCAGGCCGGGAGCCACCAGCACATTGAAGGTGGCACGCACTGGCACCTGAGTGACATGCCTTGGGGCGGTGTCAATGCAACCAACGGTGTATCTGGGCCACTCCCACATGAGTCAGGCTGGCGGCATCCGTATACCGGCAGCGCTGGCGAGCACACTCACTCCGTCACAGTGAGCGGTGGCGATTCGGAGACTCGCCCGAACACGTACGCGGTCAACTACTACATCAAGATCAAGAAGACCCCGGACCCGGTTCTTCCCGCTGGCCCCGTCGGTCCTGTCGGTCCTGCCGGTCCCGCTGGGACGTCGGTGAAGGTGTGGCAGGGGACGCAGACGGCGTACGACTCCATCGTCGCAAAGGACCCGGAGACGCTGTACCTGATTGACAAGCCATGACGGTCATCAACGGGACCAAGACAGGCCGCGCCTTCCACAACGGCGTGGAGGTGAACCGCATCTACTACGGGGTGAACCAGATCTGGCCCGTCAGCACGCATAAGAAGGGGACGCCGTTCCTTGTGCCGTCGAACGAGTCGCAGGACTACCTCGAAGATGGCAGCGAGATGGTTCCGCTGATGGCTGGTGGCACGCCTGCGCTGACCACGGACGGTA
>Ga0315904_10002868_pt1 | contig 26084 bp, 20 predicted proteins | sample LakEriMetagenome_6_FD_203529 | JGI IMG/M metagenome (GOLD analysis project Ga0315904, IMG submission 203529) | Freshwater fungal communities from buoy surface, Lake Erie, Ohio, United States - Buoy 12 MA120 | ecosystem: Environmental > Aquatic > Freshwater > Lake | place: USA: Lake Erie, Ohio...
ATATAAATTAAATTTCTTTAATTTAATTAAAAAATTTAATTTAAAACGAGCTTCTTTTTATATTTTATCTAAAAATATTGGTTTAAGTTGAAAAAATAGTAAAAATAAATATAAAGTTTTTAAAATTAATAATAATATAAATTGACGTGTTGAAAAATCTTTTAAGTTTTTAATTAAAAACTTAAAAAAAGTTAAACCAAAACGTTCAACTATAAGTTTAAAAAAAATTAAATCAAAATATTTAATTAAAAAATTAAAAAAGAAAAAAAAAAAAAGATTAAAACATTATAAAGAAAAAAAAAATTCTGATATTTTTTTAGCAAGAAAAGAAAAAATCTTTTTAAATAAATATAAAATTAATTATCAATTAAGTAAATTACCATTAAATTCTAATAGTTATAATTTTAGTGAAATTTATAATTTATTTTCATTTTGAAATTTAAAAAGAATACAAAGAAAGTTTTTATATTTTAAGTTATGAAAAAAACAAATTTTTAATATAAAATGAAGATCAAAATATAAAAGTTGATTATTTAATGGAAATGTAAGACCAACAAAATTTAATCAAAATAGATTTTATCCAATACCACGAAAAAGCCCTTTATTTTACGAACCTATGATTATTCCTGATTTTAATAAAAAAGATGTTATTCTTTTTAAAAAAGTATTTAATCCAAAAATAATTAATAGTATTTTTAAAAAATATTCTACTTATTTTTTATGATATTTAAAATATTTTTCTGATAAAAAAGGATTTAAATTTATAAGAATAAAAAAAAGAAAAAAATTTAAAAAAGATAGAATTACAGCTTTAAATAAATTATCTAGTTTTTTTTTTTTGAAAAAAAAAGATATTATTTCACAAAATTTTTTTTTTCATTTAGGTAAAATATTTTTTAAATTAAGAACAAAAAATTTAAAAAAAAAAAAAAAACAAGCTATATTTTTAAATAAAAGTTTTTGAAAATTATATTGATTTAAAAATAAGTTATTAAAAATAAATTTTAAAATAAATTATGAAAAAAAAAATTTAAATCTTTATAAAAAGTTAAAAATATTTTATAAAAAAAAATTAAATGAATTATATCTTAAATTTTATCGAACTTTTAAATCTTTAAAACCAAAAGTTAAAGAATTAAAATTAAAAAAATTTTTAAAAAAAAAATTATCAAAAAAAAGAAGTTTAGTTAAAAAACCAAATTTTAACTATTTAAGTGATATTCTTTTTAAATTAAAAAGATTTAAATATCATAGTCCAAAATATTTAAAAAAAAAAGTAATACCTATAAGTTTAGAATTATATAAAAAAACTAAAAATTCTTGACTTTCAGATACTATATTTCAACGACTTACTATGATTTTTCCAAAGCTTAGAACTTCTTTTTATTCAAAAAAATTATATGTTTATTATAATTTCTTGTTAAAAAAAAAAAAAAATAAATCATCATTAAGATATTTACAAAGTACTTTAAAAAAAATAAAATTTTTAAATCAACAAGTAAATTGTTCATTACCTTATACTTCTATTGAAAAACTTTGACGTTCAAAAACAAGAACAGGTAAAAAAATAAAAAAATTTTTTTTTTTTAAAAATAAAATGTCTAAATTAAATTTTAATCAATCAAGATGATTTCATTATAACTTTGCAAATAATTATAATTCACTATCTCTTTTATATGATAAATATCATTGATATGCTTTACAATTTATAAAATTAAAATTTAAAAATAAAGTAGCTAGTTTAATAAAAGGTCAATGAGATAGTGTTTTTGAAAGATTTGATAATTCTAAAATTTGTTTTGATTATTTTTTTCAAAGAGCCTTATGTTTAATAAATTTTAAATTAAATAGAATAGTAATAAAACAAATAAATAGATATAAACAATCAAAACTTTTTTTAAATAAAAAATTCTCTAAATATGTTTTTAAGTTTATAAAATGAAGAAATTTAAATGATTATTTTGATATTGAATGAGTTATAAAAATAAGAAAACTAATTTATAAATTAATTCAAAAAAAATTAAATAAAGAAAAATTAAATAAAAAATTAAAAAAACCAAATGTTATTGACTATTATAAAATAAAATTAACACCACAAAAACTTTATAATAAAATAATAAGAAAGATTAAAAGTTTAAAAAAAAAAAAAAAATTTAAAATACGAAAAAAAAAATTATTAAAATTATTACGAAGAATAATTCGTTATGATAATTCTTATAAATTTTTTAAAGTAAAATTTAAACCAAAAAGATTATTACAAGCAAAATTAAAAAAAAGATGACGTATTTTGTTTCAAAAAAATTCTGAAAACTTATGAAAAAGTATTAATTCTCCTTTTCGTTCTAAACACAGTACTTTGTTAAAAGAAATTTGGCGAACAAAATTGTTAAATAAAATTTTACAATTTAAAGAAATAAATATAAAAGATAAAGAAAGTAAAAATTTTAAAAATGAATTAACTTTTAAATTCCCTAAAAGAGTATACGCTAGTTATAATAAGTTTGGAAAAGTAATGATTAAAAGAAAAAAAAATTATTTTGTTTATAAAAATATTTATCCATTAAAAACACCTATTATAAGAAAAATTCCAGATGTTATTATACGAAATAATCAAGTTCATTTTAGTCGTAATATAATTATAAAAAAAGTAAGACTATCATTTACTAAATATAGAATTTTATATGAAAATAGATTTTTATTTTTAATTAATTTAACTCAAAAATTATTATGATTTAATTTAATAAATAAAAAAAATATTTCTTTTTTATTTACAAATTGATTTTTTTTTAGAGAAAAATTAGCTTTATTTTTTTGTAATAAAATAAAACACTTAAAAATTCAAGCTCAATATTTTATTTTATGACAAAAAAATAATTTAATTTCTTTAAATATTCCTTTTGTACTTACTAGAAAACAAAAAATTAACTGAAAATGAATTTTTGGAAAAAAACAACGCTGAAGAAGACGTCGTCAAAATAAAAAATTTTTAGCTAATTATTCTTTAATTTCTAATTTAAAATATTATAAAGAATATAATTTTAGGATTTTAAAAAGTACTATATTTCCTTCTTTATTTAATGATAATATAAATTTTTCTTATGATTGATCAAAACGATTTCATAATAGTTTTACTTTTTTTTTATATAAAGGCTGTTAGTAAAAAAAAAATGCGTTCAAATTGAAAAATTCCTTTTTTTTATTTTAAATTAAATAAATTTTCAAAAAAAATTAATCAAAGAGGATTAATTATTAACCCTTTAATGATTAATGGTTGATTTAGTATTCATAATGGTAAAGAATATAAATTATTACAATTAGAAAAATTAATGTTAGGTCATAGATTAGGAGAATTTTCTTTTACTAGAATTCCTTTTCTTCATAGACGAAAACAAACAATAAAAATAAAAAAAAGTAAAAAATAATGAGTTATAATACGAATGGATTAGCTTTACGTTTAGGATATAGTAATACTTGAGTTTGACATAGTCAACAAAATAAAAATCATTTATTTGAAAAAATAAAAAATTATTTAATTATGATTTTTTATCAGTCTGCAATGCCTACTTTAGAACAATATTTAAAAACTAAAATAAGATTTAAATCAAAAAAAAAAAAAAAATTAAAAAAAAAAATTAAAATTTATAGAAAATCAATTAAATTTTATTATTGAAAAATTTTAAAAAAAATAAGTCAAAGATTAAAAAGAAGATCACCTCTTTATAAAAAAAATAAATTTAAATATTATAAAGAAAAAGGAATTTCTTATTTTGTACCTGGACGTTTTTTAGTTGAAGCTAAAAATTCATATTTTAAATTTTTTTTTTTTTTTTTTTTAAATCTTTTAAAAGCTTCTGTGCATTTTGAACGTCGTTTAATTATAAAATTTAATCGTGCATTACCTTTAATAAATAAATGAATAGAAAATGATTTTAATATTTTTTTAATGAATACTTATCTTTTTACTTGAGAATTTAGATTAACTTCATATTTAAAAATTAGAAGAAGGTCTGGAAATATATCAAATAGAAGAAGAAGAAGACGTGTTCCTTTTTGAAAAAAAAAAATTTTTGAAAAACTTCAACCATATGTTCGAGCTAATAAAGAATCTATAAAAAAAAAACGATTATATTATAGCCAGTTTAAAAAATTTTTTAAAAATTATTCTAAACGTTATTCAAGACCTTTTAGAAGAAATAGTTATTATCGCGCTACTGCAAAAGCTTTATTAATTATATTTATTTTTCCTTTTGATGTGCAACTTTTAGCTACTTTTATATCACAAGAATTAGCTCGTTTACGTCAGTTTCATAAAAAATATTTAAAATTTATAAAAAGTACTTTGACTTATGCATATTCAACTTTAGGAAAAAAATATCTTTATGGATTAAGAATAATTATAAAAGGACAATTAACTAATTATAGACGAAGAATGAAACGAAGTCAATTAATAACAATTAAAATAGGTCGTTATTTAAGATCTCATCAAACTCCTGCTGTTATTTTTGCATCAGAAAGATCCTTTAATCGGTATGGAATTTTAGGGGTTTCAGTTAGTGCTCAATTACGTACAGCACGACGATATGATGAAGGTTATATAACTTATTCTAATGAATATTTAATAAAATCTTTTTCAAGTGGTTTTTTAAAAAGTCCTAACGTATATTTTTCAAAATGAAAAAATTTATTAAATGAACGTTCTTTAAATATAAATCAACTCAATTTTTCTTTTTTTTGAAATAAAAAAAAATTTTGATTAGGAAAAAAAAAATTATGAATAAAAAATTATAAGCCATTTATAGTTAATGAAAAACCAATTTTTATAAAAGATTTATCTAGATTAGAATCATTAGTTAAAAACGATACTATAACTTTGTTAAAGTTTTATAAGAATAAAAAATATCAAATAATTTAAATTATGAATATTTATTTACCAAAAAAAGTACAAAAATTACAACTAATAAAACATAAATTAATAAAATTTTCTATTTGAAAGCGATCTCGAATAAATTTTGGTTTTTTTGCTATTCAAGCATTAGACTTTGGTTCTGTAACAATAAAACAATTAGAAGCTGGAAGAAAATTTTTAGTACGAAATTTAACAAGACGCTCAAAAATATGGCGTTTAGCTACAGTAACACAACCCTTAACTAAAAAAAGTAAATTATCTCGAATGGGAAAAGGTAAAGGAAAATTTTTTGGTTGATTAGGTTATATTAGACCTGGTGCATTTCTTTATGAGTTAGGATATTATGCTGGTTCTAAACCTAATAGTTTTTTTTATAAAAAAATTATAAAAGTCAATTCTAAATTTTCATTTCCATTATCTTTAAAACAACGAAATTATAAAGCAAATTTTATAAAAAATAAAATTAGTTATTTAAAAAAATAAAGTATGAAAAATAAGTGAAAAAAAGATAGATTATTTAGAAATAAATTTGCAAATTCAGAAAAAAAAAGAAATATAGTATTATATTTGTTAAAAACAAATTCAGTTTCTAATTCAGTTCGTATACGATTAGCAAAACAAATATTTGATCGTTATGATAAAAAACAATATAGTCATATAAGAGGTCGTAATCGTTGTTTAGTTACAGGAAGAGGTCGTTCTATTTTTCGTTTTTTTAAAGTAAGTAGATTAGTTTTTAAAAAGCAAGCTTCTTTAGGTTTATTTCCAGGTATTAAAAAATTTAGTTGATAATGTTATCAGAAAAAAATCAATTAGAAATATTTTTAAAAAATTTAATTCATTCGCAGCAAAAAAAAAAAGCTTGATTTCTTGTTAAAGAAAAAAAATATTCATTAGGTGACTTATTATTAAAAAAAGGTCTTTTTGAAAGAAGAGAAGTTATAAATGGAAAAAATTGTTACTTTTTTTCTAGATATTATATTAATAGAAATACAACTAGTTTTCATGTTTATTGATTAAAAAACTTTGAATTAAAAGATTTTAAATGAATTAATCCTCAACAACCGCCTAAATCAACATCTTCTTTAAAATTAATAATTGTATTACATAAAAAATATGGTTATATGACTTGAGATAAAGCAAATGAGCTAAAGTTACGTGTACGAAATGCCTGTATTTTATATTTTTAATGTTATTAAAAAAACGTAAATCATGAAAAAAATTAACATTTAAAAAATTATGTTTTTTTAAAAGCGTAGTAAAAGAAGATTTTATTATTTATGATAAATTTTTTAAACTTAATGTACAAATGCCTTTAAAAAATTGTTTTTTTTCTTCAAAAAATATTTTTATAATTGAAAATTCTTTACGTTATGAAAATTCAAATTTTTTTTTTTTAAAAAGTTCTATATATTTTCGTAAAATATTTTATAATTTAAAATATTTATGAGAACAAAATAGTTGTGGTTATATTTATAAATTAAAAATAAAAGGTTTTGGACGACGATCATGACAAACTCGAAATTTTATTTGATTTAGATTAGGACATAGTAAAGTTATCCGTTGAAATTTACATAAAAAAATATTTTCTACAATTCATAAAAAAAGAACAATTATAAAAGCTTTTTCTTCAGAAAAATATTATGTTTTAAATTATTTAAATAAAATAAAAAAATTAAAACCTACATTTGATTATAAAGATGTTGGTGTAAGATTTTTAAATTATAAACCCAAATTAAAAAAACGTCGAATTTCTTCTTATTAAATAATTAAAAAAATAATTTTATTTATTATTAAAAAATAATTAATGGTGTATATATTAAAGCAAGGGGGTGGGTGGGTGGGTGGGGGTGGAAGATGGTAATTTTATATAACTTTTAAATAACTAATATATATATATATTTATAAATACAACTTTTTTTCTTTATTCTTTTTTCTTAATTTTTTCTTAATTTTTTCTTAATTTTTTCTTAATTTTTTCTTTGATTTTTTCTTTGATTTTTTCTTTAATTTTTTCTTTAATTTTTTTTTTACTACAAAATTTTTCTTTTTACTATAAAATATTATATTTGTTTTTTTGATTTAAAATTAAGAAAAAAGAATAAAGAAAAAAAGTTGTATTTATAAATATATATATATATTAGTTATTTAAAAGTTATATAAAAAGGGAAAGGGGAGGGGATAATTATATTTAATATTTATAATTTTAAATTATTTTATTTTTTTTTATAAAAGTTAATAAAAAAACTAATGGTAAAAATTATTGAAAAAATTATTAAATTTAAAAATTTTTTTTTTAAAGTCACACGTTCTAGCGGATATAAAGGTATAAAGTCTATATGACTTGGAGTTATTTTTTTTTTTGAAAAGGTTATTTATTTTATTTGACTACTATTTAAACTAATGATTGAACAAAGTGTTTTTCTTATATGATTCATTTTTATATTTGTTATTGAACAAATTATGTATTATATTTGATCATTTATAATTTTTTTTTTTGAACAGTTTATTTATCATATTATGGATAAAACACTTTATCTTATTGAAGAAATTATTGGTTTTATTTTATTTATAATAAAAGTTTTTTTTGAAAACCCTGGTTATTTTTTATTATTAATGACAATTATTTTTTTATTGGTTAGAATTTTATGACAATAAATAACAATTCTCTTTTTACTGAGTCATTTAACTATTTTACTAAAAGTCATCCTTTTCATATTGTAGCTCCAAGTGATTGACCATTTAAACTAGCTTTATCAAGTTCTCTTTTGATGCTAGGCCTTGTAAATTATTTCCACCGTAATAGTGGTTTTTATAGTTTAATAGCTATTTTTTTGTTATTATTATTTTCTTTTAGATGAATAAATTCTATGAGAAAAGAAACTATTTCCTTAAAAATTCATACAACAACAGTACAAATTAATTTTTTAACTGGTATGATTCTTTTTATTATTTCAGAAATTATGATTTTTTTTGGATTTTTTTGAGCATTTTTTCATGCTAGTTTAAATCCAAGTATTTTTATTGGAGGAGTTTGACCTCCTTTAGGGTTAGAACCATTAAATCCTTTCAAATGACCTTTTTTAAATACTTATATTTTATTATTATCAGGAGTTATGACAAATATTTTTTATTATAGTATAAAAAGCTTACCAGATTATTTAGATTATATATCTTTTAATAATTCTTTAGTTAAAAAAAATTTTAGAAATTATTTAATTAATAACTTACCTAATTTTTTTTTTAATAAAAATGAAAAATTATTTTTAAAATGATTAAATTATATTTTATTATTTTTTATATATAATAAATTTTATTTTAATTCAAAAAATATTTTTTTATTAATAAAATATATTAAAGATTTAAATTTTTTTTTAAATTTTAGTAAATATTTTTTAATTTTTTTTGAAAGTCAATATAATCAAAATTTATTAAAAAATTTAAGCTTAATTTTTAATTTAAAAAAAAAAATTAATTTTAATTTATTAAAATCTACTTGACTTAAAAAATATCATAATTTTTTTTTAAAAAATTATTTATTAAAAATCATTTTTTTATTTAATTATTCAAAAAATTTATTAATAATAAAAAAATTTAATTATTTTATTTTTTTAAAAAATAAATTTTTAAATAATTATTTTAAAGAATCTGAAAATTTAAATAAAATATTATATAATTTTTTAAAATTTTCAGAAAAAAAATTTTTAAAACTTTTTAATTGTTTAAATTTTACTATTATTTTAGGATTACTTTTTGAAAAAATTCAATGATATGAATATGCTCATGCTTCATTTTCTATTTCTGATGGAGTTTATGGTACAGTTTTTTTTTTATTAACAGGACTTCATGGTTTTCATGTTATGGTTGGAATTTTTTTACTTTTTTATTGTTGATTTCGTTTTTATAAAAAAGATTTTTTAAAATCTATAAGACCTCATGTAGGTATTTCTACAAGTGTATGATATTGACATTTTGTAGATATTGTTTGATTATTTGTTTTTTTTTTTGTTTATTTATGATCTTATTAAAAACTATGATATTTCTTGAATATATATATAATAATATAATTATATTAAATACAAATACTGAATTATTATTACAATTCAGTATTTTTCTAAATTTTTTAAACCAAAAAAAGATTGAGCGTAAAGATTACCCGGATAACACTAGTTTATCTATTATTAAAACTACTTTAATTGAATTTAAAGGTATAATTAATTTATTTACTTTATGATCTTATCGTTTAACAACAGATCATAAAAAAATTGGTCGTTTATACCTTATTTTTGGAGCTTTTATGGCTATTGTTGCAACAATTTTATCTCTTTTAATTCGTTTAAATTTATCTTCAACAGGATCTTCTTATTTTAGTGATAATTATCAATTATATAATGTTGTAGTTACTGCTCATGCAATTGCTATGATTTTTTTATTTGTAATGCCTGTTTTAATAGGTGGTTTTGGAAATTTTATGGTTCCTTTATTATTAGGAATTCCTGATGTTGCTTTCCCACGTTTAAATAGTTTAAGTTTTTGATTATTACCAGCTTCTGCCATTTTAGTAATCATGTCATTAATAAGTGGTCAAGGTGCTGGAACTGGATGAACAATTTATCCTCCATTATCTCATTTAATTTTTCACGGAGATAGAAGTGTAGATTATGCTATTTTATCATTACATATTGCAGGATTTTCTTCTTTATTTGGTGCTATAAATTTTATGACAACAATAATAAATATGAAACAAACAAGTTGATTTGAATTACCTCTTTTTGTTTGATCTATTTTTATTACAGCTATTTTATTACTTTTATCAGTTCCTGTATTAGCTGCAGGATTAACTATGTTAATTACTGATCGTCATTTTAATACAAGTTTTTTTTTACCTTTAGGTGGTGGAGATCCTGTATTATTTCAGCATTTATTTTGATTTTTTGGTCATCCAGAGGTATATATATTAATTTTACCCGCTTTTGGTCTTATTTCTCATGTTATAAGTCATTATGCTGGAAAACCAGTTTTTGGATATTTAGGTATGGTTTTTGCTATGATGAGTATTGGAATTTTAGGATTTATTGTTTGAGCGCATCATATGTATACAATTGGAATGGATATTGATTCAAGAATTTTTTTTACAACTACTACAATGGTTATAGCAATTCCAACTGGAATAAAAATTTTTAGTTGAATAGCTACTTTATGAGAAGGTTCTTTAGTATTTAGTCCTGCTTTATTATTTGCTATAGCATTTCTTTGTCTTTTTACTTTAGGTGGTTTAACTGGTATTATGCTAGCTAATGCGCCTGTGGATGTATCGTTACATGATACATATTATGTTGTTGGTCATTTTCATTATGTATTATCAATGGGAGCTGTTTTTGCAATTTTTTCTGGTTTTTATTATTGATTAGAACGTATTGCAAATAAAGATTTTAATAAAACATTTGCATTATTACATTTTTCTTTATTTTTTTTAGGTGTTAATTTAACTTTTTTTCCAATGCATTTTTTAGGATTAGCTGGAATGCCTCGTAGAATACCTGATTATCCAAGTTGTTATAGTTATTGAAATCATATTTCTTCATTAGGTGCAACAATAAGTACAATTGCTACAATATTTTTTTTATTATTAATTTTTGATGTTTTTTTTTCAAGATCTATTAGTTTAGAAAAAATCAATGGATTTTTTTATAAAGTTAAAAATTTTTCTTTTAATAGAAATTTTATAATTTTTGCAGAAGGATTAGATCAACCAAATTTATTTTCAGTAAACTGAAATGATTATTATATATTACTATTAGCTTTAATTATTTCGATTTTATTTTCATCATTTATTTTATTACTTACTTTTCTTTCTGGTTCTTTTTTAAGTCGAAAAGAAACTAAAGTGGATCAATTTAAAATAACAAATTATGAGTGTGGATTTGATTTATTTCAGGATCGTCGATTACCTATAAATAATTTTTTTTATAAATTAGCCATTATTTTTATTATATTAGATATAGAATTATTATATTTATTTCCATTATCTTTTAGTTTACAAATTGCTTTAAGAAAAGATTCTATTTATTTTTTAGTATTTATAGGATTTATTTTTTTATTATTAATTTCTTTTTTTTATGAAATTTTAACAGGATCTTTATTTGTATTTATATATTTAGTAAGATATGGATATAAACATGATGCAAAATATTTAAGTGAATTATATGAAAATGTTCGTAAAATAAAAACTAATAAAATTAGTTTATTTTTTATTTTTGCTGATTATTCAGAATATTTTAATTTAATTAAAAATAATTTAGGTTTTCAAAAACCAATAACCCCTTATATGGTTGGAATTGAAGATTTACATCACTATATAATGTCAATATTAATATTTATATTTATATTTGTTTTTTATTTTATAATTTTAATAGTTTTAAAATTTTCAAAAAAAAAACAAAAAGAACCTTTATTTGACTTTTATCAACATTCTCTTTTAGAAATTTATTGAACTACAATACCTGCTATATTTTTATGAATTATAGCAATGCCATCTATATCTTTAATGTATGCTTTAACTGATTTTAAAGATCCAAAATTAACTGTAAAAATAATAGGACGTCAATGATACTGATCATATGAAATTTCTGATTTTTTTTTAATTAAAAAAAATAATATTTCTATTTTTACTTTATCTTGAGATAGTTATATTCAAAGTCGTTTATTACCTAGATTATTAGTAGTAGATAAGCCTTTATATTTACCAGCTTACTTACCTATAAGACTATTAATAACGGCTTCTGATGTTATTCATAGTTGATCTGTACCTGCTTTTGGTGTAAAAATGGATGCTATTCCAGGACGTTTAAATTCTTTAACAATACAATTGTTGGGAAAAGGTGTTTTTTTTGGTCAATGTAGTGAACTTTGTGGTGCTGGTCATGGTTTTATGCCAATACAAGTAGAAATCTTACCAAAATTATATAATTTTTATTACCAATCATTAAAAATAATGTGAGATATGGATTCTTTTAAGACTTTTTTAATTAATAATAATAACAAATATATATAGAAAAATGATGAAAAGGGTGAGTGCGACAATGATGAGTTTATTAGGATTAAATTTAAGTTGTAATATAACGAAAAAAAGATTGAGCGGAGGATTACCTTTTTGAATGATTTTTGATACCTTTAACGTATCTATTGCACAAGTTGATATAAGTATTATTTTTTCAAGTTTAATTTTAATTTGTTTTATAAATTTAATTTTAGAAAAAACTTTAATTAAAAGTATTTTTTGATTTTGTTCTTTTGTAATAACATTAAGTATAATACTTATTCAAATAGATTTTGATTTTCTAGGATTTGCTGTTTTTATTGTTTATGTTGGAGCAATTGTTATTTTATTTATTTTTATAATTATGACTACTGAATTAAGAAGTTATGAAAATAAAAATAATAATTTAAATTTTAAATTATTAGTTAATTTAATAATAAGTCTTTTTTGTTTAGCTTTTATTTATTATTATTTTAATGATTTTTTTAAATCAATAAATATTGTTAAATATGGATTACCAACAGCTAAATTTAATCAAATGGGAACAATTGGAGAAACAATTTATTCTGATCCATCTATTTTATTATTTTTAGTTTTTATTTTATTGGTAGTACTTATTGGTTGTATGTACATTTTAAATTCATTAGATGATATAAGTGATTATGTTAAATCTAATAAACGTAGATTTAAATTAATTGATCGTTCTAAAGGTTTTTTAGAAAAAAAAAAAGAAGAAAAACAATTAAATAATATTAAATTAAAAGATCATAGTTCTACTTTGCTTTCTTTTAGCTTGTTTACTCCTGAACAAAGTGGTTCAATTGATTATTTTTTATATTATGTATTATGATTTTATTGATTTATTCCATTTATTTTATTATTTATCCCTTTTATTATAAAAGATGTACAAAAAACTCAAAAAGTATTATTATGAGTTTTTAATAATTCTTGTAATTTATTAATAATTGCTTTTTTACTTTTTATTGCTAATCATTATCCTTTTTCTTCAATGGAATGAAAAGCTCATAATCTTAAAGCACCAGAAAGTTTTTTATATTCTTCTTATATAGAAACTATTTGTACATATTTTATTACTATATTATCTTTTACTTTAGTACTTTTTTTAAAACTTATAATTAATTATTGATTTAATTCTTTTATTTCAATGTCTTTTTTTCAAAAAAAAAAATATAATTTAGCTTATTTTTATGCTTTAATTTCAATTTATATGATTTCTATTATATTTTTTTTTTATTCCGAAAGTTATGTCCATTTTTTTGTTTTATTTGAATTAATTACTTTTGCAAGTGTATTTCTTATGACAATACAACAAAAACAATCTTTAGAGCTTTCTAAAATTAATAATAATGTAGGATTAAGATATTTAATTGTATGTAGTTTTGCAACAGTTGTTATGCTTTTAAGTGTTTTAATTCTTTATCAAAAAACATCTAGTTTAGTTTATATTGAAATTAATAAATCATTATTTTATTCAAAAGAAGATTTAGATCATTTTGTTCCTGTTGTATTACTATTATTAATAGGTATTTTTGTAAAAGCAGGTGTTGCACCATTTCAAACATGATTAAATTCTGTGTATGCTGAACTTTCAAATTTTTTTTATGTAATTTTTGCTATAATTCCTAAAATTTTATTTAGTGGAATTGTTATGAAACAGTTGTTTATCCTTGGTGTTATGGGTTCTTCTTTACGTGAATATTTACTTCCTTTAGCAATGTTAAATATAACTTTAGGTATTTTATTTGCGATAAAAGAAAAAGTAGCTTTAAAAAAATTTTTTGTATTTACTTCAATTATTTTATTTGGACATCTTTTAATTTCATTATGTTTTGCTTTCATACTTGGTTATATTATTGTATATGTTTTTTTAGTTATATATTTAATATCATTTTTTATTATTTTCTATATGACAATAGGTCCAGATAATTTAAATAAAGATACTTCCTTTAATATTTTAGCTTTTTCTTCAATGAACGAAAAAAAACGTGCTTTAGTAGTAATAGTGTTATTAAATTTAGGAGGAGTACCTTTATTTCCGTTATTTATGGTTAAAATTTTTAATTTATTAATTTTACTAAATCAAAATTTAATGTACTATTTAATTTTTTATGTTTTTATTGATATTGTAGGATCAATTGCTTATTTAAAAATAATAGGAAAAGTTTTCTTTGGAGTTGATTCCGTTTGAATTTTATTTAAAAATTTATGAGTATATTATGCAAAAAAAGAAAATATTTATTGAATATTATTAACTATATTAGTATTAATTGGTGTAAATACTGGTATATTTTTTTTTTTAGATAATATATGTAATCCTTTTTAAATAATTTTTTTTTAAAAATAAATTAAATAAATTAAAATTTTTAAAATAAAAAAATATTATAATTAATAAATTATGTCTTTAATTTTATTTAATTTATTTTTACCTTTATTTAATTTTTTAACATTTCGTTTACTTGGATTTATACTAGGAATTAGAGGAATTTTTTTTTTTTTTTTCTTTTCAAGTATAATACAATTAATAGCAATTGTTCGATTAATTTTATTAATATTAAATAATGATTTATTTATATTATTAAGTTTTTTTAATTGGTTAAATTTTGAATATGTTTCTTTAAATTTAGAATTTTTAGCAGATGGGTTATCTGTTTTTATGTGTTTATTAGTTTTAACTGTTTCTACTATAGTTCATTACTATTCTTTTTATTATATGGAAGATGATAATAATATAATAAAATTTATTTCTTATTTATCTTTATTTACTTTTTTTATGTTGATTTTAATAGTTTCAACTAATTTAATACAATTTTTTTTAGGTTGAGAAGGAGTTGGTCTTTGTTCTTTTTTACTTATTTCTTTTTGACAAAAAAGACCAGAAGCAAAAAAAGCTGCTTTAAAAGCTGTTTTAATAAATCGAATAGGAGATAGTTCATTTCTTTTTTTTATAGCTATATTTTTTTTTTTAACTCATAGTTTAGATTTTTTTTTAATTTTTTCACTTATACCTTTTTTTTCTATAAATTTTATTTTTTTTTTAGAATTATTATTTTTATTTTTAATTATAGCAATTAGTGCTAAATCTTCTCAAATAGGATTACATATTTGATTATTTTCTGCAATGGAAGGACCCACTCCTGTTTCTGCTTTAATACACGCAGCTACAATGGTTACTGCAGGAGTATATGGTTTACTTCGTTGTGGATTTTTACTTTTATGAGTTTCTATAACAAAAATTATATTAATTTTTTTAGGACTAAGTACTAGTATTATGGCAGCCGCAATAGCATTAACACAAAATGATTTAAAAAAAGTAATCGCTTATTCAACCTGTAGTCAATTAGGATATATGGTTGTTTCTTGTGCAATTAGTTCTTTTAAACCTGCTTTTTTTCATTTATTTACACATGGTTTTTTTAAAGCTTTATTATTTTTAAGTGCAGGTTTATTAATTCACAATTTAAATCAAGAACAAGATATACGCCGTATGGGTGGACTTTTACTACAAAAACCTATTTCTTATATTTTTTTTTTAATTGGATCATTAGCTTTAGTTGGATTTCCTTCATTATCTGGATATTATTCAAAAGATAGTATTTTAGATCAATTAGCTTTGTATTTTAAAGGAGGTTTTTTAATTAATTTAGGTTGTTTAGCTTTAATTTTTACTAGTTCTTATAGTTATAAAGTTTTATATTTAGTTTTTTGAACTAAACCTCAGGGATATAAGAAAACTTACTTAGCACTTTCTAATCAAAAAGAAGCTCCTTTTTTTGTTTTATTTGTATTAATGTTTTTATATTTATTTACAATATTTAGTGGTTATTGTGTTCAAGATTTATTTTTTGGAATCGGTAATTTTTTTTTTAATTTTTCATTAGCAAATGCAGTTGATTTAAGTATTTTAACTGAATCTTTAGTTTATTCAAATAAATCGTTTCCTCTTATTTGTATTTTTCTTTCAATTTTATTTATTTATATTATTATATATGTTAACGGGTTTAAACGTTGAAAATTTGTTTTAAGTAATTTTTCAAAAATTTATAATTTTATACATCAAGATTTGTATATAAACTTTATTTTATTATTTATAGGAAATAAAATTCTTAAAATTTCAAAATTTTTTTTTTTTAATGAAAAACTTTGATTAGAATTTATAGGACCAAATGGAAGTGTTTTATTAATTAATAAATTATCTTTAATATTAACTTGAATTAATAATAACAAATCCTATTTGTTTTATATAAATTTTTATACATTTATTTTTTTTTTTATATTTTTTTTATCGATTCAAATTTTTTTTTTATTTTAATTATATGATTAAAGAAAATATACAAGAAAAATTAATTTTTGATAATGTTATTGTAAATTTTGGACCCCAGCATCCTGCAGCTCATGGTGTATTACGTCTTTTACTTGAAATGGATTATGAACAAGTAATTAATTCAGATGTTCATATAGGATTATTACATCGTGGTACAGAAAAATTAATGGAATATAAAACTTTTATGCAAGCTTTACCTTATATGGATAGATTAGATTATGTTTCTATGATGGCTCAAGAACATACATATTCTCTAGCTGTTGAAAAATTATTAAATTTAAAAGTATCCAGACGAGTTAGTTTATTTAGAATTCTTTTCTTAGAAATAACAAGAATTTTGAATCATTTATTAGCAATAACCACCCATGCATTAGATATTGGAGCTATTACTCCATTTCTTTGAGGTTTTGAAGAACGAGAAAAGTTAATGGAATTTTATGAAAGAGTTTCAGGTGCTAGATTACATAGTGCTTTTATAAAACCAGCTACTTTCAATTATCCTTTAGATATTAATTTGATAAATGATATTAGTATTTTTTTAAAACAATTTTCATCTCGTTTAGATGAAATTGAAGAATTATTAACGGATAATAGAATTTGAAAAAGTCGTCTTTGTGATGTAGGAATATTATCAAAATCTTTTGCTCTTTCTTATGCTTTTTCCGGCCCTGTATTACGTAGCACAGCGTTACCTTGAGATTTAAGAAAAACACGTCCTTATGAATTATATAATCAGATTAAGTTTAATATACCATTAGGTATTTATGGTGATTGTTATGATAGATATAAACAACGTGTTTGAGAAATGCGAGAATCTATCCGAATTTGTGTACAAGTTTTAGAACAATTAAACAATTTAATAACTAAAAATGATAATTGAGGAAAATATTCTTATAATTTAAGTAGATATCAATTAAAAACTTCAATGGAATCAGTAATTATTCATTTTAAAAATTTTTCTCGTGGTTTTTTAGTACCAAAAGGATATTGTTATATATCAACTGAAGCCCCAAAAGGAGAATTTGGAATTTCATTGGAATCTACTGGAAATAATTTAATTGAACGTTGTAAAATACGTTCACCTGGGTTTTTTCATTTATCTGCCTTACCAGAAATAATTAGATATTTAGTTTTAGCAGATGTTGTTGCTATAATTGGAACTTTAGATATTGTTTTCGGAGAAATAGATCGCTAATTTATAAAAAATTATGAAAAAAAAAATTTTACGTGAATTATTGATAAATCATATAATAACTTACCCTACGCCAGCAAACTTTTCTTATTTTTTTAACTTTGGTTCTCTTGCAGGATTATGTCTATTTATTCAAATACTTACGGGTATTTTTTTAGCTATGTATTATAGCAGTAGTTCTTTATTAGCTTTTGAATCAGTTGAATATATTATGCGACAGGTACCCAACGGTTGATTTGTTCGATATGCTCATAGTAACGGTGCTTCGATTTTTTTTATGGTTATATATATACATATTGCTCGTGGTTTTTATTATGGAAGTTATAAGTATGAAAATCGTGAACCTTGATTAAGTGGTTTTGGTATTTATATATTAATGATGGCAACAGCTTTTTTAGGTTATGTATTACCTTGAGGACAAATGAGTTTTTGAGGTGCTACCGTAATAACTAATTTTTTTTCAGCAATACCTTTTATTGGAAAAGATTTAGTTTTATGATTATGAGGAGGTTTTGCCGTTGGTGCAGCAACACTTAGTCGTTTTTTTAGTATTCATTATTTGTTACCTTTTTTAATTGCAGGAATAGTTATAATACATTTAGCATATTTACATGAAGTAGGTTCTTCAAACCCATTTTACTTAGAACATAAAGAAATAAATCAGTCATATTTGTTTTTTTATCCATATTTTTTTATAAAAGATTTTTTAGGTATTTTAATATTATTTTTTGTTTTTTCTGTTTTTCTTTTTTATAGTCCTAATTTTTTAGGACATAGTGATAATTATATTGAAGCAAACCCTTTAGTTACACCAGAACACATTGTACCAGAATGATATTTTTTACCTTTTTACGCTATTCTTAGATCAATTCCAGATAAATTAGGGGGAATTTTAGTAATGGCTTTAGCTTTAATAATTCCTTTATTATTACCTTTAATTTTAGGTATTATTGAAAAATTATTTGGTTTTTCTTCTTTTTTTGGTAGATTTAATTTATTATTATTAGAATATTTAATTTTTTTTTTTTTTAGTTTTTTTCTTCTTTTAGGTTGATTAGGTGCTCAACCAATTGAAGATCCTTATCCAATGTTAGGTATTATTCTTTCTTTAGCTTATTTTTTTTGTTTATTATTATTTATTTTACTACCATTTATACAGTACATAAATTTTAAATCATTTTTAAATATTTTTATAATTAATAGATTTAATTTTATAATTGAAAAAATTATATATACTTTAAAACAATGAGTAATTTGATTAGATATTCCTTTTTTTTTAATTTATCTTATATTGATATTACTTTTTATTGCTTTTTTTACTTATATAGAACGACGTCTTATTGCTAAAACACAACGTCGTTCAGGTCCAAATAAAGTAGGTCCAATGGGAATTTCTCAACCTTTTTCTGATATGTTAAAGTTAGTTCAAAAAGAAACAATATTACCAAGAAGAGTAAATCGTTTTCTTTTTTTCTTAGGACCAGCATTAACTTTAGGAATGTCATTACTTTTATGATTTTTTATTCCATTTTCTTCTAAAGGAGCTTATTTTAATGGAACAAATTCTGTTTTTATTATTTTAGCGGTGTCAACTTTAGAAGTTTATGGAATTATAATTGCAGGATGAGCAACTTACAGTAATTGATCTATTTTTGGAGCATTAAGGGGAGTTTGTCAAATGCTTTGTTATGAAATGGTAGTTAGTATATTATTTTTACCTTCGATATCAATGGCAGAATCAGTTAGTTTTTATGATATAACTCGAGCCCAACAAGAAGATATTTGATATATTTTTTATTTTTGTTTTATTCCTTTACTTTATCTGTTAACAGTTTTAGCAGAAACAAATAGAACTCCTTTTGATTTAGCAGAAGCAGAAGGAGAAATTGTTGGAGGTTTTCATACAGAATTTTCATCATTTGCCTTTTCTTTTTTTTTTTTAGCTGAATATGCCAATATGGGATCTCTTCTTGGAATTATGGTTGTATTATATTTTGGTGGTTGAGATTTTGTAGATTCAGTTAGATTATCTGCCTCAGTACAAACTTATACGGAAAATATAATACAAATTTTTATTCCTAAAATAAACCATCAATATAATCGCCAAATAGTAGATTTTAGTATATATTTTACAGAAACATTAATTACAATTTTTAAATTATTAATTCTTACGAGTATTTTAGTAATATTTAGAGCGGCATTTCCTAGAATTAATTTAGTAAGTTTACCTCGTTTTTTTTGAAAAATTTTAATACCTTTTACAATTGGTTATTTTTGATATATAATTAGTTATTTTTTTAATTTAAATCCGGTGATTAATTTATTGAAAAATAAAATAGAAATAAATGCGTCAAGTGAAGATTGAATTAAACAAATACAAGAATTAGAAGACGCTGATCGTATTAAAACTAAAGAATTTTTTGATAAAATTAATAATCAAAGAAAAGCAGATATAACTGCGTCCATTTACAATTTAAGAAAAGAAATACAAGATTTGGGAGAAGCTAATCGCATTAGATCTATAGAGCTTTATGATAAGCTTAAAAAAAAAGAAACAGAGATAATTGTATCAAATGAACATTGAAATAAACAAATGAAAGAGTGGGAAGAAAATGAGCTTATTAGAGCTAAAAAGTTTTTTGATAAAGTTAAAAAACAAGCAGAAATAGATGCTTTAAGTTTAAAAGAAATTAGAGAATTGGCAGCACTTGATAATAAAAAAACAAAAGTATTTCATTTAAAAATTAAACAACAAGCAGAAATTAATAAAATTATAGCAGAAGATCAATCATCTATTATAAAAGAAAAACTGGAAAAGAGTCAACAAGAATTAGCACAAGAACTAAGAGATGCTTATTGACTAACAGGAATTTTTATAGGTCTTTTTGCTCTTACTCTTATTATATTATATACAAATGCTGATTTAGATCCGCCACCAGGAGAAAATGAGAGATATAAAGATTGAGATGATTGATTAAGAAAAACTGATAAATATGGTGATTTTTATCCTCCAAGAAAAGGAACAGGAGGATTTTAAATATAAATATTGAAACAAAAAATATGGCAAAAATAAATTTCTTCTATAAAAAATTAATAACAAATTGAAAGCAACTGTATATGATCTTTCTGAACTTTTTTTATTCTTTGAAATCTTTTAAATCAGATTTCATATGTTTTTTTATTCAAATATTTGTAAGTTTTACTTTAGCTATGTATTGTGATTTTTTTTTATCATTATTTCAAATGTCAGAATATGATGAATTAATACAAATTATTGAAAATATGCTAAAAAATAGGGATATGTCTAGACAAGTATCTTTAGATAGTGTAGAAAAATGTATAAAAGATACCAATAAAAGTTTAAATGATTTAAAAAATGCTGTTGAAATTAATAATGAAAAAATTCAACAAGATCAGCGACGTCTTACACATGTACATAAAATTATTATTGTTTTACTTACTATATTAATGGTTCCAAGAATGTATGGAAGATAATTATAATATAGATATTAATATAATAATATTACATATTTAAAAAAAAAATATAAAATATATATTTTTGATTATAAAATTTATTTTTTTAATTATCAAGTTAAATAATATAAATAATTATTTATATGTTTATTTTTTTAATATTTTTTTATATTTGCAATAAATGATTAATAAAGTTTTTAATAAATTATTAATTTTTTGAACAAAAGCCGTAAATTATTTAGCAAAATTAAAATGTGGAAGTGTGGCTTATAGCTGAAATACTGTTTATTTTTTTAATATTTCTTTATATTTACAACAAATGATTAATAAAGTTTTTAATAAATTATTAATTTTTTGAACAGGAGTTGTAAATTATTTACTAAAATTGAAATGTGGAAGTGTTGAGTATCTCAAAAATAATATAATAATAAAAGTTCAAAAAAAAAATTTAATTAAATCATTAATAAATTATATAAAATATATTAGATACTTAAATTTTTTTTATTTTTTTAAGTTTAATTTTTTTAGAGGACTATATTTTTTTATTCAAATACTTATCGGTATCTTTTTAGCTATGTATTATAGTAATGATTACTTATTAGCGATTGAACCTACGGATGATGTAACACCTGAATTAGAACAAACAACAATAAATCGAGATTTAGCTTTTGAGTTAAAGCAAAATAAAGAAATAAAAAATGAAATTAAAACTCAAAAACCTGAAGAACATAAAGATGAAAATAAAACTCAAGAAACTAAAGAAACTGAACCAACGTTTTTAACAGGAGTAACAGTTTATTTTGTGTATTTTGTTTATGCTGTAATAGTAGTTGAAGTTATGCTTTATGTTGAAGATTGAGTATTTCCTGGGTATAAAGCTCCATGGTATAAAAAAGATAAATAATTTTTAATTTTTGATAATTTTTTTTTAAATAATTTTATTTATTTAACAAATAATTTTTTTAATAAAATAACTAAATAGTAATTTTTAAAATTTTAATAAAAAAATGTTTAATAATCCCTTAGAACAATTTGAAATTATACCTTTATTTTGTACATTATGTGGTTGAAGTAATTTAGTGGAAGTGTGGCTTATAGCTGAAATATTGTTTATTTTTTTAATATTTACTTTAATACAAAATTATTCATTTAGTAATCCAAGTAATTTACATATTTTTTGAGAAAAAGTAATTTTATTTTTAGAAAATATATTAATTACTAACGGTTCTAAATATAATCAACATCATTTACCTCTTATTTTTATTATATTTATGCCTCTTTTTTTTTCAAATTTAGGAGGAATGATACCATATAACTTTACAATTACTTCACATATATTTATAACTTTATTTTTTTCTTTTTTTTGTTTTTTTGGATTAAATTGATTAGCAATTCAAAGACATAAAAAACGTTATTTAAACCTTTTTTTACCAGAAGGAACACCAATTTCATTAATGCCTCTTTTAGTTTTTATCGAATTATTAAGTTATTTTTCTCGTGTACTTAGTTTAGCAATTCGACTTTTTGCAAATATGATGTCTGGTCATACACTTTTAAAAATTTTATCTACTTTTTTATATTCTATATTTAAATCAGGTGGTATTTTTATTTTTTTAAATATATTACCTGTATTTATTTTTTTATTAATTATTGGTATGGAATTAGCTATTGCTTGTTTACAAATTTATGTTTTTATTGTATTAATTTGTATATATTTAAAAGATACTTTTATAATAGGACATTAAAATGACTTTATCAGTTTTAAAATTAGTAATAATTTTTATAATAATATTTATTTTAATATTTTTTATATTTAATAAAATTTCATTATTATCTTACATTATTTTTATAGAAATACTTTTTTTATCAATATTGGTTTTATTTTGTTTTATATCATGTGAAAAATACGATGTAATTGGACAAACTTTTTGTTTATATCTTTTAGGAGTTTTTGCAGCAGAAACAGCAATTATGTTAACTTTATTTATAGCAATATATACAACTCAGGTTGTTGAAAATTATGATGATGAAAAAAACCTAAAAGATTTAAAACAAAAAGTATTATCTTCTTATTTCCAAGAACACAAAAATTTTTCAATGAAATTAATAACAAAAAAATCCTTAAAAAAAAGTATTTTTATTAAAGAAACATTAATTGAAAAAATAGTTAATCCTAAACAAAAAAAAAATAAATTTAATGAAAAAAAATAATTGAAATAAATTATATTTTAATTATTTTATTAAATTTATTTTTAATGTTTGTCCAAGATGAATTATTTATATAAAAAATGAAAGTTCAAGTTTAATTTTTAAATTATTTTATTCAAATTTTGAACTATTTATTATTTTTTTAAAATATTCTTCTTTTTTTAGATTAAATTTTTTAATTGATATTATTGTAAATGATAAAAGAAATCAAAATCAAGGTTTTTTATTACGTTATTTATTACGTTCTTTAACTTATAATCAAGATTTAATTTTAGAAATTTTTTTAAAAGAAGAACAACCTTGAATTAAATCTTTAGCACAAAAAAATTCATTGTTTTTTTTTGGTTCTGCTAATTGATTAGAAAGAGAAGCATATGATATGTTTGGTATATTTTTTAAAAAACATCCGGATTTAAGACGAATTTTAACTGATTATGGTTTTGTTGGATATCCTTTGAGAAAAGATTTTCCATTATTTGGTTTTAAAGAATTACGTTTTGATGACCGTACTAAAAATATTGTTTACGAACTTATAGAATTAAGTCAAAATAAGTTATATAATATTGATCCTCTTTAATATTTTAAATTATGTTATTTTTAATTTTTAAATTTAGTATTTGTTTTTTTTTTTTTTTACTTTTATTAATTTACTATTTCTATATTAAATTTTTTTATAAAAAAATTATTTTTTTGAGTTATATTTATGAATTAATAACGTATTTTTTTGGTTTATTTTTTTTAATAAGTTCATATCAATTTTTGATTTTTTCAAAACCATTTTATTTTATTGTTTCTTTTAATAATTTTGAATTTTTTTTTTTTTGCGATTCTTTAACAATTTTTTTTTTTTTATTATTAGAATTATTAATTTTTTTAATATTAATAATATTTCCTTTTGCTAATTTAAATTTATTTCAACAATGAAAAAAACAAAATAATTTACAAAATAAAAAACTTAATTTTTTATTACTTAATTTTTTATTATATTTTATTGTTGGTAATTTTTTTTTAATTAACGATTTGTTTTTTTTTTATATTTTTTTTGAATTATCAGCTGTACCCCTTTTTTTTTTAATAAATTTATTTGGTAAACAAAGTAGACGTGTAGTAGCAGCTTACTATTTATATTACTATACTTTTATTTCTTCAATTGGATTTTTAGTTTCATTACTATATATTTATCAAAAATATGGTATTATTCAAATTTCTTTATTAGAATTAATTAGAGAAGATTTATTTAGTGAATTATTGATTTGATCTGCAATTTTAATTCCAATGCTAACTAAATTACCTGTTATTCCTTTTCATCTTTGATTACCTGAAGCACATGTTGAAGCTTCCACTGAAGGATCTGTTCTTCTTGCAGGACTTTTATTAAAATTAGGTGGTTATGGTTTAATTCGAATATTAATACCAGTATTTCCTACAGCATCTTTTTATTTTAATTCATTAATTTTTGTTATAGGCTTTATCAGTGTTTTTTATGCTTCTGTTTCTTTATTTAATCAAATTGATTTAAAAAAAATAATTGCTTATTTATCTATTATACATATGAATATTTTTTTATTAGGAATTTTTTCTTTTAACAGTGAATCTGCGATAGGTTCAATATTTTTATTATTTAGTCATGGTTTACTTTCTAGTGCTTTTTTTATGATTATAGGTTTTATTTATGAAAAATTTCATAGTAGAAATACTTATTATTTTTTTGGATTAAATAATAAACCTCGTTTTATTTTTGTTTTATTTTTGATTTTTTTGGCTAATATTTCTTTTCCAGGAACCAGTTCTTTTGTTTGTGAATTATTAATTTTTATTGGTTTGATTAATAAAAATATTTTTTTAATTTTTTTAATAATTTTTATTACAATTTTAGCTGCAGTATATGTAGCTTTAACTTATGTTAAAATAGCTTTTGGTATAAATGATTTTTTTTTTTTTTTTTTTAATATAAAATATTATAAATTTTATTGATTTAAACGTTTAGATTTATCTGTTAAACAATCTTTAATATTAAATTTATTAATTTTTATAAATATGATTTTAGGTATTTTTCCTATTTTTTATACTCAATTAATAAATATTTTAGTTTTAAATATATTAAATTTATATATTATATAAATTTAATATATTTAAAACTAAAATATTTATTCTTTTAAAATTTCATTTTTTTATATTTTAATTAATGTTAGAATCAGGAGTTATTTATAACTTAAAAGATGGAATAGGGGCTATACATGGTCTTTCTGAAGTAGCTTTTGGTGAATTAGTTATTAGTGGCTCTAATGCTGGAATAGTTTTAAATTTAGCTGATGAAAGCGTCTCTGTAGCGTTTTTTACTGAAAGAGAACTAAAAGTAGAAGATATTGTTTTTAGAACTAAAACTTTACCTTCTATGCCTATTAATTCGTATGTTTTTGGATCTGCTTTAAATTTTTTAGGTCAATTAGAATCTGAAATATCTTTATCAGAAGGAACTTATTTATTATTAAGTCAAATTTTTTCAACTTTACTGGTTATAGATATAAAAGCTCCTGGTATTATTGAACGTCAATCTGTTTATGAAACTTTACCAACAGGTATTCGTATTATCGATAGTTTAATTCCAATAGGTTTAGGACAACGTGAATTAATTATTGGAGATAGAAAAACAGGAAAAACTGCAATAGCTTTAGATATGATTGTAAATCAATTACGTGGAAGTTTATTATTTAAAGAATAAAAAAAACTATGTTAAAACTTATTAATAATTTCTATCAAACAACATATTTTTTTTTAAATAACTCAATCGTTGAAGATGAGTTTGTATTTTTTGATGAAGAAAATGACGAAGAATTAACTATTGAAACAAAATTTTTAAATGAAATAAATAATGATTTATATATTTTTAATAAAAAAGAAAAAAATGAAATTTCTAAAAAAT
>Ga0315904_10002869_pt1 | contig 26080 bp, 36 predicted proteins | sample LakEriMetagenome_6_FD_203529 | JGI IMG/M metagenome (GOLD analysis project Ga0315904, IMG submission 203529) | Freshwater fungal communities from buoy surface, Lake Erie, Ohio, United States - Buoy 12 MA120 | ecosystem: Environmental > Aquatic > Freshwater > Lake | place: USA: Lake Erie, Ohio...
TCTATTACAGGTTGCCAAGACAATGAACAAAATGTTTCTTGAAAAAAGTCATTGACATTTTGGAGGATATAATATAAAGTATTTATAAGGTTGAGATTCAACCAGTAAACATAAACAAAAAACAAAAATAAATATATGAGTAATACTAAGAAGACAGACCGCAAGAACAAGACAAACCTAACTGTAACCTGGCCATCAAACGACACTTACTTTGGTGTAAGTGAGTTGACAAATCTCAATAAGGATTTTATTGCGATTACACTACGAGTTCGTTTGAAGAATGCTCTTGATGAGGGTGTTGTAACCCAAATTGGAACTGTACATGGTGGTAAGGGTCGTCCTAAGCTTGCTTTCGCAATGAGTCCAGTAACTGAAGCTGCTATTACATCAGCTCGTTCTGCTGGTGTTGTGCTTGTTGACAAGTATAATACCGTAAATGTTCTTGATGTTAAGGCTGAGACTGATACATCTGGACATGAAACCGTAACTGAGTCAAAGACTAACGAAGTAGTTGCTTAATCTGTAAGATACATAAAAATGCCGTGTGGGTACTTTGTGTATTCATACGGCATTATTTTTTACCTATATATGGTTTTATTGGTTTTAATTTTATTAATTGTTTTAGGGTATAATAGTAGATAGTTATATCTTTGGGTAACAATTTATTTATATCCACTTGAATTTTGACTTTACTGCCGTATGATATTGGTTGATCCATTAAACTATCATACAGAGCGATTGTTGTTGAATCTATCTCAATATAGTGGTATATTTTTTGAGTTGGATCTGGTTTTTTAAATGTCATACTAAATATAAATATGGGAAACGAATTTTTTGATGCTGGTGAGTTTGAATTTGAACTGGAGAAATCTAAGTTTATCAAAAACATTGATTATTTGAAGAGTATGTCTGCTGAAGAACAGACATTTTATAAGAAGTGGGTAGAAGTACAAACTTACAAGGATTATTTAAATAAATCTGGTGTAGTTAAAGCTAAGATATGGACTCCTACTGATATTACCAATGTAGATTTGACGATCAAGGAATTAGAAAATTTGAATCCAACTATTGTTCATGTTACTGCTGGAAGTCCATATGAACACGATTGGTTGATGTTGAGGTTATTTTGTCATACTATGGAGTATGCACAAACACCAGGTAGATTCATTAAATTGTTGATTACTAATGGTAATGTGGATAATCCACGATATTTGGGTGCGGTAAGTATATCCAGTGATGTTATTGTAATTACTGATAGAGACGATTATATTGGATGGACTGCTGATAATAAATTAAAGGATAAACGATTGGTACACAGTGCAATTGGCAGTTGTATTATGAGTACCCAACCATTTGGTTATAATTTCTTGGGTGGCAAGTTAGTAGCTGCACTGATTACCACTTCTAAAACCAGAGAAATTTGGAAGAAACTATATGATGAAGAATTGGTAGGCATGACTACCACATCATTGTATGGTAGTTATAGTATGTATAATAGTCTTAAATGGTGGCATAAGTGTGGATCAAGTACTGGTAAAATGATGATTAAACCAGATGATAGTGTATATGAAGTATGGCATCAATGGATAAAAGATAATAAATCAGAACAGTATAATAAAGCAATGACTCAAAAAGAAGGTGTTAGTGGACCTGTTACTGGTGCAAAGAATAGGGTTATTAATATGATATTCCAGACACTAGGAATCAAAACGAGTGATTATACTCATGGATATGAACGAGGAGTCTATTATAGTTGTTTTTATGAAAACACTAAAGAATTCTTACAAAACAAGATAACCGAGAAGGATTTAAAGTTAAAGGAATTGTTTAAGAAAGATGTACAAGGTGTTTTGGACTGGTGGAAACCAAAAGCTATAGAAAGATATAAAAAACTCCATAGTGAAGGTAATATTAAATCGGATATCTTATATTATAACAAAATGATGGGAATGACTTATGATGAAGCCAAATCAAAGTTTTTCAATGAAGTTGGACGATGATCCAGAAAAATTTAAAAGTCTTGACATTTTTATAATTTTGTGGTAAGGTATAAACAATGAAAAAATCACTTTGTTGTATTTCACTTCAACTTCAAGAAAAAGGTTACAAAGCTAATACTATGACCAAGACTAGATTCTTGGCATTGGAACGAAAAAATGCTTTATCTACCGTTTCACAACGAACACTTAACAATGTACATGTTGCAGTGAATACATTTGCATTTTGTGCAAGTAAAGGTTGGAATTATAGAATTAGTAGTGACTTGTTTCCATTGGCTACTTTGCCAGAAGCTAATCTTTCATTTGATGTTCTTCCTGATAAAGATCGTATTTATGCTGAATTCAAGCGTGGTGCAGATATCATCAAAAAGAATAATTTACGATGTAGTACACATCCTGATCAATTTGTTGTACCTGCAAGTGCTACTAAGTCTGTAGTAGAAAAGTCTATTATTGAACTGAAAAATCATGCTACAATTATGGATTTGTTTGGTTTACCGCAATCATACGAAGCTCCAATGAATATTCATATGAATTGTTACAAAGGTGATACCAAAGATATTGCTAAACGATTCATTGATGTGTACAATGATTTTCCTGTTAATGTAAAGTCTCGGCTTGTTCTTGAGAATGAAGACAAACCTAACAGTTGGAAAGTAGAAGAGTTGTATGATTTGATTTATTCAAATACTGGTATTCCTATTACTTACGACAATCTTCATTTTCGTTGCAACTCTGGTAAATTGACTGCTAAAGATGCAATGAAATTGTCTATGTCAACATGGGGCAGTCATCGTCCATTGTTTCATTTTAGCGACAATGATACTACCAACAAAAATCCTCGTGCGCATGGTGATTATGTTCGTAGTATTCCTGAAGAATATGTTGACATGGATGGTGTTGATTATGAATTTGAATTCAAGGCTAAGGACTATGCGATTGAACGATTTGAAAAAGATTTCAAACTTTGATTCAAAAAGGTATTGACGAAACGGTGAACATGGTGTAAAGTAATTTCAAGTTAGTAATAAAACTAACGAAACATAAAACAAATAAATAAAATAAATAAAAGTATGATTATTCGTAAAAACAACAAGATGCAGACTAACTTCGTATATAATAGTGCTGCTAAGGTAGAAACCTTTATCTCTTATCCATTTGCTGGAACCAAGCGAGCTGGTACTCGTTTGACTATTCGTAATGGTAAGACTCGTATTGATCTCAATGGTCGTCAAGTTAAGGCACTACGCAAGGTTCTTGCTACTGCTTCCCGAGTCAAGTAATCTTGGATTTGAATATGGGAAAGACATTTAGAAGAGACAATGACTTTAGAACCAAGAGTTCTAAGTTTAAGAAAAATAAAAAATTGTCAAAGGTAAATAAACCATATTTAAATAAAGGAGGAAAGGTAAGAAATTACCAAGATGAAGTAGATAATGAATATTAAATCAATCGTTGTATTAATAATTAATGTAGTATTATTTTCATTATCACTTAAGTTTCAGAGTGTAACGCCATTCGCAGTAATGTGGTTGGCGTTACATTCTTTTTATTTAAGTTATAAGTTGGAAGAATATAAAAATGCAAGTCTTACTTTATTTGATGAAAACAAGAAAAAATTAGAAAAGGAATTAAATACCTTGTATTTGAATCAAAAGACTGTATTATCGGTTATTAACGCTTTAAGAGCAAGAATCAATAATCATTATGGGAAGACCCAAAAAACAAAAAATCCCTCTCTCAAAGAACGATTCAAATCAATTGAACGACGAGACGCAGAGCTTAACGAAGACTAAATCTTTATTTGATCATATCAATCAAATTAGAGAAGTTAAAAATCCTAAGTATTTTGATACACTTACTGCCGCAGATATTAAATCATTCAACAAGTATACATTATTGATGGGACTTGGTATGGATCAAATGATTATTGAAGAGATTGCGTTTGTATCCAAGTATTTTGACATCTTACCTGAGAAACACCTTTATAAGGTATTATGTGACTTTGTACCACACGGTAGACGGTTTTGTAAGTGGATCAAACCCAACAAGGTTAAATTTAATAAGGAATTGATTCAATTGGTATCAAATAAATTTGAGGTTAGCAAAGATGATGCCTATAGTTATTGTGTACTATTTTTCAGAACGGAAAGTGGTATTAATAGTCTGATTGATATATGTAAACAGTATGGTAAATCAGAAAAAGAAATAGAAGGGTTAATGGAAAATGAATAAAATTTATATAGGAGTATCTGGATTTGCTAGAAGTGGTAAAAATTTGTTTTGTGATATTGCGCAAAAGGTTTTAAAAGAAAAGTATAACTTAACATCCAAAACATATGCACTTGCGTATTTCTTGAAAAAAGATTGTGAACCATTTATTCAAGAAAAGTTGGGATTGAGTTCTTTCAGTGAAAAGACTGAAGATAAGAATGCCTTTAGAGAAATGTTGGTATGGTATGGTGGTGTAAAACGAAAACAGACTGAGGGTAAATATTGGACTGGATTGTTACATGAAGAACTAAAGAAAGATACTAATGATGTTAATTTTATCAGTGATATTCGTTATGTAGAATATGTTGATGATGAAGTATTTTGGTTAAAGAAACAATTGGGTGGTAAGTTAGTTCATGTTAGCAAGTATACATATGGATTTCCTTCTGATGGAAGACATTATAGGATCAATGATAAAAGCAAGAAGATTTATACAGAAGCACCCAATCAACATGAAGCGTTGAATGATCCTAAGATTAGAATTCTTGCTGATTATAAGGTTGAATGGGAACAAATAGTTACTGATAAAAATCAAAATGATTTGATTAACAATCCTAATTTAAATCTTGTTGTAGAAGAATGTCTTAAGACTATACTGAAATAACTCTGAGAATGACGGAATTATTATAGAATTCTATGATTTTATCGTCTGTGACTGATAATAATAAATCTATAGTAGTTTGATCAAGGTTAATAATTGTATTGGCGTATTGATTATTACATTCAAACAATTTCTGACCTTTTTCTTTTTGTTTACAGTTACATATATTTTTATATTGATCCACACATACAACCAATTGCATCAAACTACAATTGGTTGTTAGTGGTTCTTTTGTTTTAATATAGTTGTAAAGTTCATTTAAATTGGCGATTTTCATGGCGATAACTTATTGAATATAAAATATGTAATTAATGATGTTACATAAATAGTAGGTATTTCTATAAACAAATAACCAAAAATAAATTTTCCTATTAAAATCAACCAAAAATTGAGACAAAATGGACATGTAATCAATCTGGTGAAAAAGTTATTATGTTTTTGTAATAGATACGAATGATATGTGAGTGTAAAGTCAGACTCTTTTGCGATTAAATAATCATTTACTTTAAACCATTTGAGTTTTAGTAAGTGACTATATTCAACAAATGCTTCAGTGTTGAACCATATAATAAGAACAAAGACAAATAAAAAAATCATATAAACCATAATATTTTGTATGTATAAATATTAATATTGTTATGAAAGGAATTATTTTATCTGGTGGAACTGGTAGCAGATTATATCCACTTACAACTGTTGTAAACAAACAATTGTTGCCTGTTTATGACAAACCAATGATTTATTATCCTCTTAGTACTATGATTAGTTGTGGTATTAAAGAGTTTTGTATTATATCATCTCCTGAATATCTTCCAATGTATGAAAGAATGTTTGGTACTGGAAATCATCTTGGATTGGATATCATATATAAAGTACAATACAAACCTAATGGTATAGCCGAATCATTTATTATTGCCGAAGATTTCATTGGAAATGATAATGTATCTCTGATATTGGGTGATAATATTTTTCATGGTGTACCTAGAACTAAAATGGATTTTAAAGGTGCATTAGTATTTGCATATGAAGTAACAAATCCATGGGATTACGCAGTTGTACAATTTGACGGGGATAATATAAAACAGATTGTAGAAAAACCAAAAGAATTTATTAGTAATTATGCAATACCCGGCTTATATTTCTTTGATAATAAAGTAATTGGATATTCCAAATCATTAAAACCATCCAAGAGAGGAGAATTAGAAATTACTGATATTATGAATATCTATTTAAAAAATGATGTTATAGATGTAATCAAATTTCCAAGAGGAACTGCTTGGTTAGATGCCGGTCAACCAGATACATTATTTCAAAGTGCGGCTTATGTTAAAACAATACAAGAACGTCAAGGTATAAGAATTGGTTGTATTGAAGAAGAATGTTACAATAAAGGTTTTATAGATAAAAATCAACTTAAAAAAGTAGTTGATAAATTACCAAAATCAGAGTATAAATCTTATTTACAGAAATATGAATAAAAAAGAATTAATTAGAAATTTTATAAGTGAAGTACAAAAAACTCAATTTGTACCTGAATACTGTCATAATTTGAAAGGATCAAAGGATAAAGTATATTATTCAGGTCCAATGATGGATATAGAAGAATTAACAGAAGCAATTGATTCGTTGTTGTTTGGTAAATGGTTTGTTAGCGGTGAAAAGGTATATCAATTTGAAAGAGAGTTTAGTAAGACAGTAAACCAAAAATATTCTGTAATGGTAAATTCTGGAAGTTCAGCTAATCTTGTAATGATTGCTGCACTTAAACAATATTTCAAATGGACTTCTACCGATGAAATTCTAATATCAGTTGTCGGATTTCCAACTACATTGAATCCAGTTATTCAAAATGGATTAAAACCTGTATTTGTTGATATTGAATATAACACACTTAATTTTGATTTGGATGAATTGGTAAAAAAGATTACACCAAATACTAAAGCTATATTTGTATCTCCTGTATTAGGAAATCCACCCGACATGGATAGATTGGTAGAAATTGCTAAAACTCATAACCTTGAAATCATTATGGATGGTTGTGACAGTTATGGTAGCAAATGGAATGGAAAGCATTTGGATGAATATGCTATTGCTACCAGTTGTAGTTTTTATCCTGCGCATCATATTACTACTGGTGAAGGTGGAATGGTATCATCCAATATTGAAGAAATTGTTAAGTTGGCTAGAACATTTGCTTGGTGGGGACGAGACTGTTATTGTGTTGGCCCTGCCAATTTATTAAAGAATGGCAGTTGCAATTGTAGATTTAGTCAGTGGATCAAGGAACTTCCATATGAAATTGATCACAAATATTTCTTCTCCCAAATTGGATACAACCTAAAGCCACTAGATTTACAAGGTGGTATAGGGTTGGCACAGTTAAAGAAAGCAGATAGTATCCATGAATCAAGAAAGAAAAATAAAGATACAATTCAAAATATTCTATCAAAGATCAAAGGACTAAGATTCCCAACCAAATATGATAAAGCTGATGTATCTTGGTTTGGTGTGCCAGTAATTTGTGAAACATTTGAACAAAAGAGTAAGTTGGTCATTTATTTAGAGTCTCATGGTATTCAAACTAGAAATTACTTTGCCGGAAACATTCTATTACATCCGGCTTATACTCATCTAGAAAGTTGGAAGAACTATCCAAACGCTACCAATGTACTTGGTAATGTATTCTTTTTGGGATCTTCACCAACATTAACACAAGACAATCTAGATTATATTAAAGAAGTCGTTGAAAAGTATGAAAATTGATTTATTTGGTGGTACTGGATTTGTTGGTGGTAATTTTAAAAAATTATACAACGAATCTACATATGTACATGATAGAGAAGACAATGTACCTATACATGAGAATGTATTGTATATGATTAGTACTACCCACAATTATCATGTATTTGATGATATTCACAAAGATGTAGATACAAACTTAACAAAATTGTTGAATGTGTTACAAAACTGCAAAGACAAAAACATTGTTTTTAACTTTGTTAGTAGTTGGTTTGTATATGGAGATATAGAATTACCTGCAAAAGAAAGTTCTTGTTGTAAACCAAAAGGCTTTTATAGTATAACAAAACGTTGTGCTGAAGATTTAATTATTAGTTATTGTGAAACATTCAAAATCAAGTACAGAATTCTAAGACTGTGTAATGTATATGGTCCATCTGATGACGGTGTATCAAAACAAAAGAATGCTTTACAATATTTGATCAATCAAATCAAAGACAATAATGAGATAAAATTATACTATGACGGAGATTTTATTAGAGATTATATGCATGTTGATGATGTATGTAAAGCTATCTATTCTGTGTTATATCGTACTGATTATAATGAAATTATTAATATTGGAAGTGGTATACCACAAAAGTTCAGAGATATTATTGATTTTGTAATTAAAGAAACAAATTCGTCCAGCAAAATTACTGCTATAGATGCGGTTGATTTTCACAAAATTGTACAAGTTAAAGACATGTACTTAAATGTTAATAAATTAAATAAAATAGGATTTAAACAACATATTTCTATTTATGAAGGGATAAAAACATTACTATGAATATATTAGTTACAGGCGGAAGTGGATTTATTGGAAGTCATTTTATTGAAGAAATTCTTAAAAGAAATGACGTAACAAAAGTATATAATTTGGATGCAAATACATATGCAGCAAACAAAAACCTTCCATTTGGATCTGACAATAGATATCAAAAGTTAACTATGGATATATGTGCAGCATACTTTCCAAGTCAAAAGAATTATCTTGAGTCTCTAAATTTGGACTATGTAATTCATTTTGCTGCGGAATCTCATGTGGATAACTCCATCACTGGTCCAAAAAAGTTTATAGACACTAATATTGTTGGTACTTTCAACCTATTGGAAATTTTTAAGGGTACAAATATAAAGAAATTTGTTCATGTATCCACAGATGAAGTGTTTGGTAGTTTAAATTATAAAGAAGCAGAATTTAATATTGACAGTCCTTATAGGCCAAACAGTCCATATGCCGCAAGTAAAGCTGCTAGTGATTTATTGGTAAGAAGTTATATTAAGACTTACAATTTTCCAGCAATAATCACCAATTGTAGCAATAACTTTGGTCCTAGACAATTCCCAGAAAAACTTATACCAGTCTGTATTAACAAATTAAAGAATAAAGAAAAGATACCACTTTATGGTAATGGCGAGAACATTAGAGATTGGATCTATGTTAAAGACCACATTAATGCCCTAATTAATGTTCTATTAGATGGTATTGTAGGAAAACAATACTTGATTGGAGGTAACAACGAAATATCTAATATACAATTAATACATTTGATTGTTGCAACATATGAAACTGTAACAAATCAAAAAATTGACTGGGAATGGTTTGAATATGTAACTGACCGCAAAGGACACGATTTTAGATATGCAATTGACACTAAAGACTTTTTAATCGAATTCCCTAATTTTAAATTGAGTGAATTTAATCAAAGTTTGAAAGAAACAGTAGAAAGTTATTTATAAACTTTTTTCATTATTATGGGGATTATGCTTAGGAGCAGATCCCCATTTATAAATGAAATATTCAAAACAGCTTTGTTCTTTTATTTTATTTTCTTCTACTTTTTCTGGAGTTCTGGTTCCCAACGATACAAAATGATAAAAATTGCTTTTATAAGTACGCAACATTTTTAATCCAGACAATTTACATTTCAAGAAAAACTCCCAATCAACTACCCATGGACCAGGATAATTTTCATCAAATCCACCTACTTTTAGATAATCAGATTTGCTTATTAAAAATGGAAATGTAGATCCACATTCATCTATAGTATTCTTGACTATAGATTTTTCAAATTCCCAGAAATTTTGAATATCAAAGGTTTTTACATCTCTTCCAAGATTTTGTATGATAAATTGTCTAAACATACTTGGAGTAGGTTCAATTTGATTGGCAGTAACTACTGAATTTGGCTTATAAGATGATTCAAGATTTACATCCCAGTCTTTTGGAAAAACATTATCGTCTTGAACATGAAATACTAAGTTATTACTTGCATTATAATGTCCTAGATTCATTGCTCTAATCATTCCAACATTTTCTTCTATATTTAGAACATCTATGTGATTTTTATATTTTTCCAATACTTCTTTGTTTAAATCATAAAACCCATCAACTACTACAATAATTTGATTTTTATTGTATTGTCCTTCAATTGCAGATTTTAGACACAAATCTAAAGCATCTGGTTCTTTATATGTTGGAATGATAGTACTGATCATAGTTTACAAGTTTTATTAAATGCAGTTTCCCAGTCTACTACAGGGCTCATATATTCCATTTCACAGTGAGTGGAATAACCTGGCAATGGATTGATTAAAGTTTTACCTTCATTTGTTAAATGCATGAATTTATCAAAGTCTCTGGTATATCCTTTTGTTAAATCGCAATACATTTTATGGATATGATAATCTCGTTTAAATGTTTTGGCAAGACATGCGTAAGTATTTGTAGTATTTGGAATGCTTTTCCAATGAATGTTTTTGGTACAGATTACTTTTGACATTAATTGTTCATACATTGGGTACCAATATTTATCATTATGATCGTATAAAGTGATATAGTCTACAGCAACACTTTCAAATCCTTCTCTCATGATATTTGTCCAACCTATGTTATGGAAATAATCATCTTCTAAGAAATAAATGATATCATTATCATCAAATTGTAATGTATTTACATATTCAATCATGTTTAAAAAACTACTACCGTCATTTCCACCCTTCTTTTGAAATAGATTAAATTTTCCTTTATAAATATCTTTATTTAGAAAATGGTCGCTTTCGGATAGATTACCATCAAATGATACTGTTACTTCACAGTCTTTATCAATTGTATTTAATAGATTATTAAAACATCCTTCTCTGGTAAAATAATGTGGACGATTATTTTTATGTGCGGAGTTTGATGAGAATTTACAATGTCTTACGAATACTTTTATTTTCATATACGGTTCCTAAATTTTTCAATTTCTGCATGGAAATTTTCCCATGATTTTGCTCTAAAAATGTCTTTTAGATTAATCAACTTTATTTTATCTTTATATGGGTCATTTCTATTGACAATATTTTCTGAGACATAAATGCCTTTCATAACATATTGTTTTACATTAATTTTCTTTTGTTTCGCAACTTCCATCGCAACTGACATGAAAGTATCTTCAGAACCATAATGTCCTAAAAATTCTGGAATACCTATGAAATTCATAATTTCTTTAGAATATAGAGTAAACCATCCACATCCAAATTTGGTAGGATTGCTTACATATGTAGATATTTCATTTACATCTTGATTATATGTTAGTTCTGGATCGTGTTTCTTTTCATATTCATATGGATGATTTTTATAATCATTATGCACAATATGATCCCACGAAGAATCCCATAGTTTAACAATTTGTGGTGTAACTATGTATTTTCCTTCTAATTCAAAACCTACATCCAGAATATATTTTAATGTAAATGGATGAAATGCAATGTCACAATCTAGGAAAATAAATTGATTATAGTTTCCTTTTGAAGCTTCTCTTTTTTGTGCAGTAGTTCCTAAAATAGAATTATCATCAATGATTTCAAATATTGATTCGTATGTCCAATCAGTTAATTGTTTAAGAGATTCAAATTTATTTTTGAAATAATCTTGTTTTAATTCACTGTCTTGCCAGTTTATCAATTGATCTGAAAGATTTAGGCTTACTTTAATTGAGACCTTATCTTTTGGATCTAAGTATAATGAACATTCTTTAAGTCTATGTAATGTATTTTCTAAATCATCAATTTCATTTGGTAGAATATGAGATACAATTTGTGTAGTTTTGATTTCTTTAATATATAAAGCATCTCCCCATTCTGCATCACTCCAATGTGTTTCTTTTCTTAGAAAACCATATTGTTTTAAATACGAATCAATATCATCAATTAAATCATTATCTTTATATACTGATGCGCAATTAACTTCTGTATAGATATAGTCTATATTTGTTAATAATTCGCCTAATCCTTTAATTGCTCTTAATTCTACTCCTTGTAGATCAATATTAATAAAGTTATATTTAGTAATATCAATGTTATTTTCATTGATTAAGGTTTTTAGAGTCTTTGTTTTGCCCTTGAATTTATCAACAATTACAATGTGTGGATAGTATTTTTTATGTTTATCAAGATCAAGAATAGATGATGATTGTCCGTTATTTGTAATTTTAAATTCTACGTCAACATTATCTTCGTCTGATATGATACAATTATAAATTCTATGATTTTTACTATCTTTAAGAGTTTCTCTATCAATATTGTATAGATTAGGATTTCCTTCTACCCAAATTACATCTTTGATATTAAATCGGTCATAATCGGACTTTTCCTCCAATAAATGAGCACCTAAATGTAGAACTCCTTTAATATTAGGATTGTATTTTTTAATGATTGATTCTAATGAAATTAACATAAATTATCTTGTATAAATCATTCCCCACTTATCTTTTCTTTCAGTAATTAATTGTTCAAATAATCCCAAATTGTCTAATGTGGTAAAATTGTTGGGTATGTGAGAATACGGTAAATCTCCAAATTTATATGCAAATTCAGAATAACCAATACTTTGTAAATGTTTACATGTATCTTTTATAGATTCTGTTTCTTCTTCTGCCCATTCAAATTGTAACAAATTTGCTTTATTTGTCAATCCTTTTACTACTGTATTTTCATACCCTTCAACATCAATTTTAATTATATCTGGAACAAATGTATTTTGAATTAATTCATCCAATGTAATTGACTCAATTTGAATTGGACTTGCCCATCCGTTTCCTTTAAATCGTGAATTATCAACCCAATTTTTGCTTGCAGTAGATACTCCATCACACAATTTATTTACATAAAAATCAACAGGTTCGTTGGATTTGTCTGATACTAAATAATGATAAACAGATACATTGTTGAATTTTTTAAACTTATTTACTAAATATTCACATAGATCTGGATTTGCTTCTATACAAATAATATTTGCATTCGGATATAGATTTAAATATTCCTCTGTAAATTTACCGTGATTTGTTCCAATATCAAATATATTCATAATTTAAATCTTTATCCATTCTTTTGGTGTCATATCTTTTGTATCTAAATGAGCTAATGCTGGGCCAAACCATTGTTTTGGAACAACTACTTTTTTATTTGGATTGTTATTTAACCAAGAACCCCACCAACCAAATGTACTATTTCCTATAATGTTATGATCACACATCGTCATTAAACATAAATCTACATAATGAGAATTACCCTCTGAATAATAAATTGAATCACTTTCGCCAAACACTTCTTTACACCAAGCAATATCATCTGAGAAAATAAAGTATTGATAGTCATTATTATCATAAATTTCATTTATTGCATTTTGATAGTATGACGCATCCATAATAGGAAATTGATGTTGAATTCCTAAATAATCTCCTCGTCTAATATGAATAGAAATGATATCTGTTTTTTTATTTTTATTGAAAATATCTAAGGCTTTATCTTTAATTTCTTTTTTAAACACAAATGTATTTCTAATAACGTCTTTTATGTGTTCAAAATATTTTTCACTTTGAAAGTATCCTTCTATATTTGTATTATCACTGATATTAAAAATATTTTCATCAAAGTGATGATGTGGTTCTTTATAGGAATTGCCAACAACAGTATCACCACTATCTTTTATATTTATATCAAAACAGTCAAATAAATCAAGTTTATAACTTATCCATTTACCAGTAAACATATCCAAACATCCATTTGGTTTTACTTGTTTATTTTTCTCAACTGGTATAGATGGAATGTAATTATTTTTATATGCAACACCCAATAATGCTGATAGTTGAAATAATTGATTACCTAATCTTCCGCCATAACCTATACTATTGTGTGTAATCATATGATATTATTTTGTTTGAAAATATTAATCAAAGTTTTATTAATTGTTTGTATATAGTCTCTATATTCAAATGCTCTTTGATAATTTTCTTCAATTATACTTAATCTATCTTTATAGTAATCAGGAGTCAAGTTATTAATAAGTTTAATTGCTTGGTCTGCGTTTTGAAATTGAATTATGCCATCTGGATTATAAAACTGTCCAATATTTGAACAACCGTAATAAATCGGAATAGTTTTACACATTATACAGTCAGTAATTTTTTCTGTAAAATAACTTTCTCTTGAATTATTCTCTATACAAATTGAAAATTGATATTTACCAAATGAATCCTCTTTTGTATCTTTCATTGTAGAGAAATCATTTAAATTTCCTAATTGAGTCCAAAATTCTTTTGGTACTTTAATTTCATTTTGTCTATCAAATATTTCATGTCTAATTGCATGTCCAATTGATTGTAATTTATTTCCTCTTAAAAATGATACAGAAAATTCTTTTTCTCTTTTTTTAGCATTTTTTGTTCCTGATTCGAATATATGTTTATCATCAAACCAAGATTCTCCGTATACTAAAAAAGAAGAATTTTCACACTGTCTTAAGACTTTATCACTCCAAGACAAAATTAAACTAAAATATTCTTTATTTGTAATTGCCCAATCGTGATTTCCAAAATATTCATTTGGTTCACTTACTATCAATACATTTAATGGAGACAAAGAAAGTTCTTTTTCACTTGGTCTTGCATCATAAAATAATGAAAAGTTTACATTAGATAAGTCTTTTAATCCAACATGAAATTTTTCTGGTTTGATAAACGTACTGAATATATTCATATATTAGAACTTGATTTTTCCTATGATGATATCTTTGAACATTACCCAGTCTGATGCTTTTGCCCACAAAGGATTTTTGAATGCTGCAGGTTTATTTTTTCCATTTTCAAATTGAGAAAAATCCAAATTTACGTGATGTCCGTCTTTATATTCTGAATTTTTACTAAATAATATTTTCATAATGTTGTTACTCCTTTTTCTTGAACTACTTTTGATGCACATTTATTTGCAAATTTAATTGATTTAGTCATATCATTTGTATTTAAATACTCAATAATAAGACCTGCAAAAAATGTATCTCCTGCGCCAGATGAATCTTTTATTTCTGATTTTTTAACAGGAAAATGAATTCCTTTATAATAACATCCATCTTCTCCTACAGTATGAATGATTTTTTCTTTAAGCCAAGCATTTTTATTAATATAATTTAATGAATTATTATATTCATAATTATTAATTTTGATAATATCAATATTTTTAGCCCATTTACCTATTATTTTTTTTGTGTCTATAAACACAGTAATATTAGATGATGAAATGTTTTGAATGTCTTTTTCTGATAAAAATCCTTTATTATAGTCAGATATAACAATTAATTTATAATTATTTTTAATTTTATTAAATTTATTTATGTCAAATTTTTCTTTTGTATTTTCGCTATCAACTCTTATAAACATATGGTTTGATTTTTCATCCATATATCTTGTTTTTGTTATAACTTCCCAATCAGAATTTGTAATAATATCACAATTAGGTATATATTTTTTTAAATTTCTATATACATTCATTGCCATGCCTGGATTGTCTTTTTGATATTTTACTGTTAATGCTGGAACTGGTATATCAGGACATAATCTTTTTGCGTCACAATAATTGAATACATCTTTACATGATTCTCCAATTATTAAAACTTTATCATTACATAACTCATTTTTCATAATCAATATCTACTTTTTCTTTCGATAATGATAGCTGGTTTTTGACTTTGATATGCACCTTTAAATGCTTTTAGTACTTCAATTCCATTTTTAGGATCAATCACTGGAAAATCTACTAATTCTGTTAATAAATTTGTAAAATCTTGAGAATGTGTAGGTCCTGAATAAAATGGCCCTCCATCAGCTGCAACTGCTCTAATAATAACAGGAACTTTGTATTCACCATGTGAAATTCTTTCAATTTTATCAATGTGATTTCCAATAGCATCCATTGCAACTAACATGAAATCGTGTCGTTCAAAATATAATACAGGAGTAAATCCTTCAAATGACATTCCAATTGCTAATCCTGACATTAAATTCTCCGCAACTGGTGTTTCTAACTTTTGATCTTTTGGTACATTTTTGAGAGTTCCCATTGCATCACCTTTTGCAACATTATAACCAATGAAAATTGCTCCTTTATTTCCCAATTCAGTCATTGATTGATTCATTGCTTCTTTATATGAAATGTTTAAACCATCCAATTCATCAAATTTTGGGTAATCTATTTTAGGAAGTGATGGAAAATATTCCTCGTCTGTTTTTTTGATACATTTAGATAAATCAATTGTTCCTGGTTTTCTTGCATGTGGATATGTAATTTGATAATAGTATTTTATTACACTAGGAGAATTCCAAATGTAATTTCCTGTTTTACCCCATCTATCTGAATTAGATGATTCCACGGATCTATCATTATTTTCGATTACAAATTTGCAAGGCAAGTCCCATCCGTCAACATATCTAATTGATTCATATAAATGTCCGGAATCTTCTGTACCGTCTCCAACAAAACACCACACTTTTTTATCAGATCCTTTTCTTTTTAGTGCCCACGCAATTCCAGCTGCAATTGCTGGTGTACCTCCTATAATTGCAGAACAAAAGAAGTTTCTTTTTCTATCATAGATGAACATACTTTTTCCATCTAAGATTTTTTGTTCAATTTCTTCTGGTGGAAGTCCATGTAACAATGCATGATAGTGACTTCTATGATTTGAAATTACATAATCTCCTTCTTTAATATCTTTAAATATTTCAATTAATTGATCTTCGTTTCCTCCTGAAAGATGAAATAAAAATGGAAGTTTATTATCTAAATATAAGTCTCCAATTTTATTTTCAAAATCGATTAATTCTTCTTTTGTCCAAGTTTTTCTAGTATTCATATATTTATCATTATTCTTCCAGACATTCCGCTTTTTAATTTTAAAATAGCATCATTAATTTCGTCTAAATTGTAACTATCGGTAATGATACTATTAGTATCAATTATATTTTTTAAATACAATTTTATATATTTTGGAATGTCAATTTCCGGATCAAATTTTCCTGCTTGTGTAGATTTAAATGTGAGTCCATTTGTAGAGAAGAATTTAATTGGGTTATTTATTGTTAACGTTGAGTTTTCTTTTGGTTGTGCAACAAATATGCATCTTCCTTGTTCGGATAAATGAGGAATACATTTTGAAACTAAATCAAAATGTCCTGTAGTATCAATTATACAATCAAAATTTTTGTATTTATTGAATAATGAAACTAAATCGTCTATATGATAAAATGTTCCTCCGTTTTTTTCTACCAATGATTGTTTATACTTGCTAATGTCTACACCGATAATTGGATCAGCGTGAGATAGTTTAGATGCAAAAATACAATTTAAACCAATTCCACCACATCCTAAAATAAGAACGCTTTCACCGAATTTAATATTTGATTCATTATTAACTACACTTAAACCTGTTGAAAGTCCACATCCTAATAAGGCACCAAAATCATCAGATACATAATCAGGAATTTTGGTAATACGGTTTTCCGAAACAATGCTATATTCTGAAAATGTTGTAACTTTACCACTTGAAATTTTTCTACCATTCCAAATATAATTTGGAAAATCTGATTCAATTCCTGATGTTTTTCTCCAGTGTAGTACAACTTTATCTCCGATTTTAACTTTTGTTACTCCTTGTCCAATACTATCTACTATACCACATCCTTCATGTCCCATCAAATGAGGTAAAAATTTACCATTTCCTTTAGATCCATTAATTTCTTGCAATTGAGCACCACATAGTCCGCTTTTAAGTATTTTTACAAATACTTGTCCAAATTTCAATTCAGTTGATTCTATTTCATCTACAATCAAAGGAGAATTTAATTCTGTTAATATCGCTGCTTTAAATTTCATAATTTAGGTGTAATTACTAGATAACCTTGATGTCTTATGTCTTTCTTAAAATTATGTGTGTCATTGAATACATCATATATAAATTTTGAATTAGTTTCAAGATTTAATTCTTTTTGTAACCATTGATACTTCCAAGTAATTCCTACTTTTATAGTATCATAATCACCTTCTTCATAAATTATGAAATCATCAATTATTATGATATCATTTTTAAAATTTTTATATTGTTGTATTATTTCAATTTCTTCTTTTAATGGAAATGCTGTTTCATTAAATGTTCTGATTGATTCTTCATATGACATTTTGCCAAAATCTGCTCCTGGAAAATGCGCATCAAGGAAAAAAATTGATGGTGTATCTTTTGTTTTTTGAACAATATCATAAATACCATTCGTAGAATAGTTATGTATTAATTCAAGTCTAGGATCAGTAAATTTCTTTTTTGCTGTTGCAATCAATTCATCATCAATATCAATCGAATATAAATTTTTAAAAGGATATTTCAATGCATATGAAAGAGAAATGCCTTGACCTGTTCCTGTTTCTATATAATTTTCAATTTTGAATTTTTCAAAATACTCTTCCAATTTAAATGCATGTAGTTCTCCCATAATTTTTAGTTTTTTATATATGTTTGTTTAAATAACCCGTCAATGTCAATATAGTCTAATTGTCTTGACCACAAATGTAAATGATTGAATATTTTGTTTTGAAATAATTTATCAATGATGAATAATATACTTGTGTCAATTGTATAAATTTCTTTAGCTTTTTCTATGACTTTACACCAATCGAATATATTAATGCCGTCATAGTATTTCATCTCAACATAAATAGAGTCAACAGGCATTGGAATTTTATTATATATTGCAGTATTAGGAGGAGTTCCGTATTGTCTATTATATAACTTATATATGGAATCATCTTTTAATTTTAAAACATCATAATACAAATAATTCTCTCTGTTTAAATCTCTTTTGAATTCAAAATATTCTAACCAGTTCTCATACTCAATATCTAACATTTTATATTTTGCTTGTAAAACAGGTCTTCCATATAATATATTAGCATTTCTCAATGGAATATAAATATCTCCTTTAGAATTTTCTAAAGTGGTCGCATTATGTCCATAAAAATGTTCTTTAAATGAATAATCAGATGAAACTTGTATAAAATCAATGTAATCTGGTAAATATTCTTTTATATAAATTAAATTATCATTAACAGGCCAAATGACTTTGTAACCATTTTCTTTTAATGTATACGCAATTTTTAAACAAAAGAATATATCACCTAAACCACAAGGTTGATCTAATATACAATTAGTCATATTAATTTTTTATTTTAGCAACTAATATTTCTTCAGGGCCTCTCCAAGTTGGTTCATATCCAATGATATAATTCGGATTAATTTCTAAAATGCTTTTGATTAAATGATTACGATCAAAATAAAGACTGATATCATCAATTAATAATGTATGTGTTTTAATATGATGTTTTTTAATGATTTCCAATTCATTATATGTAGCATTTGAATCACTAATATGCGCATCTAACCAAAATAATGCAGGTTCATTAACAATATCCATAATTTTAGGAAGTTCATTTTTAGTATCACCTAAATAAAGATGAACATTTGATTTATGATTCCATCGTTCTTTTGATATAGTGTGATATTCTGGATTAATCTCAATGCTATATATTTCATTATATCCTGCACCAAACGCAAGTAAAACACCATTTCCTGTATGCGTCCCAGTTTCAATAAAAATGTTATGATTTGATTTATTATTAATAAATGCATTATATCCCCAATAATCAATTTCACCATCTACTTCATCATTCTTTACGTAAATTGTCTTACCTGGAGTTCTTAGTAAATCCACATCGTTGTATATATAAGTATAATTTGACATAATTAGTTTTTATTTTCAATTTTTTCTTTTATCCAATTAAATGTTTTTTCAATTCCATCTTTAAGAGGTTGTGATGGTGACCATCCCAATTTTTCTCTAATTAGAGTGTTGTCGCTATTTCTACCATTAACACCAGTTGGACCAGGAATGTTGTTAATTGAAATATTCTTTCCAGAAATACCAATAATCATCTTAGTAAAGTTATTGATGCTGATCATTTCTTCACTTCCGAGATTCACTGGACCACTAAAATCAGAATTTACCAGTCTAAGAATACCGTCAATACATTCATCAATATATAGGAAGCTACGAGTTTGTTCACCTGTTCCCCATACGTCAATGGTACCGTCATTTTGTGCTTCTAATACTTTTCTGCAAAGAGCTGCTGGAGACTTTTCTTTTCCACCTTTCCATGTTCCTTCTGGTCCAAAGATATTATGGAAACGTGCAATATGTACTCTTAGTCCATAATTGCGTTGGAATGCCAAAAACATTCTTTCACTAAACAACTTTTCCCATCCATATTCACTGTCTGGTTCTGCTGGGTAAGCATCAGATTCGGCACACTTAGGATTGTTTGGGTCCATTTGATTATATTCAGGATATGCACATGCACTAGAAGAATAGAATACAAATTTTACCTTCTTTTTTGCACATTCATAAGCAACATTCAAATTGATTAATGCTGAGTTATGCATTACATTGGCATCATTTTCTCCTGTAAATATATAACCTGCGCCACCCATATCGGCAGCCAATTGATATACTTCTAATTCACCGTCGCTATATGGAATTACAGCGGCGACTGATACTGGATCTCTAAGATCACATACTTGGAATTCATCTGCAACTCCATCATTATATTCATTTCGTTTCAAATCAACTCCACGAACCCAATATCCTTCAGATTTTAATTTTTTAACTAAATGTCCACCGATGAAACCACCGGCACCCAATACTACAGCTTGTTTTTTACTCATACTTTGAATCCTTTATTTTCTTCTTCTGTAAACAGTTTGTTATACTTAATGTTTGTTTGTATTTGTTTTTCTATTGTTTTGTTATGATGCAAAGATAATTCATATACTGCGGGTAAATGAACATATGTTTTTGCACCTTCTACTTTTTCATGTAATCTACGTTTCCATTCAATATAAGGTACATTTTTAAACAATCTACCTTGTGGATCTGGCCAATTAACAATCAATCTATCTTCATAGGATGTTAATCTCCAACCCCATTGTCTGGAATTTTCTGGATTTACGCCTTTGAAATCATTTATACGAGGAATCCAAAATAAGTCAATATCATTATTTAATTCAATTAACTCATTTAATGATTCCAATAACGTTTCTGATGGCATTTCATCGTCATCAATTTGAAAAATATATTCTCCTTGACACCGACTTTTACCATAATTTTTATGTTCACTATAGTTTTTATTCAAATCATGTTTATATACTTTGAAAAAACTGTTGTCGGATGCGTTATTTAATACTTGTAACGTATCTGGATCATCACTATGATCATCTAATATGATACATTCATTGTTTTGACCGTATTTGTACAGTCTTTCCAAAAGATTTTGAAGTTCAAATCCTGTATTTTTACAAGTAACTAAATATGATATAAATGGTTTTGACATATTATCTGTTATAATAAACCCAACAATATTCTTGACTATATAATTTGTCCATGTTTCCATAGAAAAATTCATTTACTGCTTGTTCTACACCGTGATGACCATCATAATAATCATGACCTGCAATTACACCATCCTTTTTAAGTTTTGGATACCATGCATTTAAATCTTCTTTTACACATTCATAATCATGACATGCATCAATGAAAATAAAATCTAAACTATTATCTTTAAATGTTTTGGAAGCATTTACTGATAAATCTTTTATGATATTTAATTTATCCCCCATTTGATGTTTGATTGGTTGTATTGTATTCATGAATGAATCGTACATTCCAACTGCAAAATTTTCATCCCACGAATCTACAAGATTAAATTTAATATTTTTATTTTGATTTATGATTTCTACACCCATAAAACATGCACTTTGTCCATAGTTTACGCCGATTTCTACAAACTCTGCATTGTCAAAAATAGTAGACATTTTCTTATATAAATTGGGAAAAGTAAATGCTCCCCTAACTGATAGATAATAGTGATCCATAATTATTTATTTAATTTTGGCAATTCAATTTTCTTCAATTTAGGTAGTATGATTTTCTTTTCCACAGCAAATTCTGGAACATATTTGTCCAAAATACCCCATAGTTTTTTATCCATCGCATTAAGACTAAACTTTTCTGCATTTTCAACACGAAGTTGTTCTGCTTTATCAGTATAAGATTGATTATAACTATGATAATATTGTTTAAATTTGTCTTCTGCCAATCCATATGCGACATAAAACCAACTAGACTCTTTAATCAACCAATCATTTGCAGATTCAGGATGAATTTGTTTTAATGATCCTTCAAAGAAAGATGCATATTTAGGATTTAAGAAATCCAAATGTCCACTCCAATTTGATGATAATACTGGTTTACCACTCAATGAAGCCAATAACAATGGATGACCAAATCCTTCACCGTGAGTAAAGCTGACATGTACTTTTACTTTGTCATGATTCAACAAAGCATTCATCTCTTTAGGTGTTAATTCACCATGAAGTAGATATACGTTTGGACAATCGTCACCAACTTCTGATTGAATTTGTTTGATTCTACTTAGAATTTCGTCACGATCTACCGCAGAGAAATTTACACCACTAGTCTTTAGTAACAAACAAGGTCTATTTTCAGGAGATTTGTTCTTAAATGTATTACTAAACGTCTTAATAAGATTTCCAATATCTTTGCGATCATTGTATAAACTTCTATGAGTCCACTGTCCTACAAACAAGAATGCAAACTTTTCTGGAATAGAAGAAAGTACACTTTCAACTGATTCAACTTTTTCATCTGTTTTCTTATATACATTAGTATCAGCACCCCAGAAACATACTTCCAATGGTTTTTCACTCTTAAGAAGTTCTTTTCTGCCGTCTTCATATTGTTTTGCATATTGCGCAGATTCAAATACTTTTTTAACATGATTACTGGTAACAATATTCATGTTCATTTTATTTAAACCTTCAACGAATTGGCCTGATGCCATTGTTGTTTCAATACCTGCGGTAATTCCAATATTATATTTACCTACAGGCTGAAATTCATTTGGAATACTGATTTGAATAAACAAATCAGGCTGCTTATTTAAATTTTGCGTCAAAAATAATGATGCAAGTTGTTTTTCCTCTTCGGTATGTAGTTCATCAATTGTTGTTTTTGATGGACATCCACCCCATCTTGTAGGAGCAATTTTAATATCATATTTGCCATATCTAACAAGACTTTTTGCTAGATCGGTTGCCAAATCGCCATATCCACTTCTATTGAAGACCGGACCTTGAATTACACATAATGGTTTACTCATAAATTTATCCTAATTGTCTTTCTCTTTCTTTAATTGAATCTATATATTTTTTTGATGGAGTGGTAATATTTCCACTGATTTTTTCATACAAATCTGCAATGTTTTTTGTTTGTTGTTTGGTATTATCTGTTGATTTGACATCAGTACTACCAAATCCACCGTCACCTCTATTGGTAGAATCTAATTCATCTACTAAAACAAATTCTACATTTTCAACTTTTGTTACCTTGAGTTGACAAACCTTATCACCCTTATTATAGAGTTTAGTAAAGTTAACATATCCTTCCAATGTTTTATCATTTCCAACCAAATAATCTTCTGGTTGCCAGATATACTTGAAACGAAGTAATACTTCACCACGATAATCTGCGTCAATCAATCCAATACAGTTGGCTAATACTAGATTATACTTACTAACACTACTACGAGGAAATGCTAGAATATCATAATCCAAATCAGTATAACCAAAGTTACTAAATTGACGATCTTTTTGAACTGCTAACTTAAGATTGGTCTTGTATTGAATGTAGTCAATGCGTTTGTATGCGCCATTCTCATACTGTGTACCAACGATTTCTGGATCGCTTGTAACAACTACATCAAATCCAGTAGCTCTATCAGTACCTTTCTTTGGTAAATTATCTATAGACTGATAAGTCTCGTTTTTTAAAACTTGAATTTTCATAGTTTAGCTACTGTAGTATTGATGTCATTCTTCAATTTGTCAATATCAATCTTTGGAATTTCTACACCAATACTATTATGTGGTTGATAATTGCCCATATGATTGTTAGTAGTAAACAAACCAAATCCGGGTTCAGGAACGAAGTTATTGATAGTATAATCCATTGCTTTGATAAATTGATCACACATATTCTTTGCATTAATACCACCCTCATTCATTGCCCAACGACGACCTTCCAAACCACACTTTTCACGTTGTTCTGGAGTCATTAAGTACCAATACATAATTGCTTCGGCAGATTCTTCCCATGTACATACATCATCAAAGATATATGGTGTTGGTACACTTCCTTGGATCGTTTTCACACATGGCCAAATTGGCTTTGCCCATACACCATGATTTCTATATTTTCCAATACTATTGGTACCAAAGTTTAAATCAAATTCAAATGATTTACCGTTATCATCTACTTGACCAATTTGATCTTGTAGTCCACCAGTAACATTAACAATTACAGGAGTACCACACATAATTGATTCAGCAATACTCAAACCAAATCCTTCATTGGAACTAGTTAGAATTGTTGCATCTGCAATATTATACATCGCACACATTTCTTCGGGACTAATCTTGTGTTCAACAAATACAACATCATAATTTGGACACAATGCTTTAATTACTTCAGGCAAATCAGTACCTGCATCTTGAACTTTTTCAGTATGTAGTACAAATACACACTTTGCTGCTTGTTCGGGTGTTAGATTGTCACAGAAAGCTCTGAAAGCTAATACTGCGTTACTTGTCTTTTTACGTTGAACGTTACGACTATTATAGAACAATACGAAATCATATTGTTTGTCTCCAAATAGTTGTTTCTTTTTATCTTTGATAAGTTTATCTGTAGAACTTAATGGTCTAAATACATCACTGTTGATACCGTGAGGAACTAAGTGTAACAAATGTTTTTTATTTTTAAATGGCATAACTTTATTAAACTGGTTGGTTGTTTACTTCGTCTAGTGAGAAACAGTTTTCTGCTCCTAATACATGTTTAGCAATATTATTTGATTGTTTACTAATAGCAAACAATGCGTCACAACTCTGATAAAATGGTCTATTCCACATAGGATATGGCAAATCATCCCAAATATGAAGATATGTTAGTGGAACTTTTGCACGTACTTGTTTTTCAATTGCGTACAACCATCCCCAAAATCTAGGATCGGTAAAATGCATAATTGCATCTGGATTTTCCGCTTGCATTACAGCAAATAACATTTGATCACTACCATAACCATCTGTTGGATACAGTTTTACATATGCATCTGATATTTTTGTCATATCTCTTGTTGCTTGACTCAAATCAACAACTTTATTTGCTTCTGGATGTTTAATCGCACCTGCAATTTGCACCCAATCATAATGGTGGATTGTGCCTAATACCAATTCTCTGGACATAGTAGCAATACCACTATGCATACGCAAATCATCGGATAATAATAGAATTTTCTTTTTACTCATACTTTTTTAGATCCTGAAATGTTTAAAACTGTTTGTTGTGACGCTTCACTTAATATCGGCAATATAAAATTATAAAGTTTATCTCTAAACTCTTTGTCGTTCATATACAAATACATTGAACGACTAACTAAATCTTGTAAATTGAACTTACTCTTAATATTGTCAATCTTAAATGAATCATATAACTGTTTGTTTACCTTTATTGTTGTTATACTATCATATTTCATACAACATATATGTATATGTATATATACATATATATTAATTTTAATTCAACAATTTATCTTCTTTGCCGTCACAATTTACTTTATGATGCGAACAATATTTACAGTTCTTTTTAGCTTTACCAGGAATCTTTGGATATGAACCACTTACATTATAAGTTCCATCTACAGTAAAACACTCTGTTACAAATGTACCAAAGTCATTAATAGTAGATATTACCGCTTGTTTGTTATGCATCGGTTCAAAGATTTGAATACGACTTTGTGGGAAATCCACATTTTCATATAGTTTTCTCTTTAAGATAAAGAATTCTACTTCTATCATGTTCAAATCTACAGCGAACTTCTTCGCATAAAATGCTTTATATAGTAAGATCTGACTAAACTTCGCTGGATC